>Ga0182740_1000655_pt1 | contig 32556 bp, 26 predicted proteins | sample eDN5th37CKraftBY_FD_128872 | JGI IMG/M metagenome (GOLD analysis project Ga0182740, IMG submission 128872) | Enriched backyard soil microbial communities from Emeryville, California, USA - eDNA 5th pass 37_C Kraft BY (version 2) (version 2) | ecosystem: Environmental > Terrestrial > Soil >...
CCAGGATCCGCGGGTACGGCTCGCCTTCAACTACGCGCTCGATTTCGAGGACATGAACCGGACGCTGTTCTTCGGGCAATATTCCCGCATCAACAGCTTCTTCGAGGGGAGCGAATTGAAATCGACGGGCCTGCCCGAAGGCAAGGAACTCGAGATTCTGAACACGGTACGCGACAAGGTGCCGCCGGAAGTCTTCACCAAAACCTATGAGGCTCCCAAGGGCGGAACCGAGGAAGCGCGACGCAACAATCTTCGCCAATCGCTTCGCCTGTTCAAGGAAGCCGGTTACGAAGTCAAAAACGGCAAAATGACGAACGTGAAGACCGGCGAACCCTTCACCGTCGATATCCTGCTGAACAGTCCGCCGATGGAGCGCGTGGCCCTTTTCTACAAACCGGCGCTCGACCGGCTCGGCATCGGCGTGACGATCCGTGTCGTCGACAGCTCGCAATACGTCAACCGCGTCAGAAGCCGCGATTACGACATTATCGTCTCCGGATGGGCACAGTCGCTTTCGCCCGGCAACGAGCAGATCAGCTTTTTCGGCTCGGAATCGGCCGACCGCGACGGCTCTTACAATTTCGCCGGCATCAAAAACCCCGCCGTGGACGAAATGATCAAGCGGGTGATTTTCGCCAAGGATCGCGACGAACTCGTTGCCGCCACCAAGGCGCTCGATCGCGTGCTCCTGTGGAATCAATATGTCGTACCGATGTGGACGATCAGCTATTCGCGCACGGCGCGCTGGGATCGTTTTAGTTATCCCGAGAAACTGCCGGCTTATTCCTACGGTTTCCCGTCGATCTGGTGGTACGACAAGGCGAAGGCCGAGAAGACGGGTATCAAGCAGTGAGCAACCTCAGCCGCCGCTCGGTTCTCGTCATCGGCGCCTCCGCTGCGGCGGCAAAATTCTTCCCGGCTCCGGGGATAGCTGCCGAAACGGAGGCGCACGGCATTTCGGCCTTCGGTGATCTCAAATATCCCGCCGATTTCAAAAATTTCGATTACGTCAATGCCGATGCGCCGAAAGGCGGGCTGTTCTCATTTGTCGGCACATCGAAGCAATACAATCAGAATTTCTTCACCTTCAATTCGTTGAACAGTTTCATTTTGAAAGGCGATGCCGCGCTCGGCATGGAACTCACTTTCGCTTCGCTGATGGCGCGCGCGCTCGATGAGCCGGATGCGATGTACGGCTTTGCCGCGCGTGCCGTGAAAATCTCCGAGAGCGGCGCGATCTATCGCTTCCTGATGCGGCCGGAAGCGCGCTTCCATGACGGCACGAAGCTGACGGCGGAGGACGCCGCATTTTCGCTCAATATTCTGAAGGAAAAAGGCCACCCGATCATCCGACAGTTGCTGCATGACATGGAGCGAGCAGAGGCCGAAAGCGAAGGGACGCTCAAAGTCACCTTCAGCGAACAGCACGGCCGTGAGACACCGCTCTTTGCCGCTGGTCTGCCGATCTTCTCGCGCGCCTATTACGGCAAAAGGAATTTCGAGGAATCGACACTCGAAGTTCCGCTCGGTTCCGGCGCTTATCGTGTCGGCAAACTGGAAGCCGGGCGTTACATCGAATATGAGCGCGTCAAGGACTGGTGGGGCACGAAATTGCCGGCGATGCGCGGCAGCTACAATTTCGACACGGTGCGCTACGAATTCTATCGCGATCGCGACATCGCGTTCGAAGGCTTCACCAGCCGCAACTATCTCTTTCGCGAAGAATTCACTTCGCGCACCTGGGCTACGCAATACAATTTTCCCGCAATTCAGGATGGCCGCGTTAAACGGCGCGTCGCGATCAATCACGCGCCTTCCGCCGTGCAAGGCTGGTTCATCAATACACGGCGGCCGCAGTTCAAAGACCCGCGCGTGCGCGAGGCGATCGGACTCGCCTTCGATTTCGCCTGGACCAACAAGAACCTGATGTACGATTCCTACAAGCGCACGTTCTCGTATTTCCAGGGTTCGGACATGATGGCGATGGGAAAGCCCGCGCCTGAGGAGATCGCGATCCTCGAGCCGTTCCGCGACAAACTGCCGGCCGAAGTATTTGGCGAAGCGTTTCGGCTGCCGGAAGCCGACGGCTCGGGACAAGATCGCACGCTTCTTCGCCGCGCCTCGGCGCTTCTCAAGGAAGCCGGTTACGAGATCAAGGACGGCAAGCGCCGGAACGCCGAGGGCAAAGGCATCACGATCGAATTTCTGGGCGACGAGCCTTCATTCGAGCGGCATCATGCGGGCTATATCAAGAACCTTACAACGCTCGGCATCGAAGCGCGGCTTCGCTTCGTCGACAGCGTGCAGTATCGCTCACGTATCGACGATTTCGATTTCGACATGACGGTCAATAATTTCGGTTTCTCGGCGACGCCGGGCGAATCGTTGCGCTCCTATTTCGGTTCGCGTGCGGCGCAGACCAAGGGCTCGCAGAATATCGGCGGCATCAGCGATCCCGTGGTCGATGCGCTGATCGAGAAGGCCATCGGCGCGAATGACCGCCCTTCTCTCACATTCATCTGCCGGGCGCTCGACCGCGTGCTGCGCGCCGGCCGCTACTGGGTGCCGCACTGGAACAAGGGCTCCTATTGGCTGGCTTACTGGGATGTCTTCGGCTTCCCGGCCGAACAGCCGCGTTACGCGCGCGCCATACCCGACACCTGGTGGGCGAAACAAGAGAAGACCGGATAAAGAAAAATTTAGCCGGAACGGGCGCTTACGCCAGTTGACCGTCGCGGTAATCCCACGCACCTTCGCGCCATGAGTGCCTATATCCTGCGCCGCATCGCGTTGATGATCCCGACCATCCTCGGCATCATGCTGGTCTCTTTCGTGGTCGTGCAGTTCGCCCCTGGAGGGCCGGTCGAGCGTGTCATCGCGCAGATCATGGGCGACGATGTTTCGGCGACTTCGCGCGTTTCGGGCGGCGGCAGCGATCTCGGGCGGGCGGCGCAACCGGGCATGTCCGCCGAAGGCGTCAACTCGAAATATCGCGGCGCGCAGGGCCTCGACCCGAAATTCATCAAGGAACTTGAAAAACAGTTCGGCTTCGACAAGCCGGCGCCCGAGCGATTTATGCTGATGCTGTGGAATTTCGCACGCTTCGATTTCGGCAAGAGTTATTTTCGCGACACCAAAGTGATCGATCTCATCGTTGAGAAGATGCCGGTATCGATCTCGCTCGGCCTGTGGATGACTCTCCTCACCTATCTCATTTCAATTCCGCTCGGCATCGCCAAGGCCGTGCGCGACGGCTCGCGCTTCGACATCTGGACTTCCACGGCGATTGTCATCGGCTATGCGATTCCGGGATTCCTGTTCGCAATTTTGCTGATCGTGTTGTTCGCCGGCGGCTCGTTCTATTCGATCTTTCCGCTACGAGGGCTTACTTCGGATAATTTCGCGATGCTGCCCTGGTACGGCAAAATCCTCGACTACTTTTGGCATCTCGTGCTGCCGATCTTTTCGATGATGCTGGGCGCCTTTGCGACGACCACGCTGCTCACCAAAAATTCCTTCCTCGACGAGATCCGTAAACAATATGTCACGACGGCGCGCATGAAGGGCCTGCCGGAGCGGCGCGTGCTCTATGGCCATATTTTCCGCAATGCGATGTTGATCGTGATCGCGGGCTTCCCCGGCGCCTTCATCCACGCCTTCTTTACCGGCTCGCTGCTGATCGAAACGATCTTCTCGCTCGACGGGCTCGGGCTTCTGGGTTTCGAGAGCGTGTTCAACCGCGACTACCCGGTGGTGTTCGCGACGCTCTACATTTTTTCGCTATTGGGGCTCGTGGTGGGGCTGATTTCCGATCTCACCTATACGTGGGTCGATCCGCGCATCGACTTCGAAACGCGGGAGACGTGAGTGGACGCGCCTTCGACGGCTCCTTCGCCGGCCCAGCCGAACGAACCGCTTGCCGAGACGCCGATGGGCGTCGGCGTGCCGCCGCGCCGCGACCTGCCGCGGCTTTCGCCGATCAACCGGCGGCGCTGGGAGAACTTCAAGGCCAACAAGCGCGGCTACTGGTCGCTCTGGATTTTTCTCGTTCTGTTCATCGTCACGCTGTTTGCCGAACTGATCGCCAACAACAAGCCGATCCTCGTCTCCTATGACGGTCACTGGTACGCACCGATTTTCCGCTACTATCCGGAGACGGCATTCGGCGGCGAATTCGAAACCGAGGCCGATTATCGCGACCCCTATCTCGTCAACAAAATCGCCGAGAAAGGCGGCTGGATGCTCTTCCCGCCGATCCGCTACAGCTATTCGACCAGCAACCTCGATCTGCCGACGCCCGCACCCTCGCCGCCGACCTGGATGCTGTCCGAAGCACAGTGCAAGGACGTCGCCACCCGAAAAGGTGTCAACGGCTGCGCCGGGCTCGAGAAAAACTGGCTCGGGACCGACGATCAGGGCCGCGATGTGCTGGCGCGCATCATCTATGGCTTTCGAATCTCGGTGCTATTCGGGCTGGTGCTAACCATCGTCTCGTCGGTGATCGGCGTCGCGGCGGGCGCGGTGCAAGGCTATTTCGGCGGCTGGACGGATCTTCTGTTCCAACGCTTCATCGAAATCTGGACGTCGATCCCGTCGCTTTATCTTCTGCTCATTATCTCGTCGGTGCTGGCGCCGGGCTTCTTCGTGCTACTCGGCATTCTCTTGCTGTTTTCGTGGGTCGCGCTCGTCGGCCTTGTGCGCGCCGAATTCCTGCGAGCGCGCAATTTCGAATACGTGCAAGCGGCACGTGCGCTCGGCGTCTCGAACTTCGTGCTGATGTGGCGGCATTTGTTGCCGAACGCGATGGTCGCGACCCTCACCTATCTCCCGTTCATTCTCTCGAGCTCGGTAATGACGCTGACCGCGCTCGACTTCCTCGGCTTCGGGTTGCCGCCCGGCTCGCCGTCGCTCGGCGAGTTGCTTTCGCAGGCCAAGGCAAACGTACAGGCGCCGTGGCTCGGTATCACCGGCTTCTTTACTCTCGCGATTCTGCTCTCGCTTCTGATCTTTATTGGTGAAGCGGTGCGCGACGCGTTCGACCCGCGAAAGACGTATCAGTGATGGGCATGAGCGAACCCTTACTCAGCGTCCGCAACCTCACCCTCTCCTTCAAGCATGGCGAGCGCGAGAATGTCGTCGCGGACCGTGTCTCGTTCGATATCAAGAAGGGCGAGACCGTCGCATTGGTAGGTGAATCCGGTTCCGGCAAGTCGATGACGGCGCTTTCGATCCTGCGGCTGCTGCCGCCGGCCGCGCAATGGCGCGAGGATTCGCAAATCCTGTTCGGCGGACGCAATCTGATCGATCTGCCCGAGAACGAGCTGCGCAAGATACGCGGCCGCGATATTTCGATGGTGTTTCAGGAGCCGATGACCTCGCTCAATCCGCTGCATACGATCGAGCAACAGATCGCGGAAGTCATCGAAATTCATCAGGGCCTCTCAAGGAGTGCGACACGCGCGCGCGTGATCGAGCTCCTCACCGAGGTCGGCATTCCCGAGCCGGAAACACGGCTCGGCGCCTATCCGCACCAGCTCTCCGGCGGCCAGCGCCAGCGCGTGATGATCGCGCTTGCGCTCGCCAACGAGCCGAAACTTTTCGTCGCGGATGAGCCAACCACCGCCCTCGACGTCACGGTGCAGGCGCAGATTCTACGGCTGCTGAAGAACCTGCAAGCCAAGCACGGCATGGCGATGCTGTTCATCACCCACGACCTCGGCATCGTACGCAAGATCGCCGATCGCGTCTGTGTCATGAAACAAGGCAAGATCGTAGAGGAAAACAACGTCAGCGAGCTGTTCGCACATCCGCAACATCCCTACACGCAGGCGCTGATCGCCGCCGAACCGAAGGGCCAGCCGGCAGCGGCGCGGCCGAGCGCGCCCGTTGTCGCGGAGACCGACAACCTGCGCGTCTGGTTTCCGATCCGGCGCGGCTTTCTCAGGAAGACGGTCGGCTACATCAAGGCCGTGGACGGCATTTCGCTTGCCATTCGAAAAGGCGAAACCCTTGGCGTTGTTGGCGAATCCGGCTCGGGCAAGACGACGCTGGGGCTCGCGATGCTGCGGCTGATCTCCTCGGAGGGAAAAATCGTCTTTCTCGGCAAGCCCGTGCAGGGGCTGCGCTTCAAGGAAATGCGCCCCGTCCGCCGCGACATGCAGATCGTCTTTCAGGACCCCTACGGCTCGCTGTCGCCGCGCATGTCGATTGCTGACATTGTCGGTGAGGGATTGCGCGTACACCAACCGAAACTTTCTGGTGGCGAGCGCGACGCGCGCGTGGTGCGCGCGCTCACGGAAGTGGGCATCGACCCCGAAGCGCGCCATCGCTACCCGCATGAATTCTCCGGCGGTCAGCGCCAGCGCATCGCGCTCGCGCGAGCCATCGTGCTTGAGCCCTCCTTCGTGGTGCTCGACGAGCCGACGAGCGCACTCGATATGATGATTCAGGCGCAGATGGTCGACCTCCTGCGCGATTTGCAAAGCCGCCGCGAGTTGACCTACATGTTCATCAGCCACGATCTCAAGGTTGTCGCGGCGCTTGCGAGCCAGTTGATCGTGATGCGAAACGGCAGGGTCGTGGAACAGGGCGAAGCAAAAGAAATTTTCGCCCGCCCGCAAAGCGACTATACCCGTGCGCTGTTCGCTGCCGCCTTTAATCTGGAAACCGCACCTGCGAAGACAATCTAATGGCCAATATCCTGCTCGCCATCCAGGGATGGGAAAATCCCGAGGGCTGGCTCGCCCGCTTTCGCGAATTTGCCAATAACAAGCATAACGTGCGGCTGTGGCCCGATGTCGGCGCGCCCGAGGATATCGACTATGCCTGCGTGTGGAAGCAGCCGCACGGCCTGCTCGCAACGCTTCCGAACCTGAAAGCGATTTTCTCGCTCGGTGCCGGCGTCGATCATCTCCTTCGCGACCCGCAACTGCCGGATCTGCCGATCGCCCGCATCGTCGATCCTGACCTCACGATCCGTATGGTCGGCTATGTCGTGATGCATGCGCTGTTGCACCAGCGGCAAATGAAAATTTACGAGGCACAGCAGCGCGAGCGCGCCTGGCGCGAGCATTACGAGCCGCCGCCGCGCGCGATCAAGGTCGGCATCATGGGCATGGGCGTGATGGGCCAGGCCTCGGCGAAAGGCCTGCAAGCCGCGGGTTTTTCAGTCGCCGGCTGGAGCCGCACCGCCAAGAAGTTCGAAGGCGTCGAGATGTTCGACGGTGAAGCGGGGCTCAAGGAGTTTCTCGCGAGAACCAATATTCTCGTTTGCCTGCTGCCGCTCACGCCCGCAACCAAGGGCATTCTCAACTATGTCCTGTTCAAACAGCTTGCGCGCGAGCCGATCGCGCCGGTCATCATCAATGCGGGGCGTGGCGGCGAACAGATCGAGAGCGACATCTTGCGCGCGCTCGACGACGGCACGCTCGGCGGCGCGAGCCTTGACGTATTCGAGAGCGAGCCGCTCGCGGCCGATAGCCCGTTCTGGAACCACCCGAAGGTTTACGTGACGCCACACAATGCATCCGCGAGCGATCCGCGAGCATTGGTCGCCAATATTCTTGCGCAGATCGATAACTTCGAGCGCGGCGGCAAGATCGAAAACCTTGTCGATCGCAAGCTCGGCTACTGAGCCGCAGCCTCAATCCGCTTCACGCTACTCACGCGGGTGCCGAGCGCGGCGATACGCTCGATGGCGGCGGCGAGCGGCTCGGCCGCAACGGCCATGTGAAACCCATTGGCGTGGATCAGCGTGCCGGCATCGCGTACGATTCCGACATGCCCCTTCCAGAACACGAGATCGCCGCGGCGGGCCTGCCCGAGCGGCACCGGCGCACCAAGCGCCCGCTCCTGCATATCGCTGTCGCGCGGGCAGGAAATGCCCGCCGCCGCCAGCGAAAGCTGCACCAGCGCCGAACAATCGAGGCCAAGCGAGGTCTTGCCGCCCCATAAATAGGGCGTGCCGAGAAATTTCTGCGCCGTTGCGGCGATATCCGGTTCGCGATGGGCCAATGGCGCAAGATGCTTTGCGAAGATCGCGCCCCGCCCGGTGAGTGCAAAGCCATCCGCTTCGCGTTTCACCGCGACGAGGCTGCCGAAAGAAAGCGGCGCAAGCGGCGGGGTCTTGATGTCCGACTGCGTGTAGAGAAATGTGCGCGGCGCGATGACGCGATGCGTCGGCGCGTCATCGGGTGCGACCAGCGCATTCGCGGGGAGATAACCGACATAGCCGTCACTCTCGAGCTGGCCCCAGGCCCAGCCCTCGCCATCGATGTCGAATACCGTGACGCGCTCGCCGTAAAGCGCTTCAGTATCGAGTGGCGCATCATGGCGCGGCGCGCGGCGCAGCGGCGCCGTTGTTTCAATGACGAGGCGCGACTCGCCCGTGACGAAGCGCTCAGCCTCGACCTTTCCCTTGAGCGAAGCCGCCGCGAGGTCCGGCCGTGCGGCGGTGATGCGAGGATCGTGGGCGTCAGCCATAACGCTCCTTCAGGAGCGCATAGAGCGCGCGCACCGTCATCGCTTCGCCGCCCTCGGGACGCCCCGGCTTCGCGGATGGATTCCATGCGAAAATATCGAGATGCAGCCAGGATTTCGCCCGCTCGACGAACCGCTGCAGGAACAGCGCCGCGGTGATCGAGCCCGCGAACGCGCCCGAAGAAACATTATTCATATCGGCGATCTTGGAATCGAGCATTGCCGCATAGGGCCGCCAGAGCGGCATACGCCAAAGCGGATCGTTTTCACTCGCCGCAAAGCGCGCAAGATCGGCGGCGAGCTTGTCATCGTCGGTGTAAGCAGGCGGCAGTTCGGGACCGAGCGCTACGCGCGCCGCGCCCGTGAGCGTCGCAAAATCGATCATCAGATCCGGGCTTTCTTCGTCGGCCAGCGCGAGCGCATCGGCCAGCACAAGACGGCCTTCGGCATCGGTATTGCCGATTTCGACGGTGATGCCTTTGCGCGACTTGTAAATGTCGCCGGGGCGGAAGGATTCATCCGAAATCGAGTTCTCGACCGCAGGCACCAGCACACGCAGCGCAACCTTCAGCTTCGCGCCCATTACAAGTTGCGCGAGCGCGAGTGCCGCCGCCGCGCCGCCCATGTCCTTTTTCATCAGCAGCATGCCCGACGACGGCTTGATGTCGAGGCCGCCGGTATCGAAGCAGACGCCCTTGCCGACGAGCGTCAATTTTGGATGCGAGGCGTCGCCCCAACGAAAATCAATGAGGCGCGGCGCCTGATCGGAGGCGCGGCCGACGGCATGGATCAGCGGAAAATTCTTTTCGAGCAACTCGCCGCCCTTGACGACCGAGAATTTCGCCCCGAAACGATCGGCGAGTTTCTTCGCCGCCGCTTCGAGATCGGCGGGACCAAGATCGTTGGTCGGCGTGTTGACGAGATCGCGCCCAAAGAACACGGCTTCCGCAATACGCGAGAGCTCCGCGCCATCGACGCCATCGGGAACGACAAGCCGCAGTTTGCGCGGCTCGCTCGCGCGATAGCGCGTGAAGCGATAGCTGCTGAGAAGAAACGCCAGCACCGCAAGGCGCGCATCGCGAGGGGCCGCTTCGAAACGCCACACGCCTTCGGGCAGAAGGCTTGCGAGCTTACCGGCCAGAAACGGATCGGCTTTCGCGGGGTCCGCATCGACACCGAACAGCGCCCCCAGCGCTCCCCCCTTCTCGTTCGGAAGCACGAGAAAGCTGCCGGCGCTCGCGCGAAAGCCTGCATCAGCGGCAAAGGCGCGCGCCATCGGCGGCAATGTCTTTTCCACCGCGAGCCACGAACCGGTGTCCACGCACCAGATGGGCTTCGCGGATTTGTCGCCAGCTGGCGCGAGCATCGGATGCAATTCGTTCGTCACGGTTCGGTCCTCGTCAAAATTGCCTCGCAAAATCGGGCGTTTTGCTGCCTTCGATTCGCGGGCCCGTTTAACCAGACATTAGGGTTAATCGTCTATTACTCGGAGGTTAATAGTACGCCGGCCGGGCTGGAGTTTGTCATGAGTTTCAATTTCGCGCGCACGCAATCCCCGCTTCAAATTTGCCTGTTGGTCGCGGCCGCTCTTGCGCTAGCCGGCTGCGCCAAGGACCGCGCGGAAACAACCGGCACAATTTCACCCCGCGCCGCCGCGAACGGGCCGGCCGACAACCATGCCCGCGTCGAACAGATCGGTGAGCAATTCCGCAAGAATCCGGCCGACCCCAATCTCGCAGTCGCCTATGCGCAGGCGCTGCGCCAGAACGGCCAGCAGGCGCAGGCGGCGGCCGTTCTGCAGCAGGCATCGATCAAACATCCGAAAAATCAGGCAGTGCTCGGCGCCTATGGCCGCGCGCTCGCGGATAACGGCCAGTACCAGCAGGCACTCGATGTGCTTGCGCGCGCGCATACGCCTGACCGGCCCGACTGGCGCATTCTCAATGCGCAAGGGACGGTACTCGATCAATTGAACCGCCACACCGAAGCGCGGCGTTATTACAACACCGCTCTCAAGATCGCGCCGAACGAACCTTCGGTGCTGTCCAATCTCGGTCTTTCCTATCTCCTGACGAAGGATCTTGCGAAAGCCGAAGCCACGTTGCGCCAGGCGGCGGCACAACCGAATGCCGATCCGAAGGTGCGGCAGAATCTCGCGCTTGTTCTCGGTCTCGAAGGCAAATACACCGAAGCAGAAAAAATCGCGGCAGGCGATCTGCCGCACGATCAGGCCGAGGCAAATATTGCGGAGTTGCGCGCGATGGTTGCGCAGCGCAAGCAGCAAGATTATCAGCAAAACACATGGCAAAAGCTGAAGGCGCAGAAGACAGCTTCAAACGGGTGATCTCCGCGCCTCTGCCGCCTGCCTGCGCACCAGCGCAGGCAACATGACGATCGAACAAAACGCTCCCGCCTCGCCGATTGCCGCCGGACGCAACTCCGTCATTCGGCTTACGATCGCGCAGGCGCTCGGCGGCGCGAACAACACCATCACTTATGCCACCGGCGCGATCATGGGCGAGATGTTCGCGCCGAGCAAAGCGCTCGCGACAATGCCGGTTTCGATCTTCGTCGTCGGCATGGCGCTCTGCGCCATCCCCGCCGGCAAGATCGCGCAGCGTTATGGCCGGCGCGCTGCTTTCATGGCCGGCACGAGCCTCGGCATACTCGCAGGATTGCTCGCATCGCTCGCGGCATTTATCGGTTCGTTCGCGCTGTTCTGCGTGGCGATGCTTCTCAGCGGAGCCTATGCCTCGGTCATTTTGTCGTTCCGCTTCGCGGCCGCCGATTGCGTCACCACGGAGTGGCGCGCACGCGCGCTTTCCGCGGTAATGGCCGGCGGCGTATTCGCCGGCGTGCTCGGGCCGCAGCTCGTCACTCTCACGATGGATCTGTGGCAGCCTTATCTGTTCGCCATCACTTATCTCGGGCAGGCGGGACTCGCCCTTCTGTCGATGGCGGTGCTGACCGGCATCAAGATCACTCCGGCGGAAGACACTCGTAAAAATGCGGGCCGCCGGCTAATCGAAATTGCGCGGCAGCCACGCTTCATCGCGGCGGCTGCCTGCGGGACCGTGTCCTATATGATGATGAATCTCGTCATGACGTCGGCACCGCTCGCGATGAAGCTGTGCGGGCTGTCGCTCACTTCGGCCAATCTCGGGCTGCAATGGCATGTCATCGCAATGTACGCCCCGAGTTTCTTTACCGGCGTTCTGATCACCCGTTTCGGCGCGCCGATCATTGTCACTGCCGGTCTTCTGCTGATCGGCGCGGCGGCCCTCGTCGGGTTGACCGGCGCCGATGTTGCGCATTTTTGGCTATCGCTGATATTGCTCGGCCTTGGCTGGAATTTCGGCTTTGTCGGCGCCTCGACGCTGGTGCTCGAATGTCATCGGCCCGAAGAGCGCACCAAGGTGCAATCGTTCAACGACTTTGTGGTGTTCGGCTCGATGGTAATCGGCTCGTTCGCGTCCGGCGGCCTGCTCACCGCTTACGGTTGGAATGCCGTTTGTCTTGTCACGCTGCCGCCGCTCGCATTGGCGACGCTGGCGCTCGCTGTGACGCGCAACGCGCCGCGGCTTGCGAGCTGAAGTAAGCGAAAGAGAGCGGCGCGTCTAACCGCCGCCGCGCACTTCCATGACGCGGATGAAAGCCGGCCCGAGAATGACGACAAACAGCACCGGCAGGAAGAACAGGATCATCGGCACGGTCAATTTCGGCGGCAACGCCGCGGCCTTTTTCTCGGCTTCGGCCATGCGCATGTCGCGGATTTCCTGACCGAGCACGCGCAGCGCTTGCCCGAGCGGCGTGCCGTAGCGTTCGGCCTGGATCAGCGCGGTACAGACGGCCTTCACGCCGTCGATGCCGGTTCGCTGCGAGAGATTTTCGTAAGCCTGACGGCGATCGGGCAAATAGGAGAGCTCGGCCGTCGTCAGCGTCAGTTCTTCGGCGAGCGCAATCGATTGCGAGCCGATTTCCTGACTGACGCGCTTGAAAGCGACTTCGATCGACATGCCGGATTCGACGCAGATCAGCAGGAGATCGAGCGCATCGGGAAACGCGCGCTTCACCGAGAGCTGGCGGCGCTGGATGAGGTTCTTCAGGAATAGTTGCGGCAGCTTGATGCCGAGATACGCCGCGCCGATCGAAACGGCGACCTTGATGAGCGGCGGATATTTGAAATTCGTCAGCACGAAAAGATAGGCCAGCGCGAACACGAACATGGCGATCGGCGCCACCATGCGGAAGAACAGGAAGGCCACGTAAGGGCCCTGCCCGCGATAGCCCGCCTGAACGAGCGTCGCGCGGATTTCTTCTTCGCCGAGCCATTTACGCAGATTGAGATTTTCGACCACCATCTGCATGTAAGGCTTCGGCGCCGAGCGCAGGCTCACTTTCTCGCCCTTGGCAAGTTTCTCGCGCTCGCGCGCGCGAATCTTGTTGCGCTCGATGGCGACGCTTTTCATGCGGCGGTTGAGATTGTCGTTCGTCAGATAGGGCATCGCGAAGGTCAGCACCGTCGCGACCGCGGCGATCGAGGTGAAGATCGTCGTGAGGAAGCGGACGTCCTGCAACTTGTCGATGATGAGCTCGATCATGCCGCGCCTCAGAAATCGAAATTGATCATCTTTTTCATCACCAGCACGCCCATCAACATCCAGACGGCGCCGCCGAGCATCATCATGCGGCCGCTAGAGGTCGTCCACAGCAGTTCGATGTATTGCGGGCTGGTGAGATAGACGAGCAGCATGACGCCGATCGGCAGCGCGCCGATGATCATGGCGGAAGCCTTGGCTTCCATACTCATCGCCTTGATCTTTTCGCGCATTTTCTTGCGATCACGCAGCACGCGCGACAAATTGCCGAGCGTCTCCGAAAGGTTGCCGCCGGCTTTCGCCTGGATCGAGAGAACGATCGAAAAGAAATTCGCCTCGGCAAGGGGTATGCGGTCAAACATCTTGGCCGCGGCATCGGGCAACGGAATGCCCATTGCCACCGACTCCGCGATCAGGCGGAACTCGGTCTTGACCGGATCCTTGGTTTCGGACGCGATGATACGGATGCAATCGCCGACCGGAAGACCGGATTTGACGCCGCGCACGATGACGTCGACCGCGTTCGGCAATTCTTCGATGAATTTTGCCTCGCGGCGCTTCTTCATGAAGCCGAGCAGCCAACGCGGCAAGGCATAAGCCGCGGCGAGTGCAAGGACCGGCGCCAGATAGATTTGCACGCCCGCGAAGAGCGCCGCGGAAAACGCGGCCATGCCGAGCAGAATGCTCACGAACATGAAATTGCGCTTGCTCCAGCCGAGGCCCGACTGCTGCAATTGCACCGACAACGACGGACGCTTCGCCCGCTTCTGGCGCTCCTCGAGCTGCTTGAGCGTTTCTTCGACCTGCTGGCGGCGCGAAGTCGCCGTATCGGGTTTTGCGTTGCGCGCCTTGCGCGTGAAAGTCTCGGCCTGCGCGACTTCCTTCATGCGCTGCTCGGCGCGCTTCTCGCCCGACAAAAGCGGCAGCAGGAAAACATAGGCAACGCCGCCGATAGCGACGGCGGCCAGAAAGGCGATCGGGAGAGCACCAAGCATGGCTAGATCTGCACCGTCGGGTCCGCCGCCTCGGAGGCGTCGAGCGCGGCGGCAAGGCGCGCCTCTTCGCCGTAATATTTGGCGCGATCCCAGAAGCGCGGCTGGCCGATGCCTGTCGAGCGATGGCGGCCGATGAGCTTGCCTTGCGCGTCCTCGCCGAGGATGTCGTAGACGAAGAGGTCCTGGGTGATGATGATATCGCCTTCCATGCCCAGCACTTCGGTGATGTGCGTGATGCGGCGGGAGCCGTCGCGCAAGCGCGCGGCCTGGATGATGACGTCGATCGACGCGACGATCATCTCGCGGATGGTGCGTGAGGGCAGCGCGAAACCGCCCATCGTGATCATCGATTCCAGACGCGACAGCGCCTCGCGCGGGCTGTTGGCGTGCAAGGTACCCATCGAGCCGTCGTGACCGGTGTTCATCGCCTGCAAAAGATCGAACGCTTCGGGTCCGCGCACCTCGCCGACGATGATGCGCTCGGGCCGCATACGCAGGCAGTTCCTGACGAGATCGCGCATCGTCACCTGCCCCTCGCCCTCGAGATTCGGCGGGCGCGTTTCGAGACGCACGACATGCGGCTGCTGGAGCTGCAATTCGGCGGCGTCTTCGCAGGTGATGACGCGCTCGTCGTGATCGATGAAGTTGGTGAGACAGTTGAGGAGCGTCGTCTTGCCCGAGCCGGTACCGCCGGAAATCAGCGTGTTCACCCGGCAGCGGCCGATGACCTTCAGGATTTCCGCGCCATGCGGCGTGATGGTTGCGAATTTCACCAGCTGATCGAGGGTGAGCTTGTCCTTCTTGAACTTACGAATGGTGAGCGCCGGGCCGTCGATGGCGAGCGGCGGAACGATGACGTTGACGCGCGAGCCGTCCGGCAAGCGGGCGTCGCAAATCGGCGATGCTTCATCGACGCGGCGGCCGATCTGGCTGACGATGCGCTGGCAGATATTGGTGAGTTGCTGGTTGTCGCGGAAACGAATGCCGGTTTTCTGAATCTTGCCCCCGACTTCGATGTAAACCGTGCCCGCGCCATTCACCATGATGTCGGCGATGTCGTCGCGCGCAAGCAGCGGTTCGAGCGGGCCATAACCCAAGACGTCGTTGCAGATGTCCTCGAGCAGTTCTTCCTGCTCGGCGATCGACATCACGACGTTCTTGATCGCGATGATCTCGTTGACGATGTCGCGGATTTCCTCGCGCGCCGCGACCGGATCGAGCTTGGCGAGCTGCGAAAGATCGATCGCCTCGATCAACGCGCCGAAAATCTGGCCTTTGGTCTCGTAGAAACTTTCCGAGCGCTGATTGCTCATCACCGGCGCCGGGGGTGGCGGCGCGCTCGGCACCATCGACGGAGAGCTGACGGTCGTCGCGGAAAGTTCGCTGCCGGGTTCAAAGCGCGCGGGCGCTGCTGGCGTTGCGGCCGGCCGCATGTGCGCCGGCGCTTCGCGCACAGCGGCGGGCGCCGCCGGTTGCGGCTCGATCCTAGGCGCTACAGGAGAGGCACCGCGCTTACCGAACATCTTTCACCTACGCGAACAATCACGCATTTTTGCCGCGCAGCTTCGCGAGCAGCGGCGACAGGAAATCCTTCTTCGGCGACTTCGCGACGGCGCGGCCGGTGATGGACTTCGCAAGGTTGAGGAAAATATCCGCGGTTTTGTGTCCGGCGTTGACCTCGGCGATCATCTGGCCGTTGTTGGCCGCAGTGCCGAACAATTGCGGCTCGAACGGAATGTTGGCGGACGGCTCCGCGCCGAGCGCCTTGGCGAAATCGGCGGCCCGCACCTCGGGGCGCTTCGGCATGCCGGTCATGTTGAGGAGATAGACCGGCGGCTTGTCGTTCGGCCGCGACGAGCGCGTGAAATCGTACATGTTCTTGATGTTGCGAAGGTTCGCAAGATCAGGCGCCGCCACGAACAGAACGTCGTCGGCGGCGAGCAGCGCGCGCTTCGACCACGCCGTCCACATATGTGGCAAATCGAGCACGATATAGGGGACCGAGCCGCGCAGCCCATCAAGGATCGGATCGAAAGCCTCGGGGCCGAAATCATATTCACGATCGAGCGTCGCGGGCGACGCCAGGAGGCTCAAGTGGTCGGTGCATTTCGACAAGAGGCGGTCAATGAAAGCGCCGTCAACCCGCTCCGGCGAGAACACGGCGTCCGCAATGCCCATCGGCGGGTCTTGGTTGAAATCGAGACCGGCCGTGCCGAACGGCAAATCCATATCGGCGACGACCGCGTTCAGCCGAAGATCCTTGGCAATCGCAAAAGCAACATTATGCGCGACGGTCGAAGCGCCGACGCCGCCCTTGGCGCCGATCACCGCCAGGACGCGGCCCAAAGGCTCGGCGTCCGGCGCATGGAACAGCGAGGAAATCGCGGCGACGAGATCGAGCGGCGCGAGCGGCGAAACGAGATATTCGCTGACGCCGCGGCGCACCAGCTCGCGATAAAGCACGATGTCGTTCACGCGGCCGATGACGATGACTTTGGTGCCGGCGTCGCAAACGCTCGCGAGATTATCGAGGCCCGCGATCAGGTCGATGCCGCTGCCGAGATGCTCGATGAGCAGGACGTTCGGTGTCGCCGCATTCTTGTAGGCCTCGAGCGCGCCCACCATGCCGCCCATCTGGACCTTGACGTGTGCCTTGGCCATGCGGCGATCGCCGATCGCGGCTTGCATCGAGCCCGCGAGATCGGCGGTCTCGCAGAAAGCCTGCACCGACACGCGCGGAATCGCCGCAATGTAGCGTTCGCCGCTCACCTGCGGCGCTTCATCCAGAACGGGCGCGGTTGCGAGTTTCATCATTGCGATCCGACATTGCTGACCTTGCCGCCGGTGGAGTTGGCGACGGTTGTTGCGGTGTCCTGACCCTTGGCGTACTTGTCGATCACCGTCTGGCGGCGCGCGGCATAAGCCGGCGTTTCAGCGCGCGGCTGGACGAGATCCTCGGGGTTTGCGACCGACGAAGCGAGATTGCGCTGGGTCGCGCAGCCGAAATTGTAGTAAGGCCGGTTTTCGCTCTCGAGAAGCGGATAGCGCTCCGAGCCGACGACACCGGGGCCCATATTGTCGGGCCACTGACCGCAGGGGCCGGCTTCGGCAACGATGCGCTTGTAGCTCACGCGGATCGCGCCGAGCTCGTCACGATAAGGCTGATCGTAGGTCCGCAGCTTCACCGCACCGGCCGAAACTCCCGCGAATTTCAGCAGGCTCCGGACTTCCTGCACGGTGTCGCGCGCGGCGCGGCTGTTGACGGCGCGCGCCGGCGTTTCAACGACGATGTAACCCGAACCCTCGCGGCGCCAGTCGCTGCCCATCGCGGCAACCTGCGCGCGCTGGGTGGCGGTGAGCCCGGCGCGGCCCGAGCCGATCAGGATCTGCAGCGTGCGCTCCTTGTCGGCGAGGCGAATCGGATGGCGATCGCGATAATCGTTCGAGATCGAAGCCGTGGTGTCGACCGGCGGCTCGCGATAGCAGCCGGCAAGCACAAGCGCGATGACGGCGAGAGACGCCGCTCCGCTCCATTTCAGTCTGCCGTGCGAGATCATGACGCAATACTCCACTCAATCATTGATGAAGCCGAAATTGCCGCGATAGGCGCGCGCGTCGGCCGTGCCGCGAAGCCCGTAGGTACGATTGAGCTGATTCATGAAAACGGTCTGCGGATCGGACGGATCAGCAAAACCGTCATCCGGGCGCGAAAGCTCACGTGGCGCGACCGGATTGACGATGTAAGGCGTGACTAGGATGACAAGCTCGGTCTGGCCGGTCTGGTAATCCCGGCTCTTGAACAGCGTTCCGAGGATCGGCAGATTCATCAGGCCCGGCACGCCGTTGATATTCTGCTTGGTCTGCTCCTGGATCAAACCGCCGAGCGCAAGCGAACCGCCCGAGGGCAGCTCGACGGTGGAGCTCGCGCGGCGAACTTTCAGCGCGGGAATGGTGATGTTGACCATCTTGATCGCGCCGTCGGAAGAGAGTTCGCTCACTTCCGTACCGATGCGGAGACTGATGCGGCCTTCCGAAAGCACGACCGGCGTGAACTCGAGGCCGACGCCGAACTGCTTGAACTGAATCTGCACCTGGCAAGTGCCGCTCTGATCGCAGCTCTGGCCGCCCGGCACCGGGAATTCGCCGCCGGCGAGGAATTTCGCCGTTTCACCCGAGATCGCCGTCAGGTTCGGCTCCGCAAGCGTGCGCATGACGCCCGACTGTTCCATCGCGCGCATAGTCGCGCGGATCGTGCCGCCGGAGGGCAGATTGAAGGTCGGCGTCAGGTTGTTGTTGGAGATCGTCTGGTTCTGCACCGAGAACGGGTTGTCCGAATTGAAATTCAGCACCGTGTTGCCGATCTGGATATTCGAACCGGAAAGATCGAGACCGAGCTGCTTCAGAACCGTGCGCTGAACCTCGGCAACCGTCACCTTAAGGAGCACCTGCTCCTTGCCGTTGATAGTGAGGCCGTTCACGACCTTATTGGGATCGGCGACCAAACGCCCGGCGGCTTCGACAACCTTCTGCGCATCGGCGGCGTTGGCAACAACGCCGGAAAGCACCACGCTGTCGCCGACGATATCGACGTTGACTTGCGCACCCGGCAGCATTTTGCGGATCGCATCCCGCAACCCGCCGCTGTCGCGGCCGACTTCGATGTCATAGGCCGCGATCTGGCGGCCGTCGCCGTTAAAGAAAATAACGTTGGTCTGGCCAGCCGCGACGCCAATCAGATAGGCGCGGCGCGCCGAGCGGACGACGGCATTGGCGATCTTCGGATCGGCGACGAGCACGTCCTTGGCGTCTTCGGGCAGCTCGACGACCGACGACTTGCCGATGCCGAGCGCGAGGAAACGCGAGCTACCGGAAACCGCGCCGGAGGATTGAACGGCGGTGCCGGACGAATCAGCCGCCTGCGCGGGCTGCAAGGCGAACGATGCGCAGAGCGCGAGCAGAAGTGTCGCGACGGCGCTCCATCGGGTTGCGGCGGCGTGGTGGGGTTGCATGGTCTGTCTCCTCGCGTCCGCGCCGCTATTTGAAAGTCTGCACTGTATCGACACCGAAGCGGACGACATTGACGTTACCGGTCTGATCGTCGACGACCTCGGCTTTGGGGTCTTTTTTCTCGGCAAGCGCGCGCAACGTCAGCGACAGCGTGCCGCGCTGCCGCGAAAGCGCCAGCGTCTCGGTCTGGCGCGGCGTCAGCTCGAGCGTCGCGGTTTTACCGACCACGACCTTTTGGCCGTTTTTCTCTTCGACGGTCTGGTCGATCGCGAGCACGCGGACGTTGCGCAAAATGGTTTCGCTGGTGAAGCCATCGCCGCCGGAAGCCTTCTGCTTCTCCTGATCGCGGCGGGTCAGCAGCACATCGACATGGTCGTTCGGCAGAATGAAACCGCCGACGCCGGTCTCGGGCGAGATATCGGTCGAGATCGCGCGCATGCCCGGCGAAAGAATCGCCGACATGAAACCGGAGCCGTTGGCGCGAATCATTTTCTGTTCGCGGATCGGCTCGCCGGCGACGAACGGCGCGCGCGCGATCGCGCCCTTGAAGTCTTCAATCGCGTCCGGCTTTGCTTTCTTCTGAATGAGCTGCGCGCTGGCGGCGCTTGCCGGCCAGGTCTGCCAATCGAGATCGCCTGGCTGCACCGCCTTGCCGAGACCGATCTCGTGCTTGGCGACAAGCACTTCAACCGTCTCGATCGCGGGGCGCACGATCTGTACCGGCGCGGGCGCGGGCGCCCGCCCTGAGAGCATGAAAGCGAGTCCTCCGGCGAGCAGAGCAACTCCGAGAACGATGATGCGGGCGGGTTTCATTACGCGGTCACTTCCCAACAAGACAAGCCGAGTCGGAGCTCGGGCCTTGCGGGATTCCAACAGCGAAAGGTCAACTTATGGTTAATGAGAAGTAGCTAATTTCATGGAGGAATTTCCTCCCGCCGGCATCACTGGCCGAGCGCCACGACGCGGATGAAATCGGTGTCGAGATAGACGAGCAGACCCGCGAAGGCGAGAGCAATGCCGTAGGGAATGCCGGTGTTGACCCGATGCAGACGCTCGATCCAGGGCTCGCGCTCAAGAAACAGCGGAAGCGGCCAGCCGCGAACGATGAGGATCATCAGGGTCAGCGCGCCGCCCAGCAGCGAAGCCAGCACCAGATAATCCATCAGGTGCGAAAAGCCGAACCAGAGCGCCGTCGCGGCCGCGAGCTTGGCGTCGCCCCCTCCGATCCAGCCGAAGCTGAAACAGCCAAAGGCAATGACCAGCACGATCAGGGCCGCCAGCACGTGGTAGCCCATCTCCATAAGCGGCATGCCGATCAGGAATGCAGCCACGAAAAAGCCGGCCGCGAGCAAAAGCGACAGCCGGTTCGAGATCGTCATGGTGATGAGATCGCTTGCCGCCGCGAACGCCATCAAGGCGGGAAACAGGCCAAGCATCAGGATTTCGCGGACCATTCGAGCACCCTTCTTTCGCAAGCCTTACCGGAAAAGCTTGAGCGAAAGGTGAACCGGCGGCAGGGCCAAAAAGCAAAAAGGCTCCGGCGATGCCGGAGCCTTCTGTAAGCATGCGAATTGCTTACTGGTTCGCGTTGTTGAGGCCCGTCTGCACCTTCGTGAAGGTGGTGTTGAGGCTCGTGCCGACGCCGTTCACAACGGCGATGATCGCGACCGAGATACAAGCGGCGATGAGGCCATACTCAATGGCCGTCGCACCGGATTCGTCCTTCAGGAAACGAGAAAAGGTCTTCATAGTTTGGGCTCCTTGAACCACTGTGGCTCTCTGCGTTTGGTTCGGGGAGCGTTGATCTGCCCCCGATGCCGGACGCGAACATAGGGGCGGCTCCCTTGCGTCCCCGTTAAAAAATGCCGCGAAATCCTCTGGATCAGCGCTGAACGAAGTCGTGGTTAAGAATGTTCTGCGCGCCAAAATGGCCAAGCGGTTCCGTGGCTTTCACCGGCCCGCCCTTTTCGCCGGCCTGCCGCGTTGGCAGTTCGTTCACCAATTTCGCTGATAGTCTTGCGTCGGCAGTGCCGTTGCAGGACGGAACGAGCAAACGGACGGCATCGAAGGGTAAAGCGTATGATGTTCATCATGAGAAAATTTGGACTGCCGCTCGCCTTTGTCGCGTCGCTGCTGGCGGGCGCCGCGCATGCGGAATCGGAGACGGTCAACGTCCAGCTCGACCGTGCGACAATTTTACGCCTGCCCTCGAAAGTCGCGACGATCGTCATCGGCAATCCCGCCGTCGCCGACGGCAGCCTGCAGACCGGCGGCCTTCTCGTCGTGACCGGCAAAGGCTATGGCGCAACCAACCTGCTCGCGCTCGACCGCCAGGGCGACACCCTCGCCGAATATACCGTCAGCGTTTCCGGGCCCACGGAAAGCGACAAAGTGGTCGTTTATCGCGGTGTCGAGCGCGAAACCTGGAGCTGCGCGCCGAAGTGCGAGCATGCCGTGGTGCTTGGCGATTCCGCCCCCTACTTCAACGCCGCCTCCGGCCAGATCGTCAGCCGCAACACGACTTCGACGGCCGGCAGCCGCCCCAAATAAGCGGCGGTCGGGGCCGAGGCCGGATCTGGTTAACGACAGGTAAATCACGGCTTTCGTAGCGCGCGATCCGCTTCAACGCTTCGTCAAGCGGCAGCGGTTACAACTCAAGCTGCTCGAGGCTGAGGCAGCATGTTCAGAAAAAAACTTTTCGGGTTTCCGCGCCGGCGTTCGCTCCGGCAATGCGAGAAGGGTTCGACGGTCGTCGAATTCGCGCTCGTCATCGTGCCGTTCCTTGCCTGCATGTTCGCGATCATTGAAATCGGACTCGTCTTCTTCGCCGGGCAGGTGCTGGAGACGTCGGTCGCCGACGCGGGCCGCATGATCCTGACCGGGCAGGTACAGAACGCCAAATTCGACGCCAACGGTTTCAAGAACCAGATTTGCACGTCCAGCGTACAGGCGCTGTTCAAGTGCGACGACATCAAGATCGACGTCCGTACCGTCGGTTCCTTCGGCGGCGCCGACCTCAGCCCGCCGGTCAATCCGCAGACCAACCTGCTCGATACGTCGGACTTCACCTACCAGCCGGGCGATCAGTGCCAGATCGTCGTGGTGCGCGTCGTTTACGAATGGCCGACCTTCGTGCGCGGCTTCGGCCTCGATCTTGCGACGCTCGCCAACGGCAAACATCTTCTGATGTCGACGGCCGCCTTCCGCAACGAGCCGTATAGCGGCACCGGCTTTTGCTGATCGGAGACGTGGAGATGGCAAACGGCAAGCCGAAGAAAGGCCTGATCCAGCTGCTTCGCAAATTCGCGCGCGACTATCAGGGTCTTTCGGCGATCGAATTCGCTTTCGTCTTTCCGGTGATGGCGACACTGTATCTCGGCGGCACCGCGCTCACGCAGGGCATCGTCATCAAGCGCAAGGTGTCTCTCGTAACACGGGCGGTCGGCGACCTGACGTCGCAGGATACCGATATCGACAACACCGAAATGAATACGATTTTCACGGCGGCGGCCGCGGTGATGCAACCTTATCCGACGACGTCGCTGACGCTGACGATCTCAAGCATCAAGGTCGACAAGAACGGTATCGGCACCGTGGAATGGAGCAACCGCTCGGTGAACGGCGCGGCCTTCGTGCAGGGCCGTGCCGCGCAATCGACGCTGACACTCACCGAGCTCGCGGTGCCCGACACCACGGTTCATTTCATCATGGCGGAAGGCACTTACACTTATAAGCCGCCGGTCGGCGTAAACATCGTCGGTACGCTATCGCTATCGAATACGTTCTATTTCCGGCCGCGGCGCGTCGACTGCATCAAGCGCAACAGCACCGCCTGCACGACCTGACGCGTCTCGCTAGATCTTCTGATTGTATTCGCCGACTTCGGGGTGGCTTTTCAGCACCGCGTCGATCGCGCCGAACATTTCGCGCATCCGTGCCTCCGATACCGGGCTCTCCACTACGACCACAAGCTCGGGCTTGTTGGACGAGGCGCGCACCAGCCCCCAGGTGCCGTCCTCGGTGGTGATGCGAACGCCGTTCACCGTCACGAGATCGCGGATCTTCTGGCCGGCGACGGCATCGCCTTTTTGCTTCGCCGTTTCGAAGTGTTTCACGACCTTTTCGACAATGCCGTATTTCTTCTCGTCGTCGCAATGCGGCGACATCGTCGGCGAGCCCCAGGTCTTGGGCAGCGCGTTCTTCAATTCCGACATCTTCTTTCCGGGGTTGCGATCCAGCATGTCGCAGACCGCCAGCGCCGAAACGAGCCCGTCATCGTAACCGCGGCCGAACGGCTTGTTGAAGAAGTAGTGGCCGGATTTCTCGAAGCCGGCGAGCGCCTTCACTTCATGGGTGCGGCGCTTCATGTAGGAATGGCCGGTCTTCCAGTAATCCGCCTTCACGCCGTTTTTCTGCAGTACCGGATCTGTGACGTAGAGGCCGGTCGATTTCACATCGACCACGAAGGTCGAATTCGGATGCAGGGCCGACATGTCGCGCGCCAGCATGACGCCGACCTTGTCGGCGAAGATTTCGTCGCCGGTGTCGTCAACGACGCCGCAGCGGTCGCCGTCGCCATCGAAGCCGAGGCCGACATCGGCCCTGTGCTCGAGCACCGCATCGCGGATGGCGTGCAGCATCTTCATGTCTTCGGGGTTCGGATTGTATTTCGGAAAGGTGTGATCGAGCTCGCAATCGAGCTTCACGACTTCGCAGCCGATCGCTTCCAGCACTTGCGGCGCGAAAGCGCCGGCGGTGCCGTTGCCGCAGGCGCAAACCACTTTCAGCTTGCGCTTGAGCTTGGGGCGATGGGTGAGATCCTTGATATAGCGGGCGGGGAAATCCGGCACGAACACATAGGAGCCGCCGCCCTTGAGATCGAATTTGGCGCCGAGTGTAATTTCCTTGAGCCGCGTCATCTCATCGGGGCCGAAAGTGAGCGGGCGATTGGCGCCCATCTTCACGCCGGTCCAGCCGTTGTCGTTATGCGAAGCGGTGACCATCGCGACGCAGGGCACGTCGAGATCGAACTGCGCGAAATAGGCCATCGGCGTCATCGCAAGGCCGATGTCGTGCACCTTGCAGCCGGAGGCGAGAAGGCCGGAGATCAGCGCGTATTTGATCGACGACGAATAGCCGCGAAAATCATGGCCGGTGACGATCTCGGGCGGGACGCCCATCTCGCGAATTAAAGTACCGAGGCCCATGCCGAGGGCCTGAATGCCCATCAGGTTGATTTCCTTCCCGAACAGCCAGCGCGCGTCGTATTCGCGAAAGCCGGTGGCCTTCACCATCGGCTCGGATTCATAGGCATAGGTATTGGGAACGAGTTGCGCTTTCGGCGTGGGAAACATGCGAGCCCCTGATTGAAATTTCCGCGAAGACGCGGCGCATGTAGCACAAAAATCGGCGGAAATCCGACAGGCACAAAGCCTAGCGATCGAGAATCAGCGTGTTATTGCGCACTTCGTAACGGGAAAGGCGCTTCAAAAAGCTCATGCCGAGGAGGTTGGTGGCGAGCATGCCTTCCTCGGCGACCAGCGCTTCGACATCATCGAGCTGGATCGTGCCGAGGCGAACGCTGGAAAGTTTGATGCGCCGGACATGGCCGGTGCCGTTCGCAGTCTGCACCGGCACGTCGAAGCGGTCGCTGCCATAGATCAAGCCGAGCGAACGGGCATCCTCGTAACGCAGCACGACGAGCGACGCGCCGGTATCGACCAGCGCATTGACGGGCCGGCCATTGACGCGGATCTCGGTGCGGTAATGACCGCTGCGATCGGCGGCGATGCGAACATTGCCGCCGTAATTCGCCTCCGGCGGCGCCGAGACATTCATCGCAACAGGCGCCTGCGGCTTGCTGTCGAGATGGCGCGCGAGAAATTCGGGCGCGTACACCGCAGCCGCGACGGCCATTCCCGCCAGGATGAGAACATTCCGCAACATGCGGAGAGACTAACGGGCCATGCCCAAGGTAATGTAAACGCCGCGCGGCGGATGCGCGGCATGGTGAACAAATCGCTCAAGCGATCGTTCAAGTGCCGCGGGGTTTGGCGCGCCGCGTCGGCGGCGCTTCCAGCGGATTTTCCGGCCAGGGGTGCTTGGGATATTGCCCGCGCATGTCGCGGCGGACATCGGCCCAGGAGCCTTGCCAGAAGGCGGGGAGGTTCCTGGTCGTCTGGATCGGCCGGTGTGCCGGCGACAGGAGATGAAACGTCAGCGGAATTTTGCCGCCGAGCATCGGGTGCGCGCTCGTGCCGAACAATTCCTGTACACGGACGGAAACGGCAGGCTCGCCGGTCTCATAGTCGATGGCAAATTGCGAGCCGGTCGGCGCGGTGAAATGCGCGGGCGTTTCCTTGTTCAGACGCCGCGCGAGATCGGGCGGGAGCAATGCGTGAAGCGCCGTCGATAAAGTGTCGCCGGAAATTTCACCGGCCGACGTCTTGTCGATGAGATAGGGCGCGAGCCATTCCTGGATGGAGGCGGCGAGTTTCGCATCGGACAGATCAGGCCACGGATCGCCCTCGACGCGATACATGAAGCGCACGCGGGCAAGCCATTGCAGCACCGATTTCGGCCACGGCAATTTATCGAGGCCGGCGCTCGCAACACCTGCGGCAAGCGCTCTCGCGGTTTCCTCGCCGGGCTCGAGCTTGCGCGGATGCTCCTCAAGGGTAAGCGCATCGTAGCGCCGGACGGCGCGGGCGCGCACGGCAAGCGCGGCCGGATCGAAGGCGACCTCCACTTTCTCGACGATACGATCCCTGAAGCGGCGCTCGAAATCGGCTTCGGAAATTTTCGCGGCAAGCAGGATGCGCCCGGCGCTTGCCGTGCCGGAAAGCTCGGCAACGACCAGCATCGGTTCTTTCGCAAGCGCATTGGCGGCATCGAGCTGCGCGCCCCGGCCATTGGCGAGCAGAAATTCGCCGCGCTTGCCGGGGCGAGCTTTGGCGATGCGGTCGGGATAGGCGAGCGAAAGCAATGCGCCGGCTTTGGCTGCCGGGCTGTTTTGAATTTTGCCGCCGGTCTCTTCCGCCCAGCTCCGCGCCAGTCGCCGCGCTTCCTCGGCACGCTTCGACTTGTCGCGGCGAAGCTGCTCGACGCGATGGGAAAGATCGGGATCGTCGCCGCCAAGGCCGCGCTCGGAAATGACGGCGGCAATTTCAGCGGCAAGCAGCGCATCGTCTCCGGCGGCAACGACCATTGCCGCAAGGCGCGGATGCAGCGGGAAACGCGCGAGCTTCTTGCCGCGCTCGGTGACACGGCCATCTTGATCGATTGCGCCGAGCGCCAGGAGAAGACCGCGCGCTTCGGAAAGCGCCGCGGCAGGCGGCGCATCGAGCCAGGCAAGCGAGGCCGGATCGCTGACGCCCCAGACGGCGAGATCCAGCACGAGGTTGGTGAGATCGGCGGCGAGGATTTCCGGCACCGCGAATGGCGCGAGGCTTTGCGTCTCCGGCTCAGACCACAACCGGTAACAGACGCCGGGCTCAGTGCGGCCGGCGCGGCCGCGGCGCTGATCGGCCGACGCCCGCGAAACGCGCACGGTTTCGAGCCGGGTGAGGCCAACGGCAGGCTCATAGCGCGGCACGCGCGCGAGGCCTGAATCCACCACGATGCGCACGCCTTCGATGGTGAGCGAAGTTTCGGCGATGGATGTCGCCAGCACCACTTTACGCTCGCCGTTCCGTGCAGGCGAGATCGCTTCGTCCTGTACGCGCGCGTCCAACGCACCGTAAAGCGGCACGATATGCGTTGTGCGATCCGATATTCGTTCTTCCAGCAAATTGGCGGTGCGGCGAATCTCGGCGACGCCCGGAAGAAACGCGAGCACGGAGCCTTCTTCGTCGCCGAGGGCGCGCGAAATCGCATCGGTCATCTGCCGGTCGATGGGCGTGCGTTGCTCCCGGCCGAGATAGCGCGTCTCGACCGGAAAGGCGCGGCCCTTGCTCTCGATGACTTTCGCTTCGCCTTTCGCATCCCCCAGGAGCTTCGCAACACGCGCGCCGTCGAGCGTCGCGGACATCGCAAGGATGCGAAGATCTTCGCGCAGGCCGCGCTGGGCATCGAGCGCGAGCGCGAGGCCCAGATCGGCATCCAATGATCGTTCATGAAATTCATCGAACAGCACGGCGGCGACGCCGGAGAGTTCCGGGTCATCGACCAGCGCGCGGGTGAAGACGCCTTCGGTCATGACTTCAATGCGCGTCTTTTTCGATACGCGCGTATCGAAGCGCACGCGCAGACCCACCGTCTCGCCGATCCGCTCGCCCAATGTCGCCGCCATGCGGGCAGCGGCGGCGCGGGCCGCCAGCCTTCGCGGCTCGAGCACGAGGATCTTGCCGCCCTTCGCCCATATTTCGTCGAGCAAAACGAGCGGCACCCGCGTCGTCTTGCCCGCGCCGGGCGGGGCGACGAGCACGGCATTGCGCCCCGCGGCAAGCGCGGCTTTCAGCGCCGGGAGCGCCTCATCGACCGGCAGCGCATTTTGGAACAGCGAAGGCTTAACCGGATTCATGTTTTCTGCTGGTAGAGCAAAGCTTCGTGCGGCATGGCGTTTGCGACGGTTTATAGCGAAGGAAGCTCCTGTCCCGAAATGGGACAGTTATCGATTCAATCCAGTTGGATTCGAGATAACCGATGAACCCCGCCGTTTCCCACCCCGCGCGCGTCGATTGGGTCGATTACGCCAAGGGCATCTGCATCGTCATGGTGGTGATGATGCACTCTACGCTCGGTGTCGAGAAGGCGGCGGGCGAAACCGGCTGGCTGCACCACTTCGTCGAATTCGCGCGGCCGTTCCGCATGCCCGACTTCTTCCTGATCTCGGGCCTGTTCCTGTCGCGGGTCATCGGCCGCGAATGGCGCATCTTTCTCGACCGGCGCGCCGTGCACTTCATCTATTTCTATGTGCTGTGGGTGACGATCCAGTTCGTCTTCCGCGCGCCGGGCATCGCGCATGACGCGGGCGCGGCCGGTGTTGTGCGTGAATATCTCTTCGCCTTCATCGAGCCGTTCGGCACGCTGTGGTTCATTTATCTGCTGCCGATTTTCGCGCTGACGACGCGGCTAACGCGCTTTTTGCCGCCGGCCGCCGTATTCATTGCCGCGGCCGTGCTGGAGAGTTTGAAGATCGATACCGGCTGGACGGTGATCGACGAATTCGCTTCGCGCTATGTCTATTTCTTCGCGGGCTACTGGCTCGCGTCCTATGTGTTCGTGCTGGCCGCGAAAGCGCAGGCGCGGCCGAAGCTCGCGCTGCTCGGCCTCGCGGCGTGGGCGGCTGTCAACGGCCTGTTGGTGCATGGCGGCTTTGCAATGCTGCCCGCCGTCTCGCTCGTTCTGGGTGCAGCCGGTGCGCTGGCGATCGTTTCGATCGCGGCGTTGCTCGAGAAGTTCCATCTCCTCAACGCGCTGCGCTTTGCCGGCGAGCATTCAATCGCGGTGTATCTGGCTTTCTTTCTGCCGATGGCGGCGACCCGCACGCTGCTTTTGAAATTCGGTTTCATTCACGACCTCGGCACCGTCTCGCTGATCGTGACGGCAATGGGCGTCGTTCTGCCGCTCCTGCTCTACGTGCTGGTGCGCGGGACGCGGCTTTCGTTCCTGTTCGAGCGCCCGCAGGCCTTCCGCGTCGAGACGCCGCGCCGGCCGGTGCTGCAACCGGCCGAATAAGTCCGCTGTAAAACCTTCGTTTCAGGGTTGTCGGAGCGGCCTCATTTCGGCATCGTGCGGCCATGCCCGCCAAGCCGAAAGCAAGAACCGCCGCCAAATCCGCCAAGGTTTCCGCCAAGCCTGCTGCAAAGTCTGCTGCAAAGCCTGCCGCAAAAGCAGCCGCGAAGCCTGCCACGAAATCCGCGCCCAGGGCGTCAGGCAATGGGCGCGATCACATCTTCCTGGTCGATGGCTCGTCCTACATTTTCCGCGCCTATTTCGCGATGTTCAAGGCGGCGCAGAACAGCAAGTCCGGCTACGGCTTCAAGCGCTCCGACGGCCTGCCGACCGGCGCCATCATGTTCTTCTGCAACATGCTGTGGAAGCTGTTCCGCGAGGGCCTCGAAGGCGTGAAGCCGACGCATCTTGGCGTCATCTTCGATCACTCGGGCGAGACGTTCAGGAACGAAATCTACGACAAGTATAAAGCCAACCGCGACGAGCCGCCGTCCGATCTCATCCCGCAGTTTCCGCTGATGCGCGACGCGGTGCGCGCCTTCGGTCTCGTGCCGATCGAGGAGAAGGGTTTCGAGGCCGACGATCTGATCGCGACCTACGCCCGCACCGCGCTCGAAGAAGGCGCGGATGTCACCATCGTCGCCGGCGACAAGGATCTGATGCAGCTCATCCGGCCGGGCATTACGATGTACGATCCGATGCCGGGGCGCGAGCGGCGGATCGGCCCGAAGGAGGTCGAGGAGAAATTCGGCGTCGGGCCGGAGAAAGTCGTCGAAGTGCAGTCGCTCGCCGGCGATTCGACCGACAACGTGCCGGGCGTGCCCGGCATCGGCATCAAGACGGCCGCGCAGCTCATCAACGAATACGGCGATCTCGAAACGCTGCTTTCACGCGCTTCCGAGATCAAGCAGGAGAAACGCCGCCAGTCGCTGATCGAATTCGCCGAACAGGCGCGGATTTCGAAAAAGCTGGTGCGTCTCGACGACAACGCGCCGGTGCATATCCCGCTCGACGATCTGCGCATGAGCGACCCGAACGGCAAGCAGATCATCGCCTTCCTGAAAGCGATGGAATTCACCTCGCTGACCAAGCGCGTCGCGGAAGCAACCGACACCAACATCGAACTCGTCGAAGCCGATCCGGAATTGCGGCCCGGCGGCGATGTCATCGGCAAGCTGAAGGCCGAAGGCGAAGCGGAGGTTTCCGGCGAGGAGCCCAAGCCCGCCAAGAAATCCGCCCCGGCCGCCCCCGCGAAGGTCAAAGGCGGCACGGGCGCGCTCACCCCCATCAATCTTGCCGAAGCGCGCGCCAAGCTCGCGCGCGGCAAGGTCGATCGCTCGAAATACGAGACGGTGAGCGATCTCAAGCGGCTGGAAGCCTGGGTCGCCAAGGCGACCGATCAGGGCTATGTCGCCTTCGACACCGAAACGACTTCGCTCGACCCGTTGAACTGCGAGCTGTGCGGCATATCGCTCGCGCTTTCGCCCAATGAAGCCTGCTACATCCCGCTGTCGCACAAGACGACGGGCGATCTTCTCTCCGGCGGCGGGCTGGTGGACGGGCAGATCGAGATCGGCAAGGCGCTCAAGGTCCTGAAGCCGATGCTGGAGGATCCTTCCGTCCTCAAGATCGCGCATAATTTCAAATACGATTATCTCGTGATGCTGGCGCAGCACGGTATCGATGTCACGCCGTTCGACGACACGATGCTGATGTCCTACGCGCTCGACGCGGGGCGCGAGCGGCACGGCATGGATGAGCTTTCCGAGCGGCATCTTGGCCACACACCGATCGCCTACACGGATGTTGCGGGCAAGGGCAAAACCTCGGTGTGCTTCGATCAGGTCGATCTTGCCAGGGCGACCGAATATGCCGCGGAAGACGCCGACGTCACGCTCCGGCTCTGGCAATATTTCAAGGGCCGCATGACCGCCGAGGGCATGCACACGGTTTACGAGACGCTGGAGCGCCCGCTGGTCACCGTGCTCGCGCGCATGGAGCGGAACGGCATCATGATCGATCCCGCGCTTCTCGCGCGGCTTTCCAACGAATTCGCGACCAACGCCGCCAAGCTCGAGCAGGACATCGCGAAGGTCGCGGGCGAAGGGTTCAATCCGGGCAGCGCCAAGCAACTCGGCGATATTCTGTTCGGCAAGATGAAACTTCCCGGCGGCACCAAGACCGCGACCGGCGCATGGTCGACGCGGGCGAACGTGCTCGAAGACCTCGCCGAGGAAGGCCATGAGCTGCCGAAGCTCATTCTGGCCTGGCGCTCGCTGACGAAACTGAAATCGACCTATACCGACGCGCTGCCCGCCTATATGGACAAGCAAAACCGCGTCCACACTTCCTATGCGCTTGCGGCAACGCCAACCGGCCGCCTCGCCTCGTCCGATCCGAACGTGCAGAACATCCCGATCCGCACCGAGGAAGGCCGCAAGATCCGCCGCGCCTTCATCGCGCCCAAGGGCATGAAGCTGATTTCGGCCGACTATTCGCAGATCGAGTTGCGGTTACTGGCCGAGATCGCCAACATCCCGCAGCTCCGCAAAGCCTTTCACGACGGGCTCGACATTCACGCGATGACGGCCTCGGAAATGTTCGGCGTGCCGGTGAAGGGCATGCCGCCCGAAATCCGCCGCCGCGCCAAAGCGATCAATTTCGGCATCATCTACGGCATCTCGGCCTTCGGCCTTGCCAATCAGCTGAGCATCCCGCGCGAGGAGGCCGGCGCTTACATCCGCAAATATTTCGAGCGCTTTCCCGGCATCCGCGAATACATGGATGAGACAAAAGCCTTCTGCAAACAGCACGGCTATGTGACGACGCTGTTCGGCCGCAAGTGCCACTACCCCGCGATCAACGACAGCAATCCGTCGATGCGCGGCTTCATGGAACGTGCCGCGATCAATGCGCGGTTGCAGGGCACCGCCGCCGACATCATCCGCCGCGCCATGATCCGCATGGAAGGCGCGCTCAAGGCCGCGAAGCTCAATGCCCGAATGTTACTGCAAGTGCATGACGAACTGGTGTTCGAGGTACCGGACAAGGAAGTGGAAAAAACACTCGACCTCGTCGCAAAAACGATGATGGAGGCACCTTTCCCCGCAGTTTCGCTGTCTGTTCCATTGCATGTCGACGCGCGCGCCGCCGACAATTGGGAAGAAGCCCACTGATTCGTCCGAACACTTCGGCCAATACCCGCGAGCAAGAATACGCATGAGCAACTCGAACGCCCACGCCCACCGCCTGATCGCCGATCCGAAAGCGGCGCGCGCGCGGCTGCACGACATCATCGCCAAGCGCTCGTTCGGGCGCGGCGAGGTCACGCTCGCCTCCGGCCGCAAGAGCGACTTCTATTTCAACCTCAAGCCGACGATGCTGGACGCCGAAGGCGCGGCGCTGCTGGCGCAACTCACGCTCGACACGCTAGCCGCGGAAGAACTCGACTATATCGGCGGCCTGGAGATGGGCGCGGTGCCGATCGCGTCGGCCGCGGCGGCGGTAAGCGCCCTCACCGACTCGCCGGTGCATGCCTTCTTCGTGCGCAAGCAGCCAAAGGAGCACGGCGCGAAACTTCTGATCGAAGGATTGATGAAGGACGAGTCGCTCGCCGGTAAACGCATCGCGGTGATCGAGGACGTCACCACCACCGGCGGCTCTGCGCTGAAGGCGGTCGAGGCCCTAAAGGATACCGGCGCCGAAATCGCCCTCGTCTTCACGATGGTGGACCGGCAGGAAGGCGCGGCCGAAGCCTTCGCCGCCGCAGGCCTGCGCTTTGCCGCGCTGTTCAAGGCCGAAGA
>Ga0182740_1000658_pt1 | contig 32497 bp, 26 predicted proteins | sample eDN5th37CKraftBY_FD_128872 | JGI IMG/M metagenome (GOLD analysis project Ga0182740, IMG submission 128872) | Enriched backyard soil microbial communities from Emeryville, California, USA - eDNA 5th pass 37_C Kraft BY (version 2) (version 2) | ecosystem: Environmental > Terrestrial > Soil >...
GCTGGTGGTCAACGGCTGGCTCCAGTAGGCGGTCGTATCGGCGGCGACCGTCTCGGTATGGTCCGCCACGAGCGTTGTGGGGCCGTCTGTCGCGCGGTCGAGCCGTACGAGGCCGTGACCATAGACCGCATCGAGGCCGGCCAGCCCCAGGTCCTCGGTGGTGGAGAACATCAGCCGGGTCAGTTCGCGCGCGCTGTAGTCTGGATAGGCGCCTTGCAGGACGGCGAGGGCGCCGGTGACCACCGGCGCGGCCATGGATGTGCCTTGATAGAAGTCATAGGCATCGGTCGGTACGGGAGAGAAAACGCCATTATTCATACCCGGCTTTTGATCCCCGCCCGGCGCCGCAAGGCACCAGCTTGCGGTGACGCCGCAGAGATTCGAATAATAGGCCGGGGTCTTGTCACGCCCCACCGACATCACGGCGACGACCTGTCCGGGCAGTTCGAGCAGCCCGGAGAAATTGAAATTGTAGCCGCCGTCGTCATAGACGCCCGTATCGGCATGCTCCGGCCGGATATAGGGCAGCAAGCCGATACCGCTGGGGTTGAGGCCGGCCACGGAATGTTTATCGCGATCGTTTCCGTTGGCGACGACGATGATCTTGTCCTGCGAGAGGGCGCGATAAGCCGCCTCTGCCTCATAGACGGTGTAGGGATAGACAGACCACACTGTCTGCGGCGGAGCGTGGGGGTCGGGAGAGGGGCCGAAACTGGCGTTCATGATCTTCACGTTCGCCAGAGACGTGAAATAGTCGATCCCGTCCATAACCGGGTTGGCGACCACATACGTCCCGAGCCCGTTCTTCGCCGTATATTCGCTGAAGATCATTCGGATCGGCACGACACGCGCATCGTGCGCTACACCGTTTCCTTCCCATAGGGCCGCGTCTTTATTTCCGGCGATGATGCCGGAGACATGGGTGCCGTGGCCGTCATCGGGTTCCTGAATTTCGACATAGGTCGGGTCGTAGATTTCACCCCGAACATAGAGGTTCGAATAGGCCCGCGACATGTCGAACGTGCCGGCGAGCGCCGGATGGTCGGTCTGGAATCCGGTATCGCCGACCGCGACGGTAACACCCGCGCCGGTGAAGCCGCGCGTATAGGCGACGCCTGCTCCGATCATGTCGAGATGCCAGGTTTGATCCGCTCCCGGAGGCATGGACGGCGGCGTATAGGACGACGCGACGGGAGTGGATACGGGAGCGATCTCCATGGCGCCCGCAGGGATTCCGGACAGGATCAGGCCCGCGCCGAGCGTGGTGCCGGCGAGCAGCAGATAGGCCCCGCCGCGCAGGTGGCGGGATTTGAAAGCGGGATCGAAGCGCATCGGGTTTTCTTCTGTTTTGGTCGCGACCATTTGAAGCCGCCGCAGGGAATCGTTCGAACGGATGATGCCACGGTCGTGGCCGTTTCCGTAGGACTTATCGGACATCTCCGGTCGCGGTTTGCGGCGGCTGGTTAAGAATTCGTAGGCGAGGCGGGGAGGCGTGCTCAAGCCGGTCGCAATCTCGCGCCGCCGCCTTACGGTGGCTCGGTCGACGCGTTCAAGCTATAGCGGGGAACGCACAAGGAGGAACTGATGAAGGCCGTTCGTTTGCAGGCACATGGTGACGCCGACCAGCTTCGATATGAGGACGCGCCGGATCCGCTGCCCGGTGCGGACGACGTGCTGATCCGCATCGCCGCTATCAGTCTCAACCCCGTGGACATGCTCGTCCGTCAGGGCTGGATGAAAGAACGCTTCGCGTTGCGGTTTCCGGTTATCCTGGGCGTTGATGCCGCGGGCACCGTGCTCTCGGTCGGCGCCAATGTGACGGGGTTTCAGGCCGGCGACCGTGTGCTCGGCAAATTTCCCATCAACGGCCGAGGCACGATGGCGGAACAGGCGCTGGCGCTGCCTGCTCAACTGGCGAAGATGCCGGACGGCCTCTCTTTCGAAGCCGCGGCAACCCTTCCGATGGCCGGCCTGACGGGGCGGCAGGCCGTCGATGCCCTGAATGTCGCAGCGGGGGACCGCGTACTGGTCACCGGCGCGCTCGGGGCCGTGGGGCGGGTCGCGGTTCAATATCTCAAGGAATTGGGGGCGAGGCCGGTTGCAATGGTGCGTGCGGCGCGGCTGGAGGAAGGCAGGGCGCTGGCGGGAGAGGTCTTCACGCCCGGAGATGAAACTGTCGCTTCTTTCGCAGGTGCCGTCGATACCGCCGGCGGGGATGTCGCAGCCATGGCAACCCGCATGGTGCGCGATGGCGGCACGGTGGCAACGGTCGCCGCGGTCGTTCCATTTCCCGGCGAGGTCGAGGCTGACAGCCGCGTGTCGATCCGCCATGTCGTCAATCGTGACGACAGCGCTATGCTGGGCAGGATCGCCGAAGCGGCCGCGGCTGGAAATCTCATGCTGCCGATCGCGCGGACCTTCGAGCTGGCCCAGGCTTCGCAGGCAAGCAGGCTGCTCGAAAGCGGTCGTCCGGACGGCAAAATCCTATTGATACCCTGAGAGGGCGTGTGATCGGCGCTGTGCCGGCTGCGTCGACGCGCTGGTGACATCGAATCTGCGTGGGATAACCACGCGTCGATTTCACGACCTTCAGACAATCCGGTGTTATTTCTGAAGAGGCCGGATTCGAGCTTCTTCGAAATCAGAGACGGCTATTGAGTGAAGCAATGCAGCGGTCGATCGGTCTTTTGCATATTCTGTTGTCCTGCGGCGCGGTGCTGGCGGCGGCGCAGCCGGGGAGTGCGGTCGCACAGGTCCCGTCTTCATGGGAAACGCCGGAGTATTTCCGCTCCGGCGCCCTGGCTCAAATCGATGCCGCGGCTGCGTATCAGCTAGGCTTCACCGGTCTGGGCGTGGTGATCGGCATCGCCGATTCCGGCCTGGACGCGCGACATCCGGAATTTTGGGGGCGCGTTGAGCCCGGATATGACTTCACGGCCCGGGTGCCGATCCTACCGGGCGAACTGCATGATCGCGACGGCCACGGCACCCATGTGGCGGGTGTCGCGGCCGGAGCCCGTGACGGAATCGAGATGCACGGCGTCGCGTTCGACGCCACCGTGCGGCCCGCTCGTCTGGGTGATGGTGGCGTTTATGGTCTCGACGAGTATTTGACCCGTGTCTGGCCATATTTCATTCAGCAGGGCGTGAGCATCATCAACGCCAGCTATGGGATTGCCGGCTGCAATGGTCCGGGCCTGTCGCCCTGCAATGTGACTGAATACACGCTCGAGGATATTGCGCGGGACTACGCGAAGATTCCCGACCGTGCCCGCGAGACCGCAGCGGCCGGCGTTCTGATGGTCGTCGCCGCGGGTAACGCGAGCCACCCCAGCCCTGATCCTTTGTCGGGCCTGCCATATCTGTATCCGGAGCTTCAGGACAACTGGATTTCCGTCGTTGCGGTTGATTCCACCAACACCATCGCCTCGTTCAGCAACAGATGCGGCGTTGCCAGGGAGTGGTGCATTGCCGCGCCGGGCGAGCAGATCTATTCGGCCTATCCGCTCGGCCGCGGCAGCGGGACGGACAACAGCTACAAGGTCATGGACGGCACATCGCAGGCCGCGCCTGTCGTCAGCGGTGTGGCCGCGCTCGTGAAGCAGGCATTTCCATGGTTCACCGCCTATGACCTGCAACAGACTCTCTTCACCACGGCAACCGATCTCGGTGCCCCCGGCGTGGACGATATCTACGGTTGGGGGCTGGTGAACGCGGGCAAGGCGGTCCGCGGATATGGCATGTTCACGCAGGCGGTCACGCTCGATACGAAGGGCTATAGCAGCACGTTTTCGAACGACATTTCGGGGCCGGGCGGCCTGGTCAAGCAAGGGGCGGGCACCCTGACGCTCGAAGGCGGCAACACCTACGCGGGCGGGACCACCGTAGCGGGTGGAACGCTTGCCGTGGACGGGACGGTGGCGGGGCCTGTTGACGTGCGCGGCGGGGCCGTTCTTGCTGGACGAGGCGTCGTTGGGTCGGTGAGGGTGGAAGCCGGCGGCGGTGTCGCGCCCGGCAACCGTTCAGGACGGCTGTTCGTCAATGGCGATCTCACCTTCAGCACCGGCGCGGTTTATATCGTCGCTCTGTCGGCCGTCGAGGCCAGCCGCGCGATGGTCGCCGGCACCGCGACGCTTGCCGGCGCAGTGCGGCCGGAGCTGCTCGGCAGCTCTGTTGCACGGAGCTACACCATTCTGTCCGCTGGAAATCTTGATGGGACCTTCGACGGCGTCGACACGTCTGCCATTCCCGGTTTTGCCGCTGCGCTGGGCTATGCGGGCAACGACGTTCTGCTGCGGCTGACGGCGCAGCTCGGCGCCATCGATGCCGGCAGCCTCGGGCAGAACCAGCGCAACGTGGCCGGGGCGCTGAACGACTGGTTCAACGGCGGCGGCACGCTGCCGCCGGCTTTTGCCGGGCTGTTCGGCCTGACCGGGGACCAGTTGAATGGGGCGCTGTCGCAGGCTTCCGGCGAGGCGCGGGCGGCGCTGCCCCACGCCACCTTCCTGGCGATGACCCAGTTCCTCAACATGGTGTTCGATCCCCATGCGGCCGGCCGCAGCGGCTTCAGTGGCGGGGCCGAAGGCCCCGGCGCGCTGGGCTATGCGGCGGAGGGGAGCCGGTCGCAGGCGGCCCTTGAGGCTTATGCGGCGGTGACGCCAAGGGCCGCCGTGAGCTTCGCGCAGCCGCGCTGGAGCGTGTGGGGCGGCGGCTATGGCGGGCTGGCCAATGTGCGGGGCGACGGGGCGCTGGGCACGGCGCAGACCACCAGCCGGGCTTACGGCTTCGCGCTGGGCGCGGACCGCAGGCTGGCAAGCGACACGGTGCTGGGCTTTGCGCTGGCGGGCGGCGGCACCTCCTTCGGCCTCGCCGGCGGGCTGGGCGGGGGAACGTCGGAGCTGTTCCAGGCGAGCCTGTATGGCCGCCAGCATTTCGGGGCGGGCTAGTGATGGGCGCGCTGGCCTATGGCTGGCAGGACATGCACCTGAAGCGGGTGGTGACGCTGGCGGGCAACGACACGCTGGAGGCGAAGTTCAAGGCCCATACCTTCGCGGGCCGTGCGGAGGCCGGCTGGCGCTTCGGTGGAACCTCCGGCGGCGTGACGCCGTATGGCGCGGTGCAGGTCGCGCGCCTCGGCCTGCCGGCCCATGGCGAGCAGGCCACGACCGGGACGGCTGCCTTCGCGCTGGCCTATGGCAGCCGCACCGAGACGCAGACGCGCACGGAGCTTGGCGCGCGGTTCGACCATGCGGTGCCGCTGCCAAATGATGCGGCGCTGACGCTGCGGGGCCGTGCGGCCTGGGCCCATGATTACGAGCCGGCGCGGCTGGCGCAGGCATCGTTCCAGAGCCTGCCGGGTACGGCCTTCACGGTGAACGGCGCGCGGCCTTCCGCCGATGCGCTGCTGGTCTCGGCAGGCGCGGAACTGGCCTTTGGCCGCGGCGTCTCCGTCGCCGGCACCTTCGAGGGCGAATTCGCAAACTCCGGACAGAGCTACGCCGGAAAGGGAGCCATCAGATACAGGTGGTGAGACGGAGAGGGGGCGTCAAATCGAATCCCGGATGCTTCTGAACCGGCTCGTTCAACGACCAAACCACATCCGCCACAGCAAACCGTCGCGTCGGATGAAATGGTGGTAGAGGGCCGCCCCGATATGCGCCACCAGCAAAGCGAGAAGAAGGTTCGCTCCGATGCCGTGTGGCACCCGGGGGAGATAGGCGTTGAAGTCCGGCAACGTGCCGGAGCCGCTGAAGATGTCAGGAGCGGCGCCGCTGAGGACCATCATGCCGACGCCGCTGGCGACCATTCCGAGAATGACGATGTAGAAGGCGACATGCACCGCACGGGCCAGCCATTCCTGCCATGCAGGTGATCCTTGCACGGGGAGAGGCTTCCGGTCGAAGAGCCACCACCACACGATCCGAAATAGCGTCAGCAGCAGGATCGCAATCGCCATCGGAATATGGGCGCGCAGGAATGCTCCCTTGGCAATGGAGTCGGGTGCATTGGCGGCCTGGAAGCCCGAGCCGAGCAGAGCCAGAATCAGAATTGCGCTGATCCAGTGAATCGAGACCGCCACCGCGCCGTAGCGGTCAGGCCTGCTCTTCAGCATGATTCGCTCCTTCGAGTTTCTTGCGCAACGCAGCCATGACGCGGTGCGCGGTCTGAATGTCCGATGTTGAAATATCTTTCGCGAGCGCATCCGCCTTGGGGTAGTAGGCTGCCAGCGCGGCACTGTAGGCCCGCTGCCCCTTCTCGCTGAGCACAACCAACTGAGCGCGCCGGTGATGCGGGTTCGGCTGGAACACAATCAGCCCTTCCTTTTTCAGGTCGTTCACGATGCGCTGCACATTCTGACGATTGGCGCCGAGATCACGGGCGAGCCACGCCACGGGCTGCGGCCTCTCCGCAAACACGATTGCACCGAGAACCTGCCACCGCGCGCTGGTCAGCCCGAAAGGCGCAACAAGCCTGTCGCCCGAACTCAGCGTCAGGTTATTCACCCGGAACAGCGTCAGGATGAGGCTGGTCAGAGCGTCTGCGGTCGCCGTTCGCCGAATTTGGTCCATTTGGTATCTTGATATCCAATTGACATCATTATGTCAACTAGACGTAATTATCAAGCCGTATAGACATCATGGTGTCATTTAAGGCCAGGCAGTCTATGACTAGGATCACCCATCCCGTTGTGGCGGTATCGCGCTTCTCTACATCCGTTGCCGTCCTCAAGGGCGGATAGATTCCAAATAAAAGTGTGCGATGCCGCTGTGCGCCAAGGCAGACAGCGGACGTGCTCTGCCCGGCGTCTGACTGAACCCATGCCTGGAACAGGTCCCATCCCGGCCATCGAACGGCTGAAGGGCGGCGCCTCGACGTGAACCCTTCGGCACGTGAATGTTTGCCGAAGACGATCCGCCTCGGAGGGACATGGGTGCGGTCGCTGCCGACATCTTCGGGGTCAGGCGGCGCTATATGATCACCGTCCGTTGCCAGCCCGAAGTGCCGTTTGATGGACGGTTGAGATTCACGCAACCGAACAGTTCTCTATCGATCTCGAATGTCCTGATCGCCTCGCCACTGATGCACCCAACTCACCATTCAGGCGCTGGACCATGCCGAGCACAAGGCCGCCCTGCCATAGGACGCGGGCTTCAAGAGGAGCGGTCGCGTCGGATCGAAGCGGAAGTGCGGCCAGCCGGCATGAGCGATACTTTGCCGCATAATCGCTTCCCGATAGCAAGAAGTATAACATATCGGGGCGCGATATTGTCGCTAAGCGAGACCGGCTCCCTGCTTCCTGCCCTCGATATTCCGGTGTTGGCCGAACGTCTTTCCGGATATCTGCGTTGTCCGCAGTTCATCAAGATACTACGATGGCTTCCAGATTTAAGGCCAGAGCACCGCCAACGTTCTAATTTCAGATTCAACGAGGAATTAGTTATGGAATTGCCGGTTGATATTCTGCATTGGTCTTTGTCGATATTGCCGGTGGTTATACTTGCCTTTCTGCTGGTCCAACTGCGCTGGACGGCGCAGCAAGCCGGTGCATTCGGGATATTCGTGGCCGGCGCGATCGCGCTTATAGCCTTCAGGGCGCCGCTTGATACTCTGGCCGTGGCCGGCGCCAAAGGCGTATGGGACGCAATCTTCATTCTTCTGGTCATCTGGCCCGCGCTGCTTCTCTACCAGATCATGGAGAAGTCGGGCGGATATGAATCGATGCGGCAAGGCATCACTCGGTTGAGTAAGAACGAGCTGTTCATAGTCATAGCGCTCGGTTGGGTCTTTACATCTTTCCTGCAAGGGATCGACGGCTTCGGTACGCCGATCGCAATCGTCGCCCCGTTGCTGGTCGCCTTCGGACTCAAGCCGGTCTATGCCGTCGCGATTCCCATCATCGCGCACATCTGGGCAAAGTTTTACGGAACACTGGGAGCTGGCTGGCTGGCCACCCTTCAGGTGGTGGATATCGATCAGGCGACGACGATCGCCACAGCATATCAAACCGCGATCCTGATCGTGATCCAGACTGTTCTCGGCGGCTTGATGGTGGTGTGGATGTACGGCCGCTGGCCGGCGGTTCGCCACGGCTGGCCGCTGGTTCTGGTTATTTCTGCCATACAGGGGCTTGGGCAGATCGTCGCGGTGGCGATTGATCCGGCGCTGGCCGCGTTCCTGCCCGCCACGGCGGCGTTGCTGGCGTTGTTCCCGCTCGCGCGTTGGAAACGTTATGCACTTCCGGCAACCTCGATCATCGACAGACCGGCGATGCTGACCAGCCCTGCGGAAGTTGAAGAGAAAACACCTTCCATGGGCACGGCAATGGCGTTCCTGCCCTATATCATGCTCAGCGTTATCGCCGTGGGAACCTCAGTGATCGAGCCGTTGCGGAACGTCCTTATGGCCTTCACTTTCGGCTTTCCCTTCCCCACGGTATCGACCGGCTATGGACTGACCGTCCCCGGCAGCGAAACATATTCAGCGCTCCGGCCCTTCTCGCATCCCGGTGCGGGCCTGCTGGTGACCGCGGTCCTGACCTGGGTGATTTTCCAGTCTCGGGGTTACTTTTCGAGATGGGCGCAGATCGCTCAGAAGCCAGCCGAGAGCATGCTGAAGGGGCTTATCGATACCGCCATCCCGGCATCCGTACCGATCATCGCCTTTCTCATCATGGCCTCGGTCATGAATCATTCCGGCCAGAACGAGGTGCTGGCACTTGGGATCTCGGCAATAGCGCCTGCCTATGCTTTCGCCTTCCTCTCCAACGGTATCGGTGTTGTCGGTGCGTTCACGACATCGAGCAGCACCTCCTCCAATGTGCTGTTTTCCGATCTTCAGATAACGATCGCTCGTTTAAAGGAGCTTCCTGAAGCGACGATACTTGCCGCGCAGAGCGCCGGCGGAGCCATCGGCAATGCGATCGCGCCGGCCAATATTGTCATGGGAGCCAGCACGGCCGGAATCAGCGGCAAGGAAGGTGAAATCATGCGCAAGACGCTGCCCTGGACCGTCGTCGCATTCCTTCTGACTGGCGTGGCGACGGTCATCCTTGTGATGGTCAGTGGATAGGGAGTGCGTCATGCAGAGGTTATTCGAGAATCGCGTCGTTTACCTGAGCATTTCTTTCCTGCTTTTGCTCAGCTCTTTTCCTCTCATCAGCATCGGCACGACCGGGGGCTACGCATTCCTCTGGGGCCTCGGCTTCGTGGCCCTTCTCGCCGGGGCAATGATCCCTCCGGCACAGCGCTTGTTCTTTCCTCCCAAAAGCAAAACTGAATAACCCTCAATCACCAAGGAGCCAATCATGAGCCATGCCAATGGTCCCCGCACCGGCCGTCCGCCCACGCGCGCATCGCGCGGCATGATATCTGCGCCCCATCATCTTGCGTCAGCCTCGGGGCTGGATGCGCTGAGGCGTGGCGGCAGCGCGGTCGACGCGGCGATTGCGGCGAATGCCACACTTTGTGTGGTCTATCCGCATATGGCCGGCTTGGGGGGCGATGGCTTCTGGCTGATCGCCGGCCCGGACACCGAAGGCGTTCAGGCGCTTGATGCGAGCGGACCGTCAGCGAAGGCTGCAACGCGCGAATATTATCGCTCGCGCGGCATCTCGGATCATATTCCGATGCGGGGAGCTTTGGCGGCCTTGACGGTGCCGGGTGCGGTCGACGGATGGCGGCTTGCACATGATCGCTTTGGCAAGCTGCCTTGGGAGAGCCTGTTCGCCGATGCGATCGACTATGCCCGCAATGGCGTCGCTATCACGCGCTCGCTCGCGGACTGGCTGGCGCAGGATGCTGAAATCCTGGCGCAGGACCCTGCCATGGCTGGGACCTATCTGCCGCAGGGCGTGCCTCAGCGCGAAGGCGCGCTGTTGATTCAGGCTCAATTGGCGACCTCATTCGAAAAGCTTGCGGCTTTGGGGGCTCGAAAGGGATTCTATGAAAGCCCGATCGCGCAACGCATCTGCTCGGCGATCGCGGCGGGCGGCTCCCCGCTGACGCCGGATGATTTCGCAGATTATCAAGCCCGCTGGGTGGAGCCGATCTCGACGACCTATCGCGGATACAGCGTGTTCCAAATGCCGCCCAGTACGCAAGGCTTCGCGGCACTGCAAATTCTCAATCTGCTCGATGGCTTCGATGTCAAGAGCTGGGGGGAGGGAACGGCGGATTATTACCACCACATTGTTGAAGCGGTGAAGGTTGCCTTTGCCGATCGCGATGAGTGGCTGACTGATCCTGCCTTCGTCGACATTCCTCTCGATCAACTGCTTTCAAAGAACTATGCCGATGAGCGGCGGTCCTTGATTTCCTGCGAGCGCGCATTGGTGCAGCAGGAACTGGAGCCTGGACTGCGCTATGGCAAAAGTTTCGACAAGCGCAGCCCTGGTGGCGGCACCATCTATCTGTGCGCAGCGGATTCGGACGGCCTTGTCGTCTCGATGATCCAGTCGATCTACCATGATTTTGGTGCGGCGGTGATGGGTGGCGACACCGGAATCATTCTTCAGAATCGAGGTTCGTTCTTCTCGCTGGATGAAAACCATCCGAACCGCCTCGAGCCCCTGAAGCGCACCTTCCACACGATCATTCCGGCGATGTTGCTGGAGGGTGACAGGCCCATCCTCGCTTATGGTTCGATGGGCGGCGAAGGCCAGCCTCAGACTCAGGCAGCGATGCTGACGCGGATGATTGATTTCGGCTTTGACGTGCAGCAGGCAATCGAAGCGCCTCGCTGGCTGATGGGGAGAACCTGGGGCACTGCATCCAGCGATCTGGTGCTCGAATCCCGCATCTCGGATGAGACAGTGCGTGAATTGCGTCTTCGCGGTCAGCCAGTCAAGATGGTCGAACAGTGGAGCGGTACTTTAGGCCATGCTCAGGCCATCCGTGTCGATCCGGTAACAGGCATGTTCGAAGGTGGGGCCGATCCGCGGGGCGATGGAGCAGCGATGGGATACTAGATGCTGCCTCCTTGTTTATGGAGGTGAGCGACCGAAAAGCCGAGCGGTTTGATATCGCCGCAACTTGCTGGCGCTGTTGGCCGTGGTGGGTTTCGGTGCATCGCGCACCGGCGCCAGGGCCAGCAACTCCAGAAAGCTGCCATCAGATCAAAGTTCGAGGATTTGCTGCGTATCTTCAAACAACTCATCGACGGTGAAACGTCGCGGTATCAGTTTTTGTTCATGGGAGATGGCGATGATCATCTCCAGCATTCTGCGATTCTGCTCGACGCCGAATCGCAACGAGTCATCATCATCATTCGTGGCCGTTGGCTCTGCCGCACGTTTGCTCGCAAGCATCAGTTGGTAAATTTCCTTCACGATGTCCGGACGTGACTTCACCAGCGTATTGCGTACTACCGCCATATGATTGATCGGGATGCCCCCGTTTTGGGCAGTCCAGGCGCTTGCAGCAGATTCCGGCTCAGGAATCAGGTTTTTCAGTCGCGAATCCGGTAGTTTATCCCCCACCACTGCTGCATCGAGTTCCCCATCCAGGAGCATCTCAGCAATGTTCCTGCCAGCAGGAGCGCGCGTGGCGTTGGGCGGATCACGATATTCCGCCACGTGCGGATCCTCAAATGTGACCCATTCGATGCTGTCCAGATCAACACCGAAATCTCGCGCCAGAATGGCTCGTACCCAGGTGGTCGTAGTGACGGAATAGGAGCGCACACCAACGCGCTTGCCATTGAGGTCATGCGGCCGTAGCAACCCCTTCTCGGGATTATAAGCAATCGCATGATGGTGTGAGCGCCCCACCACAGTAATTGGCAGCAAGCTATACGGCACCCCAAAGCTTCTTGCCTGTAGATAAGTCACGATGGCAAGCTCGCCGAAATCGAACTCCTTTTCCCGCACCAAACGCTTGAAACCCGAGCTGACAGGCTTCACATCGGCAAATTTGACATCAAGAAGCGGCGATGACACCACGCCTTTCTTCAAAGCCGCAGTATTCCGATAATCACCGAGCAGCGCATGTAGGGCCATCTTGTGCGTCATGAAATGCCTTCGAGGATGCCTTACCAAAGGGCGCTGCACTCATCTGCTATCAGCGCTTGCGTTCGGCATCGTGGCTTGAGCTTAACCCCAAACCTTCCGCGCCGTATCCACAAGCAGTTCCAACTTGCGTTTCTCATCGTCGATCGTCATATGGGCTCCGTCGCGGCTGCCGGCGCCTTGAAATCCGCACTGACTGCTGATGGCGAGTTGATCGATCGAGCAGAACCTGCTGGCTTCTTCGATCCGCCGCAGAAGGTCGTCCTGATTTTCCAGCTTCGGATCGGTGCTGCTGACGAGGCCGAGGACCGCCACCTTGCCCTTTGGCATATGTTGGAGCGGCTCGAAGCCGCCGACCCGGCTTTCGTTATCATATTCAAGAAGAAAGCGATCGACATGAAGCCGGTCGAACAAATGTGTGGCAAGCCAATCATACCCGCCACGCCCCCGCGCAATGCCCGCACGGCTTCCCCGGCACAGATGCATCGCAAGCGTTACGCCCGATTTGTGCACCGCGTCGTAACATGCATTTTCCAAAGCGATGTCCCGCTCCAGGGCTTGCTCCGGATCTTCGCGCGCATCGGCCATCATTCTCAGGCGCTCGGGCTCGGCATAGATCGTGAAACCCTCGTCGAGCTGGAGATATGAAGCTCCCTCGTCGGCCAGCGCTTGCATCTCCTGCTTTACTATACCGCACACTTCATCCTGAAGTTCGGCAATGTCGGGATAAATGCTATCGGTGATGCCGCGCTTGTAGCTGTAGCGCGCCACGACTGCGGGGCTCGGCAGGGTGATCTTGAAAGGACCCGGCGCATACTGTTTGAGAAATTCTGCGTCCGCCTGAGCCAGGCGCCTGTGCTGCCTCAGCTTGCCGTTGATCGCCTTGACATGCATCTGTAGTTTGACCCGCCGGCCATCTTCCAGCTCGACTTCGCGAAGGGGGTAATTGGGCTCGAAGCCATCGACGGCTTCGCTGAAGACGGTCTGCCATGCGTCACGGCGCATTTCTCCGTCCGTATATATGGGCATGCCCGCTGCGCGCTGGAGATCAATAACCTCCAGCACGCAGTCATCTTCAACAAGGCGCAGAGCCTCGCGATCGATTTTTCCGGATTTGTATTCATCGCGAGCATCAAGCAGCCGGGTAGGACGAATAAGACTTCCAATTTGATCAACACGGTAAGAAGACATTACGCCCTTCTCCAAGCCTGACTTGAGAATAACCGAAAGCCCTGGCGCCTCTTTGCCAGTTGTCGGATTCGTTCGTGATTTTTCAACAAGCTTATTACGTCTGCTCGATTTTAGCGACGCGCACGTAGTCAGCCCAATCCTTGATTCCCTGGCGCAGGTAAGCCTGCGCTTCGTTCGGAGGCGTTAGCCAGACGTCATAGCCGATGTTGGCGAGAAACTGACGTGTTTCCTCTGTCGAGGTAACGCTCGCCAGAATCTTTGACAACTCCTCGATAATAGGCCGCGGTGTCGCGGAGGGAACGAAGCCCGCCCACCAGCCTGAAACGCGAATTGGGAGTCCGGCTTCGACAAACGTCTGATATTGAGGCAGGAACTTGAGCCGCTCCGATGTGGTGATAACGAGAATGCGCAAATTGCCTTGACGTTCCTGCGCCAATGCGGCCGTCGGCTCAAGGATCGCATAGTCGAGGTTCCCGCCCTTCAAGTCGTTCAGCATGTCCACGGTTGTTCGATAGGGAACCTCAACCGAGCTCAAGCCGGCCATGTCCCGATAGAGCGCACCGATGACCTTGCTGGCGCTGCCATAGGTCTCCCCCGGATCGGTCTATCCAGAATACGTTGAATCAAGAAGCGAGCATTCAATGACGGTCAGCTACAGGCAGAAGCGGCGTCAGGTTCGGGCGTAACTGCTGATCGAACGCGTGAAGAATGATGGCCGTCTGAGAGTAATTCGCCATCAGTAACTGTATTGGCCATGCTTTCGATTGACGGCACATTGGCTGCGCCATCATCCCTCCCAAGCTTTGCGGTTAGCTGTAGCCTGCAACACCTGGCAGAGGTGCTAGACTTCCTAGCCGATCCGTGATGCGGTGTATTTATACGGGTGCCCGGCTGGTCCCAAAGCGATGTTTGGTCATCAAATCGATGCAGAAAATGCAAGATGCTCCATATCCGCGGCGCGCTTTGCCGTCATTGCGAAGTATTCTGGCTTTCGAGGCGGCCGCCCGGACGCATAGTTTTGCACGTGCGGCGGAGGAGCTGAACCTCAGTCAAAGCGCGGTAAGCCGCCAGATTGCTCAACTGGAGCAGAGCATCGGCTTTCCACTATTCCATCGCGTGGGACGGCGCGTCACGCTAACGCCCGCCGGCCAATTTTACGCTGAAAGAGTTGGAGAAGCGATGACGCGGCTACTCGCGGCGGCAGGCGAGGCAATCGCTTTCGAGGAGGGCGGCGGTATTCTGCGCTTGGGCGTGCTGCCTACTTTCGGAGCCAGATGGTTGGCCCCGCGTATTTCAAGTTTTGTATCCGCAAATCCCAACGTGACTTTGCAATTCAATACACGCTTCCCGGGAGTGTTTGATCTGAATGCCGGAGAAGTCGACGCAGCTCTTTTATTCGGCGAGCCCTCCTGGCCTGGCGCCAGGCTGCATCTTTTGATTAAGGATGCGGTTATCGCTGTTGCTTCGCCGAAGCTCATCCGCGATCTGGGAATTAAAGAACCGGAGCATGTGCTGTCGGCGCCGCTGATCTCACATAGTTCAAGGCCGATGGCCTGGCGGGAGTGGCTGGATCAGCATGGATTGTCGAAGAAGCTGGCCCGTCCTACGATTGAATTTCAGCAGTTCATGATGGTTATACAGGCTGCCGCATCTGGAATCGGGATCGCAATCGTTCCGACTTTTATGGTTCGCCAGGACATCGAAAGGGGTGTGTTGCAGCCTCTGTTTGAGCCGATGGTGTTCGATAGGCGCGGGGACTATCTTGTTTATCTGCCAAGCCGCGAGAATTATCCTCCACTGGTTGCTTTTCGAGACTGGCTGCTGGCTGAAATTGAATGTGATATATGAGCGCGGAATGCCACAGCGCAGTGTGCCGGTGTCGTGGCAGCGCCGCCATGCTTCGATGATGTTGAACATGCAGAACTTGCCTCCATTGTGCGGCCGGCCTTCGACGAAGTCATAGGGCCGGGCCTGCTAGGGATACTCAAGACAAAGCCGGATGCATGACCCGTTACTCAACGAGAGCCGGCCTTTCTTCGGTTGCTTTTGGGGACCTTCAGCCTCTCCCGCTGCCAGATGCGCTTAGCCCGCTTGGCGTTTGCGATCCCTCGGATCGCAACATTGCCGAGTAGTAGCTGCCGGCCGAAGGCCCGTGGGCCTGATTGCAGGAGGCTTTTCGGTCGTATCGTTTTGTCGCCATCAGTAATTTATTCTTGATTATGATGATTATGAACAGCAGATCATCGCGATTCGAGGTTGTCATGGCAAAAAAGAAGAGCCCGGCGCAGGGAAGGGTGGCGTCCGGGCGCAAGACTGGCGGTCGGAACTCCATTCGTTCTCAAAGCCATGGGGATCAGACCGGGCCTAGCGAGACAGACGCTGCGGGTAAATTCGTTCGACAGTGGCGCGATGCAAGACCGGATCTGGACTTTTCTCACCAAGGCATCATGCTTCGTATTCTTCGCCTTGCGCTTCATCTTCGGCGCGAAAACGGCGAGACTTTCAAAAAGAAATTGAAGGTTCGCGGCGAGGATGTTCGTGTGCTGTTTGCGTTGCGCCGTGAGGGTCCACCGTTCAGGCTGAGGCCGACAGACCTATTTAAGTCCCTGATCGTACCGTCCGCCACCATGACACGGCAGCTTGATCGGCTGGTCGCGGCGGGTCTCGTATCCCGTGTGTCCGATCCCAACGATCGGCGCAGCGCTTTGGTTGAGTTAACGCCGCGCGGGCTAAAGACGGCGGATGCGGGTATGAGCCTGCTGCGCAATGATCTCACCACGAAAAAGGCTTTTGCTCAATTCAGCACAGCCGAATTGACCCAGTTGGACGAGTTTTTAATGCGGCTTCTCGCGCAAGTCGAAAGCTCCACAGGTCTCGATTGAAGCCTTATCTCGCAACGTAAACCTCATTGGCCGCCATTTTTCGCTTGCCATCGCCAGATTTCTCGATTTATTTTCATTGTAAGATTTATCGAACGGCGAAAACGCCGCAATCTGGTTTGGGGAGGCGCATGCAGGCGGATACCGCTGGCGCGGCTGAAAGCGAATACGCTGACGACGCCATCTGGCGCGAGGCTCATGTCTCGGCGTTGTGGCGCAGCACCGTCGCGCATCGCGAGAAGATGGCGGAGCCCGCCCATATTTGGCGCTGGCGCCAGATGGAGCCGCTGATCGACCGCGCCATTGAGGCGACCGGCATGGCCGCCGCGGAGCGCCGCGTCCTCAATCTGGCCAACCCCTGTTTCAGCTCCGGCGACACCACGACGCGAAACCTCACGGGAGGGCTTCAGGTCCTGCTGCCGGGGGAGGCGGCGCGGCCGCACCGCCATTCGATGAACGCGCTGCGTTTCGTGATGCAGGGCTCCGGCGCGGTGACTGTCGTCGATGGCCGCCGCTGCGCAATGGAGGAAGGCGACTTCCTGCTGACGCCGGGCGGATGCTGGCACGAGCACAGGCACGAAGGCCAGGGCCGTATCGTCTGGTTCGATGCGCTCGACGTGCCGCTGCATCGCCATCTCGGTACGGCCGATTTTCAGCACGGCCCGGCGCCCGCGCGGTCCGAGATGCCGGGGGACGAAGTGTGCGTCGTGCCGAATGTAGTGCCGGAGGGGCTGCCGCCGGCGGACCATTCGCCGGTGTTCCGTTATCCCTGGGCCTGGGTGAAGCAGGCGCTGCAATTCGCGCCGTTCGCGGCCGATGGCAGCCGCCGGGTGCGTTACGTCAATCCGCTCACTGGCGGGCCGGTCATGTCGCTGATCGACTGTTCGGTGATGGAGTTGGAGCCCGGCCGGCCGACTCTACCGGTTCGCTCGAGTGCAGAGAGCATCGGCGTCGTCGTGGAGGGCGAGGGCCGCAGCCGGATCGGCGACGATGTCCTGGAATGGCGGGAGAAGGATATCCTCACCCTGCCCAAGGGGGTGTGGATCACCCATGATGCGGCGGCGCGCAGCCGGCTATTTCTAGTGTCGGATCGGGAGATCCTGCGCCGCCTCGGCCTGCTGAGCGAGAAGATCGACGGCGAGACCGCTGGAACGAACGGCGGGGAGGCCCAATGAAAATCTGCCGCTTCGATGACGATCGCATCGGGCTGGTGCGGGCCGATGTCATTCACGATGTGACCGCCGTGCTCGACCGCCTGCCGCCGCTGCGTTATCCGGTGCCGCTCGGCGATCAGCTTATCGCCCATCTGGCCGAACTGATGCCCCATATGGAGGCGGCGGCCAATGCGGCGCAGCCGCGGCCGCTGGGAAGCGTGTGCTTCAAAAGTCCGGTCGCCAATCCCGGCAAGATCATCGGCACGCCGGCGAACTATCGTGCCCATGTCGAAGAAGCCAAGCGCGATGCGGAGATTTCGGTCCATTCCGGCGGCAAGGCGCGCGCCATCGAGGAGATGGGCTTGTTCCTGAAGGCCAACAGTTCACTGGTCGGCACCGGCGAAGGCATCGAGATCCGCCATGCCGACCGGCGCACCGATCACGAGGCGGAGCTGGGCGTCGTCATCGGCCGCACCTGCGTCGATATCTCCGAAGACGAAGCGCTGGATTATGTCGCCGGCTATGCCATAGCGCTGGATATGGTGGTCCGGGGCAAGGAGGATCGCAGCTTCCGCAAGTCGCTCGACACCTATGCGGTGCTGGGTCCCTGGCTGGTCACGGCCGACGAGATTCCGAATCCGGACTCGCTTGATTTCTCGCTGGCGGTGAACGGGGAGGTGCGGCAGGCGACCAACACCCGCGACATGATCATCCCCGTCGCGAAGCAGATAGCCTGGGCCGCTTCGTTCTACACGCTCCATCCGGGGGACATCATCATGACCGGAACCTGCGACGGCGTCGGGCCGGTCCGGCCCGGCGACAGCATGACGGTCACGCTGGAAGGGGTGGGGTCGGCCGTGGTCGCGGTGCGCGGGCGGCAATAACAACGAGGGTTTGCACGCCTGCATCGTTCGGCTCGTGCAGGCGCGGCCGCCATGGCCCAATATCTCTGAATGGAGACATAAGGAGCCCATCGTGAAGATGGGTGCGAGGGCAACGGGAGGATCATCGCATGAAACAAGGAAGTCTGTCTTTGCGCGCGATCGGCAAGATGGTTGCGGCTGCGGCTGCGGCTGTGGCGGCGTTTGGCTTGGCGGCCGGCGGTCCGGCGGCGGCGCAGAGCCCCCAGTGGGATGCGCTCGTCGCGGCCGCGAAGAAGGAAGGCGTGCTGGTGCTCGGCGGGCCGATCAGCGTTCCCAGCCGGGCCTTCCTGCTTGAACGCTGGAGCCGGGACTTTCCCGACATCAAGATGCAGTTCACCGCGGCCGCCGGCTTCCAGTGGAGCAACCGCATCCGTGCCGAGCGCGAGGCCGGCAACTATCTCTGGGATGTGTTCTTCAGTGGCCCCAATGTCGCGGTCTATCAGCTCGCGCGAGAGGGCGTGTTCAACTCGGTCCGGGACGCATGGGTCCTGCCTGAGCTGACCGCGCCCGAGACCTGGCGGCTGCCGCTGGATCAGGCTTTCGCCGATGAAGGCCGGCGGCTGTTCACGCCGTTCCAGCAGACCGTGAGCCCGTTCTACAACGCCAAGCTGATATCGCCGGAGAAGGTCGAGAAGCTCGGCATCAAGGTTCTGCTGGAGCCAGAATACAAGGGCAAGATCGCATGGTTCGATCCGCGCATCGGCGGGCCGGGCAGCAACGACGCGGTGTTTCTCCACAAGGTGATCGGCGACGACGACATGAAGCGCGTGATCGTCGATCAGGATTCCAAATTCTTCCGCAACACCGGGCAGGCGGTGGAAGCCATGGTGCGCGAGTCCGCAGCCTTCGTGCTCGGCGTCGCGCTTGACCGCGAGGCGGCGCAGTATCGCGCGGCCGGCCTGAAGTTCGACTTCCGCCGGCTCGGCAATACCGCCACCACGGCTTACGAAACGACCGGCGGCTCAGTGCTGGCGCTGATCGACCGTGCGCCCAATCCCAGCGCGGCCAAGCTGTTCGCCAACTGGATTCTGACGCGGGACGTGCTGCGGGACTACGTCAAGGCAGACCAGTGGAACACGATCCGAGCCGATGTGGAGCCGATCGACCCGTCCGGCTTGCCGGCCAAGGGTGAGAGCTACATCGCCGCGCAGCGCGAGGCGCTCGTCGCCGACAAGGCGAAGACCCAGGACTTCATCCGCGCGCTGCGCCCCTGAGCGGCGGCCAGACCGGAGCTTTGAACCGGAGGACGAGGCGGCCGCCGCTCCGGCGCGGCCGTCCTGCCCTCCGGATTCGCCAGACAGGAAGACAAGGAATGAGTGACGTGACGTTCGACCGGTGCGATGTCCCTGTGCTGATCGTCGGCGGCGGGCCGGTGGGGCTGGCGCTGGCGGCGGACCTCGGCTGGCGCGGGCACCAGTGCCTGGTGGTGGAGCAGGGCGACGGCACGCTGACCCATCCGCGCGCCAATGCCGAGAATGCCCGCACGATGGAATTCTGCCGGCGCTGGGGCATTGCCGACAAAGTTCGTGAAGCGGGAACACCCGAGGATTTTTCTCATGACGTGCTTTATCTCACCGGGCTCAAAAGCCATCGGATTCTGCACATCGAACGCTCGGGGCACGGCGGCCGGGGAGCTTCCACGCTAAGCCCGGAGCGGCCGCAGCGTTGCAACCAGATTTGGCTGGACCCGATTCTGCGTGACCGGGCCGCGGGTTTCGAAGGCGTGACCGTCCGCCAGCAATGCCGCTTCGAGAGCTTCGTGGAGCACGACGATCATGTCGTCGCGAGAGTGCACGATCTCATGACCGACACCGTGAGCGAAATTCGCTGCCGCTATCTCGTGGCCTGCTGCGGCGGGCGCAGCGGCATCCGCCAGACACTCGGAATCGGCATGACCGGCAAGCCGGTGCTCGATTACAATCTCAACCTGTTCTTCCGCATTCCAAACCTGTCGTCGCACCACATCATGGGCGACGCTTCGATGTATTTCTTCGTTGACCGTACCGGCCTCTGGGCAAGTCTGGTCGCGCTGGACGGGCGAGACCTGTGGCGGGTCGGTCTGCGTGGCAAGGAGGTCTACGAAAATCCGCAGAGCGTAGACGGCGCCGCCATTCTGCGCCGTCTGCTGGGGCGGGACGTGCCGCATGAGATGATCTCAGCGGTGCCATGGGTTGCCCGCGATCTCGTTGCCGATTCCTATGGCAGCGCCCGTGTATTCCTTGCTGGCGATGCCGCCCATCTCAACACGCCGTCCGGCGGCTTCGGCATGAACACCGGACTCGGCGATGCCGTCGATCTCGGCTGGAAACTGGCCGCCATGCTGGAGGGCTGGGGCAGCCCCGGCCTGCTGGGCAGCTACGAAGTCGAACGCCGGCCGATCGCGCTGCGCAACGTGCGTCAGGCCGCCGAGAATTTCGAAGCCACCATCGCCACCACCGCCGATGAACGGCTGGAGGAGGACGGCGAGACGGGCGAGACGGCGCGCGCCGAACTCGCGGCCTGGATTCGGGACAAGCGCACCCGCACCTTCCTCACGGACGGGACCGCGCTCGGCTATCGCTACGATCCTTCGCCGATCTGCTGGCCCGACGGCACGCCGGCGCCGGAGGACACGATTGTCCGTTACCAGCCGTCCAGCCGTCCGGGCGGCCGCGCGCCCCATGCCTGGCTGGCTGATGGCCGTTCGACTCTCGACCTGTTCGGCCATGGCTTCGTGCTGCTGAAGTTCGGTACGGACGACGCGCCGAGCGAGCCGCTGGAGCGCGCGCTGGCGACACGGAGCATCCCGCTGCGGATTGTCACCATCACTGACCCGGATATCGCGCGCCTTTATGAGCGGCGTCTCGTTCTCGTCCGGCCGGACGGCCATGTGGCGTGGCGCGGGGATGTCTGTCCGCAGGATTGCGCTGCCCTGGCGGCGCGGATCTGCGGCGCGGATGCGGCGCCGCCGGCCCGGCTGTCCGCAGCGGCGGCGGGCGCGCCGGATGAAATCGGAACGATGGTGGCGCCCTGAATGCTTGCCGCCGGTTTCCGGATGTTCGCCGGTCCTGGCGGCGTTGACAGGTCTGGTTCGGCCAACTCCTTTCGTTTGGAAATATTTAAGGGAGAAAACCCATGCAGGAGAGTCGCGGACGCTACACCGTTGAGATGCTGACTCGCACCGGGCCCGGCACCCCGGGCGGCGATCTTCTCCGGCGCTTCTGGCAGCCCGTGGCGCTGGTGCGCGATGTCGGCGAGGACCCGACGCCGGTCCGCGTGATGGGCGAGAATCTGGTTTTGTTTCGTGACGACAACGGCATGCTCGGTCTGCTGGGCGCCAAATGCGCCCATCGCTGCGCCGATCTCAGCTTCGGCCGGGTCGAGGATGGCGGGCTGCGCTGCGTTTATCATGGCTGGCTGTTCGATCGGAGCGGCCGTTGTCTCGATCAGCCGGGCGAGCCCGAGGGCGGCGTCAACCGCGACAAGGTGCGGCAGATCGCTTATCCGGTGATGGAGGCCGGCGGGGCGGTATGGGCCTATATGGGGCCCGGCGAGCCGCCGGAATTTCCCCGCTTTCCGGCTGTCGTTGCGCCCGACGCCTATCGGCTGACCGAGCGGTGGCACTCGGCCTGCAACTGGCTTCAGGCCCTTGAGGGGGACGTCGATCCCGTCCACACGTCCTATCTGCATCGCCACGATACGGCGCATCTGCCGGCGTCGCGGCAGAAGTCCATGCGCACGATGCACGCCAACGGCGCGCCGCGGCTCAGCATTGCCGATACCCGCTTCGGCATCCGCATCTTCGCGGAGCGGACCACCGAGAACCCGTCCGAGAAGATTCTGCGCGTCACCAATTTTGTCATGCCCAATGCCTGCGCGATTGCCGGCAGCGAATCCCATCTGGGGCGCGGCGGCTGCACCATGAACTGGCAGGTGCCCATCGATGACGAAAGCCACTGGCGCTACGAATTCATGTTCCACTCCAAGAAGCCGATGGCCAAGGAGGCCATTGTCGCGGCCTATAATTCCGAGAAGGCCGAAGGCGACCGGCCGCGCCGCAACGCGGAGAATCGCTATCAGCAGGATCGCCGGGACATGCGGGAAAAGACCTATACCGGCATGGGCTATGTCTTCCCGGTCCACGACCTGTTCGTGACGGAATCGCAAGGCCCCATCCACGACCGTTCGTGCGAGTTTCTTGCAACCTCCGATGTCGCTATCGTCCGGATGCGGCGTCAACTGCTGGAGGCTGTCGCCGGGCTGGAGACCGGCGCCGACCCGCGCGGCGTGGTGCGCGCGCCGCAGGAGGCCGATTTCTCCGATGTCGTCGTCATGGCGCAGCAGGTCGAGGCGACGGTCGATGGTAACGAACTCTGCGAAGCGCTGGGTCGGGAGAATATCTATCAGCTCGATCCGGCCGTGGCGGAGGAAGCATCAGCGGGCGTGTCAGCAGGCGGCTGAACCTTGCGCCGGAATGCGATCCGGCCGGCAGAGCGACAACGAGGCATGAGCGGCTGCTGCCTGGCACCGTCAAAGGAGGAAGTCCGTGGAGCAGACGCGCGAACTTGTCATCGATGGCCTGAGCAAGCATTTCGGCGACAAGGCCGTGGTGGAAAATGTCTCGCTGGAATTGCAGCGTGGCGAGATCGTCGCGCTGCTGGGGCCGAGTGGCTGCGGCAAGACTACCACGCTGCGCATGGTCGCCGGCCTTGCCGCGCCCGATGGCGGTGAGATCCGCCATCGAGATCGCATTCTCGTGTCCGCCACACGCGGCGTCAGCCTGCCCCCCGAGCGGCGCAATGTCGGCATGGTGTTCCAGTCCTATGCGCTGTGGCCGCATATGACCGTGCGCGAGAATGTCTCCTATCCCTTGCGCATCCGTAAGGTGGCGCGGCCGGAAATCGACGAACGGGTCGCCCGTGTCCTGACGCTGATCGGCCTCGGCGATCTCGGCGGCCGCCTCATCACCCAGCTCAGCGGCGGCCAGCAGCAGCGTGTCGCGCTCGCGCGCGCCCTGATCTACGAGCCGGCGCTGATGCTGTTCGACGAGCCTTTCAGCAATCTCGATGCCCAGCTTCGCGTCCAGATGCGGCTGGAGCTGAAAGCGCTGCGCCGCAAGGTCGAGATGACCGGCTTTTTCGTGACACACGACCAGACCGAGGCGCTCAGCATCGCCGACAGGATCGCCATCATGCGCGACGGGCGCGTCGAGCAGGTCGGCACGCCGCGGGACATCTACAAGAAGCCGGCGACGCGCTTCGTCAGGGACTTCCTCGGCCGGGCCTTCGCCCTGCGCGGCCGCGTGGTCCGGGATGGCGGGTTGGCGATCGCCCTGGACGAAGGGGCGGGCGTGATCGCCATCCCCGGCTCCGCGCCGGCGCTGTCGGGCGGAGAGGAGGTCGAGGTTTCGATCCGCCCCGAATATGTCAGCGTCACGCCGCTTGCGGCGAATGCCGCGCCGGGCGCCCTGACCGGACGCATCGTCGATCTTCTCTTTAACGGTGACACCTTCGAGGCGCATCTCAGCGTCGGCGGCCAGTCCGTCACGATGACATTGCCGACGGGGCGGGACTGGGTCGAGGGCGAGCCTGTCGCAATCTTGCTGGATGCCGGGAACCTGCAACTCTGGCACGGCGGGGCGGTCGTGCCGCTGGGGGCCGCATGAAGTCCGGTTGGCTCGCGGTATACGTTCATGCGCGAAGGAGGGGGCGGTGACTGCGTCCGCACATCTGGAAGCCGGCGCGCCGCCGCTGGAAACGCCGCTGGTCTTGCGCCTCATCCGCCGTCATGGCGGACACCTGCCCGCCGTTCTCGTGGCGCTGGCCCTGACATTCCTGATCCTGTATCCGCTCGCGAGCGTCGTCTATGGCAGCTTCTTCGGCACCGCCGCCAAGGGCGTGGCCGTGCAGAGCTGGGCGGACGCGCTCCGCCAGCCTGGGCTCGTCGAGGCGTTGTGGAATACGCTGAAAGTCGCCGCGGGTGTCCAGATCATCGGCATGCCGGTGGCGGTCGGAATCTCCTGGCTGCTCGCCCGCACCGATATTCCGGGGCGCGGTGTGTTCGAATTCGGCTTCTGGATTCTGTTCTTTCTGCCCGCGCTCGGCGTGGTGAACGGCTGGCTGCTGTTCTTTGATCCGACCTACGGGCTGGCCAACAGCTTTCTGTTGCGCTGGGGCCTCGTGGAGGCCGCGCCGTTCGATATGTATTCCTATTGGGGGATCGTGTTCGCCCATCTCAGCACCTATGCCATCGCGGTCAAGGTGATGCTGCTGACGCCGGCCTTCCGCAATTTCGATGGCGCATTGGAAGAGGCCGCGCGCATCTGCGGCGCCGGCCGGGTGCAGACCTTCTTCAGGATCGTGGTGCCGGCGCTGCTGCCGGCGATCCTGATCGTCTTCGTTATGTCGCTGATCCGCAGCTTCGAGTCCTTCGAGATCGAGCTGTTCCTCGGCATTCCGGCGAATTTCACCGTCTACAGCACGCGGATTTACACGCTGATGGCGCAAGACCCGCCGGAGCTTCAGGCGGCCGGTATTCTCGCCTCGTCGATCCTGATGGTGATGCTGCCACTCGTCGTCCTGCAACGGTGGATCTCGGTCCGCCGCAGCTATGTGGTCGTGACCGGCCGCGGCGCCCGCGGGCCGGCGACGCTGGGCTGGCTGCGCTGGCCGTCGTGTCTGGCCATGGTGCTGGCGCTGGGCTTCATCGGCGTGCTGCCGCTGGCGCTGCTGGTGCTCGGCAGTTTCATGAAGCTGTTCGGCTTCTTCAGCCTTGCCGAACCCTGGACGACGGACCATTGGCACACGTTGTTCGCCGACATCACCTTCTCCACCGCCCTCGTCAATACGCTCACGATCGGCCTCGCCAGCGCGCTCGCCGCCGTCCTGTGCTACACGATTGTCGCTTATTGCACCGTGCGCGGCCGCAGCACCGCGCTGCGCGGCTATCTCGACCTGCTGAGCTGGCTGCCCGCCACCGTGCCGGGCATCATCCTCAGCCTCGGCTTCCTGACCATGGTGCTCAACGTCGGACTGTTGCGCCCGCTCTACGGGACGATCGGGATCATCGTTCTCGCCAATTTTCTGGCCTCGATCACCCTTGGCACGCAGATCATCAAGGTCGCGATGCTGCAAATCGGCAGCGACATCGAGGAGGCGGGCCGGGTGGTCGGCGGAAGCTGGCTGCGGACCTTCCGCAGCATTCTGCTGCCGCTGGCCCTGCCGGCAATCGCCGTCATGGCCGTGATGGTCTTCGCCGTGTCGATCCGGCAGGTCGGCGCCATCGTGCTGCTCAGCACCGGGCAGACGCGGCCGCTGTCGATCCTTCAACTGGAATTCCTGGCGAGCGGCATTCTCGGGCCGGCCGCCGTCATCGGCGTGATCCTGATCGCTCTCAGCCTGGTGGCTGGCCTCATCGTCCGCTGGATCGGCCTCCGCTACAGTGTCCAGGAAAGAAGCTAAGGCTTGAGCGTCACAGGGTAGAACACGAAATGATCCGGCCAAGCGCCACCTCCACCATCGTGGAGGAGCATGGATGAAATCACTTCGTTGAGGATGCAGGCACCCAGCATACTCACAGCTTCCAAAAACTATGCCGTGACGGGGGAGGCCGCAATTTTGGATTCGCGTGGCAGCGAGGGTCCGCCAGCCATGATCTGGACGACTCCCGCCATGAACCCGACCACCGTACCGATTTGCCATGCGTAATCGTAGGCGCCGGACAGGTCGAAGATGAATCCGCCACCCCAGGCGCCGAGCGATGAGCCGAGCTGATGTATCACAAAGGACACGCCAAGCAGCGTCGCGAGATAGCGCGTCCCGAACGTATCGGCGACAATGCCCCCGATCAGCGGTGCGAGGCCAGGCCACCAAAGCAGGCCCATCGCGGCGGCGAACAGCAGCGTGCTTGTCGGCGTTGGCGGCAGCACGAAATAGATCGCGATCATGATCGAGCGCAGGATGTAGAGCAATCCCAGCAATACATGCTTCGGATACCTTCCGCCGAGCCAGCCGGTGGCCAGCGCGCCGACTGCGCTGGTGCCGCCGATTGTGGCAAGTGCGGCGGCACTCAGCATCGGGTCCTGGCCGCAGAGCGCCAGATAGGACGGCAGATGGGTGGTGATGAATACGAGATTGAGGCCGCAGACGAAGTAGGCGCCCGACATCACCAGGAACGGCCGGCTGCGCATAGCCTGACCGAGCACTTCACGAAACGAGGTCGCGGCCGAGGCAGGTATCGGGATCCGATCGGCGCTGCCTGACATAAAGGCTGCGGGCAGCATCACGATCCCCATCGCCACGAACAGCCATGCCGAGACCTGCCACGGATAGCTGGTGAGCAAAGCCTGGGTGATGATCGGGAATACGAGAGTTCCGAGCGATCCGACCGCGGCGACGACGCCGAGCGCCATGCTGCGCCGCTCGGGAGAAACGGCTCGCACGCAGGCGGAGATCGAAAGCGACGTTGCGGTGCATGACAATGCGATACCGGCCAGCGCGCCGAAAATGCTTAGTGCAAGGGCGCCTTGCGCCGTCGCCATGATGATGAGGCCGAGGACATAAGTCGCGGCGCCGACCGTCATGGTGACGCGCAGGCCGAAGCGATCGGCAAGTCCGCCGACCACCGCCTGGGACAGGCCCCAGACGATGTTCTGGATCGCCAGCGCCAGGGTGAAGTCTGCCACCGATATCGAGAGGTCACGGGTGACCGGCGTTACAAACAGCCCCATGCTCTGCCGGATGCCCATGCCGAGCGCGAGCAACAGCGCCGTGCCGCTCAGGATGATCCATACCTGACGGGTGCTCGGAGCAATGGATTGCGCGGCCTTTGAGGAATCTGTCAGTAAACCCATGAAGCGCGACTGCCCGTTCAATTTTTGAAGTCAAAAGATACCAGCATTGATTCAAGGTGGATTCCTGAAGGCGCGCCGATGGCTACCTGTCAGGGCTGCGGACGTCCGCAGCCGCCCAGCTCGGAACTGGTGTTCTCAAGCTTGAACGCGCCAAGCTGCTTCACCGCCTCTGCCGCGAACTGGTCGTTGACCACCTGATCGATGGGAATCTCGGAACGAACCAATCCCTGTCCGACATACCATTTCAGGACATCCGTCATCGATTCCTTGAATACGTGGCCATCCGGATTGCGTGCAGGCCACAGAATTTTGTCAAGAATATCCGTGGACGGCGCCACGCCATTCGCGACCAGAAGCTTGAGAAGTTCGGGCCGGTAGCTGCCGCCGTGATAGGCATTGCAATAGTCGCGAGCGCCGCGCAAAAGCTGGGTAAAGAACGCTTGTGCCACCTTCGGATTCTGCGCCGCCCAGTCCGTGTTATACATCGAGGTCGAGATTTGCACCGGCGTTGGTCTCAATGTGCGGTCCGAGGAAATCCAGCGTGTCGCGATGCCCTGTTGCTCCAGCGTCGAGGCAAAAGGCGTGATCTGTAGGCCGACTTCGATTGCCTTGGTCTGAAAAGCGATACCCATCTGGGCAAACGGGATCACCTTCACCTCGACGTCCTTGATCGAAAGTCCTTCTGTTTCGAGAAGCTTCGTGACTTCGTAGAGCGCGATCGAGCTCGGCGCGTTCACCGCCACGACCGCACCCTTCAGATCTTTGATGCTCTTGTATTTTTCAGCAAGATCCGGACGGCGCATCAGATAGTGATTGATAGGTGTGGAGGTTGAATCAAATGCGCTCTTGATCGGCAATCCCTGAAGAATGCCGTTAAAAAGGCTTGCGCTGACCCCTCCTTCAACGACATTCAGCGCATTGGTCGCCAGGGCAGGAACGAAGGCCGCGGAGGCATCGATGAGCTCGATGTCGACGTCGATTCCGGCCTCCTTGAAGTAACCCTTCTCCTTTGCGGCGACCACGGCGCCGATTGTCGTCGCTCGCACGGTTCCGACTTTCACCTTGGGAAGGGTTTGCGACCAGGCGAGATCCTGTGCAACAAGCAAACCGACAGAACCTATCGTCAGCGCGATCAGCAATTTTTTGACAGCCATTATATTTCCCTGCTTCTCAGCGTGTTGTTTTCAACTCATTGAACCGGGCGCATCGGTTCACAACCCCGGCGTGGCCTCCCTGACCGAGGGGCACGCTCTCAATTCTGGGGGATCTTGGCGATCCGGACATAATTTCCCCATTCGGGAATAGCCTTGAGGAACATCTCCTGAGCCTGTTCGGGCGTGCGCACGAGCGGGTCCGCGCCCGATAGGGCGAGAAACTTCCGGGCGTCTTCCGTGCTGACGATGTCGGAGAACCACTTGTTGATCGTATTCACGATCGGGCGCGGCACGCCCTTGGGCACCATGACGCCCCACCACAGGTTCAAGTCCATCGGGATTCCGGATTCGGACATGGTTGGAATGTCCGGCGCGGACTGAAGCCGCTCGGCCGTCGATACGGCGAGTATCCGCATCCGCCCCTCACGCGCTTGCGCGAGTCCGAAAATGGGATCGTACATTCCGTAATCGAGCTTCCCGCTCATGATCTCGTTCAGCGATTCCGGCCCACTTTTATAAAGCACCTCGACGGCGTCAAAGCCCGCCTGGTTCTTATAGAGCGTTCCCATGATGGTGCCGGGATTGGCGGTCGACGCATAGGTGACGCCGCTTTTCTTCTTCATCGCTTCCGTCAGTTCTGCGACGGTCCTGTAAGGGCTTTTCTCATCGACCATGAGCATGAATGCGAGGTTCGAAGTTGTCGCGATGGCCTCGATGGTTTTGCCGGGATCGACCGGAGGATTCTTGAACAGTGCCATGGTCGCGGCCACTGTCGTCGCCGCGAACGGATAGAGCGTATAGCCATCCGGCTTCGAGCGCGCGACATATTCAGTCGCGATATTGCTATTCGCTCCCACCCGGTTTTCGACAATGACATTTCTCCCGGACACGGGGCGGAGCTTTTCCGCGAAATAGCGCACGAGGATATCCGCGCCGCTCCCCGGCGGGAAACCAACGATCAGGCGAATGTCCTGGCTGGGATATGTGGCCTGCGCCTGCGCCCCGCCGAGATCAATAGCGGATGCGGCGGCGAAAGCGCCGGCTAGCTGCAAGAACCGCGCCCGTGTCAGCGGCATGATATCCTCCCTGTCTTTATTGAGTGTGTTGGCGAGAATATCCTTGAAAAGCCGCAACCAATCAACCGCATTGTCCGCCGAGCATTATGTGGTCGGTCGAGGTTGTGGACTCATAACCTTTGAGGCAGGGGCGTTGCGGCCAGCAGGATAGTGCGCGCTCGCAATCTGTTCGTGATGGTTTGACCAGCCGCGTCAACATGTGAGCTGCCATGCCACGCCGTAGACATGCCAATCGGAGATCTATGCCGGCAGCACGATCACTTTCGTCTTGACCGGGGTGCGGTCATAGAGATGGAACATGTCCTGGGTGAGAAGGCCGGTGCATCCGCTCGTCAGATTGGTCCCGATCGTCTCCGGGGCGCTGCTGGCGTAGATCGTATAGAGCGTGTAGACGCCGTTCTGATAAAGATAGAGCGTGCGCGCGCCGAGAGGATTGTCCGGACCTCCCGGCATTCCGCCGGCATACTTGGCCGCTTCCGGCTGGCGCTTGATCATCTCCTTGGGCGGGGTCCAGGTCGGCCATTCCGCCTTGCGCCCGACATAAGCCTCGCCGCTCCAAAGAAAGCCCTCGCGGCCGACATTCGCGCCATAGCGCGTGGCGTTTCCATCACCTTCGATGCGGTAGACGTAATAATTGCCGGGATCTACGATGATCGTGCCGGGCGCCTCCTTGCTGTCGTATCGAACTGTCTGGCGATAGTATTTCGGATCAACCTTGCTGACATCTGTTGCCGGGATCGGAAACTTCTTGTCGGGCAGGGGCCCATAAAGCGCCGCCGCCTGCATGTCCTCGGTCGTTGCGCAGCCGGCGAGTCCTAGCGCACCAACGCTGGCGGCCGAGCCGATCAGAAACGACCGCCGGTTAAGGGGGCATGGGAAGGCCCGCAACACTCGTTCGTCCATCGCGTTTACGCTTTCGCTGATCGTGATCATTGTTTCGGGATTTCAACGTGCCGCCAGCCTGCACATCATCTGACAATATGTTTACGATGGTCAATCGGCTCATCTGGTTCGTTACGTCTGCGGAGCCAAGAGATTTGCGGGCTTCGAACTTCGCAGCAGATCCACGCTGATGGAGGCAGAAGGTTGCCCACTTCCACCAGATTGCGTTCCAGCGCGCCCCCAACTCGCGCTTGCAGCTTTCCCCAAGAGCCGTAAGTATCTGATTTAACTGGCGCGCCAGTTCGAACGGAGTTCGAACCCACATTTCGTTAAGGGCGGCCATTCCCAAGGGGGAATGGCGCGCTCGGAGAGATTCGAACTCCCGACCCTCAGATTCGAAGTCTGATGCTCTATCCGGCTGAGCTACGAGCGCAGGCCCTGGAAAACAGACTGTGGCGGCCGGTTCGTCAAGCGCCAAATTCGCCGGCGCGCTTCTTCATCCACGTTTCCGCAAGCGCGATGTCTTCCGGCGTGAGGCCGTGGCCGGCGGCGAGGGTCCGCTCCGTCAGCCTTGCGCCGGTCCGGGCGAGGGCAGCGCCAAGGCGCGGCGCCTGCTGAGGGGAGATCATCGGGTCATCCGATCCGAGGGTCAGCAGAACGGGGATATCCAGCGCCGGCAGCGTCTCCGGCTCGAATGGCAGCACCGCGCGGAACAGGATGGCGCCGGCCAGCAGTTCAGGATGCCGGAACAGCAGCGAATAGGCGATATTCGCCCCGTTGGAGAAGCCCATGGCGACCGGACGGCCGATGCCATAGGCGTCCTGCGCGCGCAGCACGAAATCGGCCAGTTCGTCGGTCCGCTCCATCATGTCGTCGAGGTCGAATACGCCCTCGGAGCGACGCCGGAAATAGCGCGGCATGCCCATCTCCAGCACCTTGCCCCGCGGCGACAGCAGGGAACTGCCAGGCGAGATGCGGCGCGCCAGCGGAATAAGGTCATCCTCGTTGCCGCCGGTGCCATGCAGCAGCAGAAGCGGAATGTGTCCCGCAGCGCCGGGCAGGAAGCGATGGATGAAACCGAGACCGGCAGAAGGGGGCGACGATGTCATGACTTGCACCGGGGTTTGCCGCGATCCTGTCGAAGTCTACGAAGCCCGCGCCGCGCAGAAAAGAGGCGGCAGGCGCTGGCGCCCGCCGCCTCTGATATCTCGATCGGGCAACGCCGCTCCTCCGGGCCGAGGAGGCGCGGCGGCCTGCCGTTACTTCGGCTGCGGCACGACGCGCAGATACGGTTTCAGGGTTTTCCAGCCGTCCGGATAGGCCTTCTTCGCGTCTTCGTCGTTAACCGAGGTGAGGATGACCACATCTTCGCCATTCTTCCAGTTGACGGGCGTCGCCACCTGGAACTTGGAGGTGAGCTGCATGGAGTCGATCACGCGCAGCACCTCGTCGAAGTTACGACCCGTGCTCATGGGATAGACTAGGATCAGCTTGATCTTCTTGTCGGGACCGATGACGAAGACATTGCGCACCGTCTGGTTGTCAGCGGCTGTGCGCTCACTGGCGTTGCCGGAAGTCGCGGCCGGCAACATCCCCCATGCCTTGGAGATCGCAAGGTCGGTATCGCCGATCATGGGATAGTTCGGTGCGAAGCCCTGGGTTTCCTCGATATCGGTCGCCCATCTGGCATGATTGTCCACCGGGTCCACGGACAGGCCGATGATCTTCACGCCGCGCTTGTCGAACTCCGGCTTGATCCGGGCCATATAGCCCAGTTCCGTGGTGCAGATCGGGGTGAAATCCTTGGGATGGGAGAACAGTACGCCCCAGGAATCTCCCAGCCACTCGTGAAACCGGATCTTCCCCTGGGTGGTTTCGGCTTCGAAATCCGGGGCGGTGTCGCCGATTGAAAGTCCCATGCTTCTCTCCTGTGGTGCCTCCCCGCCATGCGCGACGCACGGTCGGAGGAGAAAATTATTCTGTATTCAATATATTGTTCCCTTTTGCTCCCGGCGAGTGGTGAAATCGGTTGAAAATTGGCAAAGCTCGCTCATTCCATGCCAAAAATAGGAGCATTTGGAGAATGAAACTGCCTGGCGCCGGGTTTGATAGGATCGACAGGCCGTGGAAGAGACGCTGACCCATTTCGCTGTCGGGCTGGGAATCGGCCTGCTGTTTGGCGTCGAGCGTGGCTGGAAGACGCGCGAGGAGGCCGACGGAGCCCGCACGGCGGGCATCCGCACCTTTGCCCTTGCCGGGCTGCTGGGCAGCGGCAGCGGCAGCATCGCGCTGGTCTTTGGCGAGGCGAATGCGCTTGCAGCGGCGATGTTTCTCGCGGCCGCCTTTGCCGTGCATGCTTTCGTGCTGACGATGTTCTCGCGCGACGAGAACCGCGCCGAGGGCA
>Ga0182740_1000660_pt1 | contig 32292 bp, 27 predicted proteins | sample eDN5th37CKraftBY_FD_128872 | JGI IMG/M metagenome (GOLD analysis project Ga0182740, IMG submission 128872) | Enriched backyard soil microbial communities from Emeryville, California, USA - eDNA 5th pass 37_C Kraft BY (version 2) (version 2) | ecosystem: Environmental > Terrestrial > Soil >...
AGAAGCGGGTTTACTGATGGTCGAACTCACGCTGCCGAAAAACTCCAAGGTCACGACCGGCAAAGTGTGGCCGAAGCCCGAGGGCGCGAAGCGCGTCACGGAATTTCATATCTACCGCTACGACCCCGACAGCGGCGAGAACCCGCATATGGATACGTATTTCGTCGATCGCGACGATTGCGGGCCGATGCTGCTCGACGCCATCATCTGGATCAAGAACAAGATCGACCCGACGCTGACCTTCCGCCGCTCGTGCCGCGAAGGCGTGTGCGGCTCCTGCGCGATGAATATCGACGGGCTCAATACGCTGGCCTGCACGCGCGGCATCGACGAAGTGAAGGCGCCGGTGAAGATCTATCCCTTGCCGCATCAGCCTGTGGTGAAGGATCTCGTGCCGGATCTCACGCAGTTCTACGCGCAGCACGCGCTGATCGAGCCCTGGCTGCACACCAAGACGCCGTCACCCGACGGCGAGTGGCGGCAGGAGCGCGGCGATCGCGCGAAGCTCGACGGCCTTTACGAGTGCATCCTGTGCGCCTGCTGCTCAACGGCCTGCCCGAGCTACTGGTGGAATTCGGATCGCTATCTTGGGCCCGCGGCGCTTCTGCATGCCTATCGCTGGATCATCGATTCGCGCGACGAGGCGGCGGGCGAGCGTCTCGATCAGCTCGAGGATCCATTCCGCCTTTATCGCTGCCACACGATCATGAATTGCACGAACACGTGCCCGAAGGGTTTGAATCCGGCGAAGGCGATCGCCGAGATCAAGAAGAAGATGGTGGCGCGGCAAGTCTGACCGCGCTGCCGTTCGTGCGCTCGATCGCAAAAACAAAAACGGCGCCGCCTGGGCGCCGATTTCTTTTGAAACGCTGCTCTTGAAACGCTGTCTTGAAACGCGGTCTTGAAATGAATGGCCGCGTACCAGGTTGCGGTACGCGGCCAAGAAATCACTCAACAGGACAAATGAAAGTTAGCGCTTGGCCTTGCGCTTCGTTTTGCGCTTCGCCGTCTTCTTCGCCACTTTCTTCTTCCGTTTCGCTTTTGCCATGATTTTCCTCTTGGTTGATTTCTTCGTGAGAGTTTCGGGCTGCGGCCTCCTTTGCAAGTCGCCACCGCCTTTGTTGATGGAGCTGGTTCGCCACCGGCTATGCCGGACTCATCACGCCCGACTCCACGCTCAGCGTCGTCGACAAGTGTAGGAACGCCTCGACCTTGCGGTGATCATTCCAACCTTTGCCGCTCTTCGACATCATCGTCTCCGATGAAACGCTCAAGCGAATCACTTATCTCGCAGAAACGCGCAATTTTCCACTAGTATTTGTTGAATCGAGTCGATGACGAACAATTCGTTGCGCGTGAGCAACGCTAAGCCGCGCGCAACATCCGACTCTGAACGTCGAGCATCGCGTTACCGATACCGAAGCCGTCGGCGACGAACTCGCGTAACAGCGACAGCGGGTCGGGGCGCGCGTTGGTGATCTCGGCGACGACATCGCCCGCCTCGAACTTGAGATCGGCGTGGTATTTCCGGGCGATCGCCTGCATCGGATGATTATGCGACAGGCAATTCATGTAGAGCTTCTTGATGCCGCGGTTGCGCGCGGTGAGAATCGTCCGGCCCATGAGCGACGATCCCACGCCATTGTTTTGAAACGATTTTTCGATGCTGAAGGCTGCCTCGGCGGCGCGCGGTGAGAGCGTGTTGAGGCCGCGCAATTCGGCGCAGCCGCGCAAGACACCGTCAACGAAGTAACCGTGCACGACCGCGTCGGAGCTCAGCGCATGGGCGGCATACCGGTTGATGAAGTAGTCGTTCACCGGGGTGCCAAAGCGGTTGGCGCGGCTCTCAGGATCGAGCCGAAGGAGGTGCTCGCGGAAGCGTTCGGTCTCGCCAAGCCAGAGCTTGCGGATCGAACCGGGAGCTTCGTGATGCTGGTCATGCATGGCTTTGCTCACTCGGGTTATCAACAGCGATATACGTTTTTTCCCTTTATATTCAATGTATTGCCGCTATGCAGCATTTGCATGACCGCGGCGGGAAAAGATCGCGGAAAACAGCACCCGTAATATTTTCGTTGGTATATCAATGGCTTGACGAGAAAAAACACGGCCGGCAGCTTGATCGGATCGCGCCGTCTCGTTAAGCCGGAAGGCAAAACCGGGGCAAAACACCGCATGTCGGCGACCGCTGAACGCTACGCGGCCGAAGTTGCGGCCGGCAGGATCGAATCAGATCCGGGGCAGCGCGGGGCGCTCGCCAGCTTCTCCCGCATCGAGCGCGAATTTTCCGCATATCGTCCGGCGCAGAAATCCGGCGCCCTCGGCTGGCTGATGGCCGGGAAAAGCGGACCGGTGCCGCGCGGTCTTTATGTCTGGGGCGACGTCGGCCGCGGCAAGACGATGTTGATGGATCTGTTTTTCGAAAGCGTGCCGGTCACGCGCAAACGCCGCGCGCATTTTCACGAATTCATGGTCGATGTGCATGCGCGCATCCAGGACTTCCGCCACAAGATCAAATACGGCGAAGCCAAGGACGGCGATCCGTTGCGCATGACGGCGGACACGATCGCAAGGGAAACATCGCTGCTGTGTTTTGACGAATTCATCGTCACCGACATCGCCGCTGCGATGATCCTCGGCCGCCTGTTCGAGCGGCTGTTCGAGCAAGGTCTCGTGATGGTCGCGACCTCCAATGTGCCGCCGTCCGATCTCTATAAGGACGGACTCAATCGCACGCTGTTCGTGCCGTTCATTCATATGCTCGAGCGGAAGCTCGAGGTCGTCGAATTGAAGTCGCGGACTGATTTCCGGCTCGAGAAACTTGCAGGCGTCGAAAGCTGGCACGTGCCCGCCGACGCGAAAGCCAAAGCGGCGATTGATGTTGCGTGGAAGCAGCTCGCGCCCGACGGCGGCGAGGCCTCGGAGATCAGATTGCTCGGCCGCAGCATCGAGGTGCCGCGTACGGGCGGCGGCGCGGCGCGTTTCGATTTCAAGGACCTCTGTGTGCAGCCGCTCGGTGCAACCGACTTCGTCAAGATCGCGCGCACGTTCCACACGCTCGTCGTCGAGAACATTCCGGTAATGGCGGAGGATCAGAAAAACGAAGCGAAGCGCTTTATTCTGCTGATCGACACCCTCTACGACAACGCCGTGAAGCTGATCGCATCGGCGGCCGCTGAGCCGGCCGCGCTCTATCGGGGCAGCGCGGGTTTCGAGACGTTCGAATTCCACCGCACGGTTTCTCGTCTGATGGAAATGCGTTCCGAGAGTTATCTCGCGCTTCCGCATGGCCGCCGCGATACGCATGGCGGCGGGGGTGGCATGGGCGGCATCGTCGAAACATAATGGAACGCGACATAAGAAGAAGTGCGCTGTGCTTGAGCGCGCCGGTCAAACGAGTTACAGCCTAGGGCGAATTTTCTTCCACACTCATGCCCTCGCGGGCGTTTGCAGACGGAATCCTCGACATGGCGCGCAACAAGATCGCTCTCGTCGGTGCCGGACAGATCGGCGGCACCTTGGCTCTTCTCTCCGGCCTGAAGGAGCTCGGCGATATCGTCATGTTCGACGTCGCCGAAGGCATCCCGCAGGGCAAGGCGCTCGACATCGCGGAAGCCTCGCCGGTCGAGGATTTCGATGCGCGCGTCACCGGCGTCAACGCCTATGAGGGTATCGAGGGCGCCGACGTCGTCATCGTCACCGCGGGCGTGCCGCGCAAGCCCGGCATGAGCCGCGACGATCTCCTCGGCATCAATCTCAAGGTCATGCAGCAGGTCGGCGCCGGCATCTCGAAATATGCGCCGAAGGCTTTCGTCATCTGCATCACCAATCCTCTGGACGCGATGGTCTGGGCGCTGCAGAAGGCTTGCGGCCTGCCGAAGAACATGGTGGTCGGCATGGCGGGCGTTCTCGACTCGGCGCGCTTTCGCTATTTCCTCGCCGACGAGTTCAAGGTTTCGGTCGAGGACGTGACGGCTTTCGTGCTCGGCGGCCACGGCGATTCGATGGTGCCGCTCGTGCGCTATTCGACGGTCGCCGGCATCCCGCTGCCCGATCTCGTCAAGATGGGCTGGACGACCGATGCACGCATCGAAGCGATCGTGCAGCGGACGCGCGACGGCGGCGCCGAGATCGTCAACCTGCTCAAGACGGGCTCGGCGTTCTACGCGCCGGCGTCGTCGGCGATCGCGATGGCCGAGAGCTACCTCAAGGACAAGAAGCGCGTGCTGCCCTGCGCCACGCATCTCAACGGCGAATTCGGCGTGAAGGGCCTTTATGTCGGCGCGCCGGCGGTGATCGGCGCCAAGGGCGTCGAGCGCGTCGTCGAGATCAAGCTCGACAAGAACGAGCAGGCGATGTTCGACAAGTCGGTGTCGTCGGTACAGGGTTTGGTGGATGCCTGCATCAAGATCGCGCCCGATTTCGGCAAGTAAAGCACGTCTATAAAAAGGCGAGGGCGGCGCTCCCGGGATTGCGCTCTCCGATTGCGCTCTCCGATTGCGCTCTCTCATTGCCCTTGCCGGCTGCTTTGTGCAAAGCAGCAAAGGTTTTTGGCCGCACGTCAGCCTTGCGGATGCGATTGCGAAATCGCGCCCGTAGGGTATAAGCGTGTAATAATGTATAATTGGCCTGCCGCCCCGGCGGCCAACGAGGGGAGCGTTTATGAATATCCACGAATATCAAGCCAAGGCTGTTCTGCGCGAATTCGGCGCGCCCGTGCCGCGCGGTATTCCGGCGTTTTCGCCCGAGGAAGCGGTCAAGGCCGCGAACGAGCTCGGCGGCTCGCTCTGGGTCGTGAAGGCGCAGATCCACGCCGGCGGCCGCGGCAAAGCCGGCGGCGTCAAGGTCGTCAAATCCATCGATGACGTGAAGAACGAGGCCAAGCGCATGCTCGGCTCGACACTCGTCACGCACCAGACCGGCCCGGCCGGCAAGGAAGTGAACCGCCTCTACATCGAAGAAGGCGCGGCGATCGCCAAGGAGTTCTATCTTTCCATTCTGGTAGATCGCGAATCTTCGCGCGTCGCTTTCGTCGTTTCGACCGAAGGCGGCATGGACATCGAGAAGGTCGCGCACGACACGCCCGAAAAGATCGTCACGTTCTCGGTCGATCCGGCGACGGGAATCATGCCGCATCACGGCCGCCGCGTCGCGGCGGCGCTCGGCCTTTCCGGCGATCTCTCGAAGCAGGCGGTTGAGCTGGCGAACAAGCTTTATACGGCCTTCGTCTCGAAGGACATGAGCCTTCTCGAGATCAATCCGCTGATCGTCACCAAGGACGACAAGATCGTCTGTCTCGACGCCAAGGTCGGCTTCGACGACAACGCGCTGTTCCGTCATCCGGACATGCTGGCGCTGCGCGACGTCACCGAGGAAGATTCGAAGGAAGTCGAGGCGTCGAAATACGACCTCAATTACATCGCGCTCGACGGCACGATTGGCTGCATGGTGAACGGCGCGGGTCTCGCGATGGCCACCATGGACATCATCAAGCTCTACGGCGAAGCGCCGGCGAACTTCCTCGACGTCGGCGGCGGCGCGACCAAGGAAAAGGTGGCGGCGGCTTTCAAAATCATCACCTCCGACCCGAAGGTGAAGGGCATCCTCGTCAACATCTTCGGCGGCATCATGCGTTGCGACGTCATCGCCGAAGGCGTCGTCGCGGCGGTGAAGGAAGTCGGCCTCAAGGTGCCGCTCGTCGTGCGCCTCGAAGGCACAAACGTTGAGCTTGGCAAAAAGATCATCAAGGAGTCGGGATTGAACGTCGTCTCCGCGGACGACCTCGACGATGCTGCCCAGAAAATCGTCAAGGCCGTGAAGGAGGCCAAGTAATGTCGATCCTCGTCAACAAGAACACGAAAGTCATCTGCCAGGGCTTCACGGGCAAGAACGGCACGTTCCATTCGGAACAGGCAATCAAGTACGGCACCAAGATGGTTGGTGGCGTTGCGCCGGGCAAAGGCGGCTCGACGCATCTCAATCTTCCGGTGTTTGACACTGTCGCCGAAGCGCGCGCCAAGACCGGCGCGGAGGCGAGCGTGGTATACGTTCCACCAGTAGGTGCCGCCGACGCGATCTGCGAAGCGATCGATGCCGAAGTGCCGCTTATCGTCTGCATCACCGAAGGCATTCCGGTTGCCGACATGGTCCGGGTCAAGCGTTCGCTGTCAGGCTCGAAGTCGCGCCTCCTCGGGCCGAACTGCCCCGGCATCATCACCTCGGAAGAGTGCAAGATCGGCATCATGCCCGGCCACATCCATAAGAAGGGCAAGGTCGGCATCGTTTCGAGATCCGGAACGCTTACTTATGAAGCAGTGTTCCAGACGACGGCCGAGGGCCTCGGGCAGACGACCTGCGTCGGCATCGGCGGCGATCCGGTAAAAGGCACCGAATTCATCGATGTTCTGGAGCTTTTCCTCGGCGACAAGGACACCGAAGCGCTGATCATGATCGGCGAAATCGGCGGCTCGGCCGAAGAAGACGCGGCGCAGTTTCTCAAGGACGAGGCCAAGCGCGGGCGCAAAAAGCCCGTGGTTGGCTTTATTGCCGGGCGTACCGCACCTCCGGGCCGCCGCATGGGCCATGCCGGCGCCATCATCTCGGGCGGCAAGGGCGATGCGGAATCGAAGATCGCAGCGATGGAATCGGCGGGGATCCGCATGTCGCCGTCGCCGGCGCGTCTGGGCAAGACGCTCACCGATCTTCTGAACGGCAAATAAGACGACGCGAAATGGCGGCGGGTGAAATCGATTTCCAGTTTTCGATCGCCCGCCGCAGTAAGTTCGATGGAATAATTTAGACCGCGCCTGATATAGTTCTTAATCTCGATATAATGAGGTGACGCGTTCACGCGTCACCTCTATATGCATTGGCGAACCTGTTTGGGGGCGACGCCCAAACAAGGAAAGCAGCCGGATTAAGGCCATGGCGAAGAATTCGGACACCGATACCTTTCTCAAGACCTCGTTCCTTTACGGGGGCAATGCGAGCTACCTCGAAGAACTGCAATCGCGTTTCGAGCAGAATCCTTCCTCGGTCGATCAGGCCTGGCAGTCGTTTTTCGCCAATCTGAAAGAAGAGCGCGGCGACGCAACGCGCAATGCCAAGGGCGCTTCGTGGAAGCAGCCGAACTGGCCAGTGCCGCTGAACGGCGAACTTGTCGCCGCGATGGACGGCAATTGGATCGATGTCGAAAAAGGCATCGCACAGAAGCTGAAGGGCAAGGCGCATGCGGGCGGCATCGAAATGTCGGCCGCCGAAGTGCAGCAGGCGACCCGCGACTCGGTGAAAGCGCTGATGATGATCCGCGCCTACCGCATGCGCGGCCATCTGCATGCCAAGCTCGATCCGTTGGAAATCGCCGAGCGCGAATATCAGCCGGAGCTCGATCCCGCGTCCTACGGGTTCACCGAAGCCGATCTCGATCGCAAGATTTTCATCGACCATGTGCTCGGCATGGAATTCGCGAGCGTGCGCGAGATGCTCGACATCCTTGAGCGCACCTATTGCCAGACGATCGGCGTCGAGTTCATGCACATCTCTTCACCCGAAGAGAAGGCGTGGATTCAGGAGCGCATCGAAGGGCCGGACAAGGAAATCACCTTCACGCGCGAAGGCAAGCGCGCGATCCTGAACAAGCTCGTGCAGGCCGAAGGCTTCGAGAAATTCATCGACGTCAAATACACCGGCACCAAGCGGTTCGGCCTCGACGGCGGCGAATCGATGATCCCGGCGCTCGAGCAGATCATCAAGCGCGGCGGCGCGCTCGGCGTGAAGGAAATCGTCTTCGGCATGGCGCATCGCGGACGCCTCAACGTGCTCGCGCATGTGATGGCCAAGCCCCATCGTGCGATCTTCCACGAATTCAAGGGCGGCTCCTCGACGCCGGACGAAGTCGAAGGCTCGGGCGACGTGAAGTATCACCTCGGTGCGTCATCCGACCGCGAGTTCGACAAGAACAAGGTGCATTTGTCGCTGACCGCCAACCCTTCGCATCTCGAGATCGTCGATCCGGTGGTGCTGGGCAAAGTGCGCGCCAAGCAGGATCAGCATGGCGACCGGCCGGACGAGCGCGTCTCGGTGCTGCCGCTTCTCATCCATGGCGACGCGGCTTTCGCGGGCCAGGGCGTGATCGCCGAATGCTTCGGGCTTTCGGGTTTGAAGGGCTATCGCACCGGCGGCTCGATCCATTTCATCGTCAACAACCAGATCGGCTTCACGACCAATCCGCGCTATGCGCGCTCTTCGCCTTATCCGTCGGACGTCGCGAAGATGATCGAAGCGCCGATCTTTCACGTGAACGGCGACGATCCTGAAGCCGTGGTGTTCTGCGCCAAGATCGCGACTGAGTTCCGGCAGAAATTCCACAAGCCGGTCGTCATCGACATGTTCTGCTATCGCCGTTTCGGCCATAACGAAGGCGACGAGCCGGCGTTCACGCAGCCGTTGATGTACAAGCGGATCAAATCGCATCCGACGACGCTCGAAATCTACGGCAAGAAGCTGGAAGCCGAAGGCGTGCTCGCCGCCGGCGATCTCGATCGCATGAAGGCCGGCTGGCGCTCGCATCTTGAAGGCGAATACGAAGGCGGCCAGAGCTACAAGCCGAACAAGGCCGACTGGCTCGACGGCAAGTGGTCGGGCTTCAAGGTCACGGCCGATCAGATCGACGATCCGCGCCGCGGCGATACCGGCGTGTCGCTCGACAAGCTGAAAGATTTCGGCCGTAAGATCACCAAGCTGCCGGAAAACTTCCATCCGCACCGTACGATCACGCGCTTCCTCGAAACGCGCGCCAAGGCGATCGAGACCGGCGAAAATATCGACTGGGCGACCGGCGAGGCGCTGGCGATCGGCACGCTTCTGTCGGAAGGCAATATCGTCCGTCTTTCGGGTCAGGACGTCGAGCGCGGCACGTTCTCGCAACGCCACGCCGTGCTGATCGATCAGGAAAACGAAGAGCGCTACATCCCGCTCAACCATGTCGCGGAAGGGCAGCCCAAGTTCGAGGTGCTGAACTCGATGCTGTCGGAAGAGGCCGTGCTGGGGTTCGAGTATGGCTTCTCGCTCGCCGAGCCGAAGGCGCTCACCATGTGGGAAGCGCAGTTCGGCGACTTCGCGAACGGCGCGCAGGTCGTCATCGACCAGTTCATCTCGTCGGGCGAGCGCAAATGGCTGCGCATGTCGGGTCTCGTGATGCTGCTGCCGCATGGTTATGAGGGGCAGGGGCCGGAGCATTCCTCCGCGCGTCTCGAGCGCTATTTGCAGCTTTGCGCCGAAGACAACATGCAGGTCGCCAACTGCACGACACCGGCGAACTACTTCCATATCCTGCGCCGGCAGATGAAGCGCGACTTCCGCAAGCCGCTCATCCTGATGACGCCGAAGTCGCTGCTGCGTCACAAGAAAGCGGTTTCGAGACTCGAGGAAATGGGGCCGAACACCTATTTCCATCGCGTGTTGTGGGATGACGCGCAGCTCCACACCAACGACCCGACCAAGCTTGTCGCCGACGACAAGATTCGCCGCGTCGTGATGTGCTCGGGCAAGGTCTATTACGATCTTTACGAAGAGCGCGAGAAACGCGGGCTCAACGACATCTATCTCCTGCGGCTCGAGCAGCTCTATCCGTTCCCGCTCAAGGCGCTGGTCACCGAACTCGTGCGCTTCAAAGGCGCCGACATCGTCTGGTGCCAGGAGGAGCCGCGCAACCAGGGCGCCTGGGCCTTCGTGCAGCCTTACATCGAATGGGTGCTGGAGCAGGTCCATGCGACGCATCGCCGGCCGCGCTATGTCGGCCGCGCGGCGTCCGCCTCGACCGCGACCGGCCTGATGTCGAATCACCTCAAACAATTGAAAGCCTTCCTCGACGAAGCGCTCGGCTGAGCGCGTTTCCGGAGAACGAAAGATGAGCACCGACATTCGCGTTCCGACCCTGGGTGAATCGGTCACCGAGGCCACGATCGGACGCTGGTTCAAGAAAGCGGGTGACGCGGTATCGGTCGATGAACCGCTCGTCGAGCTCGAAACGGATAAGGTGACGGTCGAAGTACCGTCCCCGGCAGCCGGCGTGCTCTCGGAGATCAAGGTCAAGAACGGCGAGACGGTCGCGGTCGGCGCGGTGCTCGGCTCGATCAGCGAAGGCGCGGGCGGCGGCAAATCCGCAGCGAAAGAGCCCGCGCCGAAAGCCGAAGCGCCGAAGACAGCGCCGGCTGCTGCGCCGAAAGCCGCGCCGCAGCCCGCCAAGGTTTCGAGCGATCAGCAGGCGCCATCAGTGCGGCGCATCGCCGCCGAAAGCGGGGTCAATCCGGCTTCCGTTGCGGGCTCCGGCAAGGACGGCCGCGTAACCAAAGGCGACATGCTGGCGGCGATCGCCGCCGGCACTTCGGCGCCGGCTGTTGCCCGCGCGCCATCGTCGCCGCAGGACGCGCCGCGCGAAGAACGCGTGCGGATGACGAAGCTCCGCCAAACCATCGCCCGCCGCCTCAAGGATGCGCAAAATACGGCAGCGATGCTCACGACGTTCAACGATGTCGACATGAGCGGCGTGATGGGAATGCGCGCGCATTACAAGGAAGCCTTCGAGAAGAAGCACGGCGTTAAACTGGGATTCATGGGCTTCTTCGTGAAGGCCTGCATCCAGGCGCTGAAGGAAATTCCGGCGGTCAACGCCGAGATCGACGGCGACGAGCTCGTCTACAAGAATTATTATCACGTCGGCGTTGCCGTCGGCACCGAGAAGGGGCTGGTCGTTCCGGTGGTGCGCGATGCGGACCGGCTGTCGATCGCCGACATCGAAAAGACGATCGCCGATTTCGGCAAGCGCGCCCGCGACGGCCATCTCTCGATCGACGAGCTGCAGGGCGGCACCTTCACGATCTCGAACGGCGGCATTTACGGCTCGCTGATGTCGACGCCGATCCTCAACGCGCCGCAGTCGGGCATTCTCGGCATGCACCGCATCGAGGAACGTCCGGTCGCGGTGAAGGGCCAGGTCGTCATCAAGCCGATGATGTATCTCGCGCTCTCCTACGATCATCGCATCGTCGATGGCCGCGAGGCGGTGACGTTCCTGGTGCGGGTGAAGGAAAATCTCGAGGATCCGGCGCGGCTGGTGCTGGATCTCTAATTTCATTGCTGCCATGCCCGGCCTTGTGCCGGGCATCTACGCCTTTAAATTCCCAAACAACGCGGGGCGTGGATGGCCGGAGCAACCGGCTATGACGGTTTGAGGCGGAGAATTGAAAATGGCTTACGACGTCGTCGTCATCGGCTCAGGCCCCGGCGGATATGTCTGCGCGATCCGCGCGGCACAACTCGGCCTCAAGACCGCAGTGGTCGAAAAGGACAAGACGTTCGGCGGCACATGCCTGAACGTCGGCTGCATCCCGTCGAAGGCGCTGCTGCACGCTTCGCATCTCTTCGAGGAGGCGGAACATGACTTCGCCGCGATGGGTATTGGCGTGTCGAAGCCGAAGCTTGACCTCGCGCAGATGCAAAAGTTCAAGCAGGAAGGCGTCGACGGCAATGTGAAGGGCGTCGATTTCCTGTTCAAGAAGAACAAGATCGACACCTTTCAGGGCACCGGCAGGATCGTTGGCGCGGGCAAGATCGAGATTTCCGGCGCGAAGAAGGAAACGATCGAGACGAAAGCGATCGTGATTGCGACCGGCTCGGATGTCGCGCGTCTCAAGGGTATCGAGATCGACGAGAAGCGCGTCGTCTCCTCGACCGGAGCACTCGCGCTCCCCTCGGTGCCGAAGAAGCTTCTGGTCGTCGGCGCGGGTGTGATTGGGCTCGAGCTTGGCTCGGTCTGGCGGCGCCTGGGCGCAGAGGTTGAAGTCGTCGAATTCCTTGACCGCATTCTGCCCGGCATGGACGGCGAGATTGCAAAGCAATTCCAGCGCATCCTTGCGAAGCAGGGCATGACGTTCCGCCTCGCTTCCAAGGTCACCGGCATCGACGCTAAAGGCAAGACACTGAAAGTGACGGTCGAGCCCGCCGCCGGCGGCAAGGCCGAGACGCTGGAAGCCGACGTGACGTTGGTTGCCATCGGCCGCGTCCCTTACACCGAAGGTCTCGGCCTCAAGGAAGCGGGTGTCGAGATGGACGCGAAGAATCGCATCGTCGTCGATCACGATTTTCGCACCAATGTGCCGGGGATCTACGCCATCGGCGATGTGATCGCGGGACCGATGCTGGCGCACAAGGCGGAGGACGAGGGTGTTGCTGCCGCCGAGATCATCGCGGGCAAGGCAGGCATCGTGAACCACGATGCCATTCCGAACGTCATCTACACCTATCCGGAAGTCGCCTCGGTCGGCAAAACCGAGGAAGAACTGAAGTCAGCCGGTATCACCTACAATGTCGGCAAGTTTCCGTTCACGGCGAACGGCCGCGCCAAGGTCAACCGCACGACCGACGGGTTCGTGAAAATCCTTGCCGATGCGCAAACCGACCGCGTACTGGGCGCGCATATCATCGGGCCGGATGCCGGCACGATGATCACCGAGATCACCGTCGCGCTCGAATTCGGCGGTTCGTCCGAGGATATCGCCCGCACTTGTCACCCGCACCCGACGTTGTCGGAAGCGGTGAAGGAAGCGGCGCTCGCGGTGGAGAAACGCGCGATCCATATGTGATCGCGCGTTTATTGGTTCGCGTCAGTGCCCGCCGATGAAAGGCACGTAGTGAATGAGATGCGGCGCCGCGACGCCGATCCCCATCAGCACCAGGCCGCCGAGGCCGAGGATGCCAGAGACCCAGGCCAGCGCCATCATGCCGGTGATAATCGTCGCTGACGCAAGCACGATCGCGACCTGAAACGCCGCCGAGGCGAGTTCGAAGTTGTGATACTTCGCGAGCGAATGGTCGCGCTCCTCGCCGGCGTGCTTGGCGCGGGCGGCGAGCTGTTCGGTTCCTTCGCCGGTGTCAGGTTCAGATCGATAGCGGGCGGCGGTTTTCTGCCAGTCGTCCTGCTGTTTGGCAGCGGCAGTTTTCTGGGCATCGGGAAGAATACTCCCGTAAATCTTCATTTCCTCGGCCGCGGTCTGCACCACCGTGCGGCGGATGGATTTTGCCTGAAAGAAGGCCCACAGGTTCGCGGCCTCGACGTTCTTGCTGATGGCGTTAGTTTGCGCGCTTTTTCCGAGCGTTTCGGAGAAGGCGAGGAATAGCGCGAGTACGGCGATCAGGAGCGCGATCCTCTTGTTGGCGCTGCTGACATGACCCTGTTCTTCCTCATGCTCGATATGTTCGGCGGCTTCATGCGCGGCGTGATGCGGCTCGGCCATGGGGGTCCCCTGGTTGAAGAAAGCGGCGGACGCTTCCATGAAGCGCGGTATCAAGGCAAGGGGGTTGTCGCGGCTTTAAAGCCGCGCGCGGGGATGGGCGGCTTTATAGGCCTTCATCAGATGGGCGCTGTCCACAGCGGTGTAGATCTGTGTCGTCGCCAGCGAAGCGTGGCCCAGCAATTCCTGGATGGCGCGCAGGTCGCCGCCGCGCGCCAGAAGATGCGTGGCGAAAGAATGGCGCAGCGCATGGGGTGTCGCCGAATCGGGTAATCCCAACGCGCCGCGCAGCCGCTCCATCGCCAGCTGCACGATGCGCGGCGAGAGCGCGCCGCCTTTTTCGCCGCGAAAGACCGGCTCGTCCGCCGCAAGATCGAACGGACAGAGCCTGATGTAATCGTCGATGAGCGCGAAGACCTGCGGCAGCACCGGCACCATGCGCGTCTTGCGGCCCTTGCCGGTTACGGTGAGCGAATCGCCTTTGCCGGCCGCCGGAATTTCGCGGCGGGTGAGGGAGAGCGCCTCCGAAATACGAAGCCCCGATCCATAACAAAGGGCGAGCACCGCGGCGTCCCGCGCGAGCACCCACGGCGCGCGTTCTTCGCCGGCGCGCAAGCCGGGATCGGAAAGCTGCCGCGCGTTCTCGACGGAAAGCGGCTTCGGCAGATTCTTTGCAATGCGCGGCGCGCGCACGGCGGCGAGCGCCGCGACCTTGCCCTTGCCTTCGCGTTCCAGAAAGCGCGCGAACGAGCGCGCGGCGGCCAGCATCCGCACCAGCGTGCGCGACTCGATGCCGCGCGCGCGGCGCGCGGCGAGAAAGGCGCGCACATCGGCGGGTGCGAGCGCCGCGAGATCCTTCAGCGAAGGCTTGCCGCCAAGATGATCCATCAGAAAAGCGAGAAAAGCCGCGGTATCGCGGCCATAGACTTCGAGCGTCAGGGGCGAGAGCTTGCGCTCATGGGCGAGATGACCGAGCCAGCGCTGGAGTTCATGCGCGACATCTTTCGCGCAGATTTGCGCGCAGATTTGCCCGCAGGTTTGCGCGAAAGCATCCCGCCCGGCTTCGGCTTTCGGCTCGTTTTTGCGGGCCATCGAGGTTCCCGTGTCTTGACAGCGCCTGCCGTTATCGGTCCGCTCGCCTTTACTGCCAGTTAACTCGCGGAAATCCCCGAAAAATGGCCGAGCCAATCGCCGAAGTCACTGTGCAAGCCGTCGTCGACGTGCTGGTGCCGGTCGCGGTCGATGCACCTTACAGCTACCGCGTCCCGGCGGGAATGCGGCTTGCGCCCGGCGATGTCGTCGCGGTGCCGCTCGGCACGCGCCGCGAGATCGGCGTGGTGTGGCCGAAGGGCGAGGGCGCGCCGCCGCCGCGGGCAAAGCTCAAGGAAGTCACCGAGAAGCTCGATGTGCCGCCGCTCTCCGCCGATCTCATGGCGTTGATCGGATGGACGGCGAATTACACGCTCGCTCCGATGGGCATGGTGCTGCGCATGGCGCTCCGCTTCGATGCCGAGCTTGGCGATCCGCGCGCGCGGATCGGCGTGCGCATCAAGGGCGGGAAACCCAAGCGCATGACGGCGGCGCGCGAGCGCGTGCTGGCATTGCTGGCCGATGGCTTCACGCGCCAGAAGGCGGAAGCGGCGAAGGAAGCCGGCGTCTCGCCGGGCGTGATCGACGGGCTCATCCATGAGGGAACGCTCGAAGCGGTGGAGTTGCCGCCGGAGCCGGTCGCAAAGCCGCCAGAGCTGGATTTTTCCGAGCCGCAGCTCACGCCCGAGCAGGAGGATGCCGCGAATATCCTGCGCGCCGCGGTGAGGGCGCGCGCGTTCTCCGCGCATCTTCTCGACGGCGTCACGGGCTCGGGCAAAACCGAAGTTTATTTCGAGGCGATTGCGGAGGCCGTGCGCGCCGGCAGGCAGGCGCTCATCCTGCTGCCGGAGATTGCGCTCACCGGGCGCTTTCTCGATCGTTTCAAGTCGCGCTTCGGCGTGCGCCCCGCCGAGTGGCACTCACAAATCTCGCCGCGAAAGCGCGTGCGGACCTGGGAAGCGGCGGGAAGCGGCGAGATTGCGGTCGTCGCCGGTGCGCGCTCGGCGCTGTTCCTGCCGTTCAAGGATCTCGCGCTCATCGTCGTCGATGAGGAGCACGATCCGGCCTACAAGCAGGAAGAAGGCGTGCATTATCACGCGCGCGACATGGCGGTGGTGCGGGCGCATAACGCCAAAGTACCGATCGTGCTCGCCTCGGCGACGCCCTCGCTGGAGACGGAAGTCAATGCACGGCGCGAGCGCTATCGGCGCATCGCGCTGCATGAGCGCTTCGGCGGCAATCGCGTGCCGCCGCTCGCGGCGATCGATCTGCGCAAGGAAGGCCCGGCGAAAGGCCGCTGGATCGCGCCGCGTTTGCAGCAGGAAATCGCCGATACCATCGCGCGCAAGGAACAGGCGCTGTTGTTCCTCAACCGGCGCGGCTATGCACCGCTGACGCTCTGCCGTTCGTGCGGGCACCGGCTGCGCTGCCCGAATTGCGATGCTTGGCTCGTCGAGCATCGTTTCAAGCGCAAGCTCGTCTGCCACCATTGCGGGCATGAAGCGCCGCCGCCCGGCACCTGCCCGAAATGCGACAAGCCCGACTCGTTCACCGCCATCGGGCCCGGCGTCGAGCGGCTGGAAGAAGAGACGCGCAATCATTTTCCCGATGCGCGCATTCTCGTTCTGTCATCGGATCTGATCGGCGGCGTCGAGCGCATGCAGCAGGAACTCGATACGATCACGCGCGGCGATATCGATATCGTCATCGGCACGCAACTCGTCGCCAAGGGCCATCACTTTCCGGGCCTTGCGCTGGTCGGCGTGATCGATGCGGATCTCGGCCTCGGGCAGGGCGATCCGCGCGCCGCCGAGCGCACGTTTCAGCTTCTTCATCAGGTCGTCGGCCGCGCCGGCCGCGAAGCCACCGACGGCAAGGGCTGGCTGCAAACCTATCAGCCGGAACATCCGGTGATGCAGGCGCTGATCGAGGGCGACCGGCAGGCCTTTTACGATCGCGAGATCGCAGCGCGCGAGGAAACCGGCCTGCCGCCGTTCGGGCGGCTCGCGAGCCTCATCATTTCCGCCAATGAGAAGGCGGAAGCCGAAAGTTATGCGCGGATGCTGGCAGCAAGCGCGCCCTATAGCGAGCAGGTCCGCATTCTCGGCCCGGCCGAAGCGCCGCTCGGCATGATCCGCGGCCGCCATCGCTTCCGGCTTTTGGCGAAATCGCCACGAATGTTCGATCTTTCGGGCTATGTGCGCGACTGGACCAGGGCGGCGGCGCCGCCGCGCGGCAGCGTGAAAGTCGCGATCGACGTCGATCCGCAGAGCTTTTTGTGATGGACGAAAGTTCGAGGCGAAGCGTCCGGTGGAAAATTGCGGTGCTTGGTAAATGCCTGTAGCCAAACGGTTTTCACAGGGGTTCTAAGGCTACGTCTTATTGCACCCGCAAAATGCCTATGTTACTGAACCTCGGCAAAAGGGGGCGCCGCGCTCTCTTTTCCAGCGACACTTTTAACGTCGGACCTGATGGGCCTCCGCCGTCTTGCAAGAGACGGACGCACCCGAGAGACTGGTTGTGACTAACGAACCGATCATATCCGGCATGGCAGGACGCTATGCCACCGCCCTCTTCGAACTCGCGCGCGACGAAAAATCTCTCGATTCGGTCAAAGCCGATCTCGACCGCTTCGATCAGCTGGTCGATGGTAGCGAAGACCTGAAGCGTCTCGTGCGGAGCCCGGTATTTTCGGCCGACGAGCAGCAAAAGGCGCTTGCCGCCGTGCTCGAGAAGGCCAGGATTTCCGGCACCGTCGCCAATTTCCTCCTGCTCGTCGCGCATAACCGGCGGCTGTTCGCCGTCCGCGACATGGTCAAGGCGTTCGGCCAGCTCGTTTCGCAGCACAAGGGCGAGACGCGCGCCGAAATCACGGTCGCGGAACCCTTGTCCGACACTCATCTCAATGCGCTGAAAGACGCGCTGAAATCGACGACCAAGAAGGATGTCGCCCTCGACATCCATATCGATCCCTCGATCCTCGGCGGCCTCAAGGTGAAGCTCGGCAGCCGCATGGTCGATGCCTCGCTCAAAACCAAACTCAACTCGATCAAGCTTGCGATGAAGGAAGCTCGGTGATGGATATTCGTGCCGCGGAAATCTCCGCGATCCTCAAGGACCAGATCAAGAATTTCGGCCAGGAAGCCGAGGTGACAGAAGTCGGTCAGGTGCTGTCCGTCGGCGACGGTATCGCCCGCGTGTTCGGCCTCGATAATGTGCAGGCCGGCGAAATGGTCGAGTTCGAAAACGGCACCCGCGGCATGGCGCTCAACCTCGAGAGCGACAACGTCGGTATCGTTATTTTCGGCTCCGACCGCGAGATTAAAGAAGGCCAGACGGTCAAGCGCACCCGCGCCATCGTCGACGTGCCGGTCGGCAAGGGTCTCCTGGGCCGCGTCGTCGACGCGCTCGGCAATCCGATCGACGGCAAGGGCCCGATCAAGGCCGATCACCGCGCCCGCGTGGACGTGAAAGCGCCGGGCATCATCCCGCGCAAATCGGTGCACGAGCCGATGGCGACGGGCCTCAAGGCCATCGACGCGCTGATCCCGATCGGCCGCGGCCAGCGCGAGCTGATCATCGGCGACCGCCAGACCGGCAAGACCGCCGTCGCGCTCGATACCATTCTCAACCAGAAGCCCTTGAACGCCGCCGGGGCGCCGGAAGCGCAGAAGCTCTATTGCGTCTATGTCGCCGTCGGCCAGAAGCGTTCGACCGTCGCGCAATTCGTGAAGGTGCTCGAGGAGCAGGGCGCGCTCGAATATTCGATCGTCGTCGCCGCGACCGCTTCGGATCCGGCGCCGATGCAGTTCCTCGCGCCGTTCTCGGGCTGCGCGATGGGCGAATATTTCCGCGACAACGGCATGCACGCCGTCATCATCTATGACGATCTGTCGAAGCAGGCCGTCGCCTACCGCCAGATGTCGCTGCTGCTCCGCCGCCCGCCGGGCCGCGAAGCCTATCCGGGCGACGTGTTCTATCTCCACTCGCGCCTCCTCGAGCGCGCGGCGAAGATGAACGACGACAAGGGCGCGGGTTCCCTGACGGCGCTGCCGGTGATTGAGACGCAGGCCAACGACGTGTCGGCCTACATTCCGACCAACGTCATATCGATCACCGACGGCCAGATCTTTTTGGAAACCGACCTGTTCTATCAGGGCATCCGGCCGGCCGTGAACGTCGGTCTTTCGGTGTCGCGCGTCGGCTCATCGGCGCAGACCAAGGCGATGAAGAAGGTCGCCGGCAAGATCAAGGGTGAGCTTGCGCAGTACCGCGAAATGGCGGCTTTCGCGCAGTTCGGCTCGGATCTCGACGCGACGACGCAGCGCCTTCTGAACCGCGGCTCGCGCCTCACGGAACTCTTGAAGCAGGCGCAGTTCTCGCCGCTCAAGATGGAAGAGCAGGTCGTCGTGATCTGGGCCGGTACCAACGGCTATCTCGACAAGCTGCCGCTCAACCGCGTCAAGGCGTTCGAGGACGGGCTGCTCGCCCACATCCGCTCGAAGGAAGCGGGCATTCTCGATGCCATCCGCACCTCGAAGGATCTCTCCGACGACACCGCCGGCAAGCTCAAGGCGGCCGTCGACGCTTTCGCGAAGAGCTTCGCTTAAAGGTCTCGCATGGCTTCGCTGAAAGAACTCCGCAACCGCATCGCCTCCGTCAAGGCGACGCAGAAGATCACCAAGGCGATGCAGATGGTCGCGGCGGCGAAGCTTCGGCGCGCGCAGTCGGCGGCGGAAGCCGCGCGTCCTTATGCCGAGCGCATGGAACGCGTGCTCGGCAATATCGCGTCGAGCATCACGCCGTCGCCGGAGTCGCCGAAACTCCTGGTCGGCAACGGCAAGGACGCGGTGCATCTGCTGCTGGTCTGCACCTCGGAGCGCGGCCTGTGCGGCGGGTTCAACTCGTCGATCGTGCGGCTCGCGCGCGAGCATATCGCCAAGCTCCAGTCGGCCGGCAAGACGGTGAAGATCATCTGCGTCGGCCGCAAGGGCTTCGACCAGCTCAAGCGCCAATACGAGAAGCAGATCGTCGAAGTCATCGATCTTCGCTCGGTGCGCCAGCTCGGTTTCGAGAACGCCGCCGATATCGCGCGGAAGATCGTCGATCGCTTCGAGGCGGGCGAATACGACGTCGTGACGCTGTTCTATTCGAAGTTCAAGTCGGTGGTTTCGCAGATCCCGACGGCGCAGCAGATCATCCCGCCGGTGTTCGAGAAGAAGGAATCTTCCGGCCCGAGCGTCGCTTACGAATACGAGCCTGAGGAAGAAGACATCCTCACCGATTTGCTGCCGCGCAATCTCGCGACGCAAATTTTCCGCGCGCTTCTCGAAAACGCCGCGTCCGAGCAGGGCGCGCGCATGAGCGCGATGGACAACGCCACCCGCAACGCTGGCGACATGATCCGCCGCCAGACCATCACCTACAACCGCACCCGCCAGGCGATGATCACCAAGGAACTGATCGAGATCATCTCCGGCGCCGAGGCGCTGTAGTTGAAGCGGGCTGAGGAGGCAGTCATGGGTTACAAAACCAGTGCGACGACCTCGGGCGGCCGCAACGGCCGTGCGGTTCTCGAGAACGGCGGCCTTGCGCTCGCCATGGCGCTGCCGAAGGATCTCGGCGGCTCGGGCGAAGGCCACAACCCCGAGCAGCTGTTCGCGCTCGGCTGGTCGGCCTGCTTCGGCCAGGCGATCCTGGTGCTCGCCAAGAAGCACGGCCTCGACGGCCAGGCCGCGAAAGTGACCTGCGACGTCACGCTCAATGTCGATAACGGCGCCTTCTCGCTCGCGGCCGAACTGAAGGTCGCGCTGCCGGGCGCCGACAAGGCCAAACTGCAGGCGCTGATCGAAGACGCCCATTCCATCTGCCCCTATTCCAAAGCGACGAGAAACAACGTCGCCGTGAAGCTCACGGCACTCTGAGGTTCGAAGGAGACTCGAATGGCTACCCCCGCAACCAACAAGGTTGGACGTATCACCCAGGTGATCGGCGCCGTCGTCGACGTGCAGTTCGACGGCCATCTGCCGGAAATTCTGAACGCGCTCGAAACCAAGAACGGCGATCAGCGCCTGGTGCTCGAAGTCGCGCAGCATCTCGGCGAATCGACCGTTCGCACCATCGCGATGGACACCTCCGAAGGCCTCGTTCGCGGCCAGGAAGTCGCGGATACCGGCGCGCCGATTTCGGTGCCGGTGGGCGAGGGCATGCTCGGGCGCATCATCAACGTCGTCGGCGATCCGGTCGATGAAGCAGGGCCGCTCAAGGCGGAAGGCAAGCGCGCCATCCATCAGCCGACGCCGTCCTACACCGATCAGTCGACGGAAGCGGAAATTCTCGTCACCGGCATCAAGGTCATCGACCTGCTGGCTCCTTATGCCAAGGGCGGCAAGATCGGCCTGTTCGGCGGCGCGGGCGTCGGCAAGACCGTGCTCATTCAGGAACTCATCAACAACGTCGCGAAGGCGCACGGCGGCTACTCGGTGTTCGCCGGCGTCGGCGAGCGTACCCGCGAAGGCAACGACCTCTATCACGAGTTCATCGAATCGGGCGTCAACAAGAAGGGCGGCGGCCAGGGTTCGAAATGCGCCCTCGTGTACGGCCAGATGAACGAGCCGCCCGGCGCCCGCATGCGCGTCGCGCTCTCCGGCCTCACGGTCGCCGAGCACTTCCGCGATCAGGGTCAGGACGTTCTGTTCTTCGTCGATAACATCTTCCGCTTCACGCAGGCGGGCTCCGAGGTGTCGGCGCTTCTCGGCCGCATCCCGTCGGCGGTCGGCTACCAGCCGACGCTCGCCACCGACATGGGCGCGCTGCAGGAGCGCATCACCACCACGCAAAAGGGCTCGATCACCTCGGTGCAGGCGATTTACGTGCCGGCCGACGACTTGACCGACCCGGCGCCGGCGACCTCGTTCGCCCACTTGGACGCGACGACCGTGCTTTCGCGCGGCATCGCCGAAAAGGGCATCTATCCGGCGGTCGATCCGCTCGACTCGACCTCGCGCATGCTCTCGCCGCTCGTCGTCGGTGAGGAGCATTACGGCGTCGCCCGTCAGGTGCAGCAGATCCTGCAGCGCTACAAGGCGCTTCAGGACATCATCGCCATTCTCGGCATGGACGAGCTCTCGGAAGAGGACAAGCTCGCGGTCGCCCGCGCCCGCAAGATCGAGCGCTTCCTGTCGCAGCCGTTCCACGTCGCCGAAGTCTTCACCGGCTCGCCCGGCAAATTCGTGGAACTCGCGGACACCATCAAGAGTTTCAAGGGCCTGTGCGAAGGCAAATACGACCATTTGCCGGAAGCGGCCTTCTACATGGTAGGCTCGATCGAAGAGGCCGTGGAGAAGGGCAAGAAGCTCGCCGCCGAAGCGGCATAACCGGTCAGGGAGGGCGCCGGACATGACAGGGAACCTGAAGGTCATTCTGCTCGTGCTCGGCGTCGTCATCGGCGGCGTGGCCGGTTACGCGACGCGCCCCGAGACCGCGGAAATCCGCATCGGCAAGCTGAATATCGAAATCTCCGGCAAGGGCGTCGGCCGTCACGACGGCTCGCTCACGTCGGACCAGTGGAAGCACATCGCGATCTTCTCGTTGATCGGCGGCGCCATCGGTCTCGGTCTCGGCTTTGCGATGGAACGTGGCAGAATCAAATTCTGAGTTGAGCATTACCGGAACGCATCATGGCTAGTTTCCCGTTTGAACTCGCGTCCCCCGCACGCCTCGTCTTTTCCGGCGAGGTCGAGCAGGTCGATTGTCCCGGCGCGGAAGGCGATTTCGGCGTGCTCGCGCATCACGCGCCGCTGATCGCGGCGTTGCGCCCCGGCATTCTCACCATCCGCCAGGCCGGCGGCAGCAAGCGTTTCTATGTGCGTGACGGCTTCGCCGAGGTGAATCCCTCCGGCCTCACGGTCATCGTCGAATACGCCATCGCGGCCGAGGAACTGACGGCTGAAACGATCGCAAGCGAAATCGCTGCCGCCGAAGAAAAACTTGCCGCGGCCAAGGACGGCCCGGCCAAGGATCGCGCGGGCGAGCGCGTCGCGCAGCTGAAGCAGGTCGCGGCCCAGCTTTCGGGCGCCGCCGCGCACTGATCTTTCAGCGAATGGAATGGAAAATGCCCGGCCTTGTGCCGGGCATTTTATTTGGCGCCGAAGCGCGAGAATTCGCTCACGACCTGCAGATAAACCTGCCGCTTGAACGGAATGATCAGTTGCGGGAGGTTTTCCATCGGCTCCCAGCGCCACTCGATAAATTCCGGCTTGTGCTTGCCGCCGCCGGGCGTGCGCACGTCGATCTCCGTATCGTCGCCGGTGAAGCGCAGCGCGAACCATTTCTGCTTCTGCCCGCGATAGCGGCCGCGCCAGGCGCTTTTGCCGACTTCCGCGGGAAGATCGTAGGCGTACCAGTCCTTCGATTCGGCAAGCTTCGTGACGGAGCGCACGCTGGTTTCCTCGTAAAGTTCGCGCAGCGCGCCCTCATAAGGGTCTTCGTCGGGGTCGAGGCCGCCCTGCGGCATCTGCCAGCAATGGGTGGCATCGGTATGCTCGGGCCCGCCGAGGCGGCGGCCGATGAAGACAAGACCGGCGCGGTTCAGAAGCATTACGCCGGCGCAGAGACGGTAGGGCAGCGGTTTCGTCATGCGGTGAATATGAGGCGAGCGGAAACGCGGCGCAATGCGGCCATCAACTCTGCTTGGACTTGGGCAGGATCGCGCTCACCGGCACGATATGAATGCCGCGGCTTGCGGCGGCCCTGGCCCAGCGCGCGATGCGCTCAATCGAGATCGGCAGCGCCGTCGCGGTGCCGATCGCAAAGCCCTTGCTCGCGGCGATGACCTCGAGCTTGGCGAGCGCCGAATCGATATCGGCCCAGGTCGGTGAGGCATCGACGACGAGATCGGCTTTCAGGAACGGCGCATTGGTGTCCTTCGCGCTTTGCGCGGCGATCGAGCGCGGCGAGGAACCGTCGTCGAGATAGATCAGGCCGCGCTTGCCGATGTCGCTGATGACCGGCGTGAACGCCTTTTCGGTCGCGCTGAAGCGCGCGCCCATATAGTTGGTGACGCCGACATAGCCCTGAATGCGGCTCATCATCCAGTGCAGGCGGTCGAGGTTCTGCTCGCGGCTCGCGGAGGCGAGCAGCGTCTGCGGGCCGGGATCGTTGTCGGGATAATCGAACGGCTCCATCGGGAGCTGCAGCATGATCTCGTGGCCGGTGCCGCGCGCGCGGGCCGCGAGCTTGGGAAGGTCGTTGCCATAGGGCGCGAATGCGAGCGTGATCGAGTCGGGCAATTTGGCGATCGCGTCGCCGGTCGTCGCCGGGCTGATGCCGAGGCCGCCGACGACGATGGCGATGCGGGCGACGCGCCGGTCGGCGTTCCGGGCGCTCGCGCTGGCATAGACGTCGAGCGGCTTGGCGCCGTCATCGCCGACCTTGGGGATCGGGCCGTGGCGCGAAGTATCGACAAGGCGCGCATCGACTTCGATCGCGGCGGTTTTCGCCGCCGCCGCCGTGGCGGCGGGGTCGGCATCCTTGATGACGATTTCCTGGCGGGCGCCGCTCTTGCCGTCGATGATGGTAATGGTGCGGGTGTCGGCCGGCGAACCCTTGGCCTCGTCCTTCGATTGCGCGCTGACCGAGGGCGGCGATTTTGCCGCCGGCTTTGCCGCTTCGCCTTGCTTGATCGGCGCGACGGCGAAAGGCTCGCCGCCGTTCCTCTCGGCGGCGACGTTCACCCAGACGAAGGCCGCCGCGAACAGCGCGAGTGCGCCGCCGATGATCGGCAAGGCGGAAGCGGGCAGCAGGCGCTTAGACGCCTTGCCGCGCTTCTTTTCGGGGTGCTGACCCAAAGGGTTTTCGAGATCGTCCGCCGCCAAGGGGCTACCTGCTCTGCGAATCGCGGCAACTTTAGCACGGCCGAATCAAAAGCCCCGCCCGGAGAGAGCCGGGCGGGGCTGAAGCTTGGCGATTCCGCTACGGTTTAGTTCGGAATCGAAGCCTTGGTATTGGGCGGGTAGGCGGCGTTTTTCTGCACGCCGCGCATGAGTTCCAGCGCCATATTGAGCTGCTTGTCGTCCTTGGGATCCTGCGGAACATAGGCCGGGGAACCCTTCTTCTCGTCCTTTGCCTCGGCGTTCTTGAGGTGGCCGCGGAGCGAGGACTCGCCGCGCGTCTCGATCTTGCCCTTGAGATCGTCCGGGAGATCCTGAACGAGCTCGATATCGGGCGTGATGCCTTGCGCCTGGATCGAGCGGCCCGACGGCGTGAAGTAGCGCGCCGTGGTGAGCTTGAGGGCGCCGAACGAGCCGACCGGAATCACGGTCTGCACCGAGCCCTTGCCGAAGGAGCGCGAGCCGAGAAGCGTCGCGCGCTTGTGGTCCTGCAGCGCGCCGGCGACGATTTCCGACGCCGACGCCGAGCCGCCGTTGATCAGCACGATGATCGGCTTGCCGCCGGTGAGGTCGCCCGGATGCGCATTGTGGCGCATGGTGTCCTCGGGATTGCGGCCGCGGGTCGAGACGATCTCGCCGCGCTCGAGGAAGGCGTCGGAGACGAGGATCGCCTGATCGAGGAGGCCGCCGCCGTTGTTGCGCAGATCGACGATGTAGCCCTTGAGCTTGTCGTTCGGCACCTGCTTCTGGATATCGAGGATGCCTTCCTTGAGCTGCTGCATCGTGCGCTCGCCCTGGAACGAGACGATGCGCAGATAACCGACATCGCCGCCTTCGACGCGCGCCTTGACGTTGCGGATCGAGATGATCTCGCGAACGATCTTGACGTCGACCGGCTTGTCGGCGCCCTTGCGCATGATCTTGAGCTCGATCGGCGTATTGACCGGCCCGCGCATCTTGTCGACGGCCTGCTCGAGCGTGAGGCCTTTCACCTGCTCGCCGTCGAGCTGGTAGATCAGGTCGTTCGGCTGGATGCCGGCGCGCGCGGCGGGCGTGCCGTCCATCGGCGAGATGACCTTGACGAGGCCGTCTTCCATGGTGACCTCGATGCCGAGGCCGCCGAACTCGCCCTTGGTCTGCGTCTGCATGTCCTTGAAGTTCTTGGCATCAAGGAACGCCGAATGCGGGTCGAGGTCGTTCAGCATGCCGCTGATCGCGCTCTGGATCAGTTTGCTCTCGTTCGGCTTCTCGACATATTGCGCGCGGACATGCTCGAAGATGTCGCCGAACAAATTGAGCTGCCGGTAGGTGTCGGAATTGGCCGCCGCTTCCGCGGAGGTGCCGACCAGCATCCGGGGCTGAATCGCGAACAGCGCGAGCGTTGCGCCCGCGACCGTGCCGAGAAGGAACAATGAAATCTTGCGCATTAGCCGCGAGCCTTTTCGTCTTCGGTTGCCGCCCACCAGGGAGCGGGGTCGATCGAGACTCCGTTTTTACGGAACTCGACATACAAAATCGGTTCGGAGAAATCCGATGCCGGCGTGGATGATGTTTTCGGTCCGGTTCCCATGACCGCTACGGGTTCTCCCGCAACGACGCGTTGTCCCAAATCGACGGTGATGCTTTCCATGCCGGCCAGCAAAATATGATATCCACCGCCCGCATTAATGATCAAGAGTTGGCCATAATTGCGGAAGGGCCCGGCAAAAACGACATGACCTTCGCAGGGCGAATTGACCGCGGCGCCCGGCCGGGTGGCTAAAGATAAGCCTTTTTGGCTGCCGCCGCCCGGGCTTTCCGCGCCAAAAGCGCGCACCACCTTGCCGGCGGCGGGCAAAGCGAGCTTTCCGCGGGTTTCGGCAAAGGGAACCTTTGGCGCCATTTTAGGCGCTTTCTCAGCCTCGGCGATTTCCTTCTCCAGTTGGGTCACGAGATCTTGAACGGTATCGGCCTGCCTGGCGAGCGCCGCGGCGCGAGCGCGCTCGGCCTCGAAGGCTTGCTCGCGCTCGCCGAACTGGCGCTGGCGCTCCTCGATCAAGGCCGCGATACGGGCGCGTTCTTCCTGCAAGGCCGCCTGACTCGCGGCGAAGTTTTCGCGCTCCTTCAGGATGCCGCGCCGAAGCCCGGCGAGTTCCTCAAGATCGCCGGTGAGCTTTTGCGCTTCGCCGCGCAACTCGGGCACGACGGCGCCGAGCAAAATGGCGGCGCGCACGGAGGCGAGCGCGTCGTCGGGGGCGAGCATCAGGGCCGGCGTCGGCTGCGCGCCGATCCGCTGCATGATCGCGAGCACATCGGCGAGCACGGCACGGCGCGCCGAGAGCGATTGCTTGATGGCGCCTTCGCGCTTGTCGAGCGCGGCGAGCTTGGCTTCCTGCGCGGTGATGTTGCGCTCGGCCGCGCTGATCCTGGCGGCGCTATCGACAAGCGCCTTGTTGAGGCGCGCCGAGTCGTTGCGGAGCCGGTCGATCTCGGCCTTGAGCCTTGCCTCCTGTTCGCGCGAAAGCGAAAGATCGCGGCGAAGAAGCTGCAATTCCTTTTCGCGCTCGGATTTGCGGATTTCTTCGGCGCTCGAAGGCGTCGCGGGCGCGGGCGGCGTCTGTGCCGAAGCAATCGCGATGCTCGCCATCGCGCCCATGAACAGCGAGCCGGAAAGGAGAGCGGTGCGGGCGCGAATCATGACGCGAATCATGGCGGACATTCTGCCACGATCATTATGCCTTGTTCGCGGCGCGTCAGGCCCGGTGATAAGGGTGGCCCGCCAATATCGTAATGGCGCGATAGATCTGCTCGGCCAGCAGAATGCGCACCAGCTGATGCGGGAAGGTCGCGGCGCCGAAGGCGAGCACGAGATCGGCTTCCTTGCGCGCTTCTTCCGGCAGGCCGTCGGCGCCGCCGATCAGAAACATGGCGGCGTCGGCGCCGCCGTCGCGAAAACCGGCGAGCTTTTGGGCGAAGTCTTCGCTGGCGAGACTCCTGCCGCGGCTATCGAGCACGACACGGCGCGCGCCGGTGATCATCGGCTTCCTGAAGCCCGACCATTCCTCGCGAATGCGGTCTTCGGGGCGGCGCGCCGGGCTTTCGGATATTTCCATCACCTCGAACGGCGCAAGCGCCTGCGCGCGGCCGGCGGCATTGGCGCGCTCGATGTAACGATCCAGGAGTTCGCGCTCGGGGCCCGATTTCAGCCGGCCGACAGCGGCGATGCGCAGCCGCACGTCAGGCTTGCGCGGGTTCGCGCATCCACATCTTCTCGAGATTGTAGAAGGCGCGCACTTCCGGCCGGAAGATGTGCAGGATGACGTCGCCCGCGTCGATCAGCACCCAGTCGCAATTGGGCATGCCCTCGACGCGCACTTGCGGGACGCCGCTCTTGTGCAGGCTCTCGATGACGTGGTCGGCGATGGCGTTGACGTGGCGGTTGGAGCGGCCCGACGTCACCACCATCCAGTCGGCGATCGTCGATTTGTTGGCAAGATCGATGTGAATGGTGTTGGCGGCCTGATCCTCATCGAGCCGGGCGAGGATCAGCTTCAGCACCGGATGCTTGATGTCGGATTTGACCGCAGCTCTCGCGGCGCCTGCCTTTGCGGCGGTCTTTTTGACGGCGGCCTTGGCCGCCGGTTTGCGCGCGGCGGCTTTCTTGACGGCTGTTTTGGCGCGCTGCTTTGCGGCGCTCGTTTTGCCGGCATTCTTCTTGGCACTTTTTCTGGCGGATGGTTTGGCCGCGCGTTTGCCGCGGGCTTTGGATTTGACGGACTTCTTGCTCGCCATGCGCGATGATAATCCTTGCTTTGTTCGTCTTGCCTTGTTCGCCTTGCTCGGTTCGGCCTTACGCAGCTCGCGGTTTCGCCTTTGCGAATCTCCTGCCCCGCAGCTTCTTCCGCAATGCAAGCTTGCGCAAGGCGGTCGAGGACAACTCTGATTTCAATCCCCGCAGAAATGTCCAGGCCGGCGGCCGATGCCGGGCAAGGCTTTTGGCGCGGCCTTCCGCGACCCGGGCCGAAGCGAAGGCGACCGCGGCGGGGGCGGCGAGCGACGAAAGTTCATATTCGGGGCGGTCGACGACGGCGAGTGGAACCGCGCGCAGAAGCGCGCGCCAGCGCTCCCAGCGATGGAAATGCGCGAGGTTGTCGGCGCCGACGATGAAAACAAAATCGACGCCGGGGCGGCGCTGTCGCAGCCGTGTCACGGTGTCGAACGTATATCGGGTGCCGAGTTCCGCTTCGACGCCGGTGACGTCGATCTTGGGGTGCGCCGCCAGTTTGCGCGCGGCCTTCAATCGTTCGTCGAGCGGCGGCAGCTTGTTATTGTCCTTGAGCGGATTGCCCGGCGTCACCAGCCACCAGATGCGATCGAGGCCGAGCTTTTTCAGCGCGAGCAGGCTTGCCGCACGATGCGCTTCGTGAGGCGGATTGAAACTGCCGCCGAACAGGCCGATGCGCATGCCGGGGCTCGCCGGCGGCATCGGATGGCGCGAAACGGCCGGAGTGCGTTGCGCTTTTTTCGCGCGGGCCCGCCTCACTCTGGCGCGCTTCGCCTCGGCGCGCTTCGCCCCAGTGCGTTTCGCTACGGTGCGCTTGCTGACTCGCGCGCGTTTCCTTGCCGGCTTGTGCGAGCGCCGCGCAACGTGTTTTGCGCGGCGCTTCGATGCCGCAGCCTTCTTCGGTTTTTTCTTTTTGGTTTTTCTCATCCGGGCCGCGTCTGGCCGCTGCCGCGAATGCGATACTTGAACGATGTGAGCTGTTCGGCGCCGACGGGGCCGCGCGCATGGAGGCGGCCGGTGGCGATGCCGATCTCGCCGCCGAAGCCGAATTCGCCGCCGTCGGCGAATTGCGTCGAGGCGTTATGCAGCACGATGGCGGAATCGACGCGGTTGAGGAAACTTTCCGCCGCCTCTCGGTCGTCGGTGACGATCGAATCCGTATGGTGCGAGCCGTAACGGGCGATGTGCTCGACGGCGTCATCGATGCCATCGACAACGCCGACCGAAATGATGGCGTCGAGATATTCGGTGGACCAGTCCTGCTCGCTCGCTGCGACGACGCGGGAATCGGCCTTGCAGGTCGCTTCGTCGCCGCGCACTTCGCAGCCGGCGTCGATCAGCATTTCGACGAGCGGCTTCAAGTGCGAGCCCGCGAGTTTCTTGTCAACGAGCAGCGTTTCGGCCGCGCCGCAGACGCCGGTGCGGCGCATCTTGGCGTTCAGCACGATCTTCTTCGCCATTTCGAGATCGGCGGGCGCATTGACGTAAACGTGGCAGATGCCTTCGAGATGCGCGAACACCGGCACCTTGGCTTCGGCCTGGACGCGGCCGACGAGGCTCTTGCCGCCGCGCGGCACGACGACATCGACGAGACCGTCGAGGCCGGAAAGCAGGAGGCCCACCGCGGCGCGATCGCGCGTCGGCACGAGCTGGATCGAATCTTCGGGAAGTCCCGCGCCGGCGATGCCGCGCGTCATCGCGGCGTGGATCGCCTGCGAGGAGTGAAAGCTGTCGGAGCCGCCGCGCAAGATCACGGCATTGCCGGCCTTGAAGGCAAGGGCGCCGGCATCGGCGGTGACATTGGGGCGCGATTCATAAACGACGGCGATGACACCGAGGGGCGTGCGCACGCGCTCGATCTTGAGGCCGTTCGGGCGATCCCAGGCGGCGGTCACTTCGCCGACCGGATCGGGAAGGGTGGCGACGGTCTCGATGCCTTCGGCCATCGCGTTGATGCGCTTCTCGTCGAGCGCGAGGCGGTCGAGGAAAGCGGCGGTGGCATTATTTTTACGCGCGGCGGCGAGATCCTCGGCATTGGCGGCGAGAATTTTCGTGGTGTCCTCGCGGATCGCCCTCGCGGCGGCAAGGAGCGCCGCCTTTTTCTTGTCGCCGGCGGCAAGCGCCAGCACCCGCGCCGCGGCACGGGCGCGGCGGCCGATGCCATGCACCAGCGCGCTCACTTCACTTGTCTCGTTCGATTTTGCATCCATCGTCGTTACTCACCCGCCATCGCGAGATCGTCGCGATGGATCATTTCCGAGCGGCCATGATAGCCCAAAATGGCTTCGATCTGTTCGCTGTTGTGGCCGATGATTTTCGCCGCATTCTCGGCGTCGTAAGCGACGAGGCCGCGGGCGATTTCGCCGCCGTCGGGCCCGCGCACGATCACGGCATCGCCGCGCGCGAAGCGCCCCTCGATGCGGACGACCCCGGCGGGCAGCAGGCTCTTGCCGCGGCGGAGCGCGGCGACCGCGCCCTCGTCGATATGGATCGCGCCGCGCGCTTCGAGCGTCCCGGCGATCCACTTCTTCCGTGACGTGACGGGCGAGGCGGGCGTCAAGAACCAGGTGCAGGGCGCGCCTTCGACAATCGCCTGCAGGGGATGCAGCTTGCGGCCCGAGGCGATCACCATATGCGTGCCGGCGCTGGTCGCGATCTTGGCGGCTTCGATCTTGGTCTTCATGCCGCCGCGCGACAGCTCGGAGCCCGCGTCGCCCGCCATCGCCTCGATGTCGTAGGTGATGCGCTGGACGACGGGAATGAGCTTTGCGTCCGGGTCGCTGCCGGGCGGCGCGGTGTAAAGCCCGTCGATGTCGGAGAGCAGAATCAGGAGATCCGCGCTCGCCATCGTCGCGACGCGCGCGGCAAGGCGGTCGTTGTCGCCGTAGCGGATTTCGGATGTCGCGACCGTGTCGTTCTCGTTGATGACAGGCACGGCGCCAAGCTCGATGAGCTTGGCGATCGTCTCGCGGGCGTTGAGATAGTTGCGGCGCTGTTCGGTATCGCCGAGCGTCAGAAGAAGCTGGCCGGCGGTAAGGCCGATGCCGGCGAGGTTCTTGGCCCAGACGCGCGCCAGCTCGATCTGGCCGACGGCCGCCGCCGCCTGGCTCTCCTCGAGCTTGAGTTCGCCCTTGGGCAATTTCAGCACGGTGCGGCCGAGCGCGATCGCGCCTGACGTCACGATCAGGATCGAGGCGCCGCGCTTGGCGAAATGCGAGAGATCCTCGACGAGCGCCGCGAGCCACTCGTTGTTGACGATGCCGGCCTTGCTGTCGACGAGCAGCGAGGAGCCGACCTTGACGACGATGCGGCGAAAACTCGTGAGTTCAGGCGTTACGGCCGCCATGCGCGCGCTCCGGTCTTGCTCTTTTTCGCTTTGGCTTCGCGCAGGTCGCGCTCGCCGATCAGCTTGACGAGCGCACGCAGCACTTCCTTCACTCCCTTGCCGGAATGAGCGGAAAGAATAAAGGGCTCTTTCCTGGCCGCGCGTTTGAGCCGCGCTTTTTGCATAGCAAGGTCTTTGGGCGAGACGGCGTCGGCTTTCGAGAGCGCGACGATCTCGGGTTTTTTGGCGAGCTTGCCGCCATAGGCCTTGATCTCGCCGCGCACCGTCTTCCACGCCTTGCTCGCGTCCTCGCCGGTGGCATCGACGAGATGCAGCAGCGCGCCGCAGCGCTCGACATGGCCGAGGAAGCGATCGCCAAGCCCCGCGCCCTCATGCGCGCCTTCGATCAGGCCGGGAATATCGGCGAGCACGAATTCGCGCGTGTCGATTTTGACGACGCCGAGGCCGGGATGCAGCGTCGTGAAGGGATAATCGGCGATCTTGGGTTTGGCGTGCGTCACCGCCGCGAGGAAGGTGGACTTTCCCGCATTCGGCAAGCCGACAAGCCCGGCATCGGCGATCAGTTTCAGCCTGAGCCAGATGGTTTTTTCCTCGCCGGGCTGGCCGGGATTGGCATGGCGCGGCGCGCGATTGGTGGAGGACTTGAAATGCGCATTGCCGAAACCGCCATTGCCGCCTTTCAGGAGCACGACACGTTCGCCGACTTCCATGAGTTCGGCGAGTTTGGTTTCGCGATCCTCGTCGAGAATTTCGGTACCGGCCGGCACCTTCAGAATGATGTCGGCGCCGTTCGGCCCGGCGCGGTCCGAGCCCTTGCCGTGGCCGCCGGACTTCGCCTTGAAGTGCTGCTGGTAGCGATAGTCGATCAGCGTGTTCAGCCCGTCGACGCATTCGACGACGACGTCGCCGCCGCGG
>Ga0182740_1000661_pt1 | contig 32274 bp, 28 predicted proteins | sample eDN5th37CKraftBY_FD_128872 | JGI IMG/M metagenome (GOLD analysis project Ga0182740, IMG submission 128872) | Enriched backyard soil microbial communities from Emeryville, California, USA - eDNA 5th pass 37_C Kraft BY (version 2) (version 2) | ecosystem: Environmental > Terrestrial > Soil >...
ATCTTCCGCTTCAAGTCGGGGATGATCGTGACGCTCGCAGCCTGCTCGCTCGCGGGCGTTCTCCTCTACCTTGCCGGTACGCCGCTCTAGCGGCCCCTGCGCCATTCCGCCGCAACGATCCGTGGCACTGCAATGATCGTGTAAGAAATCTGAACGCCCGTTCAGCATCTTGATTTGCCAGTCATTTTTGCCCTCCAGATCGCGGAAAAACGTGACTCGAGTCACAGCGGTATCGGGCTCACGGGTGTTAGAAGAGCAGCAACGATGACGGGGTACGAAATCGATCGCAATCGTTTCGCGCCTCGAATAATTGAACCGAAGGAACACGAGAATTAGCTTACGACCCGATTCGGTCGCCGCTTTCGAGATCATCCAGGAGAACTACCATGAAGAAGGCATTCCTCACCTTTGCAGCGCTGGCGGCGATCGTCGCCGGCACGCTCGCCACCACCGGCCCGGCCGACGCGCGCTGCGGCTGGAATTGCGGCGCCGCGATTGGCGCCGGCGCCATCATCGGCGGCGCCATCATCGGCAACGCCCTCGCCGGCCCGCCGCCGCCCGCCTACGCCTATCCGCAATACGCCCCGGTTGACGGCTACGCCTATTATGACGGCTACGGCGCGCGCCCGCCGGTCGGCTGCCCGGGCGGTTACTGGGCCCGCCGTCCGCTGTACGATCGCTGGGGCAACCAGGTCGGCTGGAGCCGTCCGCGCTTCTTCTGCCCGTACTAATTTCGGCTGAAATCTGAATTGAACCGGCGGGAGCGATCCCGCCGGTTTCTGTTTGGGAGGTTACCGCGCCTGCATGTGCCGCAGCACTTCGGCTGTCGGCCAGCAATCGAGCTTCAGACGGCTTTGCTTCTGGTACTGCCCGAGCGCGGCGCGCGTCTGCATCCCGGCCTTGCCGTCGATCTTGTCGCGATAGATGCCTTTCTCGGTCAGCACTTTCTGCATCGTCTCGACATCTTTCGTTTTCATGAGCGGAATTTTCGCCCAGGCACCATGGAACGGCCCGCCGCCGCCGATCCTGTCGGCAAGATGCCCGACGAACAGCACGTAGAGATCGGAAAAATTGTATTCCTTGATCACGTAATAGTTCTTCGGCGTCAGAAACGACGGCCCGTAAATCCCTTCCGGCTGCAAAAGCGAGGCTTCCTGCGCAAGCTCATGCGGTGAGAGTTTCCGATACGGCGTGAAGCCCGCCGCCACCCAGTCGCGGATCGGCCGCTTCACTTCAGGCACGCCAATCGAGCAATCGGCGTTCGCAGGCGCGCGCACTTCATAAGCCCAGCGCTCGCCCGTCACCCAGCCTTTCGCTTTCAACTGACCCGCGGCGGCGGCAAGCGCATCCGGCACCGAATTCCAGATGTCGCGCTTGCCGTCGCCGTCGAAATCGACGGCGTATTTGTAGAACTCCGACGGCAGAAATTGCGTGAGGCCCATCGCGCCCGCCCACGAACTGCGCATGTCGGCGAGCTTCACATGGCCTTCCTGCAAAATGCGCAGCGCCAGCAGCAATTCCTCGCGGAATTTCTCCTTGCGCTTGCCGATATAGGCCTGTGTTGCGAGCACCTGTATCGCGTTATGCGGCAGCTTGTAGCGGCCGAAATCCGTCTCGCGGCCCCAGATCGCCAGGAGCACATTGCGCGAGACGCCATAGCGCTGCTCGATGGCGGCAAGCGGCGCGCCATATTGCGCCGAGAGTTGCCGCGCGTAATTGGCAAGCCGGTCGATGCTCTTTTCGGAGACATAGACGGCGGGCGATTGAATGAATTCGGGCTGCTCCGGCGGCTTCTTGCCGGGAATGTCGAGATCGGGCAGCGAGAAGTCGGGCTCAAGCCCGCGCGTCGCGCTGGCGAACGTCGCGTGCGAAATGCCCATTTGCCGCGCACGCGGCCACAGATCCTGAATGAACTTGTCGAAGGCAGGATCGGCCAGCGCCGGAACCGGCAAAACAAACGCCGCGAAAATCAGCATGAGACCAATCTTCGCGGCGTGGCGTGTCATCGAAGTTCCTTACCTCGTGAACTTCTTATATTTGATTCGGTGCGGAATTTCGGCAGCCGCCCCGAGCCGCCGCTTCTTGTCGGCTTCGTAGTCCTGGAAGTTGCCCTCGAACCATTCGACATGACTGTCGCCCTCGAAGGCCAGCATATGGGTCGCGATGCGGTCGAGGAAGAAGCGATCGTGGCTGATGATAACGGCGCAGCCGGCGAAGTCCTCGAGCGCTTCCTCGAGCGCGCGCAGCGTATCGACGTCGAGATCGTTGGTCGGCTCGTCGAGCAGGATGACGTTCGCGCCCGAGCGCAGCATCTTCGCGAGATGCACGCGGTTTCGCTCGCCGCCCGAGAGCGAACCGACCTTCTTCTGCTGGTCGCCGCCCTTGAAGTTGAAGGCCGCGACGTAAGCCCGGCTCTGCACATCTTTCTTGCCGAGCGTGATGATGTCGTTACCGCCCGAGATTTCCTCCCACACGGTCTTCGAGCCGTCGAGCGAGTCGCGGCTCTGGTCGACATAACCGAGGCTCACCGTCTCGCCGATCTTGATCGTGCCGCTGTCGGGCTGTTCCTGCCCGGTGATCATGCGGAACAGCGTCGTCTTGCCGGCGCCGTTGGCGCCGATGACGCCGACGATGCCGCCCGGCGGCAATTTGAAGGAAAGATTCTCGAACAAAAGATTGTCGCCGTAAGCCTTGGCGAGATTCTCGGCTTCGATGACATTGCTGCCGAGCCGCTCGGCGACCGGAATGATGATCTGCGCGGTCTGCGGCGCCTTCTCGCTGCTTTTCTTGACGAGTTCTTCGTAGCGCTGGAAGCGCGCCTTGTTCTTGGCCTGGCGCGCCTTGGGAGAAGCCGAAATCCATTCGCGCTCGCGCTCGATGGCGCGCTGGCGCGCTTCTTCTTCGCGGCCTTCCTGCTCGAGGCGCTTCTGCTTCTGCTCGAGCCATGACGAATAATTGCCCTGATAGGGAATGCCGCGGCCGCGATCGAGCTCCAGAATCCAGCCGGTGACGTTGTCGAGGAAGTAGCGATCGTGAGTCACGATCAGAACGGCGCCGGGATATTCCTTCAGGTGATTTTCGAGCCACGACACCGTTTCGGCATCGAGATGGTTGGTCGGCTCGTCGAGGAGCAGCAGATCCGGCTGATCGAGCAGCAGACGGCACAGCGCGACGCGGCGGCGCTCGCCGCCCGAAAGCTTCGAGACATCGGCATCGTCCGGCGGGCAGCGCAACGCGTCCATCGCCTGATCGACTTTCGAGTCGAGATCCCAGAGCCCCTTGGCCTCGATCTCGTCCTGCAGTTTCGCCATCTCGTCGGCGGTTTCTTCCGAATAGTTGGCGGCAATCTCGTTGTAGCGGTCGAGCAGCGCCTGCTTGTCGGCGACGCCTTCCATGACGTTTTCGCGCACGCTCTTGTTCGGATCGAGCTGCGGCTCCTGCGAGAGATACCCGACGCGCGCGCCATTCGCGGCGAAGGCCTCGCCGGTGAACTCCTTGTCCAACCCCGCCATGATCCGCATCAAGGTCGATTTGCCGGCACCGTTGACGCCGAGGATGCCGATCTTGGCGTCGGGGTAGAAGGAAAGATGAATGCCATCCAGCACCTTCCGGCCGCCCGGATAGGTCTTGGAGAGCCCATTCATCTGATAAATATATTGCCAGGACGCCATGGCGAACCGCGCGCTCCATTCTGTTTTGAAAGCGCGGGTTTAGTAGCGGGCCCGTCCCGCTTGAGCAAGCCAAACCGGACAAGTCAGACCGGCAAAACCGGCATCAAACCTGCCGAAACGGCTCCGGATCCATGGCAAGATCCGGAGCCGCAATCTTCAGCTGGCTTCGTGGCTGACGTAAATTTGCGGTGTTTGGCCCGCGCCCGTGCCATGGATGCGGCCGATCTCGTTCGGCGCCGGTTTCTTGAGCAGACGGCGATAGAGCTTGACGTAGTCACGCGCCATGCGCGCCGCCGTGAAGCGCTCGTCGAAAACCGCCCGGATCCGCTTGCGGTCGAGCGCCAGCGTTTGCGGCAGCACCTCGATCGCCTGCTGTACCGTATCGACGACGTGGCCGGTGACGCCCTCGTCGATCACTTCCGGCACCGAACCGTTGCGGAAAGCGAGCACCGGCGTGCCGCAGGCCATCGCCTCGATCATCACGAGGCCGAACGGCTCGGGCCAGTCGATCGGGAATAGCAGCGCGCTCGCATTACCGAGGAAGTCCTGCTTTTCGCGCTCGTTCACTTCGCCGATGAATTCGACGCCCGGCTGATTGAACAGATGTTTGATCTCTTCGTAATAGGGCTTATCCGCAGCATCAATCTTTGCCGCGATCTTGAGCGGAATGCCCGCCGCGCGAGCAATCTCGATGGCGCGGTCCGGCCGCTTGTCGCGCGCGATGCGGCCGAGGAAGGCGAGATAATCGCCCTTGGGTTTCAGATTGGCCTTGAACAAGTTCACGGGCAGGCCGTGGTGAATGACGTTCACGACATTCGCCATCGGAATTGCGCTCGCCTGTGAGCGGGAAATCGCCGCGAGCGGCATGCGATTATAGGTTTTATAAAGAAGGCCGTAGTCGTGGAAATCCTGCCGGCTGTGCAGCGTCGTCAGGGTACGCTCCGCCATCTGGCGAAAAAACGGTAGATGGAAGAATTCGACGTGAAAATGCAAGATGTCGAATTCATGGGCACAGCTTCGCGCCGTATCCAGCATCATCATCAGATGCGGATAGGTATCCTTGCAGCGCGGATCGAGCCGGAGCGCCTTCTCGGAGCAGGGAATTAGCTCTGCCTCGGTGATCGAGTCGCCGCTCGCGAATAATGTGACGTCGTGCCCCTGTTTGACCAGTTCCTCGGTCAGCCACGACACCACCCGCTCGGTACCGCCGTATTTTTTCGGCGGCACGCTTTCGATCAGCGGACTGATTTGTGCAATGCGCATGTCTTTCCTTTGCTCCCGTCTTTGATCCACCCGAAGCCTTCCCCAGCCGCTCCGTGCAAACCCCGAGCCAGTCAGAAAGTTCAGTCCGCCATGCATTTTTTGCAGAGATATGTCTGCGAAAGCGGCACTATGATATTTTTTTGACCTGTGCCACAGAGATGCCGTGATTGACCGTTGGCGCGCCATTCGGCGGCCATTGTCCCACCCTGCCCTTCCGAAACCTGCAAGGCTCATCATGACGATCGCGACCGTTTCCGACCTGCGCCCGCTTGCCAAGCGCCGCCTGCCCAAATTCGTTTTCGACTACCTCGATGGCGCGGCCGGCGACGAGAAAGGCATGGCCCGGAATATCGATGCGTTCGACGACTACCTGCTGAAACCGCGCATGCTGATGAATGTCGAGGAGCGCGATCTTTCGACGACGCTGATGGGCCGCAAGTGGTCGCTTCCCTTCGGTTGCGCGCCGATCGGCTTTTGCAACCTGATGTGCCCGGACGGCGAGCGCGCCGTCGCCCATGCCGCCAAGGAAGCGAACATCCCTTGCACGCTTTCGACTTCCGGCACCACGGCAATGGAGAAGTATCACGGCTATGCGCCGGAAAACGCCTGGTACCAGCTTTACGTTTCGCGCGTGCGGGAGATCGCCGACGATCTCGTCAAGCGCGCCGATGAAAGCGGCTACGAGACGCTCGTCGTCACCGTCGATATTCCGGTGGCCGCGCGCCGCACCCGCGACATCCGTAATAATTTCAGCGTCGCGCTGAAAATATCGCCGAAATTCGTCTGGGAACTCGTCAGCCACCCGGCCTGGTCGTTCAGCACCCTGAAACACGGCATCCCGCGCTTCGAAAACATGGAGCGCTACACCAAGCAGACCGGCGCGAAGCCGGTCGCGGGCTTCGTGTCTTCGCAGATCAGCGGCCGCTTCAACTGGGATGAACTCAAAAAGCTGCGCGATCGCTGGAAGCGCAAGCTGGTCGTGAAGGGCCTGTTATCCGCCGAGGATGCCGTGAAGGCCCGCGACATGGGCATCGACTCGGTGGTGATCTCCAATCACGGCGGCCGCCAAATCGAATCCCTGCCCGCGCCGATCGACGTCATCAGCGAGGTGCGCGCCGCCGTCGGCCCGAGCTATCCGTTGATCCTCGACAGCGGCATCCGCTCCGGCGAACACATCCTGAAAGCGCTCGCGGCCGGCGCCGATTTCGTGCTGCTCGGGCGCGCCATGATGTTCGGCATCGCCGGCCTCGGCCCCGATGGCGCCAAGATCGTCATCGACATGCTGCGGGATGAAACGAGCCGCGCCATGGCGCAGCTCGGTTACACCGATATTGCCAGCTGGAAGGCGGCGGCGCCGATCATCCACCGCCGCCGCTAAAGTTCAGCCGCGGCGCGGCCGAGAGCCGCCCAATCAAAAATAGCGACAAAGCTGATTCAATTACGGTTGGATCAGCCTTTCGCGTTTAGCGGCGGCGCTTCTTCGCCTTCCGCTTGACAGCCGCCTTGCGCGCTTTCGATTTGGGCTTCGCCGCGGGCTTTGCTTTCACAACGGCCTTTGCTTTTGTTGCTTTTGCCTTGGCGGTCTTGATCTTGGTCTTGGTCGTAGCTGCGGGCTTCGGCTTCGCTTCGCTCGCTGCCGCAGACGATGGCGGGCGCTTGATCGAAGCGAATGCATGCGCGAGCATCGCGAGCGATCGCTGCCAGGCGATTTTGGCGCTGCGCAACTCGTAGCTCGGACGATCTTCATTGGCGAAAGCGTGGCCCGCACCCGGATAGGTAAAGATCTCGCATTCGGGCCGCTTCTGCCGGATCACTTCGACATCGCTCATCGGGATGTGGCCGTCTTCCTCGCCGAAATGCATTTGCACCGGGCATCTGGGCTTCTGGTCGGCCTTGCGAATAATCCCGCCGCCATAAAAACAGATGGTCGCGGCCAGGCCGCCGAAGCGCGTCGCCGCCTCAAACGCGACGGTGCCGCCGAGACAAAAGCCCATGATCGCGACCGGCCCCTCGCGCTTCAGCGCGTCGAACGCCGCCGCCGCATCGAGGATCAGTTTGGCGCTATCCAGTTTGCCGGCAAGTTCGCGCGCCGCCGTCACTTCCGGCACGGTGTAACCGGATTCGAAATTCGGCTCGACACGGTCGAAAAGCTGCGGCGCGATCGCCCGATAGCCGGTATCGGCAAGCCTGTCGCAGATAGAACGGATGTTGTGATTGACGCCGAAAATCTCCTGGATGACGACGATACCGCCGCGCACATTCGGCCCTGGCGGATCCGCGCGATAAGCCCCCAGCTTGAAGCCATCGGCAGCGGTTAGCGTGAGCTTCATACCCATCGGTTTCCCCGGCCTGATTAACCTCGGCAAGGTTAGCCAAAACGGGAGAAAAAGTGAATGAAAGCCCGCTACACGGCGTTTTTGCGCGTTCTGTCGCGGGTTATTCGGCGGCCGCCGCAAACGGGCGGTAGACTTCAGGCCGCGGCCGCCTGAACGTTTCGCGGCCCGCCTTCAAGCCGAACAAGGGCTGTGCAAGCTCGGCGAGAGCACCGGCCGCCGTCTCGTGGTCGAGCACGACGAGATCGGCGGCATTGCCGACCTCCACGCCGTAGCCCTTGAGATTGAGAAGTTCGGCCGATTTCGACGACACCATATCGAAGCAAAGCGCCATCTCATCGGCTCTGCCAATCTGCTGAACATTGGCGTAAAGATTCGCCATCCGCAGGAGCGAGCAATCGCCGAACGGCGTGAATGGATTCATCACGTTGTTGGTCGAGATGCTGCATTTGACTCCCTGCTGCACGAGGCGATGCGCAGGCGCAACGCCGCGCGGCACGAGATGCGTCTCGCCCTGCCCCATCAGGAAAAGATCGGTCGAAGGCAGCACGGTGACAGCAACGCCGGAGTCGCGAAGCATCTTCGCGATGTCCTGCAGTTGCGCGGGCGCGACCGCCGAAAGCTTCGATACATGCCCGACGGTGACGCGCCCGCCGCGGCGATGCGCCTTCGCCTGCCGGCAGACTTCATAGAGATCCATGCTCTCCGGCTTGAGGTCGAAATCGAGGTGGAAGTCGATATCTACGTCGTAGCGATCCGCGAGTTCGAAGATGCGCGCGATCTGCCCGTTCGGATTGCTGTCGGTATAGGGGCAGCCGCCAATGACATCGGCGCCGCGCTCGAGCGCCTGCACCAGCAATTCGTCAGTGCCCGGATCGTTGAGCAATCCTTCCTGCGGGAAGACGCAAATTTCGAGATCGATCGCCCAGGCGTAATCCTTCTTGAGCTGGGCGATCGCTTCAAACGACCGCAAACCGGCGCGCGGATCGGCTTCGACATGGGTGCGCATGCGTGTCGTGCCCTGCACCAGCGCTTTTTCCAGCACCTGGCGCCCGCGCGCATAAACATCTTCTTGCGTAAATTCCTTCTTTAGCGAAGCGACCTTCCCGATCGCCTGCGCGAGCGATTCCGAATGACCGCAACGCCCGAGGATGCAGGCCTTGTCGAGATGGATATGCGTCTCGACGAAACCGCCGAATACGAGGCGCCCGCCCAAATCGATCTCGCGCGCATCGGTCGAGATCGCCGGAGCTACTTCGGCAATCTTGCCGCCGCGAATCCCGATGTCGAGCGCGTGATCGTGCCCGCCATTGTGGATACGCCCCTTGCGGAGCACGAGATCGAGCGAACCTTTGGTCATGCCAGCTTCCTTTGCGGCTCGCTGCGCACTTTATCGTTGCCGAGATAGGCAGCTTCCAGCGCGGGATCGCCGCGTAGCGCTTCCGCCGTATCGGCCCGCACGACCTGGCCCTGTTCGAGCACATAGCCGCGATCGGCGACCGCGAGCGTCAGCGCCGCCATCTGATCGACGAGCAGGATCGTTATGCCCTCGTCGCGCAGATCCGCGAGCACCGAGAACAGCTCCTCGATCATCGCCGGCGCGAGGCCGAGCGACGGCTCGTCCAGCAACAATATTTTCGGCTTCGCCATCAGCCCGCGCGCGACGGCAAGCATCTGCTGCTCGCCGCCGGAAAGAAGACCGGCGCGAAGATGCAACCGCTCCCGCAACCTCGGAAAGCGCTTCAGGATCGCCTCCACTTCGGCCGAGTAGTCACCCTTGCCGCGCCGATAAGCGCCGATCTGAATATTGTCGAGCACGCTGAGCTCCGGAAAGACCTGGCGGCCTTCCGGCACCAGCGCAAGGCCGCGCCGCGCGATCTCGTGCGCGGGCAACCGCTCGATCTGCTCCTGATCGAGCGCGATCGCCCCGATGCAGGGACGCAACAAGCCGCTCAGCGCACGCATCGTCGTCGATTTGCCCGCGCCGTTCGCGCCGAGCAGCGCGACCATCTCGCCGGCGCCGACATCGATGCCGACCGATTTCAGCACGCCGACCGATCCATAACCGGCATCGAGCGCCTTGACCGCGAGCACCTGCTCGCCCGAGCCTTGCCAGCCAGCCGGACGCGGCTTTGCTTTCAGCTCGCCCGAGCCGAGATAGGCCGCGATCACCGCCGGATCGCTGCGTACTTTCGCGGGCTCGCCCGAGGAAATCGGCTTGCCGGCGTCGAGCACAAGAATCTCGTCCGAGATGCCCATGACGAGCGCCATGTCGTGCTCGACGAGTACGACGGCGATGCCGAGATCGGCGATCTGGCGCAGAAGTTTCGAGAGCGCGATTTTCTCGCCCTGCACGAGGCCTGCCGCGGGCTCATCCAGCAGCAGCACTTCGGGCCTGAGCGCGAGCGAGCGAGCGATTTCGACAAGCCGCCGATCGACATGCGGCAGATCCGCCGCGGGGCAATCGCGCGAGCCTTCATAGCCGACGAGTTTCAACAGTCCTTCGGCCAACGCGACATCTTCGCTCCGCGCCAGCGCGCCGATCGGATTGCCCATCCGGCCGCGGCGGAGGCCGATGAGGATGTTGTCCATCACGCTGAGCGACGGAAACAGTTTCGTCGTCTGATAAGTGCGCGAGATACCCGTGCGCGCGGCAACCGTCGCCGATTGGCCGGCAAGTTCGGTGCCGCCGAGGCGGATCGAGCCCGAGCCCGGACGGTAGAAGCAGCCGACCATGTTGAGCACAGTCGTTTTGCCCGCGCCGTTCGGTCCGATGATGCTGGTGACACGGCCCGGCAACGCCTTGAGGCTCACCCCGCTTGCGGCGCGAATGCCGCCGAAGGTGATGCCGATATCGGCCACCGAGAGGCCGGGCGCCGATTTATCGCGGCGCAGGAACTCCATGACCGGTGCTTCCGCCGTTTCCTTGCGCGCACCGCCGCCGAACTTCGGTACGAAGCGGGCAAGCGCGCCGACAATGCCGGACGGCGCCAGCAGCAACACCGCAAGCAGCAGCGCGCCGAAGAACAGGAGGCGATATTCCGCGAAGCTCGAAAGCAGCTCCGGCAGCATCACCGTGACAAGCGCACCGAAAACCGGCCCGAGCGTCCAGCCAACGCCACCGACGATCACAGCAAACAGGAAGATGATCGACTGCGAGAACATGAACGAACTCGGCGCGATATAGCCCATCAGCGGCGCGTAAAGCCCGCCCGCGAGGCCTGTGAGCGCAGCCGAGATGGCGAACGCCGCGACCTTCACGGCGAGCGGATGCAGCGCCACCGAACGCGCCGCGATTTCCGCATCGCGCACGGCGATCATCGCGCGGCCCCAGCCGCTGCGTGCCAACCGGTCGAAGAACCAGAGCGAGAGGCCGGCGAGCACGATGGCGAGAAGCGCCATTTCACGTTCGGTAAATACGAAACCGCCGATGCTCGGGCCGGTGAAACCCATCAGGCCGTTCTGGCCGCCGGTAAGATCGCGAAGCTCGATCAGGCTGTGCTCTACGATCAGGCCGAAGGCGATAGTCACCATCGCGAGATACGGACCCGTCACGCGCATCGCCGGCAGCGCCAGCAGCGCACCAACGGCACCCGCGATCACACCGCCCGCAAGGAAGGCGATCCAGAAATTGACACCGGCCAGATTCAAGATGCCCACGGCATAGGCGCCGATCGCGAAGAAACCGACATGGCCGAGCGAGATTTGCCCCGTCAGGCCCACCAGCACGTTGAGGCCGACACCCACGATCGTCGTCAGCGCAACGATGGCGATGACAAAGGTAAAGTAGCTGCCGCCGGTCAGCACGAAGGCGACGCCGCTCGCGACGATCAGCAGGATTGCGGCAAGCATGGCGGTGCTAGACGAAACGAGGCTCGATGAAGCGTTGTTCTGCATCGTCCCCTCCTCAGACCTTGTTCACCGCGGCACGGCCCAGGAGGCCGTTCGGCCGCAGCGCCAGCGCGAGAATAATGACGGTGAAGACGACGATCTGCGTGTAGCTCGAGCCGAGATAGGCCGTCACCAGCGCTTCGACCACGCCATAGAGCAGGCCCGCGATCATCACGCCGGACGCCGAGGTAATGCCACCGAGGATGGCAACCGCGAACGCCTTGAGGCCGAACAGCGTGCCCATGTCCGAATAGACCGAAAACAGCGGCGCGATCAGAAGTCCGGCAAGACCCGCAAGCGCGGTCGAAATCGCAAAAGCCGAAGCGACGACGACCTTGGCGTTGATGCCCATGAGACGCGCGGCGTCGCGGTTCTGCACGACGGCGAGCAGCGCCTTGCCGAGATGGGTACGCCGGAAAATGATCTGGAGCGCCACCGCAACGCAAAGCCCCACCACGGGGATGATGAGCTGCAGCGGATAAACGCCGGTGCCGAGAAATTCGATGCTGTTGGTGGCGAGCGGCGACGGCAGGCTGCGCGGCTCCTTGCCGAAGGTGAACAGCACAATGTTATCGACGATGATGCCGCCTGCGACGGTCGCCATCAGCCACGCGTCGGAATTGCGCTCGACGAAGGGACGCACAAGAACGCGCTCGACGATCAGGCCGAACACGGCACAGCCCGCGAGCGCGATCGGCGCCGCGACCCAGAACGGCAGCCCGTAGGTGACCATCAGCGTGAAGCCGAGAACCGAACCCACCATCATCGCGCTCCCCTGCGCGAAGTTGACGGTGTTCGAAACGGTGTAAGTGATGTGAAAACCGAGCGCGATAAGACCGTACATCGCGCCGAGTCCCAGGCCGGTGATGACCGCCGAAGTAAAAAGCATGAAACCATCCCCTCGTAGATATCCGCGAGACGCGGAAAAATTGGCGGACGGCATGCGCCGCCCGCCAATCTGTCTGCGATTACTGGGTGAGCGGAAGGATCTCGCCCTTCACGAAGTGTGCGAAGACGTAATCCTTCGGGCCGAGCGCATCGTGGTTCTGCGCGGTAAACGGCTTCTCGTAGGTCTTGATCAGGCCGTCATACTTGTCGATTGCCAAAAGCGCATCGCGAACGGCCTTGCCGTCGGTCGAGCCCGCTTTCTTGAGCGCGAGGCCCACGAGATGCATCGCATCGTAAGCATTGGCGATGCCGACCGCGGGCGTCACGTCCGCGAGCGTCTTGATCGCGGGATATTTCGCCTTGAGCTTGGCGAGCACATCGTTGGCCTTGGCCGACTGCTTGTCAGAGAACAGGAAGGTCTGGATGAAGTGCACGTCCGCGCTGCGCGGGCCCGCGAGTTCGGTGAAGCGGCCGCCGGCCGGCCCCCAGTGCGAGACGATCGGAACATTCCAGCCCATGCGTTCGAGCGACTTCACGACCTGCGAGGACGGCGCGACGTTCGCAACGAGGAACAGCGTGTCGGCGCCGGCCTGCTTCAAACGGGTGAGCTGCGGCACGACGTCGACATCAGCGTCCTGGAACTTCTCGACGCCCGCCGCCGTCATGTTGTGCTTCTTCAGCGCATCATGGAGCGCGTGTTCGTTCGATTCGCCCCACGGATTGTTGATGAGGATCATGCCCGGCTTCTTGGCGCCGTGCTTGATCGCATAATCGACCAGCGCTTCGCCGACATAGGCATCGACCGCCGAAACGCGGAAGACGTAGTTATCGGCTGCGCCGTTGCGGGTGATGTTGGTTCCCGCCGCCCAAACGCCAACGAATGGAACCTTGCTCTGATTGGCGAACGGCACGATCGCGAGCGACACCGGCGTGTCGAGGCCGCCGAACATCGCGGCAACCTTTTCGCGCTGAACGAGTTCCCGCGCGGCCAAAAGACCCTTGCCCGGATTGCTTTCGTCGTCGCGCGAGATCAACTCGATCTTGCGGCCGTTGATGCCGCCCGCCGCATTGATTTCGTCGATCGCGATCGAGAGACCGCGGGTAATCGCTTCACCCGACTTCGCCGACTGTCCGGAAAGCGCGGCAACGAGTCCGACCTTGATCGGTTCCTGCGCCGACGCCGTTCCAAACGGCGCGGCAGCGGCAAGGCCAACGGCGAAAGCGCCGCTGAGAAAAGTGCGGCGGCGTAAAACAGACTTCATGATCTTCATTTCGGTCTCCTCCTGATATCGCGTTTCCTTGGGGGTACGGCTTTTTATTGCGCGTTCACGCATGCACCACTGCCGCTTTTATGTATGCAATTAGTGCATGCAATTTTTTTGTTGTCCAGTTACAATATTTGGCATCGTGCTAAAAAAAGCGGCCCCGCTCTAGCCGGGCTTCGGGCCTATGGATTTGATGAAGCCTGGCAAAACCCAGTGGAACTTAGTCTGGAGGAAGCCTGACATGTCCGCCCCCGCTGCGAAACCGAAAACGAACGCCCCGGACCCCAAAAAGGATGCGGAAACCGTACGCCTGTTCCTGGAAGCACACATGGTGCCAGATCCGGTCACGGCCGCAAAATATGTCGGCCCCAATTTCTCGCTGACCTTCCCCGGCGGCCGCCACTACGACCATCCGAGCGGCGCCAGCGCCTTCAACAAGCATCGCTACAAGGTCGTGAAAAAGCGCATGGACATTTTCGATGTCGTGCCGGGCGAAGATCAAACGATTGTTTACAGCATCGGCACGCTCTACGGCGAATGGCCCGACGGCACGCCGTTCGAAGGCAACCGCTACATCGACCGCTTCATAGTCCGCGACGGCCTGATCGTACAGCAGGAAGTCTGGAACGAAAGCGCCGAGCGGCTGCTCGCGAAGAACAATCTGGATATCTGATCCGAGCCAATTCAGCGCGCGCGGTGCTTGCCGGCACCCGCGCGTTTTGTTTTGCCGATTGCTTTGCGCGGCGGCTTCGCGTGACCGTTGCTTTGATGGCCGTTCGCCGCATCGGCGTAAGGCGAAAGCATATCCATCAGGTTCGGCGTCTGCAGTTCCGCCGGCGAAATCAGCGCGCGGTCGGCAACGCTTTCCAGGTGATGCTCCATCAACCGGATCGCGGTATCGGCGTCGCCCTTCACCATAGCGTCGATGATGGAAATATGCTCGTTGATGGCGCAATCCGACGAGTGCGGACGAGCGTACAAAGTGAGAGTTAGCCCGCAACGATGGCAGATTTCCTGTACGTAGCGGGTGATGACGGGACTGCCGGTCATCTCCGCCAGGATCGTATGAAACTCGGTCGCAAGCCGCACCGAAATCGCTTCGCGCTTGTTGCTTGCCCCCTGCTCCTTGGCGATGTGACGTTTCAGAAGCTTGACCTGTTCGGGCTTCAAATTGCCCGCGAGCCGCCGCACCACGACGCGCTCGAGGCTGAGGCGAAGATCGAAGAGATCCCGTGCCTCTTCCCAGCTCGGTGTTGCGACTTCCGCGCCCCTGTTGCGCTTATGCTCGACCAGCCCCTCGGCCACGAGTTGCGCCAGCGCCTGACGCGCGATCGTACGGCTGACGCCGAAGCGCTCCCCGAGCGTATCTTCCGGCAACTTCATGCCGGGCTTCAAAGCTTGTTCGATGATGGCCTGACGCAACGCCTCGCAGATGGCGCCGATGCGATCGTTTTCGCTCGCCTTGCCGGATTGCGCCGCCATGGGTTACCCCGTCGCTTACACCGCACGGCAGAAACCGCCGGCACCTCGCGTTGTATTCAATCTCGGCCCCGGATTGCAACAATATCAGTTGGGGGCTGGCAATGTTTGGTAACCGGAAACGGTGCGGAGCGTAGCGGCCATGCCCGCCAGACCGTCCCAGGACGACGTGTGGCTTTCGCCAGAAAGCGCTTTGATTCCAAAGCGCAAGCTGTCACGCGATCCGCTCAGAAGCGCGCCGATGAGGCGATGCTGCGTCTCCGCGAGGCGCCCTTCTGCCGCACATGAAAGGTGCGCTGCACTGATAGGATGGGTGCGGTGCGGGAGCATTGGAGCCACCCTCTCCCATACCCTGCGCGGCAGAATGCCCCCGCCGATTGCATACAATCCAAGAAGGCTTCCGGCCAGAAAGTCGTCGCCTGACGGCGTCAGTCCCGGCCCGCCGCCGATCAGATCTTCGACGCCCACCGCGGCTTCCAGCGGGCAGTCCGCTTTCAGCCACTGCAAATAGCGATCGATGGGAGCTGCGAGTGCACGCGCCACCATTTCCTTCGGCGCAGGATTCATGAACGCGAAGCAGCCGAGGCCTTCCGCCGGCGGCGGAAAATCGCCGAGCAAATCCTCGAGCGCCGCAAGTCCCGCAGCGAGCGTTACCGTTGACCATTCTGGAAACGATGGCGGTGTCCAGACCTGTGCACGGCCAAGATCGACTGGCGGCAGCCCTCTAAGGCGCAAGATGTTTTGTTCAATCGCAATCGGCTGGCCTGGCGTAAGCAGCGATCGCCAATCTTCCGGCCCTGCCGCGAAGAGAAAATTGAGCGGGCCTCGGCCGATTTCAGTAGCGCCCCCGCAGGCCAGACCTTCCGCCGTACGCACATAAAACGAACGGCGGAAAACGGCAGCGATTTCCCCGCGACCCGCAAGCACTCTCTGCGCGTCAACGCCGATCACATCGACGCTGATCGCATCGGCACGCGCCAATGCCGCGGGCGCGTTCATCCGGCCACGATATGCGTGCCGGTCTCGCCGAGGATCGCGGGCAGCGCGTGATCGAGGTGACTGATGATCGCGCGCTTGCCGCCGCCTTCGATGAAACGGATCGCCGCATCGACCTTCGGGCCCATGCTGCCCGGCGGGAAATGACCTTCCTTGTGGTAGGCCTTGATTTCCTCGAGCGAGACTTCGGCGAGCGCTTTCTGGTTCGGCTTGCCGAAATTGACGGCAACGCGCGGCACCGCCGTGAGGATCAGCAACTCCTCGATGCCGAGGACATTGCCCATGTGCGCCGAGGTAAGATCCTTGTCGATCACTGCCGGAACGCCCGTGCGCACGCCTTTGGCGTCGCGCACCACCGGAATGCCGCCGCCACCGCCGGCAATCACGATCGTGCCGCGCTTCAAAAGCGCTTCGACCAGCGAAATGTCACAGATGTGCTTGGGCTTCGGAGATGGCACGACATGCCGCCAGCCGCGTCCCGAGTCTTCGCGCATCAGCCAATCGAGTTCGCTGGCGATTTTCCTGGCCTGCTCTTCCTTGAAGAACGGCCCGACGAACTTCGTCGGGTTCTTGAAGGCCGGATCGTCGCGATCGACCTCGACCTGCGTGAGCAGGCTTGCCACGTGACGCGGATTGCCCTTCTCGCGCAGCGCGTTCTCGATCGCCTGCATCAGAAGATAACCGATGCCGCCCTGGCTATGCGCCACGCAGATATCCATCGACATCGGCGGAATGCGATCCATTGTCAGCATTTGCCGCATCATGATCTTGCCGACGACGGGCCCGTTACCGTGCGTAATGACGAGCTCGTTATCGAGCTCGGCAAGCGGCAAAAGCGCCTGCGCCGTCTGATCAGCAACGTTCTTCTGTTCGTCCGAGGTGCCGGCGATATCCTCCGGGTGGACCGCGTTGCCGCCGATGGCGATGACAAGACGGCGAGGAACCTCATTCAGCGTTCGCATGACCGTTTCCTATCCGCTGGTGACAAGCGCCAGAGCAAGCTTACAGGCATCCGCATTCGACGGCGCGACCAGAATGCCGGCATCTTGCAGGCGGCGCGCCTGCGCCGAGCGGATCTGCGGATCCTGCTCGGTACCGCAAACCGAACCCACGATGAGCGGCGCATCCTTGCCGCGCTTCTCGACGACCTGCACAAGATGGCCCGCAGGATCGCTATGCGCGCCGTAGCCGATCACGACATCGACGAGGATCACGGCAACCGATGGATCCTTGAGCGCGGCGCGCAACGCATCGTCACGCACCGACGGATCGATCATCGGATGCGGCCGGCCCTTGGTGTATTCGTCCGAACCGAGGTCAATAATGCGCTCGCGGCCGTTGGCTTCAGGCGCAGCAAGGTCGGGCACATCGGGGATTGCGGCATTCGAAGCAACCTTGCGGCCGCCGCTGGCGAGAATGACCTGGGCCTCGGCGCACAATGTGCCGCCTGAATAAAGACCTTCGATCTTGCTCGCACCCTTGCGCCTGGCATGGCGCTTGGCTTCCGCCCCGGCGTCGTAGCCCTTGCTGATCGGACGGCCATCCAGCGCAAGTTCGGCGGCCTGCTTGAGCGTCGCCGCGAAGCGTGCATTCGGCGGCAGTTCGGCCGATTTCGCGCCAATGAAGCAAATCACGTAGGGCTTCGGGCTCTTTGCGATACGCGCGAGCACCGCTTTCGCCACATCGGGGTGCGGCGGCTTCGAGATCAATACTACGCGTTCCGTTGCGGGATCGGCGTCGAGGGCGTCGATTGCCATCAACGTCGTAATGCCGCCGATATCCTTCTTGAGATCCCGGCCGCCGACACCGATCGCGTGCGAAATACCTCCGCCCGCCTCGGAAATCAGACAGGTGACTTCCTGCGTGCCGGTTCCCGATGCGCCGATGACACCGATGCCGCCGCGCTTGACGTTGTTGGCGAAAGCAAGCGGCGCACCGTTGATGATCGCGGTTCCGCAATCCGGCCCCATCATCAATAATCCGCGTTCGCGAGCGAGCTCTTTCAGCGAGCGCTCGTCCTCGACCGAGACGTTGTCGCTGAACATCATGACATGCAGATCGCGGCTTAGCGCCTTGCGCGCCTCGGCCGCGGCGAAATCGCCCGGCACCGAGATCAGCGCAAGATTGAGCCCGTCGATGCTTTTGACCGCCGCCGCGATGCTGCGCGGCCGCCAGGCTTCGGCGCTCTCGCCTTGCGTCTTCGGCTTGTCGAGCGCCTTTTCCGCAAGAGCAAGCGCCTCGCGGCCGGCGGCTTCGCTTTCGGCGCGCACGGCAAGAATAAGATCATTGCCCTGCGCATTGGTCTTGCCGTCCTTCAAAAGACCGGCGTTCTTCATGATCGCGACGTTGGCAGGCGTTCCCATCATCAACGCGGCTTCGGCAACGCCGGGCGCCGCCGCGACTTCGCGCGAGATGCGCATCAAGGCGACGGAGTCGAGATAGAACCCTTTGCGGATTTCGTTGAGGACGACGCTGCTCATGAAACACCCAATTCTTTCGCGATGGCGCGCACTGCCTGCGTGAAGCAACCCATCGGCGCCTTGACCACGCCCGCGCCGACCTGACCGACGCCGGGCTCCTTATGCGCAATGCCCGTATTGATGAGCGGGACGATGCCGGTTTCGACGACCAGCCGAACATCGATGCCTGTCGGCACGCCGGCGAAATCCATCGCCGCAATGGTCCATTCAGGATTCTGTCCGACGGCGATCTCGCTCATCGAGCGCGTGAAATTGGCCGCCGCCGACGGCGCACCCGCGCCGACGAAGCCCGCCACCGCAGGCGCCGCCGCCATAGCAAAACCGCCGAGGCCGATCGTCTCGACGATCGCCGAGTCGCCCATATCGGGGTTCGCGTCCTTTTCCGAATAGCCCGGGAAATAGAGACCTTCCGGCATCTCGACCGGCGCCGTGAACCATTGATCTCCCGTGCCGCTGACGCGGATACCGAAATCGGTGCCGTTCCGGCACATCGCCGTCACGACCGTCGAACCCTTGATGCCCTTTGCAGGATCGGTCATCGCCTTGCCCATCGGCATCGCGAGATTCAGGAAGAACTGATCGTTCTTGGCGATGAAGGCGAGACATTCGGCAAGCTGTTCCTTGTCCTCCACGACGCGCGCCATCGTCGGCGCGACTTCCCGCAGGAACACGCTTGAGCAGGCGAGATTGCGTTGATGCAGCTCGTCGCCCATCGAAAGACCGCGCGCCGTGATCGACTTGAGGTCAATGCTGCCGAGTGCGCGGATCGCTTTTGCGAGCTGCGGCCCGAATACATCGCGCAGCCACCGCAGCCGGTTGAGCACGCTCTCGTCGTTGCCGCCGAAGCGCATCACCTTGCCGAGGCCCTCGTTGATCGCACAGTAAGTCCGGTTCTTGAACTTCGCGTTCTCCACGACAAATAACGGCATCGACACCGTCGTCATGCCGGTCATCGGGCCGACCGCGCCGAAATGATGGTTGGGGTGGAATTCGACGCCCCCGCTCGCGGCAAGCTGCTCGGCAGCCTTCAGGTCCGGCGCCCAGCCCTCGAACACGATCGCGCCGGCAACCGCCCCGCGCATCGGGCCGCACATGCGATCCCACGTGATCGGCGGGCCGGCATGCAGGATCATCTTTTCCTTGAGGCCCTTCAGAACTTCGCGCGCCGGCAGGATATCGATCAGCCTCGGCTCGCCCTCGAGAATGCGCTTAACCGCTTCCTTGTTCGCGTCTTCGATCAACTTCATTTGCCGCGCTCCTTACACGCCGAGCTTTGCGAGCAACGCTGCCATCGCGGGATCGCCGCCCGCCGGCGGAGACCAATCGACGTGCACGACGCCGATGTTGCAGTGCTTGAGATCCTTGACGAAGCCCTCGAGGCCGACATTAACGACCTTGACCTCTGTCGAGAGCAGCTTCTGAACGGGTGATTTTTTTTCGTCGGACATCTTGCGAACTCCTGCGGCCTTGGCGGCATTGGTTTTTTCGAGACTAGTAAAAAATTTCTTACTTTGTCAATTCGTCCCGGCGGGAACAATCCGGCGGTGCAAAGAAAAACCCCGCGTTCCTAAAAGAACGCGGGGCGAGTAGCGCCGTAAGGGATAACGGCGCGCAATGGCGGAAACACGGAAGCGTTAGCGGGCGGCGACGATCCCGTCGCTGCGCGGGTCACTCGCGCCTTCGAGGAGACCGTCCGGATGATGCACGATCGCACCGGCGTGCCCCATGAATTCCTCGAACGGGCCGACGACTTCGACATCATGGCCGCGCGCGCGCAGTGCCTCGATGATAGAGGGATCGTACCGCGACTCGATCTTGAGGTTCGTGCTCTGCGCACCCCAGGTGCGGCCGAGCAGCCAGCGCGGACCCGTGACGCATTCCTGCAGATCTTTGCCGTGCAGCACATGGCGGCTGAAGATGACGCCTTGCGTCTGCGGCTGTCCCTCGCCGCCCATCGTGCCATAGGAAATCAGCCGTCCGTCGCTGAGCTCGGCCATCGCCGGTTGGATGGTGTGGAACGGCAAACGTCCCGGCTCGAGAGCATTCACGCCCTTCTCGTCGAGTTCGAAGCTGGTGCCGCGATTCTGCCAGACGATGCCGGTGCCCGGCAGCACGACGCCGGAGCCGAACTCCCAGTAGAGACTCTGGATGAAGCTGACGCTGAGGCCGGTTTTGTCGGTGGCGGCAAGCCAAACGGTATCGCCCGGCTTCGATGGATCCGGCCAGGGATCCGCGCGTTCGGTCGAAACCCTGCCCGCGAGTTCATTGATCGAGGTTTCCGACAGAAATTCTTCCGCCGCGCGCTTCATATAGTCGGGGTCTGTTACATAGGCATTGCGAACGCGGAACGCTGCCTTCGTCGATTCCACCATGCGATGGACGTAATCGACTCCATCGGCATCCCTGGCGGGATTTTTGCCGTAGACCGCAAGCAGCAGGAGCGAAGCAAGCCCCTGGGTCGGCGGCGGCATGTTGTAGACCTTGTGGCCCGCGACATTGACCGTAAGCGGCGTGACTTCGAGCGCCTGATGACGATTGAGATCCTCGAGCCGCAGCGGACTGCCAACGCGCTCTAAATCCGCCGCCATCGAACGCGCAAGCTCGCCGTGATAGAAATCCTGCAAGCCTGCCGCCGCGAGCCGCGTCAAGGTATCGGCAATTTTCGGCAGCTTCAGCCGTGCGCCCGGCTTCAGCGGCTCGCCATTGGCGAGAAACGTCTCGGCAAAACCCGGAACGTCGCGCAGTTCGGCAAGCTTGTTTCGCGAATTGTTGTGGAACGAGTGCGATACTGGAGCACCGTCGCGCGCATGGCGAATGGCATCTTCAAGCAGCCGCGCAATCGAAAGCCGGCCGTTATAATCGCGGCGGCTGATCTCGTAAGCACGCTGCCAGCCGTCGACCGTACCGGCGACGGTGAGTGCCGCTTGCGGTCCGCGCGACGGGATCGCCTGATGGCCGCGATCCGCGTACCATTTGCGGCTCACATTGAGCGCCGCCCGGCCGCAGGCGCGGATTCCGACGGGCTTTGCTCCCGCGCGGCCGATCAGCCAGAATCCGTCGCCGCCAAGACCGTTCATATGCGGATAGACCACCGCGATAGTCGAAGCCGCCGCGATCATCGCTTCGATCGCATTGCCGCCGTCGGCGAGTACCGCAAGGCCGGCCTCAGCCGCCAGATGATGCGGCGCGACAACCATGCCGCCGTAGCTTTGTTTTGTCTGTAACATCGGGCTCGACCTTCCTTGCTTTATGTAATAATTCTTTTACTTAGCTGCCCGAGTCAAGCCGCAAAGCGCCGATGCCATCGAACATGAAAAAACCTGCTCCTGCCCGTTCCGCCCGGCGGACGAAGGAAAAACGCGGCCGCGATCCGGTAAAATCGAAACAAACCATCTTGCAGGCGGCGACCGGCGAATTCTGCCAGCACGGCTTCAGCGGCGCGCGCATTGAAACGATCGCCGCCAAGAGCCGCTCGAACATGCGGATGATCTACCACTACTTCGGCAACAAGGAGGGATTGTATCTCGCTGTTCTCGAAGCCGCCTATGCGCGGCTGAGAAGCCGCGAACATGCGCTCGATCTCGACCGCGCTTCGCCCGTCGACGGTATGCGCGCGCTGATCCGGTTCACCTTCGACTTCTTTGCCGAGAACCAGGATGTGCTTGCCCTGATCAATAGCGAGAACACCCAGAAGGGCCGTTTCCTGCGCAAATTGCCGAACGTGAGGGCGATGACGGTTCCGCTTGTCGATTCGATCGGCATTCTTCTGGAAAGCGGCGCGCAACAGAAGCTGTTCCGGCGAGGTGTCGACGCCATTCAGTTTTATGTCTCGCTGGTCGCGCTCAGCCAGTTGCACATCCTGAACCGTTATACCCTCTCGGTCATTTTCGACGAGGACATCACCGATGCCGAATGGTTGCGTGAGCGGCGCGGCCACGTCGAGGACGTTCTTTTGGCTTATCTTGCTCCGGCCCGATAATACGGGCCAAACGGGCCTGCATGCCGCCCGCTCCGCTCGGCTTTCTCTTTATAAAGAGCGGCCGGCCCTGTAAAATACGGCCAGGCAAGCCCTGCAGGGAGAACTCCGATGAACATGCAGAATATCAAGCTCACGAGCCTCGCCCATGGCGGCGGCTGTGGCTGCAAGCTTTCCCCCGCGGTGCTGCAAGAGCTTCTGACGAACCATCCGAGCGCCGGGCCATTCCGCAATCTCCTCGTCGGGACCGAAACCGGCGACGACGCCGCGGTCTGGCAGATCGACGACAACAACTGCGTTGTCGCCACGACTGATTTCTTCATGCCTGTCGTGGATGATCCCAATGATTTCGGGCGCATCGCCGCGACCAATGCGATTTCCGATATCTATGCAATGGGCGCGAAGCCCATCATGGCGCTCGCCATCCTCGGCATGCCGCTCGAGAAAGTGTCCACCGAAGTCGTGCGCGAGATCATCAAGGGCGGAAGCTCGGTCTGCGCGAGCGCGGGCATCCCCGTCGCCGGCGGCCATTCGATCGACGCGCCCGAGCCGATCTATGGTCTCGCCGTCATCGGCCTTTGCAAACCCGAGCAGGTGCGCCGCAATCGCAATGCGCTTGCCGGCGACGCGCTAATCCTGACCAAAGGCATCGGCGTCGGCGTTTATTCGGCGGCGATTAAGAAAGGCAATCTCACCGGCGATCTTTATGGCGAGATGGTCGCTTCAACGACTTTGCTCAACAAGATCGGCATGACGCTCGGCGACGACGCCGATGTGCATTCGGTGACCGACGTCACCGGCTTCGGCCTGCTCGGCCACGGACTCGAGATGGCGGAAGGCTCGGATCTGCAGATCACGATCCGCATGGCCGACGTGCCGTTGTTCAAGGAAGCGGAGAACCTCGCCAAGCAGGGCTTCGTTACCGGCGCTTCCAAGCGCAACTGGGCAAGCTACGGCAAAAAAGTTCAGACACCGGCGAATTTGCCCGAATGGGCGCGTGACCTTCTCACCGATCCGCAAACGTCGGGCGGGTTGCTGGTCGCCTGCTCGCAAAACCGCGCGGAGAGCCTCGTCAAGGAAATCGTTGCGGCGGGTTATCCTTCGGCGAAAATCATCGGCACGGCGGAAGCCGGCAAGCCCGGTGTTCGGGTGGTCGCGTAAGACTGCAAGCGACCGCTATTCGCCGGGCACTTCCTCGATCTTCAGGCGCCTGCCCCACTCATCGAAGAAATGCCCCTCGTTGAGCACGAGGCGATCGTCCGCAAGCCGCTCTTCGATTTCGCGCAGGCGAGCGCGGGCGGCGGCGTTGTCGAGCGGGCCGCCCTCGATGCCGGTTACCGGAAAAAACGCAACGCCATTCCACGCAACGCCAGAGCTTTGCAGCAGGGTCACGACTTCCATCCAGTAGGTCTCGTCACCGATGATGTTCATGAACGTCGAGCGCAGCGGCGTTACCTTGCTCTCGCCGATATTGACGAGAACGACCAGCGCGGTGAATGAGCCGATCTCGGCGAAAGCCGCGCTGAGCCAGCGATCGAAATCGGTCCGGCCGCGGAAGCGGTCAGCAGCGCTCGACAAGCGGCAACTCCGGTCTTTCCTGATCGAACAGCGACCAGAATGAACGCTGATATGTCGATGCGTACCACTCCTCGAATTGCTTGAGCGCGGCGACGGGATCCGGCGCTTGCGCCTGCGGTTCCGCGTTCTCGTCCGCCGGCGGCTTCAGGACGGCAAGCACGGCTTCGCTGACGTTCTTGAGTTGCGCCATCACGAGGTTATGACCCTCGTCTTCGCCATCCCATCCCAACTCGATGCGAACCATCGCAAGGCTGCCGGCAATCGCCATGTCGCGATCCTCCGAACCCATCACGGAATTCGTAATGAGCTGCATCAGGTTGAGCCTGCGGAACGCGTATGCACGCTCCTCCTCGAGTAATTTGATCCGCTGCGCAAGCTCGCGATGAAACGCCGTCTCGGCGCCGGAAGCCTGGTCGGCCGCGGATTTAAGGGTGTCGAGGAACGTAGCTGCGGGGATCATCGCGCACTCCTGGAAGATGGCGGAAGAGAATGGGAGTCGAACCCACCAAGGACCGGCTCGCGGCCCCTCCCGGATTTGAAGTCCGGACGCCCCACCGGGGACGATTCTCTTCCAGAACTCGTATCGACCTTGTCCGGCACAATGCGCCGAAAGAGGTCCAGCCGGTGTTTGTTGAGACGGCGAAAATCGCCTTTCCGTATCGTCACACCATGCCGATCGAAAAACTCAAGGATCTGGATCGCAACCTTGCGGCCATTGTCAAGCCGATCGCGAAACCGAATGACGGTGATCATGCCGTCAGGACTCGTCGCAACGATATCCTGCAGGACATCGATCATTTCCGCCACCGTCTCGCGCAAGAAAAAATGGTCCTGCGCGATCTCGTCGAGCTTTCCCATCCGCCCGAGCGACTTCAGCAGACGGCGCACGTCGTTCTCCGCTGCATCCACGATCTTGGCGAGATCGCGCACCCGCGGCGGACGGAAACGCTCGCGCCCGCCGATCATCGGGCGAATTTCCTCCCAAAGCGCCTCGTCATGCGGCGTGAGCCGGACGGCATGCGAGCGCAGCCGGATCCACGCGCCCTCGAGAGCGATTTCGCCTTGCCGGGCAAGGCCTTGCAAGAAGGAGGAAAATAGCGGCGCGGGCAGTCGCGGCTCGAGATGCATGCGCAACCGCTCGAGGCCGACGCCGGGCAAATCCGGATTATCGAGATGAAATTTGTCGAGCGTGGCAAGCACCGTCCGCTTCAGATTGGCCCACACCGCCGGCGAAAGCCCGAAGACCCGGTTCTGGCCCGAAAGCGAAATGACGCCGACCTTTGCGGTGATCGCTTCCATTTCTTTTGCAAGAATTGCCCGGTCGCGCGCGAAACCGGCAAGGTCAACATAAAACGGCGCGCGGCCAAGCAGCGCTTCGAGTGACTTCTCGTGATCGGCGATGGCGTGCGCATCCAGCTGCGCGAAGCGCTCCGGCGTGCGGCGCTTGCGCGCGGGGGCCCGCAAATCCAGAAAACGGCCGCCGCCGATGGTGCGCTGTGCCGAAGTATCACGCAGCACAAAGCGATCGCCAATCGCCGCCGCGATCGGTTGATCGAGCACGAGCTGCACACGCCCTTCCCCGCCGGGCGCCAGCGGTTCGTCGCCGAGGAGCACGATCCGCGCGCTGACTTCGGCAGCCCCGTGATGTAACCGCACCGGCATCCATTGTGCGATCGGCTTGGTTTCGCTCGGCAGCACGCGGAGAATCGTGTCGATCCGTTCGGTCGGACCATAAAGCTCAGGCGACTGGACGATCTCGCCGCGCGAAATGGCGTCCTTGGTAATCTTGTCGCCGACAAGATTAAGCGCGCAACGGTCACCGGCGACACCCGTCTTCGTCAGACGGTTCTGCGCATGGATCGAGCGGACGCGCGCGGACAGGCCGGACGGGCTGACAATCACGCGATCATCCACCGAAACGCTGCCGGAAATCACCGTGCCCGTCACGACCGTGCCGGCGCCCGCGAGCGTAAAGCAGCGATCGACAGTGAGCTGAAATCCGCCGCTGCGCGAACGTGCGACATGCCGCTTCGCGGCTTCCATCAGATAGATTCGGAGATCCTCAATGCCTTCGCCCGTGATCGACGAAACCGGCATGATCGGAATATCCGAGAGTGCCGTCGGTGCGAGCAGCGCACGAACTTCGTTCGCTGCTTTCTCCCGCTGACCCTCATCGGCAATATCGGATTTGGTGAGCGCGACAACGCCTTCGGAAATACCGAGGAGATCGACAATCGCAAGATGCTCGCGCGTCTGCGGCATCACGCCATCGTCAGCGGCAACAACAAGGAGCACGAAGTCGATGCCGGTCGCGCCCGCGAGCATGTTATGAATGAAGCGCTCATGGCCGGGCACATCGACGAAGCCGAGCGTCGTGCCGTCGGGACCATCGAGATAGGCAAAGCCAAGATCGATCGAGATGCCGCGCGCTTTCTCTTCTTTCAGGCGGTCGGTGTCCACACCCGTAAGCTTTTGAACAAGCGAGGTTTTTCCGTGGTCGATATGACCCGCGCTACCGATGATCATGATGCGGACTCCATGAGCGGCGCATCAGCGATACGCTCGGCCTCCGCCAACTTCCCTTTGCTCAGGCGCTCGCGCGCCGGCGTCATGAACGGCTCGGCAAGCGCGCTACCTAAACGACGCGCGCGCAAGAGCCAGGCATAGGATTGCACCGGATCGGGTTGCACACCGGCACCGAGGAAATAAGCGGCTCCCAGCATCGCCTGCCCGTCGGGATCGCCGAGCAGGGCGGCGCGCTTCCACCAGGAAGCCGCCAACGCCGCATCGCGCGGTACGCCGAGCGCGTTGTGATAGATCATGCCAAGACGCGTCATGGAGCCCGCAACGCCCTGCTCGGCCGCCATTTCGGCCCATCGCTTCGCTGCAACGAAGTCGGGCTCGATCACTTCGCCTTCAAGCAACATCCAGCTCAGCATGTCCTGTGCCGGAGCATCGCCTTTCTCTGCTGCCGCCTTGTAAAGCTCGGCGGCGCGAGCGTAGTTCTGCTCGCAGCCTTCACCCTTGAAATGCAATGCCGCAAAATTGCGAAGCCCGATCGGATCGCCGCCCTCGGCGGCAAGATTGAGCCAGCGAAACGCCAGCGATAAATCGCGCTCGACGCCCAGGCCTTCGGAGAAGCAGGCGCCGATATTGTTCTGCGCGCGCGCGACACCCTGATGGGCAAGCTCGTTCCATATCGCAAGCGCCGCCGGATAGTCGTCGCGCTCCGCCGCGTCATAGGCTTCCGCCATTCGGTCGGCGACGGTTTTTCTCCTGCGGCTAAGACCCAGCATCGGCCGCACCTGCAAGATCGAGATGTTTCAGATTGGCGGCGAAATCTTCGTCGCGCTCCAAACAGCGAAGATCGAGAACAAGCGCATCGTTGTCGATGCGGCCGATAACCGGCACCGGGAGCCGGCGAAACGCCGCCGCAATCTTCGCGAGCATCCGGCCCGCGCCCTGCCTTTTCGCGGGCTTCAGAAAAATGCCCGCGCTCTCGAGCGTTTCGGTCGGCAGCGAGCCGGAGCCGATCTGGCTCGTGCAGCGCCCGATCTCGGCCGTAATCCCATCGGGCATTTTCTCTGCGATCAGGGGAAGCAGTTTCGCCGCGAGCTTTTCGATATCCTTGCGCGGCCGCGCGAGAAGCCGCAGCGTCGGCAGCCGATCCGCGAGCCGATCAGGATCGCGATAGAGCTTCAGCGTCTCCTCGAGGGCGGCGATTCTGATCTTGTCGACGCGAAGCGCCCGTTTCATCGGATTGCGATTGATCCGCGCGATCAAATCCTTGCGGCCGACGATGAAGCCGGCCTGCGGGCCGCCGAGCAATTTATCGCCCGAGAAAGTCACGAGATCGGCGCCATCCTTCAGGGTCTCCGCGACAGTCGGCTCATGCGGCAAGCCCCAGCGGGCGAGATCCACCAGCATGCCGGAACCGAGGTCGTGCACGAACGGCACGTTCTTGGCTTTGGCGATGGCTGCCAGGTCGCGCGGCTCGACCTCTGCGACGAAGCCGCGGATTTTATAGTTCGAGGTATGGACCTTCAGCACGAGCCCGGCCTTGGGGCCGAGGGCCGCCGTATAGTCCTTCTTGTGGGTGCGGTTCGTCGTGCCGATCTCATGCAGCTTGGTGCCGGCGCGATTCATGATCTCCGGCATACGGAAAGCGCCGCCGATCTCGATCAATTCGCCGCGCGAAATGATCGACTCCCTGCCCTTCGCGAGTGAATTCAGAACGAGCAGCACCGCCGCCGCGTTATTGTTGACGATCGTCGCATCCTCGGCGCCGGTCAGCTCGATCAGGAGGCCGCGCAGGTGATCGTCGCGCTCGCCTCGCTTTCCGGTCGAAAGATCGAATTCGAGGCTGGCGTATTCGCGCATGGCACGGGTCGCGGCCGCGACCGCAGCTTCCGCAAGCAGCGCACGTCCGAGATTGGTGTGCAGGACAGTCCCGGTCAGATTGAAGATCGGCTTTAGCCGCGGCTCCGCATCGGCTTCCAGACGCGCGATCGCCGCCTGCGCGAAATCGTCAGCGGAGGTGAACCCGGCGTCATTGCCGCGCTTGCGCGCTTCGCCGATGGCCGCGCGAACCGCCGAAACCGCCGCCGGCCGGCCGAAACGCTCGACAGCGGCAACCGCCGCCGGCGTTTTCATGACTTCATCCACCGATGGAAGCTTCCGCAGTCTTTCTGAAGACGCCGCGCGTTGCACGGGACTGCCTCAATACCCGAGCAGGAAAGGATTGAACCCGCCGCGTCTGAAGCCCAACTCACGCACCAGAAGATCGAGCGCGAGCGAGGCGACGTCATCGGCGATCGGGTCGAGTTCGCCATTCTTCTGCTGGTAAACCACCTTGACGTAGCTGTTGCACGAACCGCACGTCTCGGCCTTGATCTCGCCGCCTGTTCCTTCGACTTCCTGGAAGGAGATTTTCGCCGTCGAGCCGCAAACCGTGCAGCGCGAGCGGACATAATTCCATAGCGTGCCGCAAAGCGAGCACGAGCAATAACGCGCCCCGGGCGCCGTAGGCCAACCAACGACAGCACTCGTCGCGGGCGGGGCACCGCAGGACGGACAGGCTCCGTCGCCAACCGGCACCAGCGCATCCTTGTCGAGACGCTGCGCGAGACGAGCGAAATGCACCTGCAACGCAGCCGCCATCAGGACATGGGGCGCGAGTTCTTCGACCGGAATCGAGTCGGCGAGCACATTGCGGATCATGATCTCGCGAGCGGCCTTGTCGGCCTTGCGCAAATGATCGAGCGCACCGCGCGCCGCTTCCGGCATCTTGATATCCGCCGCAGCGGCGATCAGCCGCTCGAGCGTGGCATCGAAAGCCGCGTCGGAGGAAAAACTGTTACGATCGAGCGGCGGCATGGCGTGCTCTTTGGCGAGCGCGATCACATCCGCTGACGGCATAACGGGTTCCGGCAAATCCTGCAGAATCCGGACTTGCGCATCGGTGAGATCCGCCAGAAAGCGCAGATAGTCCGAGAGATTGTGGCCTTCCGCCAGGCTGCGCAGCCGCTCGGCGCGCTTGCCAAGAACTCGTGCCGGATCCGGAAGCTGCACAAAAGGCGGCTTGAGAATATCGCTGATTACGCTGGGATCAGGCTGGAGATTGTCGACGCTGCTCATACAAACCCTCACGAACCTCACGGGCCACGTGTTTTATGATTAGTGGGCGGCGCCGGGGGTCCGGCGCCGCCGATTTTGATATAGTCACTTATTGCCTGTGACCAAATCCTTGAGCCACCTGCGGTGATGGCGCCAGGCCCAACCGCCTGTCACCTGACCGCGCGTCATGGCGCTGATTGTACCGCGAACCCAGATCGCCGCATAGACGTGAACGATCCAGACGCAGATCGCCACAATCGCCGCGGTCGCGTGGAACAAAACCGCAATGCGCTTCTGTTCGACGGTGAAATAGGGCCCGAAGTACTGGTCCCAGATCACGACGCCGCTCGAGATCAATACGATGATCAGGAGGGACATCGACCAGAACACCATCTTCTGGCCGGCGTTGTACTTGCCTACTTCCGGCAGGCTTTCTTCCTTGCTGGCCAGCACGTCCCGGATCTTCGAAAGCCAGACATTGTCCGTCCGCTCCCAAAGATTGAGACGCCAGAACCGGAAGAAAAGACCGATGAAGCTGAAGAACAGCACCACGCCGATCCACGGATGGAGCATCCGCGTGTTCGGTCCGCCGCCAAACAACCCCGTCAACCAGTAAAGGCTGGGATGGAAGAGAGCGAGACCGGACAGGGCGAGCAGCACGAGGCTGGCCGCCGTGATCCAGTGGTTGAGCCGTGCACCCGCCGTATAGCGGGTGACGACTACCGGATCGCCTGCCTGGACCTTGTCGCCGGGGGCTACTTCGTAGGAACTCATGACCTACCTCCCCGGCCACCAGCTAGACGCTTGGCGTTCTCTTCATCCTCCTTGGAGACGCGATTGGCGCCCGAAACCAAGTGATGCACGAAGCCGAACGCTGCGGTCAAACCGATCAGCGCAAGACCCGCATACTTGGTGCCGCCTTTCCAGAGCTCGACCAACGGACTGATCTTCGGGTCCTTGGCGAGACCGGCATAGAGCTGCGGCTGGTCGTTGTGATGCAGAACGTACATCACGTGCGTACCACCCACGCCGGGCGGATCGTACAGGCCGGCGTTCGTGAAACCACGCGACTTGAGGTCGGTGATTCGCTTGTCGGCCCATTCCTTCATCTGCTGCTTGGTGCCGAATACGATAGCCTGAGTCGGGCAAGCCTTCTGGCAAGCCGGGCCCTGGCCAACCGCGACGCGGTCCACGCAGAGTGTGCACTTGTAGGCTTTCTGATCGACCTTGGAGATGCGCGGGATGTTGAACGGGCATCCCTTCACGCAATAGCCGCAGCCGATGCAGTTCTCGTGCACGAAGTCGACGATGCCGTTGGAGTACTGCACGATCGCACCAGGCGCCGGGCAGGCTTTCAGACAGCCCGGATCCTCGCAATGCATGCAGCCATCCTTACGGATCAGCCACTCGAGATTGCCGGACGCCGGGTTCTCGAACTCCGAGTAACGCATCAACGTCCAGGTATTCGCGGTGAGATCGTGGGGGTTGTCGTAAACACCCACGTTCACGCCGACTTCTTCGTGCAGGTTGTTCCACTCAAGGCAGGCCACCTGGCACGCCTTGCAGCCGATACACTTTGATACGTCGATCAGCTTGGCCACTTCCGTCTGCCGCTTGGCGGCAGGGGTGATGGACGACGCCGACCGGCGGATCAGATCTTGATCGCCGAACTTCGGGCTAACCGGCTGGGTGCTGGGGTTTGCAATTGGCTGAAACATGCTGATGCCCTCCCCTTAAGCCACCGGCCCCGAAATGGGCTCGATATTGACAAGGAACGCCTTGTACTCAGGCGTCTGCGCATTGGCATCGCCGATTGCCGACGTAAGGCTGTTGATCGGTGATGCCTTCTTGGTTTCGCCGACGAAGCCGAAGTTGAGCGGCAGGCCCACCTCGTGCACCGTCTTGCCGTCGATCTTCAAAGGCTTGAGGCGCTTGGTAACGACCGCCTTGCCCTTGACCTCGCCGCGTTTGGACCAAATCCGGACCTGTTGTCCGTGCTTGATGCCTTTCTCCTTGGCGAGTTCTTCCGACATCTCCACGAAGAATTCCGGCTGCATGACCGCGTTGGCATGCACCGTCTTCGTCCAGAAGTGGAAGTGTTCGACGAGGCGATAGGTGGTGCCGACGATGGGGAATTCCTTGGACGTGCCAAGTGCTTCCATATCGCCTTTGAACACCCGCGCCACCGGATTGCCCTTGAGCTTCGGGAACACGAGATTCCCGACCGGCGATTCGAACGGCTCCATATGCACCGGGAACGGACCGTCGGCCAGAAGGCCGCGAGTCCAGAGGCGTGCGACACCTTCCGCTTGCATGATGAAGGGGCCGGTCGCCCGCTCCGGCGGGATCGTCGGTACGTAATCCGGGACGTCCGGACCGGTCCAGCGCTCGCCGTTCCAGAACATGTACTTCTTCTTGTCGCTCCAGGGTTTGCCCGAAGGATCAGCCGAAGCACGGTTGTACTGGATGCGGCGGTTGGCCGGCCACGAGAAGCCCCAATTGCCGTACACGCCGAGGCCTGACGGATCGGAGTTATCGCGCCGCTGGGCGAGATTCCCCGTCGGTCCGTAGAAGCCGGTGTAGATCCACATGCAGCCGTCGGTCGAGCCGTCGTCCCGCATTTCGGCGAACGAAGCGAGGCGTTCACCGGCGCGGCGGGTGACTTTACCCTCCGCATCCTTGAGATCGACGAGCGCCCTGCCGTTGAGCTCAGCCGAGAGCTCCTCGGCCGTCGGTTCGAGCGGGTTCTTGTAGCTCCAGTCGATGGCCATGAGCGGTTCGACGCCCTTGCCGCCTTCCTTCTCGTAGAGCTTGCGAACGCGCAGGAACAGATCCGAG
>Ga0182740_1000663_pt1 | contig 32167 bp, 26 predicted proteins | sample eDN5th37CKraftBY_FD_128872 | JGI IMG/M metagenome (GOLD analysis project Ga0182740, IMG submission 128872) | Enriched backyard soil microbial communities from Emeryville, California, USA - eDNA 5th pass 37_C Kraft BY (version 2) (version 2) | ecosystem: Environmental > Terrestrial > Soil >...
CTGGTGATGACGGCAACGCCGATCCCGCGCACCCTCACGCTCAGCCATTATGGCGAAATGGACGTCAGCCGGCTCGACGAGATGCCGCCGGGCCGCCAGCCGATCGAAACCCGGGTGATGGCCGATCAGCGGCTGCCAGAGATTGTCGAGGCGCTCGGGCGTCATATGGCGAAGGGCGGACAGGCCTATTGGGTCTGCCCGTTGGTCGAGGAGAGCGAGCTGTCGGATCAGGCGGCGGCCGAGGCGCGCGCCGCCGCACTGCGGACGCGGTTCGGCGCGGACCGGGTCGGCCTCGTCCACGGTCGGATGAAGGGGCCGGAGAAGGACGCGGTGATGGCCGCATTCCAGCGCGGCGATCTCGCCGTACTGGTCGCGACCACGGTGATCGAGGTCGGCGTCGATGTCCCCAATGCGACGCTGATGATCGTCGAGGGCGCCGATCGCTTCGGCCTTGCCCAGCTCCACCAGCTGCGCGGCCGTGTCGGGCGGGGCGACGCGCGCTCGATCTGCCTGCTGCTGCGGAGCGACCGGCCCGGCGAGACGGCGCGGGCGCGGCTCGCGCTGCTGCGCGAGACCAATGACGGCTTCCGCATCGCCGAGGAGGATCTGAGGCTGCGCGGCGCCGGCGAGATACTCGGCACCCGCCAGTCGGGCGAGGCCCGGTTCCGGCTGGCGTCGCCCGAGCGGCTCGCCGCGCTGATCGGGCCGGCGACCGACGACGCGCGGCTGCTGGTCGATCGCGATGGCGGCCTGGAAAGCCCGCGCGGGCAGGCGGCGCGCACCGCGCTCTATCTGTTCGAGCGCGACGCCGCGGTCGGCCTGCTCCGCGGCGGATAAGATGAAGCCCTCCGCTTTCGGGGAGGGCTTCCAGTCGATCTGAAGAGCGTTTCGGCCCCGGCCTCTCTCGGACCGGACGCCCCGACTCCTGTCTAGTATGCGAACCGCACGCCGACGCGGTAGGTCCGTCCGATCACGTCGTAAATCACGTTGTTGGTCGGCCCGAAGCTCGACGGCGCGACCGGCGGATCCTTGTCGAACAGATTGGAGATCGCGCCGAACAGCTCGACCTTGCGGTCGCCGTCCTTGATGAACGCATATTGGGCGTTGATGTTGACGTAATAATAAGCCGGGATGCGGTTGTTGTTGGTGCTGTTGCGCAGCGTCGTGCTGTAGCCGTCCTGATGTGGGCCGATCAGGGTCACGTCGCGCACGCCGGCCGAGATGAAGCGCAATTGCGCCTGCGCCGAGAAGCGGTCGCCCTGATAGGTCAGGTAGGAATTGACCTGCCAGCTCGGGACGCCCGACACCGAGGACACCGGCGAACCGTTCTGTCCGGCGCGGTTCGTGACCGATCCGGTCGGGGTGACGGTCGTCAGGTCGGAGATGTGGGTGGCGAGCACCCGCGCCGAAAGGCTGCCCGACAGACTCGACGAGATGTCCGAAAGCGGCTGCGTATAGGATGCCTCGATATCCCAGCCGCGCGTGATCAGCTTGTTGAGGTTGAACAGCGGGTTGAGCACCGAGACGAGAATGCCATCGGCATCGCGCGTGACGTTGGCGCAGAGCGCGGTCTGGCCCTCGTTGCAGAGGTTGACGATCACCGGCGCGGTGAGCGCAGCGATCGCGCCATCGAGCTGGATGTCGTAATAATCCACCGAGACCCGCAGGCGGTTGAGACCCCAGAAATCGGGCTGCAACACAACGCCGGCCGTCCATGTCTTGGCGGTCTCGGGCTTCAGCGCGTCGTTACCTTTGACGACCGTCTGCGTCAGATAGTTGACGTTGCCATTGGCGGGATCGGGGATCAGCTGGAACGACGTCTGCGGCGGCGCATACAGCTCGAACACGTTGGGCGCCCGGATGTCGCGCGACCGCGTAACCCGGAAACGGATCTGACGCACCGGCTCCCAGGTGGCGCCGACCTTCCATGACGTGACGCCGCCGCTTACCGAATAATCGGTGTAGCGGATCGCCGCGTTGAGATCGAGCGCCTCGGCGAAGGCGATGTCGCGCGCCAGCGGCACGCCGACCTCAAGGAAGCCTTCCTTGACGTTCATGCTGCCGTCGATCGCCGCGCCGGGGCTGGTGTAGAAGTCGTTCGCGACCGAGATCGGATCGGCGGTGCCGTGTGCCGAGTCGGAGCGGTATTCGCCGCCGAACGCGACCGTCACCGGCCCGGCCCAGGTATCGAACGGACTGCCCGAAACGTCGGCCGAAATGACGTGCTGGGTCAGATGGGTGTTCTGGACCGCGGTGCCAAAGGCGTAGGCCTTGGCAGCCGGCGAGAAATTGTTCTGACCGAAGATGTTGAGCGGCTGGCAGGCGGGATCGTCGTTGGCCGGATTCCCGTCGGCGTTCACGCGGCAGACGATGTCGCCGTCGCCGTTGCGCACCGCGTCGACCGCCTTGGTGAAGCGCGATCCGATCCGGTTGTTCGCCTGGCTCTGGTCGTAGTTGGTGCGGCCATATTGGTAGTAGGCGTTCCACTTCCAACCACCGGCCAATTCGCCTTCGAGTCCGCCGACGAAGCGGTAGGTCTCGCGATGGACCTCGCCGACACCTGGGCCGAAGTCGTCGCCGATCCGGCCGACCGAGATCCGCGACGCACCCGCCGCGTCCATGGCGTCGCCCACAGCGGCGGGCAGGTAGGGGTTGTCGCGCCGGATCGTGATGCTGCCGAGGTCACGGATCTGCGCGCCGAGCGTGCGGCCATGGACCCGGCCATAGGACCCCTCGGCAAAGATCGAGATACCGTCGGTCAACTCGTAGTTGGCGTGCGCGAAGGTGGAAACGCGTGTGACCGGCGCGGAAATCGGAAAATATTCATAGAAGGGCTGAACGCCGTCGCCGCCGCCCGACTGGAAGATCGGCACGCCGTAATAGGTGCCGTAATCGTGCTTGAAGGTGGTCCCGTCGGAGTTGAACTCGGTGCCGGTCAGCGTCGCGGCGAACAGCGCCGGATTGGCAGCGTCGAACCCGGTCGGCGTGCCGCTGATGATGCCGTTGCGGGTCGCCGTCGAGGTGGTCGTGTAGGGCAGGACCAATTGCGAAGCGATGCCGTTGGAGCGGTTCGGGTTGCTCACCGTATTCCAGGCAACGGCGCACCAGTCCCGCGAATAGCAATCGCCGGTGCCCCTGTTCTTCTCCCACTCGCCGCCGATGATGAAATGACCGCGGTCGCCGAGCCGGGTGCCGTAGGCGAACGAGGCGGTATAATCCTTGTTGTCGCCGGCATCGGCCTGGCCGTACTGGATGCTGCCGCGCATCCCTTCGAATTTGGTGTCGAGGATCAGGTTGACCACGCCGGCCACCGCATCCGAGCCGTAAGCCGCCGACGCGCCGCCGGTCACGATTTCCGAGCGCGCGATCAGCGACGTCGGGACGAGGTTGAGATCGACCGTGTTCGCCGGCGTGAACGAGCCGCCCTGGGTGGTGGCGGCGACGACGCGGCGGCCGTCGATCAGCACCAGTGTCCGGTTCGCGCCGAGGCCGCGCAGATCGGCGGTGGAGGCGCCGATGTTGCTGATGAAGATCGCCGTCGTGGCCGGCGTGTTCTGCGCGCGGAAGGCCGGCACCTGATTGAGAACCTCGGCGACGTTCGGTGCCGCCTGACGCGCGATTTCGGCCGATCCGAGGACGGTGACCGGGGTCGGCGCGTTGAAGCCGGCGTTGGTGAGGCGCGTACCGGTGACGACGATGGTCTCCGGCTCGTTATAATCACTGGCCGACGCGGGCGCGGGCTGATCGGGTGCGGGTGACTGGGCCAGTCCCGGTTGTGCCAATACCCCGGCGAGAACCGCCACGCTGGCCTGGGCTAGAATCCTTACCGCACGTCGTGCCATGATAACCCCCTTTTGATACTGCCGTTTATGGGCATTTATCGCTTATTGGCGTAGCCGTTTCCCGGCCGCCGGACACCATCCGAACGCCCCGCCGGGGCGTCCGATGTAACATTAGCGTTTTGATGTAACATTATTTAACTGTCAAGCAACGGCCGGGGCGGGACGCCGGCCGGCGCCGGCGGGATTGCGGCCCGATAAGACTGCCGGAATTGGCGCTATTCCCTACCCTTTACCGGGCCGCATTGCACCGGGGCGGCACCGATTTTGCGGTGGGTGTCACCCCAGCGCCACGCGTTATTTGCCGATGCGTGGCTTCTCTGCCACGCACGCGCCGACCCGCTTCGCCGCGATCGATAGAGTGGTGTCGACCGCGACCTCCGGGATCGCGGCGGTCATCCGCAGGGCGACGTCGAAGGCGGTGCGCTGGTAAACACCGGTGATCCGGGTTTTGAAGGGCGGGCCATCGTCGCCGGCGAGGCATGTGCCGGCGATATCGGCCTTGCCGTCGGCCCAGACGGCGTGGGTGAAGCGGCATTGGGCGCCGTCGGGCAGCGCCAGAAACGACGCGGGCTGATCGGGCACGATCCGTTCGATGCAGAGCTGCCGGGTCTCGGCCGGCGGCCGCTGCGTCTCCGGAGCATGGCCGGGCCGTTTCAGGATCACCTCGGTCTGGAGGCGCTGTTCGTAGAGCCCGGGTTCGAGTTCGGCGGGCGCATTGCACCCGGCGAGAAGCCCGGCCGCGATCAGGCTGGCGGCCATCCGTATCGACATCGCATTCTCCTCAGCCGATCCATGATTCAGCGTTGCGCGTTGAAGAAGACCCCCTGCCAGGTCCAGCCGGACTGGTGGACGACTTCGGCGAGCAGATAGGGCAGATCGTCGTCGGTGAAGCGCGCGGCGGCATCGGGCGGCAGCCGGACCGTGCCATGGTCGACCTGCACGCCGAGCCGCCGGCGCCGCTCCGCCTTCGGCAGGGTGATCGACCAGTTCCGCGACCATATCAGCGAGGCGTCGGGTTGCGGCTGATGGTCGCGCGTGAACCGCATCCGCGCCTCGCTCGCGGTGCGCGGGGCATCCCCGCTGATCGCTGAAAATTCCTTCGCCGAGACGCGGTGGCGGGCCTCGTCGAGATAAAGCCGCAGACGGATCCAGCGTTTGCCGTTGGGGTCGCGATAGTTCGCCAGCATCTCGCCGGCGTCGATGCCGGGCGCGATGTTCACCCCGAGATCGCTGATGCCCAGCGCATTGAGGCGCTGGCGCAGGACCGAACCGCTGACGGCGGCGGTGCCGGGCGCCGGGTCGAGACGGCTGCCCCATGTCGCCGTCGCGATCATCAGCGCGACGGCGGCCAGCACCAGAAAAATCAGGGCGTGCAAGGCTATATAGGCCCAGCGCGCATCGAGCCGCCACGGGAGCGGCGTTGCCGGCAGGGCCGGCAGCGCGAGCGTCGACAAATAGAATAGCGGTAGAATCGTCCCGAACATCCACACCACCCAGACCCGGACGGCGATATCCTCCCGCAGCGGACTGCCGCGTAGCGCCACATAGAACAGCACGAACACCGGAAGCGCCGCGACGATGAACGCCGTCGGCGGCACCTGACCGGCGCGCAGCCACAGCCAGCCGAGGATCGCGGCCCCTGACAGCAGGAGCAGCAGCGCGGCGCTGAGCGTCGGCGGATTCACCACCCGGTTCACCGCCTGCGCTGGCCGGCTCTGCCCGGAAGGGAACGCCACGCTACGCACGGATAGAGAGCGGCAGCCATGAAAATTGTACCGGGGATCAGGACGCGGAGTATCGCGCGATGCACGCATCCATCACCCGGGTCGGCGGCCCGAGGCGAACCGCCTGGGCCAGGCCGCGCATCGTCAGTTCGTTGAATTCGGCTTCGCTGGGTTCGGCCCGCGCCTGCATTTCCTGGGTCAGGCGCTGATTCATCCGGGTGTTGAACATCGTATAGAGCCCGGCCCGCTCGTCGGGCACCATGTCGCTGGCTGCGTACATCTGGAGCAGTGCGGACGACAGCATGAAGCAGGCTATCCGCGTGTCGAGGCTGTCGGCCGGCAGCGCCTTGAAGGCCTCCGCCCGGGTTTCGGGAAAAGCCTCGGCGCAGGGCTCGGCGTAGCGCGCGGCGCTGCCCTCGCTTTCGAGCTTGCCGGCCAGGGTCGCGCCCCGCGCGGCAAGCGATGCCACCCGGTCGGGCTCGGCGATCCCGCTGCGGGAAACGTCCAGAAGCAGGAAGTGCGTGCCCTGATTCAGCTGGTCGGGGGTGAGCGCGGTGGTGCCGCTATCCTTCGCGAACTGGGCGAGCGTCGCGCTGTAGCAGAGCGCGGCGCGTTCCGCAGGATCGGCCGGAAGTTCGACGGCCGGGGAACGGCTGCATCCCGACAGGAAGAGGCCGAGTGCGGCGCCAAGGCCGATCACGCCACGGATACGATTGTTCATGGATTGCCCCCAATTCCTCGCCCGGAATCCGTTGCTTGCGGCCCCCGGCGGCCACGTCCCGCCCGGGACCGACAATAGCGCGCCGGCTGTTTTAATCCTGGACTGACCGGAACATCGGCACGGACCTGACGGCACAAACCGGGCGGCCGCGGGGCGTCGCTTAGGGTCGTCCCGGTTGACCGCGCCCGCTCTGCGCCATAGTCGTGTGGAGTTGTCGGCCCGGGAGGCAGCGAACCGCTTGTCCGATCCTATGACTCCGCCCGACCCTTGCGCGATCCGCCTTTCGACGGCGGCCGTGCTCGAGCGGGATCGTCTGGCCGTCTGGCGCGAGGTGTTCGGCAGGACGATCATTCGCCTCGACATCGAACCCGAGGACAAGGCCGCGTTCCACGCCGACGGCATGATGCACCTGCTGCCGGGGATCGCATTTGCCTCGGTGGCCGCCACCCCGTTCCGGGTCAGCCGGACCAGCCAGCTGATCCAGCAGGATGCCAATGACAGCGTCATCCTGGTGACGGCCAGCGCCCCCGTCGCGGTGCGCCAAGGGCGCCGCGACATCGTGCTGGCCAAGGGCGACGCGGTCTTTCTCAGGGGCGGGGAACCGTGCCGGATCGAGGCGTCGGCGCCGGCGGATTATGTCAATATCGCGGCCGATGCCACGGCGCTGGCGCCGCTGCTCCCCGCCCTCGACGATATCGCGATGGCGGCGGTTCCGGCGCGCAACGACCTGCTCGGCCTGCTGCTCGGCTATCTCGATCTATTGCGGGCCGGATCGGTTACGCTGACGGAGCCGGTCCGCGCGGTCGCGGCCGACCATATCCGCGACCTCCTCGCGGCGATCGCCGGCACCCATCCCGAAGCGGCCCGGGTCGGCATCGGCGCCGCGCGGCTCCGTGCGATCAAGGCCGATATCGAGGACCGCCTTTCCGCCCCGGCCCTCTCGGTTGACGAGATCGCGGCGCGTCATGGCGTGTCCCCCCGCTATATCCGCCGCCTGTTCCAGGAGGAGCGGACCACCTTTTCCGATTTCGTGCTGGGCCGGCGGCTCGATCGCGCCCGCGCGATGCTGCGCCGCGCCGCCTATGCGCGCCAGACGATCGCCGCGATCGCCTATGACGTCGGCTTCGGCGATCTTTCTTATTTCAACCGGACGTTTCGCCGGCGGTTCGGCGCCACCCCGTCCGAGGTACGGCACGAGACCGCGATCCCGTGACGCTCCGGTGCGCGGGCAGGCCACCGGCCGATGCCCGCCGCGATCAGAGTCAGAGGTGCGGCTGGCGGCGGGCCTCCTTCCAGAGCGTGGCGTAGCCCCAGAGCAGCGCGAGCACCAGCGGCAGCACGCCCGCGAACATAAAGACGAGGTCGCCCGGCATCCGCAGCCATTCGATGGTGCGGGCCAGCGGCGTCGCCGTGTAAGCGACGCTGCGCGCGTGCCAGTAGCCGTTCTCCATCACGTCGAGGAGCTGCAATATCCCGCCCGGCAGCAGGCTCATCAGCACCATCAGCATGAGGCCGGCGTTGAGTCCCCAGAAAGCGAGACGCACCAGCCACGACAGCCTGTTCCACACCGCGTCGCGCACCGTTTCGCGCAGGACGAACACCATCAGCCCCGCGCCCAGCATCCCGAACACGCCCATCATCGCGGCGTGGCCGTGGGCGGGCGTCAGCATCGTCCCCACCTCATAATAGCTGACGATCGGCGTGTTGATGAGGAAGCCGAACACGCCCGCCCCGAGGAAATTCCAGAAGCCGACCGCCATCAGGAAATAGAAGGTCCAGCGGTGGCGGTTCACCATGCTGTCCTTGCCGCGGGTGGCGGCCACGAAATCCCAGGCGTCGAGCGTGATCAGGGTGAGCGGCACCACCTCCAGCGCGGAAAAGGTCGCGGCGAACGCCATGTTCATTTCGGTTTGCCCGGTCCAGTACCAGTGATGGCCGGTGCCGATCAGGCCGCCGCCGAAGTAGAGGATGGCGTCGAGATAGATCGTCCTGAGCGCGGTGATGCGGCGCACGAGCCCCATCTTGAAGAAGATCACGGCCACGACGACCGTCACGAAAAACTCGAAAAAGCCTTCCACCCACAGATGGATGATCCAGAAGCGCCAGGCGTCGACCACCGTATAATTGGTCTGCGACCCGAAGAAGAGCGCCGGCAGATAGAAAAGCGGGATGGCGAAGGCGGCGAGCAGGAAGAAACGGGCGAAGCCGCGCTTTTCGGGATCGCGCCGCGCGGGGGTCACGGCGCGCCACAGCAGCCAGAACCAGAACGACAGGCCGATCACCAGCAGAATCTGCCAGAAGCGGCCCAGCTCCAGAAATTCCCAGCCCTGATTGCCGAACCAGAACCAGCTCGTCGGCAGCCATTGCAGCAGCCCCGCCCACTCACCGAGCATGCTGCCGACGATCACGAGCGCGAGCGCGGCGAACAGCAGATGGATGGCGAGGCGCTGGCGCCGCGGGCTGGCCCCGCCGAGCAACTCGGCGACGAACAGCGCGCCGGCGACATAGGACGTCGCGATCCAGAAGATCGCGGATTGGAGATGCCAGGTCCGCAGCAGGTTGCTGGGGAACCAGGCCGCCAGATCGAGGCCGTAGAAGGTGCCGGGATCGGCGCGGTAATGGGCGATGGCCGCCCCGAAAAAGACCTGGCCGAGCAGCAGGATCGACGCCACCAGCATATATTTGAGCGAGGCTTTCTGGGCGTCGCTGATGACCCAGGGATCGACCGGGGCCGGGGCGCCCTGCCAGCCGAGATAGTTGAAACGCCCGAATGCGAGCAGCGCCAGCGCGGTGCCGCCGAGCAGGAAAAAGAAACTGAGCGCGGTCCAGAGCAGGGCCGCCCCGGTCGGGTGATTCCCGGCCAGCGGATCGTACGGGAAATTGTTCGTATAGGAATGCGTCTCGCCCGGCCGCGCGGCGACCGAGGCCCAGGCCGCCCAGGTGAAGAAGGCGGTCAACTGATGCAGCTCGCGAGGGTCGGTGATGAGCTTCGCGGTCAGCCCGCCATTATTGTCCGGCTTCTCGAAATAGGTGGCCCAGCGCGCGACCTCGTCGGCGAAGATCGCGGCGGCGGGTTGCGGCAGGGTCAGCGTGCCGGTGCCCGGATCGTAGCGATTGACCTTGAGGGTCGCGCCGATCTCACCATCGACGGCGGCGCGCTCCTCGGCCGATAGCGCGGTGTAAGCCTTCGCGAAACGCGCGCGCGCGCGGTCTTCTGCGAAGGCGAGCGCCCAGTTGTGGAGTGCGGTCGCGCTGAAATCGGGGCCGAGATAGCCGCCATGGCCCCAGATGGTGCCGTTGTTCATCAGCCCGTATTTGAGGAAGACCTCCTGCCCGCCGCGCACGTCGTCGCCGGTGAAGACGACCCGGCCCGAAGGGTCCACCGCCTGCGCGGGGACCGGCGGCGCCTCATAATAGGTCTTGAACGTCAGCAGGCAGAGAATGCCGAGCCCGAACACCATGGTGAAGACGACCGCCCGCCGCCACCAGACGGAAAGCCGTTCGATCGGCGCGGCGGCTTCCTGCGCCTCGCCCCCCCCATCCGACATTGATCAGCCCTCCCTACGCGGTCTCCGATGCGCGGCCCCTCCGGGTCGACGCGGCGCCCTCGGCGCAGATCCGCCGGGTCTCCTGCTCGACCTTATAGAGATATTCGTCGACAAATCGCTGTTTCATCCCGTCGACGACCGAGCCGAAATGAATATGCTCGGGCTCCCGCATCGAGAAGGCGCGCGCCAGATACATATCGAACACGTTGCGCAGCGACATCCACGCGCCCTGCTCCTGCAACCAGGGCTTCGGCGCCCCCGACGAGGTGAAGCTGATCAGGCGTTTGCCGGTGAGCATCGGGTGGCGCGCCCGCTTGCGGACGGCTTCGTGGGAGAAGCCGGCGCCGAACACCCGCTCGACATAGCCCTTCAGCATGGCCGGCGGCGTCCCGAACCAGAGCGGGTAGACCAGCACGAGAATGTCGGCATCGCCGATCAGGGCGATTTCCGCGGTGACGTCGTCGGAGAGTTTGAAACCGGCGACCGTCGGCCGCTCTCTTGCCTTCAGCACCGGGTCGAAGCCGACCCGGTAGAGATCGCGGACCACCACGTCCTGGCCGTTCGCCAGCGCCGTCTCCCGATAGCGCTCGGCGACGGAGCCGGTGAAGCTGGCCGGCGCCGGATGGCACAGGATGATCGCGTGTTTGGGCGGCCTTGGATCGCGCGCGCGTTTGGTCATGACTGACTCTCCCTCCCGGGCACCCGTACAAGTGTATCGCGTGGCGCGTCCACCGGCCAGCCCCACGAGTCGGCATCGGCCGGCCATGGGGAAAGGCGTTCCGGCCCGGATCGGACCGAAACGCCTCGGGAGGGGTCTTGCCCGGGAGATGCGGCGTCGCTGGAGGGACTTCCTCCCGGGCGACGCCGCGCACTAGAGCTGGAATTCTAGAGTCGATCCGCTTCAGATTGAATCGGATCGACTCCTGTTTTTTGTTTGTTTGCCGTGATTTCCGAGTCGGCAGATGATGCCATCTGCCTCGAAATCACTCTAGAACCGGAATTGAGCGAACAGACCGAACTCGTCGTATGTGCCGTCGATCGAGCCGCCGATGTTTCCGTTCGAGGTGGAGAGGATGCCGTTCACGGCCTTGTCGCGCTTGTAGACCAGCGCCAGATCGACGATCTTCGCCGGGCTATACTGGATACCGACGTTGAAATAGCGATCCTTGAAGCTGTTGACCGTGTCCTTCCGCGGTTTTACCCAGTCGTACCGGCCGAAAACGCTTACCTTGTCCATCGGGTTGACCGAAGCGAACAGCGAATAGCCGATCGCCTTGTCCGCGACCGGCGATGTCACCTGGGTCCAGTTCTTGGCCTGGAAATATTCGCCACCAATCGTGAACAGCTTGGTCTTGTACGCCAGAAGCGCGTTCAGGCGGCTCGCGCTGTGGTAGGTGATGGCGCCCTGCTGATCCTTGCCCAGCTTGCCGGTGTAGCCGCCGATCCCGGCGTTGAAGCCTTTATAGGCCAGCGAGACGCGTCCCTCGACGTCGATCGTCTTGGTGAATTTCGGGTCGCGGTAGCCCGCGCCGTCGACGGCCGAGACCTGATAGCTGACGAGGCCGTCGGCGAACTGGCCCGAAACGTGGACGCCCCAGTCGGCCGAGGTGCCGAATTTGGTGCGATCCGCCAGCGTGTTCTCGATGTGACGATAACCATATAGGCTCTCGGCGTAGGGCACCCACGGCAGGTCCGAAGCGCCGAGCCGGACGACCAGCGCCTTGTTGAATTTCGCCTGAAGATAGGCCTTCTTGACGTAGAGCCCCTTGCCGATCGTCGAACCGCCGGTACCGACGACGCTGTCGATGTCGGTGGTGATGTTGCCCGAGAAGATGTCGTTGAACTTGTGATCGACGCCTAGATAGAAGCGCTTGATCAGGAAGCCGCCGTCTTTCTCGGTCTTGACGCCGTTGACTTCGCGCGTGACCGTGCTGACGTTGAAATACATCCGGCCGCTGATGACGGTGTCGTCATACCATTGCGGCTTGGGCTTGGGCGCGTTCTCCATCGCGGTCTTGACCTGCTCGGGCACCGCCTTCGCCTGCTCGGCGACCTGGGCCTGCGCGGCGGCCGCCTGGCTGGCGGCCTCGGCGGCCTGCGCTTGCGTTGCGCGCTGCGCCGCGTCCTGCGCGTCGAGCCGCGCCCGCAGCGCCTCGAGTTCGGCGCGGAGCGCGTCGATTTCCCGGGCAGAGGCCGCGCCGTTCTGCGCCGTCCTGGGTGTCGCCGCGAGGGCGGGCGAGGTCGCGTTGGTGAAAGCCAGCGCGCCGATGCTCGCGCCGACGAGCAGGCGTATATCTATGTGCATTGAAGAACCCCTATGTTACCCGGCTAGTTGCTGCTCGGGACGGGGGCCGACTAGACGAGATATGTGACGCTTTTATGTATTGAAAGAGGATGATAATTATCATCATCTGCAGCGTCGTTTTAGATTTGTGCCATAAATATGTAATAATAGAATTCTAGGGGGTAGGCCGCGCCGGAGAACTTGCATTCCGGCATGCGGAGATCAAGAACATGCTCAAGAAGATAGCGGTCGCGCTTGGCGCGACCATGCTCCTCGTCACTGGCGCGCAAGCGGCGGATCTTTCTGGCGCGGGCGCGACTTTCCCCGCGCCGATCTATGCCAAATGGGCGGAAAGCTACCGTGCCCAGACAAAGATTGGCCTCAACTATCAGGCGATCGGATCGGGCGGCGGTATCAAGCAGATCAAGGCGAAGACGGTGGCGTTTGGCGCATCGGACAAGCCGCTCAAGGTGGCCGAACTCGACGAAGCCGGCCTCTATCAGTTCCCCACCGTGCTCGGCGGCGTCGTGCCGATCATGAACCTGTCTGGTGCAAAATCTAGTCAGGTCCACCTGAGCGGGGTGCTGCTGGCCGATATCTATCTCGGCACCGTGACCAAATGGAACGCCCCGCAGATTGCCGCGATCAACAAGGGTGTGCGCCTGCCCAACCTGCCGATCACGGTGGTGCATCGTTCGGATGGCTCGGGCACGTCGTTCCTCTTCACGAGCTACCTCTCGATGAAGAATCCGGGCTGGGCGCAGAAGGTCGGCGCCAACGACTCGGTACAATGGCCGACCGGGATCGGCGGCAAGGGCAACGACGGCGTCGCCGCGATGGTCCGCCAGACGGTGGGCGCGATCGGCTATGTCGAATACGCCTATGCCAGGCAGAGCGGCGCGAGCTACGCGCTGGTGCAGAACAAAGCGGGCATGTTCCCCGCGCCGACGGCGGCCAATTTCGCGGCGGCCGCGGCGGGCGCGCAATGGGCGAAGGCGCCGGGCAACTATATCCTGCTGCTCGATCAGGCTGGCGCCAATGCCTGGCCGATCACCGGGGCGACCTTCATCCTGCTCCACAAGAACCAGACCGATGCGGCGGCCGGCGCCAGCGTGCTCAAATTCTTCGACTGGGCCTACACCAATGGCGACAAGGCTGCGCTCGCGCTCGATTACGTGCCGATGCCGGCGGCGGTGAAGACGCTGATCCGCAAGCAGTGGGCAACGACGATCAAGGCGGGCGGCAAGCCCGTCTACGCGGCGCGCTGAGCCGGTCGCCGAGGAGAGAGACGGGGCTTTCCGCGCGGAAGGCCCCGCCTCCAGAGTGTTTTCAAGGCGGGCGGAATCGCCTGACGACTGGGAAAACACGGTAAAACAGCAATGCAGGGTGCCGGTCTCGATCCCATAAAACCGGCGCCCTGGCGGGTGGACCAGATGACGAGCCATGCCCGGATAGAGCCGCTCTGCCCGGCGAAGAGGGCGGCAGCGGAAGAGACGATCTTCCGTGCCGCCTGCTTCGCCTCGGCGACCTTGCTGCTCGCGGCGCTGGCCGGTGTCCTCGTCGCGCTCGCGATCGGCGGCTGGCCGGCGCTGCGCCAGTTCGGCTTCGGCTTCCTCACGTCGAGCGAATGGAACCCCGTGACCGAGGTTTACGGCGCGGCGGGGCCGATCGTCGGCACGCTGATCACGTCGTTTCTCGCGCTGACGCTCGCGCTGCCGTTGGCGATGGGCGCCGCGGTGTTCCTCACCGAATTCTGCCCGCGTCTGCTGGCGCGGCCGATCGCGATCGCGGTCGAGCTGCTCGCGGGGATACCCTCGATCGTCTACGGCATGTGGGGCCTGTTCGTGCTCGCCCCGTGGTTCGCCGCGCACGTCCAGCTGCCGCTGCTGCTGAGCGCGACGCCGGGATCGTGGCAGGACCGCCTGTTCGCGGGGGTGCCCAACGGCGCCAATATCTTCACCGCCTCGCTGATCCTCGCGATCATGATCCTGCCCTATATGGCGGCGGTGTTCCGCGAGCTGTTCCTGACCGTCCCGCCATCGCTGCGCGAGGCCGCTTATGGGCTCGGCTGCACCCCGTTCGAGGTGGTGCGCGCGGTGATCGTGCCCTACGTCCGCAAGGGGCTGGCGGGCGTCGTCATGCTCGGGCTCGGCCGCGCGCTGGGCGAGACGATGGCGGTGACGTTCATCATCGGCAACGCCCACGGCCTGCCCGATTCGCTGTTCGCCTCGGGCTCGACGATCGCCTCGACGATCGCCAACGAATTCACCGAGGCGACCGGCGAGATGCACACGGCGGCGCTGATCGCGCTCGGCCTCGTGCTGTTCCTCATCACCTTTTCGGTGCTCGCCATCGCGCGATTGTTGCTTGGGAGGCAGACGGCATGACCACGCGCGCGCTGTGGCGGCGTTCCGTCAACCTGTTGTTCGTGGCGCTATGCAGCCTCGCCACGGCGATCGCGCTCGCGGCGCTGGCGATGATCCTGTGGTCGCTCGTCAGCCAGGGGATCGGCGGCCTCGATCTCAATATCTTCACGATGACGCAGCCCGCGCCCGGCTCGACCGGGGGCCTGATCAACGCGATCACGGGTTCGCTGATGATGTGCGCGGTGGCGATGGGAATCGCGATCGTCATCGGCATCCTCGCGGGGACGTGGCTCGCCGAATATGGCGGCGACACCGCCTACGGCCACGCCATTCGCTTCCTCAACGACGTGCTGCTCTCGGCGCCGTCGATCCTGATCGGGCTGTTCGTCTATGAAGTGCTGGTGCGGCCGTTCCATGGCTTTTCGGGCTATGCCGGCGGGGTGGCGCTCGCCCTCCTCGCGACGCCGATCGTGACGCGGACGACCGAGGATATCGTGCGGCTCCAGCCCGCGAGCCTGCGCGAGGCGGGGATGGCGCTCGGCGCGACGCATGCGTTCGTGATCCGCCGGGTGATCTGGCGCGCGGCGGGCGCGGGCCTGCTGACCGGCGTGCTGCTGGGCTTCGCGCGGATCAGCGGCGAAACGGCGCCGTTGCTCTTCACCTCGCTCGGCAACCAGTTCTTCAGCCTCGACATGACGCAGCCGATGGCGAGCCTGCCCACCACCATCTTCCAGTTCGCGCTCTCGGCCTATGACGACTGGCGGCGGCCGGCGTGGGTGGGGGCGCTGCTGATCGCGGCGGCCGTGCTGGCGATCAACATCATCGGACGCCTGGTGGCCCGGGAGACACACCGCCCATGACCGACATGACCGCGCTTTCGACCGAGCCTTGCAGCCTCATCGCCCCGCCGCGCGAGTCGCTGCTGCTCGAAACGCGCGCCCTCGATTTCTTCTACGGCAAGACGCAGGCGCTGTTCGGCGTCGATCTGCCGGTGGCGCGCAACGCCGTCACCGCGCTGATCGGGCCGTCGGGCTGCGGCAAATCGACGCTGCTGCGGGCGCTCAACCGGATCTACGCGCTCTATCCCGGCCAGCGGGCGGCGGGCGAGATCCGGCTGGCCGATGAAGCCGTCCTGCCGGAGCGCGGCAGCCGGGGCATGGACCTTGCGCATCTGCGCGCGCGCGTCGGCATGGTCTTCCAGAAGCCGACGCCGTTCCCGATGTCGATCTACGATAATATCGCGTTCGGCGTACGCCTTCAGGGCCGCAAGAGCCGGCGGGAGATGGATGCCGTCGTCGAGCGGGCGCTGCGCCGCGCGGCGCTGTGGGATGAGGTGAAGGACAAGCTCCACACCTCCGGCCTTGGCCTCTCGGGCGGGCAGTAGCAGCGGCTGTGCGTCGCGCGCGGGATCGCGGTCGAGCCCGAAATCCTGCTGCTCGACGAGCCGGCGTCCGCGCTCGATCCGATTTCGACCGCCCGGCTGGAGGCGACGCTGATCGAATTGAAGCAAGATCTGACGATCGTCATCGTGACGCACAATCTGCAACAGGCGGCGCGCGTTTCCGATCATACCGGCTTCATGTTCCTCGGCCGGATGATCGAGTTCGGGCCGACGCCGGAGCTGTTCGCGACCCCCCGGCTCGAGCGGACCCGCGATTATATCACCGGGCGGTTCGGCTGAGCGGGCGTATCGGCCCGGCGGCGCCCCTCAGTCCCTGTCCCTTTTCCACTTGAGCGTCTTCTGGTCGCGATAGATGGTGTGGCCGCAGCGTCGGCAGCGGCCCCGATACAGCGAAACCGGCGTGGCAACCTCTCGTGTCACCGAACCGCGCGCCGGCCGGTGCCAGCCGAACAGACATAAAACTCGACGCATCAGACGGATAACCCCGATCGCGGCCGATTGTGCCATCGTGCGGCTGAGCCGGGGATGAATAACCGGTGGCCCGCCCGTCGGCTGCCCCTCCGGGTTCGGCCCGATGGGCAGGGCGCCGATGACCGGCCGTCCATTCCCCCGGGAGCTATTCGTTCTGGGGGCATGAGCCCCGCCGAATAGCCCTATAAGAGGCTACCGGCGGGTTGTGCTGGCTTCGCGGTCGACAGGCGCCCCACGCCGTTGATGCCGCTGTCGCCGGCGGCCGCCGTATGGGGCGCCGAGAGTTCGGTGCCGAGCGCCCCTGCCGATCAGTAGACCCGCTTTTTGGGTATGATGTAGGCGATGTCGTCGGTGAGGGTGTAATCGTGCACCGGGCGGTAATCGATCCGCACCGTGCCCGAGTCGAACCAGGCGAGGGTGTGCTTCATCCAGTGCGCGTCGTCGCGCTCGGGGAAGTCCTCGTGCATGTGCGCGCCGCGGCTTTCCTGCCGGTTGGATGCGGCGTGCATCGTCACCACCGCCTGCGGCAGCATGTTGTCCAGCTCCAGCGTCTCGACGAGATCGGTGTTCCAGATCAGGCTGCGGTCGGTGACGTGGATGTCGGCCAGCCGCGTCCAGGTCTTGTCGATCCGGGTCATACCTTCCTTGAGCAGTTCGGTGGTGCGGAACACCGCGCAGTCGGACTGCATCGTGCGCTGCATTTCGAGGCGGACCTCGGCCGTGGGCGAGCCGCCGTCGGCGTAGCGATAGCGGTCGAGGCGGGACAGCGCCTTGTCGTCCGCTGCCTTGTCGATCGTGCCGTGGGGCGCGTTGGGCTTGACGAGTTCGGCGATCCGCATCCCGGTGGCCCGGCCGAAAACGACGAGGTCGATCAGGCTGTTCGAGCCGAGACGATTGGCGCCGTGGACCGAGACGCAGGCCGCCTCGCCGACCGCGAACAGGCCGGGGACGACCGCGTCGGGATTGCCGTCACGGAGCTGGACGACCTCGCCATGATAGTTGGTCGGGATGCCGCCCATATTGTAATGGACGGTCGGCACGACCGGCAGCGGCTGGCGGGTGAGATCGACGCCGGCGAAAATCTTGCCGGTCTCGGTGATGCCGGGCAGCCGCTCGTGGAGCACCTTGGGATCGATATGATCGAGGTGCAGATAGATGTGGTCCTTGTTCTTGCCGACGCCGCGACCCTCGCGAATCTCCATCGCCATCGCGCGCGCGACCACGTCGCGGCTCGCGAGATCCTTGGCGGACGGGGCATAGCGCTCCATGAAGCGCTCGCCTTCGCTGTTGGTGAGATAGCCGCCCTCGCCGCGTGCGCCCTCGGTGATGAGAACGCCCGCGCCGTAGATGCCGGTCGGGTGGAACTGGACGAATTCCATGTCCTGAAGCGCCAGCCCGGCGCGGAGCGCCATGCCGCCGCCGTCGCCGGTGCAGGTGTGGGCCGAGGTCGCCGAGAAGAAGGTGCGGCCGTAGCCGCCGGTGGCGAGGACCGTCGCGTGGCTGCGGAAGCGGTGGATCGAGCCGTCCTCCAGGCAGAGCGCGATCACGCCCTTGCAGGCCCCGTCCTCCATGATCAGGTCGAGCGCGAAATATTCGATGAAGAAATCCGCGTCATATTTGAGGCTCTGCTGGTAGAGCGTGTGGAGCATGGCATGGCCGGTGCGGTCCGCCGCCGCGCAGGTGCGCTGCGCCGCCGGGCCCTGGCCCATATTCTGCATCATCCCGCCGAACGGGCGCTGATAGATCCGGCCGTCCTCGGTGCGGCTGAACGGCACGCCGGCATGTTCGAGTTCATAGACCGCGGCGGGCGCCTCGCGCACCAGATATTCGATCGCGTCCTGATCGCCCAGCCAGTCCGACCCCTTGACGGTGTCGTACATGTGCCACGACCAGTGATCCGGCCCCATGTTGCCGAGGCTGGCGGCGATGCCGCCCTGCGCCGCAACGGTGTGGCTGCGGGTGGGGAACACCTTGGTGATGCAGGCGGTCTTGAGGCCCCCCGATGCGGCTCCCATCGTCGCGCGCAGCCCCGAGCCGCCGGCGCCGACGACAACGGCGTCGTAGATGTGGTCGATAATCTTATAGGCGTCCGCCATCAGCCCTGCACTCCACCGAAGGCGATCTTGACGATCGAGAAGATCGCGAGCGCGGCCGCGCCCACGCTGTAGAAATTGAGCGCGATCAGCGCGGCGACGCGCGCCGCGGGGCCGTGCACATAATCCTCGATCATCACCTGCACGCCGAGGCGCAGGTGCCAGAAGACCGAGAGCGCCATCAGGATCAGCGCGGTCGCCACCCATGGCGCCGAGAGCCATTCGATGATGGTCGCATGCTCATAATTGGGCAGCAGCAGCAGCGAGACCACGAACCAGGCGACGAGGAGGAGGTTGCCGACCGCCGTCATCCGCTGCTGCCACCAGGCGCGCGCGCCATGCCGAGCCGAGCCGAGGCCGCGCACGCGACCGATCGCCGTTCCTGTTCCCATCAGTGCCTCGCGAGGAAAATGGCGCTCCAGAGGAGCAGAGTGAGGAGGACCGAACCGACCATCGTCAGGATCGCCCACCGCCGGTTGGCTTTCAGCTCGTAGCCGGCGCCGGTGTCGAGCACGAAGTGGCGCAGGCCCGAGAAGAGATGCTGGAACAGGCTCCAGGTCAGCCCGATGCCGACGATGCGGGCGAGGATATTGGTGACGGCGGCGACATTGTCCCCCGGCGCACCGGCCACCACCAGATGATAGAAGATGTCGTAGGCCGTCTCGCTGGTCGCGGCGGCGATGAGCCACCAGGTGAACAGGACACCGCCGGCGAAAGCGAGCGCGTTACCGGTGGCGCGATGCAGGATCGAGACCGCCATGTGCGGCCCCCATTTCCAGATCGTCAGATGCGGCGACAATGGGCGTGCGGCATTGCGTGCCATCGGAATTCCCCCAGGAGCGGATGCAGCGTCTTTATCCAAACCGCGCCGTCATGCAACCTTACCGGCGCACAGCCTTGCGAATAACAGCCTCACTTACCGCCGGACGGCCTGCGTGATGGGGGGATCGGACGCCGGCCCGCCGTCGCCGGGTGGCGGTCAGCCGTGCGCGGGCAGCGCCCGGCTGCCCCGGCGCAGGGCGCCGCCGACCAGCCCGAAGCCGGCAAGCATCATCAGCCAGGTCGCGGGCTCCGGAACCGCCGGCGTGTCGACCGTCGGCCCGGCCTCGTCGTAGATATAGGTCAGCGTCCCGATGCCGTAGACGTCGGGGGCGGGGTTGTCATATTCGGTCGGGAACAGGTCGGTCGGGTCCGCCGCCGTGTAGCCCGGCTGCCCGCTCGCTTCCGCGAAGAAGTAAAGCCCGGACGAACCGATGAAATCGGCCAGATCGAGGCTTCCGGCGGTGCCGTAGCCCTGCCCGACCAGAGAGGAACTGGCCGTCGCCCCGGCAGCGAGCGAAACCGTCTCCGACAGGGCGATCGGGGCGCCGATGGCGGCAACGATATCGCCGGCGGCCGGATAGCCGCTGCCGCCGTCGATCAGATAGGCGTTGAAAAGGCCGTTCCAGGAAAATGTGACCGTGATCGGGTCGGTGCCGATATTTTCGAGCGACAGCGCATGGGCGTCGACGACGGTGACGCCCGCCTCGAACTGCACCCCGGTCAGGGTACCCAGCGCCGGATCGAAACGCTGCACGACGCCGGGCCCGTCCGAATAGGAGGAGGAGAGCGTCTGCACCATGGTTGCCGCCTGCGCGCCGCAGGCCCACAAGAGCGCCGCGCATCCGGTGAAGGCCGTTCTAACGATCATGCTTCCCTCATTCGCCGGGGGGTCTTGCGTTCTCCGACGAGGGCCGACGAGTCGCGGCCCGCACGAATATCGTGGTTACGATACTGTAAAATGCGATGATGCCAAGGCAAAACCGGCGCGCGCCGAAGGCGGTGGAACCGGCCGGCGGCGTTATCGCTAACATCCTGTTTACCAGCACGGTCTATTCCCGGCGCAAAGAGCCGGAGGCACCATGAACGCGCATGTCATCGTCGAACGTCCTGCCGGGGCCGCGATGCCGCTGCCCGACGCGGCGGTTGCGGAAAGGCTGGCGGTCTATGACGCCGATCATACGCTCGCCGCCGATCTGGCCCTGCTCTGGGAAAAAGCGGGCGAGATCATCCTCGCCGCCACGCGGGCGAGTCGCCACGGGTCGGCGGATCATGTCCGCAAGAAATTCACCACCCCGGTCGATCGTGCCTGGGTGCAGCGGCTGTCGCTGCTGGGCCGCGAGATTTTCGCCACCGATCTCGCGGTGCCGGCGGTCGTCGACGAGATGGCGCGCAACGCGGCGCGGGTCGTCGAGCGGCTGCGCGAAGCCTATGCGGGCGACGGGCCGCTGCTGAGCCGCCTGATCGGGACGGTGCAGCGCCTGACCTCGATCGAGATCGAGATCGTCCTGTCGCAGGTCGCGGTGCTCGAGGCGCATGCCGCCGCGACGCGTCGCGGCGAGGCGAGCGAGCGTTTCGAGGAGACGGTGGTTGCGATTCTGGAGGGCGCGGTCGCCGACACGCGCGCCTTGCAAGGCAAGACGGTGACGGCGGCCGACGCGGCGCGGGGCATGCTCGGCAAGACATCCGAAGTGGCGGCGGCGGCCGAGCAGTCGGCGGTGGCGATGCGCGAGGCGGCGCATACCGCGGCCGGCCTGATTCACGCCATCGAGGAGGTGCGCGGCGAGGTCGAGGTGGCGGCGCGGGTTGGCGATCGCGGCGTCGATCAGTCGCGCGATGCCGCCAAGGTTTCGGAGGCGTTGTCCGATCACGCCAAGGCGATCGAATCGATTCTCGGCCTGATCCGCGATATTGCGGGACAGACCAACCTGCTTGCGCTTAACGCGACGATCGAGGCGGCGCGGGCGGGCGACGCGGGGCGTGGCTTCGCGGTGGTCGCCCAGGAGGTCAAAAGCCTCGCCAGCCAGACCGCGCGGGCGACCGACGATATCGCCGCGAAGATCGCCGCGATTCAGGCCGCCGCGCGGCAGACGGTGGAGGCCAACAGCTCGATCAGCGGCACCGTGTTCGAAATCCAGGCGGTCTGCCAGCGGATCCGCGAGGCGATGGAGGTGCAGGCGCAGACCGTGACGATGATCACCGCGGCGGTCGACGAGACCGCGCTCGCGGCGGATTCGATGTCGGGCACGATCGCGTCGATCCGCACCGACACGGTGGCGGTGACGGCCGATGTCGATCATCTCGAGTCGCGGTTCCGCGCGGTCGATGCTCAGCTTTCCCGGCTCCAGCAGGCAACCGGCGATTTCGTCGCGCAGATCAGCGCGTAGCGCCGGCTTCCTCCCTTCCGCTTCGCGCCGGGGGCGGCTAACCCATCCGCATGATGCGCAGATCCTCCGAGCCGCGTGGCGACGGCATTACCGGCTTCCCTTTCGACGCGCCGCGCGAGGGCAGCTGGAGGTTGAGCCTGCCCTGTACCGCCGCCGAGGCGCGCGCGTTGGCCGAGGACGTCAGCGTGCTGGCGCTGCTCGACGAGCCCCCCGTCCTGATGACGAGCGAGCCGGATCCCGCCCATCCCGACATCTGGCGGCTCGACGCCTATTTCGAGGGCGCGCCCGATGCGGCCCTGGTGGCGATGATCCAGGCGCTGGTGCCGAGTGCCGCCGGGGCCACGCCCGAGATCGAGCATATCGGCGAGCAGGATTGGGTCACGCTCTCGCAGGCGGGCCTGCCGCCGATCCGGGCCGGGCGCTTCCATGTCCACACCCCCGCCAATGCCGGCGAGTCGATCCCGGCGGACGCGGTGGCGTTCACGATCGAGGCCGGACGCGCCTTCGGGACCGGCCATCACGAGACCACCACCGGCTGCCTGATGACGATCGACCTGATGAAGCGGGCCGGCTTGCGCTTCACCGACATCGCCGACCTCGGCACCGGCACCGGGCTGCTGGCGTTCGCCGCTCAGGCGTGCTGGCCGCGCGCGCGGATCATCGCGTCCGACATCGATCCGGTGGCGGTGGCGGTGGCGGCGGAGAATGCGGCGGCCAACGGGGTGCGGACGGGGCGCGGCCCGCGCCGGATCGAGCTGGTCACGGCCGCCGGGCTCGCCCACCCCCGGCTGCGGGCGCGGGCACCCTATGACCTCATTCTCGCCAACATCCTTGCCGGCCCGCTGATCGAGCTGGCGCCGGTGCTGGCCGGAGCGCTGCGGCCGGGGGGCTCGCTGATTCTCGCCGGGCTGCTCGATACCCAGGCCGGGCGCGTCGCCGCCGCCTACCGCCGCCAGCATATGCGCCTTGCCGCCACGCTGATGCGCGGCACCTGGCCGACGCTGCGGCTGGTCAGGCGGCGCTGACGCCCAAGCGCGCCTGCGCTTCCGCGCCGGTACGTCAGCCTTTGGCGGCTTCGAGCGCCTGGGTCAGGTCGGCGAGGATGTCGTCGATATGCTCGATGCCGATCGCGAGGCGGACATAGCCGGGCGAAACCCCGGCCGCGGTCAATTCGTCGTCCGAAAGCTGCGAGTGGGTGGTCGAGGCCGGGTGAATGGCGAGGCTGCGGGCGTCGCCGATATTGGCGACGTGATAGAGCATTCCGAGTGCGTCGATGAAGCGCCGCCCCGCGTCTTGCCCGCCCGCCAGCTCGAAGCCGAGCAGGCCGCCGTAGCCGCCGGAGAGATAGCGCTCCGCCCGCGCCCGCGCCGCGCCGTCCTGCACCGAGGGGTGGATGATGCGGGTCACTTCGGACCGCTGCTTCAGGAAGTCGACCACCGCCTGGGTGTTGGCGCAATGGCGCTCCATCCTCAGCGCCACGGTCTCGACGCCCTGAAGGAACAAAAAGGCGTTGAACGGCGCCATCGCGGTGCCGAGATCGCGCAGGAGGACGACCCGGGCGCGCAGGATATAGGCGATCGGCCCGAGCGGTTTGGCTGCCTCGTTCCACACCGCGCCGTGATAGGAGGGGTCGGGCGTGCTGAAATTGGGCTGACGCTCCGGGAAGGCCGCCCAGTCGAAATTGCCACCGTCGACGATCATGCCGCCGATCGAGGTGCCGTGCCCGCCGAGATATTTGGTGGTGGAATAAACCACCACCGCCGCGCCGTGATCGAACGGGCGGCAGATCAGCGGCGAGGCGGTATTGTCCATGATCAGCGGGATGCCGAAGCCGCGCCCGATCTCCGCCACTTCGGCGATCGGGAACACCTCCAGCTTGGGATTGGGCAGCGTCTCCGCGAAATAGGCGCGGGTCCGCGCGTCGGTCGCACGGCGGAAATTTTCGGGATCGGCCGGATCGACGAAGCGCGCTTCCAGCCCCTGATCGCGCAGGGTGTTGGCGAACAGGTTGCGGGTGCCGCCGTAGATGCTGGTCGAGACGACGACATTGTCGCCGGCGCTCGCCAGATTCTGTACCGCGAGCGCGGTCGCCGACTGGCCCGAGGCGACGCCCAGCGCCGCCGCCCCGCCCTCCAGCGCGGCGATGCGCTGTTCGAGCACGTCGGTCGTCGGGTTCATGATCCGGGTATAGATGTTGCCGAGTTCCTCCAGCGCGAAGAGGCGCGCCGCGTGGCCGGTGTCGTTGAACTGGAACGACGTGGTCTGGTAGATCGGCACGGCGACGGCGCCGGTCGCCGGATCGAAGCGCCATCCGGCATGGACCGCGAGCGTTTCCGGGCGAAGGGTGGATGGCGGCATGGACGGCTACTCCCGAGCGAAGCGAAAAGGACGGTACGTCCAAGCCTAGCCCCACCCGGCCGGCCGCGCCAACCTTCTTCGTCGCTCCCCTTCTTCGTTGCTCCCCCTTTTTCGTCGCTCCCTTGCCCGCGCCGCCCGGCGGGATAGCGCCGATGGCCGGAGAGCCGCTATGGCCGGTGCATGATTCGCTTCCGTTCCGCTTTAGCCCTGCTGCTGCTCCTGATCACGGCGCCGGTTGCGGCGCGTGGCGCGGCGCCGGTCCGCGTCACGCTCCAGACCAGCGCCGGGCCGATCCTGGTCGAACTGGCGATGGACCGCGCGCCGATCACGGCCGGCAATTTCCTGCGCTATGTCGATGAAAAGAGGTTCGACGGGACCGTGTTCTACCGCGCCGCGCGGACGCGCAACGCCGCGACCCAGGGCTTCATTCAGGGTGGTATTCGCCACAGCCTGCGCCGCTCGCGCCCGCCGATCGCGCACGAGCCGACCAGCCGCACCGGCCTCAAACATGTCGATGGCGCGCTCTCGATGGCGCGCGGCGAGCCGGGGAGCGCGATGGGCGACTTCTTCATCACCGTCGGCGCGGCCCCGGCGATGGACGCGCGCCCCGGCAATCCGGGCTATGCCGTGTTCGGCCGCGTCGTTGCCGGGATGGGCGTCGTCCGCCGGATCCTCGCTGGAAAGACCTACGCCGATCGCGGCTCGGGCGCGATGAAAGGCCAGATGCTGATCCAGCCGGTGACGATCGTGACGGCGCGGCGCGCCCGTTAGGAGGACTGGAAGCGCCTGCAACCGATTCGGTCTGCCGCGGATCGGCTCCGAACGGGGTCAGTGATCGCCGGGCGGGACGAGGTCGCGGCGCCTGAGGCCGATGATTTCGATCGGGCCGCTGGTCCAGCGCCCGACGACGACGCGCCCCACCGCCAGTTCGCGCAGCAGCACATCGCCTTTGTCGTAGGCATGGGCGCCGAGCCGGTGGAGCCAGATCGTCGGAACCGCGCGGGCCGCCGGCGACTGGGCGAGCGCGCGCAGCCGTGCTGGCGGTAGCGAGACGACGCCACGGCTCCCGGTCGGGTTCCAGGCACCGGGGCCGCCGTCGAGGGTGGGGACCGGGGTCGGGATCGGCCGGTCGATAAAGGCGAGGCCTTTGTCGCGCGCGGCATAGTCGAGCGGCAGCGCGCCCTCGTTGGGATAGGACCAGATCTCATCGCCCGGCCGGTAGCGCTGTTCGAGCCATGCCACCGCGCCGTACCAGTTCTGCATCGGCCGGGCGTGGAGTTGGATGCTGTCGGTCCACGCCATCGAGCCCGCGAACGCCAGCAGGATCGGCAGCGCGAGCCAGCGCATCGCGTTGGCCCACCCGCCGCCGCCGACCGCGATCAGCAGCAGCGCCGGCACCGCGACCGGCGACATCGTGCGCGTGATGAAGACCGGGGCCTTCAGCAGCGAGATCAGGATCGAAAGCGCGACGGGCAGCGCCGCCAGCAGCAGCAGCGCCAGGGCGACCCGCCAGCCCGCGCGCAGGCGGACGAGCGACGCGACCCCGAGCAGGGCGAGCGCGCCTCCCGCGTAGCGCGCGATCTGGCCCGGCGCGGCCCAGAGCAGGGTCAGGCGCGCGGGCAGGCGGGCGGCGTCGAATCGCAGCCAGGTCGAGTGGATCCAGGTCGGCGCCTGATCGAGCAGGATCGCCAGCGCCGGCAGGTAGATCAGCGCGACCAGCAGGTGCCCGCCGATCAGCAGGATCCAGTCGCGCCGCCGCAAATCGCGGCGCAGCACCAGCACCAGCAGGGCAAGGCCGAGCGCGGTGCCGTAGAGTATCCCGAGATTGTGGAGCCAGAGCAGCAGCGCGAGCGCGGCGAGATAGAGCGCGAAAGCGGCGGGCGCGATCCGGCGTTCGCCGGCGGCGATCCGGCCCAGCCGGAGCAACGCGAACAGCGCGGTTGCATAGACCAGGATCATCACCGGATAGGGCCGCACCTGACGCGCCATGTCGATCAGCACCGGGGACAGCGCGATCAGCGCCAGCGCGGCGAGGATCAGCGGCACCGGGCGAAGCGCGCGCGGGAACCAGCGGGCCAGTTCGCGCGCCGCCAGCGCCGCCACCGGCAGCGTCGCGAGGCCACAGGCGATGCCGAGCGCGCGCGCCGCCACCAGCGAATCGCCGAACGTCAGGGTCCACAGCCGCAGCAGCGAATAATAAAAGGGCGGATGGGTCTCGTAGAGCGGCACCACCTGCCAGAGGAAGCGGAACCCCTTGGCGGCGGCGTAGGCGCTATAGCCCTCGTCGAGCCAGAACGGGATCCGCGTCGTCCCGGCGATACGGAGCCATGCCGCCGCGACGGCCAGCGCGGCCGCCGTGAGGACGGCGACGGCGAGGAGCGCGCGCGCCCGGAGAGCCTTGGCAGAAGTCACGGTCGCGCGCCCTAGAGCATCATCCGCTTCGATTGAAGCGGGTGATGTTCCGATTTTCGTATGTCCGCCGCATTTTCGGAGGGCGCCGGGCGATTCCACCCGGTTTGAAAATGCGCCTGCTCAAAATAGCGAGGCCGGGGAGGGGGCGGCTCTTGCCGGCACGGCGCATCGCGGCATATGGGCGGCGGCGCATGCGCGACCCGGTCCCTTCTCCCGTTTCTTTCGAACCCGCCTGGTGGAACGATTCACGGTATGTCTGGGGCCTCGTCCTGCTGTGCGGGGTGCCGCTGGTCTGGCCCAGCCTGCCGCCGATCACCGACGCGCTCGGCCATCTGGCTCGCTACCATATCGAGCTTGCGATCGACACCTCGCCCTATCTCAAGCACTATTTCGCGTTTGAATGGGCGCTGATCGGCAATCTCGGGGTCGATCTGCTCGTCGTCCCGCTGTCGCATGTTTTCGGCTTGCAATTGTCGGTGAAGCTGATCGCGCTCGCCATCCCGGTGCTGACCGCCGCCGGCCTGCTGCTCGTTGCGCGCGAAGCTTATGGCCGGGTGCCGCCGACCTTCGCGTTCGCCCTGCCGCTCGCCTACGGCTTTCCATTCCAGTTTGGCTTCCTCAACCACACGCTGTCGATGGCGTTCGCGCTGCTGGCGTTCGCGCTGTGGCTGCGGCTCGCGCGCGCGCGGCGTTTCGGGCTGCGGGCCGCGCTGTTCGTGCCGCTGGCCGCGCTGATCTGGCTGACCCATGTGTTCGGCTGGGCGGCGCTCGGCCTGCTGTGCTTCGCGGCGGAACTGGTGCGCCAGCGCGATGCGGGGTGCCGGTGGTTCCTGATCCCGGTGAAGGCGGGATTGTCGGTGCTGCCGCTCGCCCCGCCGATCCTGCTGATGCTGCTCTGGCGCAGCGGCGACGTGCGCGGCATGACCGGGGATTGGTTCGACTTCGAGACCAAGCATCTCTGGGTGATCGAGACGCTCCGCGACCGCTGGCGGACGTTCGACATCGCCAGCGTCTATCTGCTGCTCGCGCTGCTGCTGTTCGGGATCGTGCTGTGGCTGACGGATACGATCCGCCGGGTATGGCCGGCGTTCGACAGGGCGCTGGCGGCGGTGGCGCGTTGCCTGCCACGCGTCGGCCTGCCGGGCTGGCGGTTGCGGTTCGGGCGGTTGCTCGGCATCGCCACGCTGCTGCTCGTCGTCGCTTATGTGATGCTGCCGCGAATCCTGCTCGGTTCGGCTTATGCGGACATGCGCCTCACACCCTATGCGATCGCGATCGGGCTGATCGCGCTGCGCCCGCCTGCCGGCGCGCGGCGCTTCGCCGGTCTGGTCGCGCTGGCCGGGCTCGCTTTCTTCGCGGTGCGGATGAGCGCCACGACGTGGAGCTTCCTGCGCTACGATCGCGCCTATCAGCGCCAGTTGCCCGCGATCGACCATATCGCGCGCGGCGCGCGGGTGCTGGTGCTCGTCAACCTGCCGTGCAACCGCCATTGGGTGACGACGCGGATGGACCATCTCGGCAGCCAGGCGATCGTGCGCAAGGATGCCTTCGTCAACGGTCAGTGGGTGATGCCGGGCGCGCAACTGCTCACCATCACCTACGCCGCCGCCGGCCGCTTCGCGCGCGATCCCACCCAGTTGCTCCGCCCCGAGGAATGCCGCGCCCGCAACGAGCCGACGCTTCCCGACACACTCGCCCATTTCCCGCGCGATGCGTTCGATTATTTCTGGCTGATCGACATGCCGCCCGAACGCTGGGTTCACGATCCGGGGCTGTTGCCGATCTGGCATGCGAAACGCGGCATCCTCTACCGCGTGCTCCATCCTCAGCCCGGCTCGGCGACGATTCCGAGCGAGACCCCGAACGGCAGCGAGCCGCGCGCGACGAAATAGCGCTCGGCGGCGAAGATCCGCTGGAGGACGGCGTTTACCGCGCGCGGCGGCATCGCGTCGTCCCCGCCCTTGTGACCGGTCAGCTTGCCGACCCCGCGCGCGGCAACAACCAGCGGAAACAGCAGGCTGTTGAAATAGACGAGATGGCGGACGCGGAACCCGGTCGTCTCGAACGTCCGTCGTAGGCTCTTCGCGGTATAGCGGCGCTGATGGTGGTGGGCGACGTCGTGCGCGCTCCACAGCCACGGCATCGCCGGCACCGTCACCAGCATCCGGCCGCCGGGCCGGAGCTTCGGGCGCAGCGCGGCGAGCGCCTCATGGTCGCCGGGGATATGTTCGAGCACGTCGAGCATCGCAATCAGGTCGTAGGCGCCGTCATCGAGCGCGACGCCGTCGGGCAGCATCCCGCCCCGGACCGGCAGGCCGCTGCGCGCCGCCGCCAGCGCGCGCGCCTGATCGTCGGGCTCGACGGCGTCAACCGCGCCATAGCGCCCGAGCAGCGCCAGATTGGAGCCGGTGCCGCAGCCCATTTCCAGGATGCGCGCGCCGGGCGGCGGCGCGATGTGGCTCTCGATCAGTTTCGCGATGATCCGCCGGCGGGCGACGAACCACCAGTGGTCCTGATCAATCTCGGCCATCCGGTCATAGGTGGCGCGCTCCATTACTCGTCTCCGATTCGCTCGCGCACGACGTAGATCGGGCGCCGTTTGACCTCGACGAGGATCCGCCCGACATATTCGCCGAGGATGCCGAGCGACAGCAGTTGCACGCCGCCGATGAACAGGATCGCGACCATCAGCGACGGGTAGCCGGCGACGTCGCCGCCGTAGAGCAATGTCCGCGCGATCAGGAACAGCGCGTAAAGCAGGGCGACGAACGCGATGCACCCGCCGACATAGCTCCAGATCCGCAGCGGCACCGTCGAGGCGGAGGTGATGCCGTCGATCGCGAGCGTCCACAATTTCCAGTAGTTGAATTTGGTCGCACCATGGGTGCGTTCGGCGCGGTCATATTCGATCGCGGTCTGGCGAAAGCCGGACCAGGCGAACAGCCCCTTCATGAAGCGGTTGCGCTCGGGCATCAGCCGGATCACCTCGACGACCTTGCGGTCGAGCAGGCGGAAATCGCCGGCGTGTTCGGGGATTTTGTCCGCCGAGAGCCAGTTGTGCGCGCGATAATAGAAATCGGCGGTGATGCGCTTGGGGAGCGAGTCGGTCGTCCGGCTGCGGCGCACGCCATAGACCACCTCGAAGCCCTCGCGCCATTTCTCGATCATCGGCCCGATCGCTTCGGGCGGATCCTGAAGATCGACGTCGATCGGGATGACGACGGCGCCGCGCGCATGGTCGAGCCCCGCCGAAAGCGCGGCCTCCTTGCCGAAATTGCGCGACAGCGAAAGGCCGCGCACCCGCGGATCGGCGCGCCACGCGGCGTGGATCGCGGCCAGCGTCGCGTCGCGGCTGCCGTCGTCGATGAACAGCATTTCCCAGCGCAGCGGCGTGCCGGCCGGATCGCGCAGCCCGTCGAGCACCGCGCCGACCCGCTCGACGAAAGGGCCGACCCCGGTTTCCTCGTCCTTCACCGGCACGATGATCGAAATCTGTACCGGATCGGTTTCGCTCGCGCTCATAGCCCGCCCCTAACGCCTTGCGCGCGTGAGCAGAAGCTCATTCAAAGACCCAGCGGCGATTGAGCCAGAAAACGAGCAGCGGCGTCACCGTCAGCGTGAACGGGATCGGCCACCAGGTCGGCCCGCCCCAGTAGCGGACGAACAGCCACACCCACAGGCTGTTGAGCGCGAGGCTGACGAGCGAAACGATGAAGAAGCGCCCGCCGGTGCGTGCCAGATTGTCGCGCCGGCCGTGGCCGCGAAAGCTCCACCGGCTGTGGATCACATAGCCGAACGCCACCGCCGCCAGATAGCCGATCACCATCGCCAGATTGGGGTCGATGGCGAGGAAGGTGGCGCCGATCCAGTAAAGCGCGATGTTGATGATGCTGGCGAGACCGCCGGTGACGCCGTAGCGCGCCATCTGCCCGATCAGGGTGCGATCGACCGAAAATCCTTTCGCGCACATTACGAATCCTCGACTCGGCCGGCCCGTGCTTGCCCTTTGCGCCGCAGCAACTAATGGCCGACGGCGATGATGCCTAGTACCGATCTCGCGGCGCCCGGCCCCGACACCGTGGAAGAGCCGGCGGCGCGGCGCTGGTTCAGCCTGACGCTGCTGATCTGGTGCGTTGCCGCTCTCGGCCTGATCGGGTGGAAGTGGGGTTCGATCCACTGGTTCGCGCTGGGCGATACCGACGACAATATGCGGATGAGCCAGGTGCGCGCGCTGCTCGCCGGGCAGAACTGGTTCGATCTGCGCCAGCATAAGCTCGATCCGTTGTTCGGCGGCGCCAATATCCATTGGTCGCGGCTGGTCGACCTGCCGATCGCCGGCCTGATCCTCGCTCTGAAGCCGATCCTCGGCGGCGCGCTCGCCGAGAAATGGGCCGCGGGGCTGGCGCCGCTCATCCCGCTGGGGTTCGCATTGTGGGCGAGCGCGCTCGCCGCGCGGCGGCTGATCTCGCCGCTGGCGTTCGCGCTGGGCTGCGCGGTGCTGCTGTGCGCGCCCAATGCGATGGGAATGTGGATGCCGCTGCGGATCGACCACCATGGCTGGCAACTCGCGCTGCTCATGCTCTCGGTGGCGGCGGTGGCGGACGAGCGCCGCGCGCGCGGCGGCTGGGTGCTCGGGGCGGCCAGCGCGGCGTCGCTCGCGATCGGGCTCGAAATGCTCCCCTATATCGCGTTCGCCGGCGGGCTCACCGCGTTGCGCTGGGTGGTGGATCGCGCCGAGGCGCCGAGGATCGCGGCCTATGGCGCGGCGCTCGCCGCCGGGTGCGGGATCGGCTATGCGGGCTTCGCCTCGTGGGATAACAGCCGCGCGGTGTGCGATGCGCTGTCGCCGGTATGGCTGTCGGCGGCGCTGTTCGCGGGGGGGCTGCTGGTGCTGCTCGCGGTGGTTCGCGCCGACGACCGCCGGGTTCGTCTCGCGCTGGGTGTCGCGGCGGCGGCGCTGGTCGCCGGGGGATTCGCGCTCGCCTGGCCGCAATGCGTCGCCCGGCCGGAGAATGTCTCGCCCGAACTGTACGATCTGTGGCTGAAGAATGTCCGCGAGGCCCGGCCGATCTACCGCCTTGACTGGCGGGTCGCGCTGCCGATGGTGGCGTTGCCGGCGGCGGGGCTGATCGGCAGCCTCGCAGCGACCTGGCACAGCCGCCGCACCGCGCGCCTGATCCCCTGGGCGATCACGACGCTGTTGCTGGGCGCCGCGATCGCGCTGCTGTTCTGGCAGACGCGGGCCGGGCCCGCCGCCCAGCTGCTGGCGGTGCCGGGGGCGACCGCGTTGGGCTGGGGGCTGATGGGCTGGCTGCACCGTCGCCGGCTGGCGGCGGTCCGTGTCGCGGGCGCGGGCTTGAGCTTCCTCGTCGCTTCGGGGCTGATCGTCGGCCTCGTCGTCAAGGCGATCCCGCAGGCGCCGCGGAGCGCCTATCGCAAGGCGGTCAGCAACGCCAATGCCAGATGCCCGACGCTTCCGGCGCTGCGGCCGATCGCGCGGCTCCCGGCGGCGACCGTGCTCACCTTCGTCGATCTCGGCCCGCGTCTCATCACCGTGACCGATCATAGCGCGATCGCCGGGCCGTACCACCGGAACGGCCCGGCGATCATCGACATCCACCACGCGTTCCGCAGCGCCGATCCGGCGGTGGCGCACGCCGTGATGCGGCGCCATGGCGCGACCCTGCTGCTGATCTGCCCCGACATGTCCGAATCGACGATCTACGTGTCCGAGGCGAAA
>Ga0182740_1000664_pt1 | contig 32114 bp, 29 predicted proteins | sample eDN5th37CKraftBY_FD_128872 | JGI IMG/M metagenome (GOLD analysis project Ga0182740, IMG submission 128872) | Enriched backyard soil microbial communities from Emeryville, California, USA - eDNA 5th pass 37_C Kraft BY (version 2) (version 2) | ecosystem: Environmental > Terrestrial > Soil >...
CACACCGCCTTCCACCTGACCGCGGCACTGCTCGGGGTTGAGCACCACACCGGCGTCGGCCGCCTGCACCGACTGCAGGATCCGCACCTCGCCGGTCTCGGGGTTGACCGCCACCCGGAAACCCTGCACGTTGAACGCCACCGAGCGGGGCGTGCCGTCGTGATGCCCGGTCGCCGACAACGGCAACGCCAGCTCGGTGAACGGCACGAACCGGTCGCGGCACTGCACACCATGCGGACCCACGACGCACGACACCGCGTCCACACCGGTCAGCTCGGCCGCGGCGCGTTCGATCGCGGCGCGCAGCGCGACGCACGCCTGATGCACCGCACGCCCGGCCACGACGATGCCCGCCGATCCGAAGGCGCCGGTGTCGTAACCCGATGCATCGGTATCGGACTGGCGGATGCTCACCCGGTCGACGGTGGTGTTCATCAGCGTCGCGACCAGTTGGGCGTGCACGGTGGTGGTGCCATTGCCGAATTCGGCTGTCCCCACCGACAACTCGTAACGTCCGTCATCAAGCAGTGTCACGGTGGCCTCGGCGAAATGGCCCCGCGGCGGGAGCGTCGCAATCATCGCGACCGCCATGCCCTCACCGACCTGCCAGCCCTGGGGCGCGACGGCACCGTTACCCGCGGCGAGCGCATTCTGTGTCAGGTCGAGGCACTGATCCAGCCCGTAGCTGCCGAACAACAGATCCTCGGGCTCGTGTGCGTCGATCAGCCGGTCACCGGGGCGGACCACGTTGCGCCGTCGCAGCTCGAACGGATCGATGCCCAGGCGTTGCGCGAGCTCGTCGAGGGCGGACTCGATCGCGAAGATCACCTGCCCCAGGCCGTAACCCCGGAACGCGCCCGACGGCAGATTGTTGGTGTACACCGACTGTGCGTCGATGCGTTTGTTCGCACACCGGTATACCGCAATCGATTCGGCGCATCCGTGGAACATCACGCCGGGGCTGTGGTTGCCGTACGCGCCGGCATCGGTCAGGACGTCGACGGCCACCGCCGTCAACGTGCCGTCCTCGTCGGCCGCCACCGTGACATCGACACGGAACGGGTGCCGGCACGGCGCCATGGTGAACTCGTCGGACCGGCTGAACTCATAGCGCACCGGACGGCCCAGCCGCAGCACCGCCAACGCGACCAGATCCTCGACCAGCATTTCCTGCTTGGCGCCGAAACCACCGCCCACACGCGCGGCGAACACCCGCACCACATCGCGGTCCAACCGGAAGATGCGGCACAGTTCATCACGTACCAGGAACGGCACCTGGGTGCTGGTGCGGATGGTCAGCCGCCCGTCTTCGTCGACCCACCCCGTGCAGCCGTGGGTTTCCAGGTGCACGTGCTGCACCCGCTGTGTGCGATACCTCCCGCGGACCACGGTGTGCGCGGCGGCCACGGCCTGCTCCACATCACCGATACCGCCGTGCAGTTCGGCGACGACGTTGCGCGACGGGTCGGCGATGCGGGCGTCCGGGTTTTTGTCGGCGTGAAGCAGCGGCGCACCGGGGGAGCGCGCCACTTCCGGATCGAACACGGCGGGCAACTGCTCGTACTCCACGGCGATTGCCCGGCAGGCCTTTTCGGCGGCGGCGACGCTGTCGGCGACCACCGCGGCGACCCGCTGGCCGACGAACCGCACGGTGCTGTCCAGCACGTAGGTGTCGTCCGGGTCGTCCTCGCGGATCTCGTGGCGTGCGGTGGAGAACGCAACGCGCGGCGCGTCGAGGTAGGTCAGCACCAGGTGCACGCCGGGTACGGCCTCGGCGGCGCTGGTGTCGATCGCGACGATGCGCGCGTGTGCCACCGGACTACCCAGCACCGCCAGGTGCAGCAGGCCTTCTGGTGCGTGGTCCATGGTGTACTGCTCGGTGCCGGTCGCGACCCGCACGGCGGCCGGTGCGCCAACTGAAGCGGTTGTGCCGCCGGATTTCTCGACGTTGCTGACGCCGTCGAGCGCATCGGTGATGGACCGGTAGCCGGTGCAGCGGCACAGGTTGCCCTTGAGGTGCTCGGCCAGGTTGGCGCGCTGTTCTTCGGTGAACGTCGACGCGGTGGTGATCATGCCGGCCGTGCAGAAGCCGCACTGGAATCCCGCCGCTTCGACGAACCGGCGCTGCATCGGATGCAGATCTTCGGATGTGCCGAGGCCCGCAACGGTTTTCACGTCGCGACCGTCAGCGCGGAACGCCGGATATACACAGGAATGGACAGCAACGTCGTCGATCAGCACCGAGCATGCGCCGCAGTCCCCGGCGTCGCACCCCTTCTTGACCTCGAAGTGGCCGTGGTCGCGCAGGAAGGTGCGCAGACACTGCCCGGGCTGTGGGGCACCGGAGACGGGTTTGCCGTTGACGCGGACGCTCATGTCAGCTCCGAACGGACCTGCTCGGCCAACACGAGCGTCATCGCCCGGCGCCAGTCCGGATCACCGTGCGGATCATCCGACCACGCGTCCGGCGGAATCGACGCGTGCGCATCCTGGAGTTGATCCCGGCTGGGAACCCCGGGAAACGTGAACACGAACGGACGCACGGTCGCCGCGGTCACCGAGAGGACGAACCGTCCGCCGTCGGACTCGGTGTCGCGGCGGCCGATCACCACGATGCCGGAGCGCCCCAACGGCGACGGGGCGAGTTTGCGGTAGGACGTGCGGGCGCGCAGTGCGGCGGCGGGAAGATGCACCGAGCGCAGAACGTCCGTGGCGGCCAGGATGTTGGTGCCCGCCCCGGTGACCAGAGCGGCCACCGGCAGGCGGAAATCGTTGCCGTCGGAGCGCCACACCGTGGCCTCGCCGTCGAGCGCCGTGCACAACGAAATCATCGCTCCGGCCGGAAACGACAGACAGATGTTGCCGCCGACCGTGGCGCAGTGCCAGATCTTGAACGACGCCAACAACGCTCCGCAACATTGATGTAACAATGGCGCGGCTGTCCATTCGGTCCGGTGTTCCTGCAGATCGGCTGACAGGCGGGCCACGTCGGCCAGCGTGCACGTCGCGGCGAGCTCGATCCCGCTGTCGCTCAACGTGACCGGCGGCCACCCCAATCCGGTGAGGTCCACGAGCCTGCGCAACTGCGGCTGCGGCTCGGAAAACAGCCAGGTCCCACCGGCCAACACCGCGTCGCCGGTCCCCAGTGGCCACAACTCGTCACGACGGGTCGGCCGGTCCACCACCTCGACGGTGTTGAGGTCCATTCCCGCGACCGTAACCAAAGTGACCGCGCCGTGCAGCCTGAATCCCGGCACACCGCTCGGCGTGCGAACCGCCGCGATCTGTTCGATTCTTAGTCGGTGGTCGCACCGCTAACGCTGCAGTCCAAGAAACGTGTGCATCCGGTCGACGAGGTACCTCCCGTCGGCAAGCTCGCCACGTACGGGTTCCAACATGTGGTGGCGTTCTATGCCGGTGCGGTGCTGGTGCCGATCCTGATCGCCAGCGCCATCGACCTGCCCACGCAGGACCTGGTCAAGCTGATCACCGCCGACCTGTTCACGTGCGGTATCGCCTCGATCATCCAGGCCGTCGGGTTCTGGAAAGTCGGTGTGCGACTGCCGTTGCTGCAGGGCGTGACATTCACCGGCGTGTCACCGATCATCGCGATCGGCCTTGCGCACGGCGGTGGTGCCTCCAGCCTGCTCTACGTGTACGGCGCGGTGATCGTCGCGGGCATCTTCACGTTCCTGATCGCTCCGGTGTTCATCAAGTTGCTGCGGTTCTTCCCGCCCGTGGTCACCGGAACGCTGATCACCATCATCGGGCTCTGCCTGGTTCCCGTCGGCGCACACGACGCGGTGACCAATCCTCACACCGGCGAGGTCGATCCGACCAACCTGCGGTGGTTCCTCTACGCCCTGGGCACCATCGCCGTCATCGTCGCGATCCAGCGGATCTTCAGCGGATTCCTGGCCACCATTGCGGTGCTGCTCGGACTGGTCATCGGCTGCGCGGTGGCATACGCCTTGGGCGACATGAACTTCGACGACGTCGCACAGGCGAACATGTTCGGCTTCACCCAGCCGTTCCTGTTCGGCATGCCCAAGTTCGACTTCGTCGCGTGCCTGACGATGATCATCGTGCTGATGATCACCGCGGTCGAGTCCACGGGAAGCACGTATGCGACCGGTGAGATCGTCGGCAAGCGCGTCAAGGCCTCCGACATCGGCAACGTGCTGCGCGCCGACGGCCTGGCAACCACCATCGGCGGCGTCTTCAACTCGTTCCCCTACACCGCGTTCTCGGAGAACGTCGGCCTGGTCCGGCTGACCGGGGTGAAGAGCCGCTGGGTGGTGGCTGCCGCCGGCGTGATCATGATCCTGCTGGGGTTCCTGCCCAAGGTCGCCGCCGTGGTGTCCTCGATCCCGCAACCCGTGCTGGGTGGTGCCGCGCTCACGCTGTTCGCGACGGTGGCCGTCGTCGGCATCCAGACGCTGGGCAAGGTGGACTTCACCGACCACCGCAACCTCATCATCGTCACCACCAGCCTGGCCGCGGCGCTGTGGGTGACGTCGTATCCCGATGTGGCGCAGGCGCTCCCGGCCGGTATCGATCTTCTGTTCGGCAGCGGCATCAGCATCGGCGCGATCTCCGCGATCCTGCTCAACGTGGTGTTCTTCCACCTCGGCGGTCGCGGTGCGCGCGTGGCGGGCAGCGGCACCATCACCCTCGACGAGGTCAACGCCATGACCGAGCAGCGTTTCAAAGAGGTGTTCGGGCGTGTGGTGCAGAACGTGCCGTGGGTGCTGGAGCGGGTGTACACCAGCCGGCCGTTCACCGATACGAACGCGCTGCGACAGGCGTTCCAGGACGCCCTGCTAGCCGGTTCGGCCGATCAACAATTGGAGCTGGTGCGGGCATTCCCGGATCTGGGCGCCGAGGACGAGACAGGGCATGCGCTGGCCGTCGACCACGTCGCGCTGTCCAACCTCGACGAGGACGACCACAACGACGTCGTGCAACTGGCCACCGCGTACCGCGAACACTTCGGATTCCCGCTCATCATCTGCGCGCGCGAGACCCAGCATTTCGACCGGATCCTGCAGAACGGCTGGTCGCGGATCGACAACTCGCCGGCCGCGGAGAAGTCGTTCGCGCTGATCGAGATCGCCAAGATCGTCAAATACCGGTTCGACGACCTGGTGGCCGACGCCAACCCGATTGCGGCAGCACGCTTCGGTCGCCTCACCGAACTCCGGTGACATGACCGGCCGCACACTCACCATCGCCGATTTCAATGAGCTCAGCGACCGCCAGCGGATGCACGTGCTGTTCGACGTGTGCACGTCCACGATCTGGGCCCGGCGGGTACTGGCCGGGGGACCGTTCCCCGACGTGGACGCGCTGCTGGACCGCGCCGACCGGGTGCTCGCCGAACTGCCTGACGCCGAGATCGACGAAGCGCTCGACGGGCACCCGCGCATCGGCGGCCGCGTCGACAACCCGTCCTCGGCGCGCGAACAGGCGGGCGTGGCTGACGCCGACGCGGCCGTTCGCGCCGAGCTGGCCGAGAAGAACCGTGTCTACGAGGACACGTTCGGGTACGTCTACCTGGTGTGTGCCAGCGGCCGCTCCGCCGAGGAACTTCTCGCGATCCTGACCGAGCGCCTGGAGAATGACCCGGAAACCGAACGCCGGGTCATGCGCAACGAGCTGGCGAAGATCAACCGGCTGCGGCTGCAACGCCTGTTCGCTGAGGGGGAGACATGACACATATCAGCACCCACGTGCTCGACACCGTCACCGGGCGTCCGGCCGAGGGAGTTCCCGTCACGTTCAGCGACGCCGAGGGCACCGTGCTGGCACAGGGCACCACCGACAGCGACGGCCGCATCCCCGACCTGTACACCGGACCGGCGTCGGGAATCCACCGGTTACGTTTCGACACCGCAACGTATTTCGCTGCACAGCAGGTGAGTAGCCTGTACCCGGAGGTCGTGGTCGCGCTGGACATCACCGGCGCCAAGTACCACGTGCCGCTGCTCCTGGCGCCCTTCGCCTATTCGACGTACCGAGGAAGCTGATATGTCCGACATCATCCTGGGCAAGAACCAGTACGGGAAGGCCGAGAACCGCGTCGTGCGGATCTACCGCGACAGCCCGCGGCACGAGATCCGCGACCTCAACGTCTCAACCTGCCTGCGCGGCGATTTCAGCGGCGCGCACCTCACGGGCGATCAGTCGCAGGTGCTGCCCACCGACAGCCAGAAGCAGACCGCGTACGCCTACGCCAAACAACCCGGCATCACGACCATCGAGGAGTACGGGCTGGCGCTCGCCCGCCACTTCGTCGATGACGTCGAACCCGTCGCTGCGGCGCGCATCGAGATCGACGAATATGCCTGGGAGCGTGTGGTTGTCGACGGTACCGAACACGACCACACCTGGATCCGCAAAGGTCAGGAGACCCGCACTGCAGCCGTGACGGTCGACGCGGACGGCGCCTGGATCGTCGGCGGCCTGAAAGACCTGGTGATCCTGAAGTCCACCGGATCGGAGTTCGCCGGATTCCTCACCGACGAGTACACGGTCCTCGAACCCACCCACGACCGCGTGATGGCGACCTCGCTGATCGCGCAGTGGCGGTTCACCACCACCGACGCCGACTGGGACGCCATCTACACCGGGGTCAAGGCGCATTTGGTCGAACAGTTCGCGGTGCTGCAGTCGAAGGCATTGCAGCAGACGCTGTTCCACATGGGCAAGGCCGTGCTGGAGAGCTACCCGATGATCGCCGAGGTGCGCCTGTCCGCACCCAACAAGCACCACTTCGCCTACGACCTGTCGCGGTTCGGGCTGGAGAACAACAACGAGGTGTTCCACGCCGACGACCGCCCGTACGGCCTGATCCAGGCCACCGTCACCCGCGACGACGCGCCGCCGCCCGGACCGGCATGGGATCTGCAGCAGGGCTGGCTCGCGTGACGCGCTGGGGGACACCGTGGCGAGGCTGGTGATCGACGGCGCCGCGATCGCCACCGTCGACGCAGCGCACACCGAACACAACCGCGGGTACATCGTCGTCGACGACAACATCATCACCGCGGTCGGCGCGGGCCCGGCGCCCGAGGTGCCCGGCGCCAAGACCATCGATGCGCGGGGGTGCCTGGCCACACCGGGCCTGGTGAACACCCACCACCACCTGTATCAGTGGATCACCCGTGGCCACGCGCAGGACGGCACGCTCTTCGAATGGCTGACCACGCTGTACCCCCTGTGGAGCCACCTGGACGCCGACCTGGAGTACGTCGCCGCCAGTGCGGCACTCGCGGCGCTCGCACTGTCCGGGTGCACCACGACCACCGACCACCACTACGTGTTCCCCCGCGGCGGCGGTGATGTGCTCGGAGCGGAAATCGCTGCCGCACAACGCATAGGGCTGCGCTTTCACCCCACCCGCGGCTCGATGGACCTGGGCGCCTCGGCAGGCGGACTGCCGCCCGACAACGTGGTCGAGGACATCGACGCCATCCTCGCGGCAGGTCAGGACGCCGTGAGCGCGCATCACGACCCCTCGTTCGGGTCGATGTGCAGAATCGCGCTGGCCCCGTGCTCGCCGTTCTCGGTGAGCGGCGAGTTGATGCGGGAGTCCGCGGCTCTGGCCCGCGAGCTCGGCGTGCGGCTGCACACCCACATCGCCGAGACCACCGACGAAGAGCAGTTCTGCCTCGAGCGCTTCGGCGCACGTCCCGTCGACTACGTCGAATCGCTGGGCTGGCTGGGCGACGACGTCTGGTTTGCGCACGGTGTGCACCTCTCGGCGTCTGACATCGCCAAGCTCGCGCAGACCGGCACGGGGGTGGCGCACTGCCCGAGCTCCAACGCGCGCCTGGGTGCGGGCACCGCACCGATCCCCGAACTGTTGGCCGCGGGCGTGCCCGTGGGCCTGGGTGTCGACGGCGTGGCCTCCAACGAGCACGGCGGCCTGGGCGGCGAGCTGAGGCAGGCGCTGCTGATGGCGCGCAACCGCTTGGGGCCGACGGCGATCACTGCGCGACAAGTACTGCAAGCGGGCACAATCGGCGGTGCCCGGTGCCTCGGCCGTGACCGCGAACTGGGCTCGCTCGAACCCGGCAAGCTGGCCGACATCGCGCTGTGGCGGGTGGACGGCCTGGGCCACGCCGACATCGACGACCCCGTGTGCGCGCTGGTGTTCGGGCCGCCCGCGCCGCTGCGGTTGCTGCTGGTCAACGGCGTCCCCGTGGTCGCCGACGATGAGTTGCGCACGGCCGATACGGCGACGTTGGCGGGTGATGCCCGCGACGCGGCCCGCACCATGCGAGCGCGGGCCGGGGCATGACGACCTACCGCGGGCACCTGATCCACATCGGCGGTGCGCCGCGACTTGCCGACGCCGCGCAGTGCCTGGTGAGCGAACCGGACGGCGCGATCGTGGTCGACGACACGGGGCGGATCACCTACAGCGGGCCGTTCGACGCGCGGCCCGACGGCGACGCGGTGGTCGACGTGCGGCCCGCGTTCGTGCTGCCGGGATTCGTCGACACCCACATCCACTTCCCGCAGACCTACTGCACCGACTCCTACGGTGGTGGCCAGTTGCTGGACTGGTTGTCGCGCTGCATCTTTCCCGCCGAGGCGAAGCTCGCCGATCCCGCGTATGCGCAGCGGGTCGCGCAGGACTTCTGCCGTCGCCGGATCAGTGTCGGGACGACAACCGCGCTGGTGTTCGGGTCGGCGTTTCCACACGCGCAGGACGCGTTGTTCCGTGAGTCGATCCGGACCGGGCTGCGGACCATCTCGGGGCGGGGGATTCAGACCGTGGGCCCGCCGTCGGCCGAGCCGTTGCTCACCGACGAGGCCACGGCGATCTCGTTGGTGACCGAGGAGATCGTCCGATGGCACGCCGCCGACACCGGCGATCCGGCGACCGCGCTGGTACACGCCGCGGTGGTGCCGCGGTTCGCGCTGTCGGTGACCACCCAGACCCTGCATGCGCTCGGCGAGCTCTGCGACTCGGTCCGCGACCGCGGCGTGTACTTCCACACCCACCTCAACGAGAACGTCGACGAGGTCGCCGCGGTTCGCGAAACCTACGGTGTTCGAGCCTATCTGGACACCTACGACTCGATCGGCAAGACCCTGCTGGGGCCACGCAGTGTGCTGGCACATGCCGTGCACTGCACACGCGACGAGCTGGCCCGGATGGCCGACACCGGCACGTCGATCGCACATTGCCCCACGTCGCAGCTGTTCCTCGGCAGCGGCGTCATGCCGTGGCAGGCGACCGTGGGGAGCGGGGTGAACGTCGCCCTCGGCACTGATGTGAGCGCGGGCGACGAGTGGCTGATAACCCGCGTGCTCAACGACTGCTTCAAGGTGCACATGTCCGAACCCGGTGATCAGGCCGTGGCGCTGCATCCGGCCGAGCTGCTGTTCACCGCGACGCTCGCCGGCGCGCGGGCCCTTGCGCTGGAGGACCGCATCGGTAACCTCGACGCCGGCAAGGAGGCCGACTTCGTGGTGGTCGACCCGCGCCGCCAGGAACTGCTGGCCGAATCCCTTTCCCAGATCGACGAATACGACCGTGCCGCTCAGCTGTTCACGCTGCTGATGGGCATGCGGGAAGAGGCTGTGGTCCAGGTCTACGTGAAGGGCCGCAAGCTCAACTGACCTACTGCTGCGGTTGCGGGCGTGCGCGAGCGGGCTTATGTTGCGAATACCCGAGTTCAACGTGATACGACGTCCCCAGCAGGGCGGGATACGGACACCTCCGGGCCGTACGACTGTGAAGTCACCACGCCAAAGGAGTTCGCCATGAGCAGTTTTCGGGTGCCGGCCATCGACATCAGCCCCTACGTGACGCATGGGTCCGCGTCGTCAAGGGCCACGGTCGCCGCTGATATGGACCACGCGTGCAGCACCGTGGGTTTCGTCCAGATTCACGGCCACGGCATCGATCCCGGAGTGATCGCCGGTCTCACCGACGCCGCCGATGCGTTCTTCGGACTGCCGCTCGCCGAAAAGAACAGGTGGCGTCGTCCGGCGTCGGAGAACCGCGGGTACAGTCCGCCGAAATCCGAATCGTTGCGGCTGAGCCTGGACGCGGCGTCGACCAACAACATGAACGACTTCTTCGAGGCGTTCAACGTGGGCCGCTCGCTGGATGATTACCCGAACGTCCCCGACGACGTGCGGCATCACTACGCCACGAACACCTGGCCGGACGTCGACGGATTCGACAGCGCGGTGTGGGCGTACTTCGGTGAAGCCGAACGGGTCGCGACGACCATGACCACGATCTTCGCCGACGCGCTGCACCTCCCCGTCGACTACTTCACGAGCCGCACCGGTCACTCGGTCAACACGTTGCGGATCAACAACTATGCGCTACCCGAGGACACCCGAGTTCCCACCGACGGTGAGTTGATCGGCATGGGTGAGCACACCGATTACGGCATCGTCACCGTGCTGTGGGCCGATCAGGCTCCAGGTTTGCAGATCCTCGGCAGCGACGGCGCCTGGCACGACGTCAGACCGGACGACGGCGCGTTGCTGATCAACCTCGGCGATCTCACCGCGCGGCTCACCAACGAACGCTGGTTGTCCACGCTGCACCGGGTGCGGCCGCCGGTGGTCGACGGACGAGTGCAACGGCGTCGCTCCGCGGCGTTCTTTTTCGACGCGAACGCCGACGCCGTCATCGCGCCCCACCCGTCGTTCGTCGACGCGTCGCGTCCTGCGCTGTACGAACCGGTCACGGTCGACGAGCATCTGCGCGCCAAACTGGCGGGTTCGCGCATCGGGATTCCCAACACCGCAGCCGAACGCGAATCGGCCCGGTTGCACGCCTCGAGCTCGTCGGGCGCGCAGTAAGGGTGCGCCGGGGAGATATTTGAACCCGGCAAATTAGCCGAATCCACCGTTCGTACGACTGTGCGGCGAGTACGGTGCGCTATACCGTTGCGTTTGCAACGCCGGCTTTCAGACGTACCTGGAGGGGTGTATGTCGAAGGGCTTCCGCCTGCAGTATCCCTGCGGATCCGGTGTACTGCTGTTGGTGGGCCTGGGCATAGGAGTTGCCCGCGTTCGGGAGAGCAGTTCGACCAAGCCGAGGAAGTTCGATCGACGCGCCGTCGGGCAGGTTGTCACTGCCGCGCGCCGGATCGTCGGCTCCTACGCAGAATTGCCGACCCAGTACGTCGATGCCCACGGTCACGCGTACTCGACGAACCTTCCCGCGTCGCAAGCATGTTCGATTCCCGTGGCGCCCCGATGTGAACATGCCCTGCTGCCGCGCGTCGTCGAGGATGGCGCGTCGGCCGGCCGGCTGGTCCTGAAATCGACGTGGAACGTCGAACCGGCGCGGGATCGTGCCGTGGTGGAGCAGTCCGCGTAGATCGCGCACATCTGGCGCCCTGAGCAGGGCGAACACCAACTTGTCGGTGCCCTCTGTCAATCTGTTCGGCTCGCAACCGTGCGGGCGACGAACGACAGATTGGGGGAACTGCCATGACCGCCTGCTCGGCGCGAATGCCTTTGAACGGACATCGGCCCAACAGCCACATCGAGGCCCTGACGGCGTCGGTGTGCCCGGAGCCCACGCGACCCGCACGCCCTGCGCGCGTGGAGCTTTCGGCCCGCGAACAGGAGATCCTGATCGCGTGGCTGAAATCCGACAGCAAGACCGAAGTCGGAAAGGCGCTGCACCTCGCACCCGGCACGGTGCGCACGTACCTGCAGCGCATCCGCGACAAGTACGAGCGCGCCGGGCGTCCCGCCCGCACCAAGGCCGCGCTCGTGGCGCGGGCGATCCAGGACGGCTACGTCGATGTGGCGGACCTGTGATGCGGGTGCACATTCTGCAGGCCGACGACTGGACGGCCGGTGTGATCACACTGCTGGCGCCCGCGTAACCATGCCGGCCGTGGCGTCACCCGGTTGGGGGCGCCCGGCTGCCGGAGGCTTTCCACATCCACACGGTGGACCCGTTGCCGCGTGTCGGTCCTCATCAGCCGCTACGCAACTCCGCCCGCGTTGATTGCCGAGACCTCGTGCAAGAGAGCGGGTTTCGATCATAGGTGGATTTTATGTTCGCACAGCATCCCGAATGTCCGGCGTGTGGCGGCCGGCAGACCACGAAGCTGGTGTACGGCATGCCGGTCGACACCGACTCGTGGGATCCGTGGCTGTACCCGGCCGGATGCTGCGTCATGCCCCAGCAATGGCGCTGTGAGGTCTGTGATCACGAATGGTGATGCCCCGCGGTCTGGGGAGGTGGGGTATTCATGAAAAGTGCGATATCACCGGTGATATCGCACTTCTTACGCAAGCACATAACGCTCACAGGTGCTGAAGTGACGGTTGTGACGACCACTCCGACTTGTCACCACGTCTGAGTAGCGTCCGCGACATGAGTGACAAACGGAGAGCGCGCCGGGCGAAACAGGCCCGCCGCGATGCGCGACGAGCGAAGAAGCGGGATGCGGGGACGGTTCTCACGTCGGAACTGATCGACATCATTCGCGGCACTTTGGCAGGTCATCCTGTCGAGCTGCTCTGCGTGGCCAGTCGCCTGGCGGAGGCCTACGAAGGTGACTCGCTCAGCGCGGACACGAGTGTCGGCGAGATGTTCAACATGATGCTCACGGCGCGGGACAGGGAGACGTTGTCGCTGCTCGCAGTGCTCGCCGAGCTTCTCGTCGACAAACCCGAGATCCAGCGTCGATGTCGACAGGTGGTGGAGGAGCGAGGGCGCGGCTTGCCGCGATGGATCGCCGCACTCCCACAGATCGAGGTGCACCGGGCCGTGCGGGGCACGCACTTACTTGGTGACTTCGAGGAGATCCTGCTCGGTGCCCGTATCGACGGGACCCACGACTTGGCGGTCTCGGTCCACATCGATCACAACGCGTTGTCGAGCGTCATCGATGGGTCTGCTGTGCCTCTGTCGATCGACGAGGTGCTTGCCAAGGTAACCAAATCTGCCCGAGAGACGGAGATCTCCGAGATGAGCCTGGCAGATGCGCGAGCGTGGATCGAACGCGGGCTGGCCAGAAGAACGTGGGTTCGACAGGGGGAGAACGGGATACTCGACCGCCCCTTGCTTAGCTGGCTGGTGCAGCGGCTGCCGGAAGGCGGCAAGTGCACAAGACCACACCTCAGTTCGATCAGTGTCGGGGAATTGTGTGACCAATTCTATTCCACAGAACCATCTGCACCCTTCGGCAGCACTGAGCACCGTTTGCTGCTGTCGGAGGTCCTCCTTTGCAGCGTCGATCCGTTGCGGTGGAGTCCCAGTCGCGTCGAACAGGTTCTGAGAGACGACAACACCTACGACGAATATCCGCTTGAAGTCGCGTTGGATCTCCCCGATCTGTTGCGTGTGTACATTCCGTTCGCACACGCGCAGCGCGGCATTCGCGACGAACTCACGTCACGAACCATCGCGACGCTTGATGGATTCGAACCCGAATACATAGATGAGGTGTTGCGACGAGCCGAGTGGTGGGATGTCGATGACGCGGTCTAGAGAAGTGGGGGCTCAACGAAAAGTGCGATATCACCGGTGATATCGCACTTCGAACTCATACACACCAATCCCGCCAGGTGCGGAAGTGACGGATGTGACCAGCGGTCGCCGACGGACGGTTACCGCGCCACCAACCGATCCAGCGCCGACTGGCTGACGTCATCGGCCGCGCGGCCGATCATCAACCGCTGATCAGTTTCCTGCATCGGCATGAACACCTCGAAATGCATGGCGATCTCGCCGGCCTGAGGATGCCGGATCACCTTCTGACCGCGTCCGCCTCCACTGACGTCCTGGGCCGCCCATAAACGAGCGAACTCGTTGTGCGCACTGGTCAATTCGCCGATGAGATCGGTCAACATCCGATCCTCCGGATGCGCGGCCCACGCGCCACGAAGATTGGCGATCGCGTCCCGCACGACGCGGTCCCGATCCACATAGAACGCGCTGACTTCTGGATGCATCAAACACACCCACATCGCGTTGCGTTGTACCGGGGGAAGCTCACCGAAATCGGTGAGCAGTCGCGCCATCTCCGGGTTCCAGGCCAGGATGTCGAACCGGTGATTCATCAGCATCGCGGGCAGTGGTGACAGGTCGCTCACCATCCGGGCGAGCGGTGGCGCCGCCGTCGTCGCCGGCTTGTCGGCCCCGCGCGGCCGCTGCCGGGCCAGGTCGTACAGATAGGCCCGCTCGGCCGGGCTGAGCCGCAGCGCGCCGGCGAGGGCCTCGACCACCTCCGCCGAGGGCCGCAGGCCACGGCCTTGCTCCAATCGCACGATGTAGTCGGTGCTGACCCCGGCGATCTCGGCGACCTCCTCGCGGCGCAGGCCCGGGGTACGCCGGATCGCTCGACGCATGGGCAGGCCGAGGTCCTGCGGGTTCAGGCGTTCGCGTCGGCTCCGCAGGAATGCGGCCAGTTCGTGCGTCGCATCCACGACAGAGGTCACCATGAACCCTGCAACCGCTTCGGTAGGACTCCTGTTCCCAGGATGTCTCTTCCCTTACCCCCGGCGCGCGCGAAGGCCAGCCTGAGGGGGACGACACATCACGAGCACAGGAGGACACATGGCGCTCACACTCGACACCTACCGGATGCTGGGACGCTCCGGATTACGGGTCTCACCGCTGGCCCTGGGTTCCGCGACCTTCGGTACCGATTGGGGCTGGGGCGCCGAACGCGACGACGCCCGCAAACTGCTCGACCTCTACGTCGAGCGCGGCGGCAACTTCATCGACACCGCCAACACCTACACCGACGGCAGCTCCGAACGGCTGCTCGGCGAGTTCACGCAGGGTAACCGCGAAAGCCTTGTGCTGGCCACCAAATACACCACGCAACGTCGACCGGGCGACCCGAACTCCGCAGGCGCCTCGCGCAAGAGCCTGGTCGCGTCGGTCGACGCGAGCCTGCGGCAACTGCGCACCGATTACCTCGACCTGCTCTTCCTGCACGTGTGGGATTTCGCGACACCCGTAGAGGAGATCCTGCGGGGTATGGACGACCTGGTGCGGCAGGGCAAAATCCTCTACGTCGGTATCTCCAACGCCCCGGCCTGGCAGGTGTCACGGATGCAGGCGATCGCCGACCTGCGCGGCTGGTCACCGCTGGTCGCGCTGCAGATCGAGTACAACCTCATCGAACGCACCGGGGAACGCGACCTGATACCGATGGCACGTGAGATGGGGCTGGGGGTGACGCCGTACTCGCCGCTGGGCGGTGGCGTGCTCACCGGAAAGTACCGCCGCGACGACCTCACGGCGAGCCACCTCGCGTCCGAAGGCAGCACCCGGGGAAGCTTCAACGCCGCCCTGGGCACCGTCACCGAACGCAACATTTCCATTGCCGACGTGCTGAAAGACGTTGCGGCGGAACTGGGCTGCACGTCCGCTCAGGCCGGCCTGGCCTGGATGCTGCAGAACCCGGACATCACGGCGCCGGTCATCGGCGCCCGCACACCCGCCCAACTGGAGGAAAACCTCGGCGCGCTCGACATCGACCTGGCCGAAGACCACCTCGCGCGCCTCGACGAGGCCAGCGCGATCGACCTCGGCTATCCCCATCAGATGCTCGCCAGTGACCGCATCCGGAATGTGACAGGGGGATCGTGAGGTTGCGCGTCAACTCTTCCGGTAACGCACCGCGTCGTTCACCAGGGTCACCAGCGCCTTGCGCCGCACCTCGGGGCCCTCGCCGGCCACGGTGGTGCCGAGCATGAGGTCGATGGCGGCAGGGACCGCGAGCCACCACGCTGCCATCGAACGGGCCACGTAGAGCAGATATGCCGGTGCGACGTCGTCGCGGAGCGTTTTGTCGGCTTGTGCGAGGGCGACGACGCGGCGGTCACCGGCATAATGCTCGGCCCGCTCGTCGCGTGCGGCAGGTGGGTTGCCGTCCAAGGGATTACGGTCGAGACCCTCCCACAGCAGCAACCGCAGATAGTGCGGGTACTCGCGGTGGTAGTCGTAGATGCGCCCGGAGAACTCGCCGAGGTCATGTGCCAGTTCGGGCGTGAGCGGGACGGCGGCGGCGAGCTTGATCATCTCCTGTTCGAGCACGGCGCTGAACAGGTTCTGCTTACTCCCGAAGTACTGATAGATGCGTTCCTTGTTGACGCCGGCCCGCGAAGCGACACGGTCGACGCGGGCGCCCAGCGGACCGTGCTCGCTGAACTCGTGCACGGCGGCGTCCAGCAGCTTCTGCTTGGTGCGCGCGGTGTCCCAGGCCATGCGCGCAGTCTAACAGTTCCCAACTGGTCAGTTGGGAAATGTCAGAGCTGCGCACCGCCTGAATCAGAAGAAGCCCTTCGCGGTGGTCGCGTAACTGGTCAGGACGCACTTGGTCTGCTGGTAGTGCTCCAGCATCATCTTGTGGTTCTCGCGACCGATGCCGGACTGCTTGTAACCGCCGAACGCCGCGTGCGCCGGGTAGTTGTGATAGTCGTTGACGAAGATCCGGCCGGCCTGGATGTCTCGGCTCGCGCGGTAGGCGACGGTGCCGTTTCGCGTCCACACCCCGCCCGCCAGACCGTACAGCGAGTCGTTGGCGATCTTGATGGCGTCGGCATCGTCGTAGATATCGGCCTGGATCAGGGCACGCGACGGACAGGTGCAGGTTTCGCCCTGGTTGAGGGCGAACATCGTGAAGCCTTCCAGCGTGCGGTCGTAGAAGTCGTCGTTCGCGTCGGCGACGTCGGCGAAGAAGATGTTGGGGCTCTTGCCGCCCAACTCCAGCGTCACGGGAATCAGGTTCTGCGAGGCGTATTGCATGATCGCGCGGGAACTGCTGGCGAGCGGCTTGCCGGCTTCGAGCCCGAATCCGGTGACCACATTGATCACACCCGCAGGCACCACGTCGGCGATCAGTTCGAGCAGCACGTGGATCGAAGCCGGTGTCTCGCGGCGAGGTAATACGGGGCCGCGGTGTCGTCGACGCTCGTGACGTGACCGTAGGTGATGTCCACGACGCCGGGGATCTTCTCGGCCAGCGGCATGTGGACCGACGCGAAGTAATCGTCGAAGGATGCGGGATCGGTGGGGTGGCCGTACAAGACGACGAGCTTGACCATGTTTCTCCTGTGAATGTGACTGCGTGCGAGTGGATTACGAAGGGATGACGGGAAGCAGCAGCGTCGAAGGGGTTGACCCGCCGGTATGGATGGTGGTGCGACCGGCGTAGATGCTCGCCGGCCGGTCTTCGGGGTGGGTGTGCAGCCACGGGCCGGAGCCGCGGGACACCCACGCCTCGTTGCCGTCCCTGGGTTCCTCACGCTCGAAGTCGTGGCCGCTGATCTGCAGCGCGATCCGGTATCCGGCGGGAAGCACGATGCAGGTGGGCCAGATCTCGATGTCGAGTTGGTAGACGGTGCCGGGATCGAGCGGTTGGAGCTCGTCGTGACTGTGGTACGGCCGGTAGGGCAGGCTGCGGGTGACGTCGAGCTTGCGGTGGCTGGCACGCAGCCAGCCCTGGGCCAGCGGGGTGTGCGGGTCGATGGTGCCCTGGAACTCGACCTCCCGGCCGTCGGGGGCGAAAGCCTGCAACGTCACGAACAGGTCCGCATCGACGGTGGACGACGACACGAACAGTCGCGCCGAAAGTGGTCCGGTCAGTTCGGTTTCCGCGGTGAGCGGGCCGGTGAAGAAGGTCAGCGGTTCGCCCGCGGCATCGAAGGTGGCGCTGTGCTCGGTGTCGACCGGCGCGGAAGTCAACGCCATGTCGGCGGCATCGAGATGCACCTCGGTCCACTGCGTGTTCTCCAGCGGCCAGGCCGTATGGGTGCGAACCTCGACCTCGTCGGTGAACGGCCGACGGATGTGCAGCAGAACCGGTGGTCGTGTGTCCCAGCCGTTGTCCTCGCCCTTGAGGAAATGGTCGAGGAACTCCTTCTGCAGCGCCATGCCCTGCGGCAGGTAGAACCATTCCTCGTGGCGCCCCGGGTGCGCTTCGAGCCACTTCTGCGCCGACGCGGCCTGGGTGAACGCCTCGAAATTGCCGCGTGGATGCAGGCCGAACCCGGCCCAGTTCGCGGCGCTGAGGAACGGCACCGTGACCTTCGACCAGTCCGGGGACCGGTCCCGGTAGAACTCGTCATCGAGTGGCCGTTTCAAGATCTCCGGCAGTGGATCGTTACGGTTCAGCGCAAGCTCGTCGGCGCTCAAATCCTCAGGGCCGGTGGCTCGTTCGCCCTGCCAGCGGTCCATCCTGCCGTCGGGGTTGCCGTGCTGCACGGACACGACCTGCCTGGGGTACCAGGCCTCGAGGAAGCCATTGCTGACGATTCCGCCGTGCCGGGCCCAGTCCCGGTAGAAGTCACCGACACCCTCCCACGGAATCATCGCGGCCAGTGACGGCGGCTGTTGGGTGGCCACCAACCACTGGTTGATCGCGTAGTAGGAGATGCCGTTGAGGCCCACTTTGCCGGTGCTCCACGGCTGCCGCGCGGCCCACTCGATGGCGTCGTGGTAGTCGCGTACCTCGCGGGGTGAGAGCATGTCGAGCACGCCGGGGGAGCGGCCCGCGCCGCGGGAATCCACACGCACCACGGCGTACCCCCACGGCACCCAGATCTCCGGATCCACGGTCTCCCACGCCATGTACGACCTGCTGGATCCGGGCAGGATGTCGGGATAGGTGGTGATCAACCAATTCCATTGCGGTGCATAGCCATCGGAATACTCGACACCTTTGCCGTACGGGCCGAGGGTCATCACCACCGGCGCCGGCTCGCCGTCGTCGGGACGGAAGACATCCGCCCGCAAAATCAGTCCGTCGTCGCACGGGACGGCGACGTCACGTTCGATGATCACGTTGTGTCCTCCTGACGGTGAGGGGTGAGCGGCGGCGGAAAGCTCCCGCGTCCACTTTCCAACTGATGAGTTGGAGTGTGGCATGGCTCACGCCAGAAAGCAACCAGTGAGTTGGATGCTGGTGGGGGTGGGGCGCGGTCATCAGCTCCGCGTAGGCGCGGCGTAGGGGTTGAAAAGATGCTTCTGCACCTGACTTTCATGGAATACGGGGGCTGCGGAGCTACGTGCATTGACGCAAGCTCCCAACTAGACAGTTGGATAGGCGGTAGCGGGCCTCGGAGGAACACGGCAACTCTCAAACGCGGATGTCGTCTACGGCCGCACCTATGGAGATGACGACTTTGCCGTGTACACCGCCATTTTCGAGTTTGGCGTGGGCTTCGGCGATGCGCTCGAGCGGGAATACACTGTCTGCGACAGGCTGCAGGTGACCGGTTTCGGTGATCTGGGTGAGTTCTTCGAAAAGGACGCCGGTGGGGTGCCCGAGGAAAAACCGGATCCGACGCTCTCCGAAGATCCGTGATGCCGCGATGACGCCGAGACTCCGCAGCTTGTGGTCGACGTCGAAGGCGATGGTGACCATCCGACCACGCGGCGTGAGATGTCTACGAAGACTCCACAGTTCGTTGCCCCTGGTGTCGAAGATGACGTCATAGGATCCGAGGGAGGCGACGGGCGTGCGGTAGTCGATAACGTCGTCGGCTCCGAGCCTGAGCACGAAGTCCGCGCTGCTCGCGCTCGTAAGCGCCGTCACATGTGCCCCGAGCATGCGTCCGATCTGCACTGCGACGCTGCCCACGCCGCCGGCAGCGCCGCGCACCAGCAGTCGTTCGCCTGCGTGCAACCGCGCCTGGTCGCGTAGTCCGACGAGCGCGGTCGCCCCGCCGGCGACCAGTGTGACCGCATCTTCTGCGCTCCAGCCGTCGGGTGACCGAGCGATCCTGCGCGCCTCTACCGGCACGTACTCGGCGGCAGAGCCGATCGGTCCACGTTCGTCGACGGTGCCCCATACACGTTCTCCCACAGCAAATTCGGTGACATCTTGTCCCAGGGCGACGATCTCGCCGGCGAAGTCCACACCGACGAATCGAGGGAGCGTCACACGCGCGAGAGCCCTGAGCTTGCCCTGGCGTTGTGCGAGTTCGCCTCCGTTGACCGTCGTCGCTTCCACACGCACGAGCACCTGACCGTCCCCTGGTTGCGGTACTGGTACCCGCAGGACTTCCAGAACCTGCGGTGCTCCGTACCGCCGGAATGCCGCGGCGGCCATGGTTGCGGTGGTGTCTCCTGTGGTCATCGCCGTCCTCTCCGTTCATCGCATGTGCCGTCGCGACGCTATCGACTAAACGGAGAGGGGCATCCGTTTTAAGCTCTAGTGAGAACAGATTGAAGGGTTCTCTCTCGGATCGGAGGTCCTCGTGCGTCGGACGGCCCCCCGCAAGGACGCGCAGCGCAATCGTGCGCGCATCCTCGCCGCGGCGCGCGCTGCGTTCGTCGCGCACGGACTCGGCGCCTCTACCGCGGCGATCGCACGAGCCGCGAACCTGGGTACCGCGACGCTGTACCGTCACTTCCCGACTCGACCGGACCTGATCGACGCGGTGTTCGGCGAAGAGGTCGAGCACTGCCTGTCACTGCTTGCCGCCGCGATCACGGTCCCGGACCCTTGGCAGGGGCTCAGCCAGGCACTGGAGGCTGTGGTTGACCTCGAGCTTGACGCGCCGGGTCTCGCCGGCCGGATTGCCGGGGATCAGCGATCCACGCCGCTACTGGAGCACTTCAACCAGCGTGTGCGGCGAGACCTCGCCAGCCTGGCTGAACGCCTTCGCAACGTCGGCGCCGCCCGGTCCGATCTGAGGGGTTCCGATATCGCAATGCTGCTCACCGCACTTCGTGCCGTCGCGATGAGCGACCGGAACAACGCCCGAAGGAGCACTCGTCGATTCATCCGCCTGGCAATTGAGGGGCTGCGCTGACCCTCGATGTCTTGAACAGCAATTGTCATACGACCGGGCGCCGATATAGTAAGTGCACGGAGTATGACGAGCGGAGGTAGGGCGTGTCGAGGCGGGAAGCCGGCAATGTGGCGAAACCGCCTCGTGCCACCGGACTTGCCTCGATCGCGGGTTATCTTCTTCGGCGTGCTCAGCAGGTGCACAACGCGCTGTGGTCGCAGATGGTGGTCGGCGATCTGACGAGCCCGCAATATGCGGTGCTCGCAGCTCTGGCTTCGTTTCCGGACATCCCTCAACAACAAGTCGCTCAGTTGGCCTCGCTGGACAAGTCTTCGGCGGCCGACGTGGTGAACCGTCTGGTGGCGAGGTCGTGGATCAGCCGTGAACGCGACCCGGACGACGGTCGTCGTTACGTGTTGACGTTGACCTCTGCCGCGGCAATCGCACTGTCAGCGATCACGCCGAGCGTGGAAGAAGTTCAGGCGGCGCTGTTACGTCCGCTGGAAGCCGGGCGGCGGCGTCTTCTGATTCAGCGCCTTGCCGCCGTGGCCCGGGTGCCTGCCCGCGAACTCCGTGCTGAGGCTGCGTCCGACATCTGTACCCTCGACTTGGGCGCGCCCGGGCATCTGATCCGGCGCGCACAGCAAGTGCATACCTCGCTGTGGGGCGAGCTCGTGGGCAGTCTCCTCACCGGTCCACAGTTCGCGGTCCTGTACGTTGTGAGCCGTCGACCGGGAATCAACCAGACCCAGCTCGGGGAACTCGCCGCGCTGGACAAATCCAGTACTGCCGATGTGGTTTCGCGGTTGATGCGCCGTGAGCTTCTTGTGCGCGAACGCGATTCGAGCGACGGCAGGGGCCGGATGCTGTACGTACCGGAATCTACTGTGGCGCAACTGAAACAACTTGCACCGGCGGTTCGGCAAGTGCAGAACAGGCTGCTGGAGCCATTGGGCGAAAAAGTCCGATCGGCGTTCCTCGCCGACCTGGCGCAGGTTGCGTTCGTCGGAGAACCGCCGTCAGAGGCGTTGTAACACTTCCTGTGTGAGAGCTGGCCGTGCGGCAAAGGCACGCGCCTGACTGCATCGTCGCCGCGCTTTACGGGAATAGTACGTACACATGATTTACAGATGTCGTCACGCTTCCTGAGTAGTGCCTTGACCCGTGGTTGTTCGAGGATCTACTCTTACCGCCGGTAGTATGTATACGGACTATTGGAGAGGGTGTAAGCGATGACCAACCGGCGATTTCGTGCAAGCGATCCCGAGTTGGACCGTTTCTACGGCGAACTGTCGGCGGCAGCGCTACAGCCGTTGTGGGAGATGCGCGGCCTGCTCACCCCGGAGCCCAAAGTCAAAGGGATACCGCACCGTTGGGAAGGATCAGTGTTGCGTGAGCTCGGCGCAGCCGCCGGCGCGCGTGTGCCGGTCGACAGAGGTGGTGATCGACGGGTTCTGGCGTGCTGCAATCCAGGATTGGATGGGGCTCCGTATGCGGTGTCGACCTTGTGGGCCGCTGTTCAGTATCTGAAGGGTCACGAGTCGGCACCTGCACATCGGCACACCCCAGCGGCTCTGCGGTTCATCGTCGAAGGCGAGGGGGTGTGGACACTGGTCGACGATGACCCACTGCACATGGGATACGGCGATCTGGTCCTCACCCCGGCATGGACATTCCACGAGCACCACAACCCTGGCGACAAACCCATGATCTGGCTTGACGTTCTGGATCTCCCCATCGTGGCTGCGTTGGACGCGGTGTTTTTCGAGTCAGGCGAGAACGGGGTCCGCTCGGTGCACTCTGAGTCGCGATCGGTGTCCGAAGGCTGGTTCGGTGGAGGGCCCGGGCTGACCCCTGTGGGAGGTCCGGAACTGCCGGCACTCCGCTCGCCCCTGCTGGCGTACCGGTGGGCGCACACCGACCGCGCCCTGGACGCACAACTCGATGCCTCCGGTGCCGCTCACGCCCGCCTTCGTTACACGGACCCGGTGCGCGGCGGGGACGTCATGCCGACCATGCGTTGCGAAATGGATCGTGTGCGCCCAGGGCGAAGTACGTCACCGGAGAGGCAGACCGGAGGCCGCGTCGCTTGTGTGTTGTCAGGAACAGGGCGAATGGTGTTGGGGGGACAGAGTTTCGACCTGGCTCCCGGTGACGTGTACGCCATACCGTCCTGGACCTGGTGGCATATCGAGGCTGACGAGCAGGTGGATCTCTTCAGCACCAGCGATGCGCCGGTGCTTGAGGCGCTCGGACTCCTGCGAACCGACTCACGACAGGAGAAATGCTCACAATGACCACCAAGGTCGACAATCTGGTCGTCGGCGGGGGGATAGGCGGACTTGCCACAGCGCTCGGGATCGCCGGCAGCGGCCACCGCGTTCACCTACTCGAACGCAATGCCGACTTCACCGAGATCGGGGCCGGGTTGCAGTTCGGCCCGAACGCGAGCCGCGCACTGGATCAGCTTGGTGTGCTGCAGGATGTCCTGCCTTCGGCGGTACGGCCGCTTCGCGCCGTCATCATGGATGCCTACTCCGGAGCGCCGCTGACCGTGCTCGAACTCGGGGACAAGTTCGAACAGCGTTACGGCTATCCGTATTTGGTGTTACACCGCCACGACCTACTTGAGATCCTGGTCAAGCACTGCCGGGAGAACGACCTGATCACTCTGGAGACCGGCCGCAACGTCGTCGACTCCGAGGTCGGCCCGGATGGGGCAGCGGTCATGTGCAGTGACGGAACTCGTTACGAAGCGCGCGCTCTCGTCGCCGCTGACGGACTCCACTCGGTGCTGCGTCGGCATGTCACCAGCGACACGGTCCAGTGCAGCGGTTACGCAGCGTACCGGGGCACCATCCCGATCGAGGCGGCAGGCTGGGCCGCTGGCTCCACCGACGTCATCCTGTGGATCGGTCCCGACATCCACCTGATGCAGTACCCCGTCCGGCGCAGTGCGCTGTACAACCAGGTTGCGGTGTTCAGGAGCCCACGGTACGCGGCTGGGCTGCGGGAGCCGGACCAGTGGGGTCGGCCCGATGAGCTCGACCAGGCGTTCGCTCCGGCGTGTGAGCGTGTCCGTGCGGCGGTGGCGAAGATCGACAGGACCCGGTACTGGCCGATGTTCGACCGGGCACCTATCGAGTCCTGGGCGCATCAATCCCTGTTGCTGATCGGCGATGCGGCCCACCCGATGTTGCAGTATCTCGGGCAGGGTGCATGCCAGGCCCTCGAAGATGCGGTCGAACTCGGTGAGCAGTTCCGCGCCAACCGTGTCCACGACAACAAATCCCGGGAGGCTGCCTATCTTGGCTTTCAACAGCGGCGAGTGCCACGCGCGTCGCGGTGCCAGACTGTCGCACGGCCGTGGGGAGATCTGTGGCACACCAGCGATCCGCTGCTCATCGAGGTGCGCAACCTGTTGTTCGCCAAGCGCACTCAGGATGACTACGCCGAACTCGACTGGCTGTACGCCGCCGACGCCCGATAAACATCCCACCAGGAGAACATATGCGTTACCTCAGCTTCGATGACCGTGACGGACAGCACCGCGTGGGGGTCATCGCCCCGCAGGATCCCGAGACGATCATCGATGTCACCGACAGGCTCGAGCATGGACTGGGCAGCCCGATGCGTCGACTCATCGAGTACACCGTGGGCGGAGGCTCACTCGACAGGCTCATCGACACCTCGCCGCGGTTGGATCGGAGATCCGTCACGCCTTTGGCGCCGGTCCCGGACGCGTCCAAGGTGGTTGCGGCTCCGGTGAATTACGTCAACCACCAAAGCGAGATGAGCCAAGACAGCCACATCGACGCGTTGGGCGTTTTTCTCAAGGCCCCGTCGTCGATGATCGGGCACGGCGGAGTGGTGCGACTTCCCTATACTGACCGCCGATTCGATCAAGAGGGCGAATTCGCCGCGGTCATCGGGGCGCGGGCCCGCAATGTGCCAGAAGATCGGGCGCTCGACCACGTGTTCGGCTATACGTGCCTGCTGGACATGACCATGCGCGGTGGCGAAGACCGTTCCGTCCGTAAGTCGTTCGACACATTCACCCCCGTAGGGCCGACCATCGTCTCCATAGACGAGGCACCCGCGATCGATGACATGGAGATCCATCTGTGGGTCAATGACAGGCTCCGGCAGCGTGCCGACATTCGCGATTTGATCTGGAGTCTGCCACGTCTCATCGAATACGCCTCGTCGGTTATGACTCTCGAGCCCGGCGACGTCATCACCACGGGCACGCCCGAGGGGGTGGGCGAGGTGTTCGACGGTGACCTGATCCGCCTTTCAGTTACCGGACTCGACCAACTGGAGGTCACGGTGTCGTCTGATGGCGCGGTGGCGTGCCCGACCCGCGGTGTCAACCGCGGACCGAAGCCGCCCGCCACCCTCACCCCCGTGGCCGAGCGCACCCCCTGAAAAATCCCCGGGCTCCGCTCGCCTCTCTCCCGATGCGCTGCCCCGGCAGAGGCCGCGCTCGACATTCACCGGCGCGGCCCAGCCCCCACCTCTCGGCTGGAGATCGTCTGCGTCCGTTTGTACAGCCACAGCATGACGGCGAAGAACGCGACGAGGCCGAAGATCTGCGCGAAGCTGCCGTCGTTGCCGGAGAAGATCGCCAGCGGGTCCTCGTTGCCGGTACCCGCCACGATGCCCGCGAAGACGACACCGTAGAGGCTCTCGCCGACGATCAGACCGGTCGCCAGCAGCACGCCGAGACGCTTCTTGCGTTCGACGTCGCCGCCGGTGCGGTACGCCCAGCGGTTGTAGAAGTACCCCATGATCGCGCCGATCGGGATGATCAGCGTCAGGCTCATCGGCAGGTACATACCCATGCCGACCGCCAGCGGCGGCAGGCCGAACCGCGATGTGCGGATGAGAATTTCGTCGATGATCACCACCACGACGCCGATCGCGGCGCCCAGCCCGATCAACGACCAGTCCAGCGAGCCGCCGAACACACCCTCGGCCAGCGACGAGATCAGCGCGGCCTGCGGTGCGGCGAGCGCGTTCTCGGTGGCACCAGGCGCGCCGAGGAACCCGAACGCGGACTGCATCAGATCGAGCACCGGCGGGATGATGGCCGACCCGAACAGCACGCCGATCACCAACGCCACCTGCTGCTTCCACGGCGTGGCACCGACCAGCTGACCGGTCTTGAGGTCCTGCAGGTTGTCGTTGGAGATGGTGGCCACGCCGAACGTGACGGCCGCCGCGAACAGTGTGAACGCCACCAGCGCGGTGGAGCTGGTGTCATCGGTGGGGCCGTACACGAACTTGATCATCAGCGCCGCGACCACCACGGTCAGGATGCCGACGCCGGAGATCGGGCTGTTCGAGGACCCGATCAGACCGGCCATGTACCCGCACACCGCGGCGATCACGCCGCCGACGACGAAGATGAACACCAGGCTCGCGGCGATGATCGCGGCCGACTTGCCCTGCAACGCGGTCCCCAGACTGAAGTCCCACATGAGCAACCCGATCGGGATGAGCATCACCACGATCGTCGCGATCACGATGGGGAACGGGATGTCGCGCTGGGTGATGTCGACAAGTTGGCCCTCGCGGCGCTCGCGGGCCGACACCAGCGCCTCGGTGATGCCCTTGACGATCGGGCGCAGGATCTTCAGCAGCGTCCACACCGCGCCCACCGCGATCGCGCCGGCACCCACGAACCGCACCTCGTTGGCGAACGCACTGGAGATGACGTCGGCGACGGATTCACTGCCCGCGAAATCGCCGATGGTGCGGAACGGCAGGATGATTCCGAACGAGATCACCAGGCCGACGAGCATCGCGATGCCGACGGTCATGCCCACCAGATGTCCGACACCGATCAACGCGAACGACAGGCTCGCACCGAACATCGATCCGCCCGCGCCGACGCGGAAGTACGCGGTGATCGAATTGGCCAGCACCTTCAGATTGGCGAGCAGTGCGAACGCGACCGACACGATCGAGCCGAACGTGATGATCCGCAGACCGATCCGGTTGTCCTCGGCACCCTCGGTGCGCTCACCGACCTTGAGCACCTCGGCGGCCGCGACACCTTCCGGGTAGGGCAGATCCGACCCGGTCACCAGCGCGCGGCGCAGCGGGATCGAATACATCACGCCAAGGATGCCGCCGACGGCGCAGACCGCGACGGTGATCCAGTACGGGAACCCGGTCCACCAGCCGATCATCACCAGGCCGGGCAGCACGAAGATGATCGCCGACAACGTGCCCGCGGCCGACGCCACGGTCTGCACGATGTTGTTCTCCACGATCGAGTGGTCGCGGAAGTTGCGCAGGATCGCCATCGAGATCACCGCCGCCGGGATCGCCGTGGCGAATGTCAGCCCGACCTTGAGTCCCAGGTACACGTTGGCGGCGGTGAACACCAGCGTGATCGCCCCGCCGAGCAGGATGCCCCGGACGGTCAGTTCGCGCAGCGTCGGGGTGGCGGGGGTTGCAGTGCTTTCCGAGGTCACCTCGGGATTTCCTTCCGATGGACGGCAGGCCGACGCGTCCCGCCGGCCAGGTGCTTCTACACGTTAGGCCCCGAACCTGGGGATCGTGGGCAGGATCAAGCCGTTTTTGTCGGTGCCCGGTGTCATTCTGAGCGGCTCTCGAGAAAAGGAGTCGTCATGACCGCACCCAACATCCCTGCCGCCGGCTGGTACCCCGACCCCAGTGGTCAGCCCGGTCAGCGCTATCACGACGGACGCCGGTGGACCCAGCATTTCGTGCCGACACCGCCACCCGCACCCGCCGCGCCGCCACCCGCACCCGCCGCGCCGCCACCTGCCCCGGTCGCGGTGGCCGTCGCGACCGGCGGTGGGCCCAGCCACGGCCTGCACGCCGTGCTGACCCTGCTGACCTGCGGAATGTGGTTGCCGATCTGGATCCTGGTGGCGATCTTCGGCGGCGGGGGGACCTCGGCCGTGGCGGTCAGCGGGGCGGGCGTGGTGCGGACGGCCAACCGCAGGCCGGCCATGGTGGTCGCCGCGGTGATCGGCGGGCTGTTCCTGCTCGGGCTCGTCGGCCAACATCCTTGGCTGCTGGTTGTTTTCGGTGTGCTCGGTGTGGTGGCGGGTTTCGGTGTGTGGTTGCTGAAGTCCGCGCAGCGACGCGACGAGCATCAACGGGCCGAGCAGTTCCATCGCGATATGCTCGCGCAGCGTGCCGAGTATGAGGACCAGCTGTACCAGCAGGGCGATCCGCGGGGAGTTCACGGGCGCTACATGCCACCCCCGACACCGTGAGCGGGACCGCAACGAACCCGTCGCTGCCCGTTCACCTGTAGGTCCCCATCCGCTCACCTGCCCACGCCAAGCTCTTGCGCGACCTTGGCACAACTGAAAAGGGTGACGAATGACCTGGATGAGCCAGTCGACAGCGCGGGCCGCGGCGTTCACGACGCTGGTGGCCCTGATCGCGGCGGGGTGCGCGACCGAGAAGGAGCCGTCGCGCGACGATGCGGCGCCGGGCCCGCGTGCCATCTCGCCCATCGACTGGAACCTGCCGGCGGCCGACCGCTACCACCGCACCGCGACCTACCCGGTGTTCCTCAACCGGCCGGCCGAGGATCCCGTCGACGCCGAGACCGTCGCGGAAATCTCGACCGTCACGCCGGACGGCAACACGCTGATCTACACCGACGCCGCCGCCAAGCGCATCGGATTCGTCGACATCACCGATGCGGCGAAACCGGTTGGCAAGGGCACGCTCTCGCTCAAGGAGCTGGGACATCAGGACGACCAGCCCACCTCGGTGGCCGCAGTCGGTGAGTTCGTGCTCGTCGTCGTCGACACCACGGGCGGCGACTTCCCGCACCCGTCGGGACGCGTCGACATCGTCCGCGTCGCCGACCGCACGCGCGTGCACAGCATCGACCTGGGCGGGCAACCGGATTCGATCGCGATCAGCCCCGACGGGACATTCGCCGCGATCGCCATGGAGAACCAGCGCGACGAGGAGTTCACCCCACCCGGCGGTGAGGAAGGTGACCTGCCGCAGCCACCAACAGGTTTCGTGCAGCTCATCGACCTTGCCGGTGCGCCGAACACATGGACGCCGCGACGGGTCGACTTCGACGTCGAAGCAGCGCGCGCCGCGGGACTCGACACGCCCGAGGACTTGGAGCCCGAGTACGTCAGCATCAACTCCCGCGGTCAGGTCGCGGTGACGCTGCAGGAGAACAACGGCATCGCGATCATCGACGGTGCCACCGGTGACGTCATCAAGATCTTCAGTGCGGGAAGCGAATCCGTCGAGGGCATCGACACCGCCGAGGACGACACCATCGACCAGACCGGATCGATCCCCGAGACACCCCGCGAACCCGACGCCATCGGCTGGATCGACGACACCCATGTGGCCACGGCCAACGAGGGGGACTGGAAGGGTGGCACGCGCGGCTGGACCATCTTCGACGCCACCACGGGCGACGTGGTGTGGGACGCCGGCAACACATTCGAACAGCTCGCGGTGCGCACCGGCCTGCACATCGAGAGCCGCGCCGAATCGAAAGGCCCTGAGCCAGAAGGGCTGGCGATCACCGACCTCGGCGGTCGCCGTACCGCGCTGATCGCCTCGGAGCGCAGCAATTTCGTCGCGGTCTACGACGTCACAGATCCGAGTTCGCCGGTGTTCCGCCAGATCCTGCCCACCACACCGGGGCCCGAGGGCATCCTGCCGATCCCGTCGCGCAACCTGCTGGCGATCTCATCGGAGACCGATGACGCCGAAAACCGTGTGCGCGCTTCGGTAAGCGTGTACGGCTTCGGAGAGCAGTACGCGAAAGTCGGTGGTACGCCGTCGTTCCCGTCGATCGTGTCCGGCGACATCGACAACGTCCCGATCGGCTGGGGAGCGCTCGGCGCACTGTCGCCGGATCCGAAGAATCCCGACCGGCTCTACACCGCCACCGACAACGCCTACGGCCCGGCTCGCATTCTCGGCGTCGACACAGCGCAGACCCCCGCACTGATCGACACCGAGCTGGCGGTCACCGAGGACGGCGAGCCCGTCACGCTCGACACGGAGGGGCTGGCCGCCCGGTCCGACGGCGGATTCGTGCTCGCGGTGGAAGGCAAGGACGGCCCCGAGAACGAACTGGTGTTCGTCGACGCCGAAGGCGGCATCGAGAAGCGTGTGAAACTTCCGGTCGACATCGCCGCGGAACTCGGCGGGCAGGGCCTGGAGGGCGTGGCCGTCGACGGGGACGCGGTGTGGGTGGCGCTGCAGCGTGAACTCAAGAGCGACCCCAAGGGTGTGGTGCGCATCGGGCGCTACACCCCCGAGGGCGACCGGTGGGAGTGGTACGGCTATCCGCTGGAGACGACCTCGGTCGACGACGATTGGATCGGTCTGTCCGAGCTCACGGTCCACGACGGTCAGCTGCTGGTACTCGAACGCGACAAGCTCAACGGCCCTGACGCACGCGTCAAATCCCTGTATCGGGTGGCCATTCCGGACGGGGACGGTGTGACGTCGGCCGGCGAAGTACCGAGGGTGCTGCAGAAGACGCTCGCGCGCGACCTGCTACCTGACCTTCAGGCCACACACGGCTACGTGCAGGAGAAAGTGGAGGGCGTGACCGTCGGCGGCAACGGCAACCTGTACGTCATCACCGACAACGACGGACTCGACGACGCCAACGGCGAGACGGTGTTCCTCGATCTCGGGCCGGCCTCGGAGGCACTCGACGGGTAGATCCCGTTGTGAGCGGCGCTCGTAGTGGGTATGCGGACGCCATCATGGATGTCTACAACGTCGCCTTCGAATGGACCGACACCAACCGGCACTGGTTCATCGAGGTCCCGATCCGGATCACCGCCTACATCGTCATCGTGCTCATCGCGCGGTACGTGCTGCACCGGTTGATCGACCGTGCCACCACGGGCCGGTCCCACCAGGAACGCGAGGAGGGCAAGCCGCCCAGCCGACGGCCACCGCTGCTGCGGTATCTGCGTGAGCGGGCCCCCGCGGCCGCGTCGAGTTCACAGACCGCGAAGCGGCGTCAGCAGCGCGCGCAGACGATCGGTTCGGTGCTCAAGTCCACGGTGTCGATCGTGCTGCTCGGGTGGATGGTGCTGGGCGTGCTCAGCGTGCTCGGTGTCAACATCGCGCCGTTGATCGCCTCGGCGGGTGTCGCCGGTGTGGCGATCGGTTTCGGTGCGCAGAACCTGGTGCGAGATTTCGTCACCGGCATGTTCATGCTGTTGGAGGACCAGTACGGCGTGGGCGACACCGTCGATCTGGGGGCTGCGGTGGGCCAGGTGGAAAGCGTCGGCCTGCGCATCACCACACTTCGCGACATCGACGGCACGCTCTGGTACGTCCGCAACGGTGAGATCGCGCGCGTCGGGAACATGAGCCAGGATTACGCCGTCGCGCGCGTCGAGGTGCCCGTCGCGGTGACCACCGACCTCAACCGCGCCGAGGAGATCGCACTGCAGGCCGCCGAAGAAGCGCTCGCCGACCCCAAGGTGTCCGACAAGACCCTCGGCGAACCCGAGATGCTCGGCGTGCAGGACTTCTCGGCCGATCACGTCACGCTGCGGATGACCGTGAAGACCCGGCCGAACGCGCAGTGGTCGGTGCAGCGACGGTTACGGCGCGAGATCCTGCGTGCGTATGACGAACACGAGATCTACGCGCCGAACGCCTAGCCCGCGAGGACGGATCGGGGGACCGCGATCGACGGGCCGCTGGGGTCGACCACCAGGCCGCTGTATCCGCTCTGCAGCACCATGTCGGAAGTCCGATATCACCGGTGATTTCAGTGGGGAACTAGACGACGAACGCCAGCCAGAAGCCGATGGGAATCATCGCGAGATAGGACAGGACGCCGACCGGCAGGCCGAACAGGGGCGAGCGTTTGAAGTGATTGGCCACCCCTGCCGCCACGACAGCCGTGACTCCGCCGGCTGCCAGGGACATCCACGGGATGAAGACGAGCACGTTCTGGCCATGGCCGGACAGCTGGCACACACGGTCGGTGGTTCCCTCATGGCAGGCGTCGGTCGCCATGGCGAGCGGCAGCATCGCCACCACGGCGACGGCGAAGCCGACGAACAGCATTGCGATGAGAACAGCCGCGAACCATCCCCAGTGCTTGTTACCGGGTGCGCGTCGTTCGGTCGGCTCGGCCATCGGGTGTCACGGTAGATGCAGTCTCTTCGACAGTGCGATATCACCGGTGATATCGCACTTTCGATGCATATGTGTGCTCCCCTAGTGTCCTGAGTCATTAATTGCGGCCTAGTTGTTAAACTAGGTCGTGCCGACTCCTCATGCCGCTGAGATTGTGTTGTCCGCTGATGAGCGGGCCGAGTTGGAGGGCTGGGCGCGGCGAC
>Ga0182740_1000668_pt1 | contig 31886 bp, 28 predicted proteins | sample eDN5th37CKraftBY_FD_128872 | JGI IMG/M metagenome (GOLD analysis project Ga0182740, IMG submission 128872) | Enriched backyard soil microbial communities from Emeryville, California, USA - eDNA 5th pass 37_C Kraft BY (version 2) (version 2) | ecosystem: Environmental > Terrestrial > Soil >...
ATTTGCGGATGGATACCGCGTTGGTCGTATCGTCCGAACCTTGGTCGATCACCTTGAGCACGTCGTCCGGCCCGAGAATCGAGGCCGTCACCTGCACGCCGCCCGTGCCCCAGCCATAGGGCATCGGCATCTCGCGGCTGGCGAAAGGCACCTGATATCCAGGAATGGAAATGGCCTTGAGCAGGGCCCGGCGCAACATGCGCTTGGTCTGCTCGTCGAGATAGGCGAAGTTATAGACCGGAGCCGTCATTCCGCCGCCTCCTGCGCACCGGCCTGGCCGGCTTGCGCGAAGAATTCAGCGCGCAGTTTGCGCAGCAGCCCGAGTTCGGACTGAAAATCCACATAGTGCGGCAGCTTGAGATGCTCGACGAAGCCGGTGGCCTGCACGTTATCGGAATGGCTCAGGACGAATTCCTGATCTTGCGCCGGCGCTCCGGTGGCTTCGCCGAGTTCGGCCGCACGCAGGGCGCGGTCCACCAGCGCCATGGACATGGCCTTGCGCTCCCCTTGACCGAAGGTCAGTCCATAGCCGCAGGTGAAGCGCGGCGGCTCGCTGTCGCCACCGCTGAACTGGTTCACCATCTGGCATTCGGTGATCTCGATCGTGCCGAGCGGGACGATAAAGCCGATTTCTTCCGCAAGGAATTCCACCTCGATCTCGCCGTAGCGGATTTCACCGACGAAGGGATGATTGCGGCCGTAGCCGCGCTGCGTGGAGTAACCCAATGCCAGCAGAAAGCCTTCGTCGCTGCGGGCGAGATTCTGAAGCCTGAGATCGCGTCCCGCGGGAAAGTTCAGCGGGTCGCGCGTGAGGTCCGCCGGTTCGCCCTGTTCCTCCGGCGGATGCTCGATCAAACCGTCGTCGGACAGCAGCGCCGCGACGGAGCGGGTTGCGGTGTTCGGAGCCGGAGCGAGCGGCGCGTCGGGAACCTCCGTGCCGGCGGCAAGGTCATGATCCAGCAGCCGATGGGTGTAGTCGAATGTAGGGCCGAGCATCTGCCCGCCGGGAAGGTCCTTGAAGGTTGCGGAAATACGCCGGCGCAAGTCCATCCCGTCGGTGTTCAGCGGCTGCGATGCGCCGAAGCGGGGCAGGGTGGTGCGATAGGCGCGCACCAGGAACACGGCCTCGACAAGATCTCCCCGAGCCTGCTTGATGGCGAGAGCGGCGAGTTCTCTGTCATAGAGCGAGCCCTCGCTCATGACACGATCGACGGCCAGCGTGAGCTGGTTGCCGATCTGTGCGAGCGTCAGGTCCGGCACGTCGCGGTCTCCGCGGCGACGGTCCGCCAGCAGGGCATGGGCATTCTCGATCGCCCGCTCGCCGCCTTTGACAGCCACATACATCGCTCAGGCTTCCTCGATATATACGCTGCGCGGCAACGCCAGCAGCCGCTCGCCCGTGACCAGCACGACATCCACGCCGCGAGGATAGAGCGCACGATTGCGCGCCATGCGGGCGGTGAAGTCCGGTGGAAGCGACGCCGCAGAAAAGGATCTGCTCTGTTGAATTCCCGGCCCCGAAATAGCGTAGGGCTTGCCGTTGAAATCTTCGATCTGGATCAGAACCGTTGTCGAGCGATCCGGATAGTCGGCGCTGCCAGATGCGAAAATATCAAAATCCGGAAAATGATCTTTGTCGCTCACGACAGCGAACGAAGCTTCCGCTGCGGGACCGACCGGCGATCCGGTGCGGAATCTGACCCATTCGACAACTGCTGAAGAAGTTTCAAGTGAGGGAGCGAGCCAGACCGGGGTTTCAAAGTCGCAAAGGCATTCCAGGACACCGGCGGTTGCTTCAGCCAGCGGCAGCGGAGCGTCGGGGCAGGACAACGTGGCGATGGTGCCGGGGCGCGCGAATGCGTTCATCAGGGCGCGGAATCGCGCCTGGCTGATGAAAGCCATGTCGCGGGAATGCTCGGCCTGAACGGTCATTCGTCCTCTCCCCGGACCAGTGTGAAGAAGTCGACCTTGGTTGCTGCCGTCTGGCTGCGCGCATGCGTCCTGCGGTCATGCCGGGCCTGGCGCAATGGCTCCAGCACCTGCTTCTCCAGCGTGGCGCTGGCGCGGCCGCTTTGCGTCAGCGCATCGCAGATCGCGGTCAGCAGCGCCTTTTTGTGATCGCGGCCGAGAACATAGGAAAACCCCCGCTCTCCGGTGGCAAGCCGCACAGCCGCGCGAGTGACGGTTGCTTCGCCAAAATTGAAAGGCGCGCCGACGCCGCCGATCCGCCCGCGCAGCATCACCAGGCCGGTCTCGGTCGGGCGCAGCTCCGTATAGTCCGGCATCTCGCCGCAGCGGCTCATGCCGGCAGCGATATCCGCTGGCGCCGCGCCTGCGAGAATGCGCATGGCCTCGCGGCGCTTCTCTTTTACTTCCGCTTCGTCGGGTTCTTTCGAGATTGACATCGGCCGCCGGCGAGTTGTCTATTCCGATATACAACTTACTTACGTCATGCGCGATGACGCTTTGATGACGGGCGGCGATGCTGACTAGAAACCCACGGGCGCGGCAGACGAAAAGTCATTTTCTGGAGCGAGGAGTCACGCTGTGGCGCTGCATCGCGGACGATTATGAGCAACTCATTCTTGCTGGCAAGCGCGCCAATGGCGAGCGGCTTCCACCGGAAGTGGAGATCGCGGCGCAATATGGCGTCAATCGCCATACCGTCCGGCGCGCCATGGCCGAGCTTTCGGCGCGCGGCCTCGTGCGAACCGAACGCGGCAGCGGCACCTTCGTGCAGATCGACAAGTTGAACTATGGCATCGGACGCTTCACGCGCTTCTCGGAGATCATGGCGGCGTCCGGCCTTGAGGCGGAAGGTCGGCTGCAAGGCAGCCGGCTGGAGCCCGCGGGCGAGGAACTTGCGCGCAACATCGGCGTGGTGCCGGGCGAGATGGCATTGCGGCTTGAAATCGTACGCATCGCCAGCAGGATCCCGGTTTCGGTGGCGACGACATGGCTGTCGGCGGAGAAATTTCCCGACGTTGCCCGGGTCTTCCGGCGGGTCCGGTCGCTCACGCAGGCGCTGGAGGCCTGCGGCGTTGTTTCCTACCAGCGCAAGTGGACCAGGATCGGCGCGGCATTCGCCGATGCGGTGGATGCGGCGCGGCTGCGGATCTCCGTGCATCGTCCCGTACTGGTGGTCGAAGGTGGCGATATCCTGCCGGACGGCACGCCGCTGATGTTCACCCGGGGACGTTTTGCGGCAGATCGTGTCGCTCTGACGGTCGAAACGTGAGGATTGGATCGGCGGCTTTCAGGCTGTCATCCAGAGGCTGTCATCCATTCGTCGCGCTTCTGTCGTTGATGGGCGAGAGCAAGGCTCCTCCAATGACGCAAGGTCCGCTCGGACACTCTCCTGTGATAGACGCTACGGCGACGGTCAATGCCTCTTCTTTGGGGAGCTATACGGAAGTCGGCGCGCGGACGAAGTTGCTCGAAGCTTCACTCGGCGACTATTCCTATGTCGTCAACGATAGCGACATCGCTTATGCGACGATCGGAAAGTTCACATCCATTGCGGCGATGGCGGCTTCTGCCGTATCCGCCGGGCAGGAGCAACGGGCCGACGATGGCGCCACGATATGCAGTCTATTTTGTGCCCCGGCGCGACAGCGCGCTTTACCGGTTCGGCATATCGATCCTCGGCTATGATGCTTATGCCGGCGCTTCCGTCCGGCAGGATGCGGATTTGCGGGCCTGGCAGGCGGCGGCTGAGGGGCCGCGCCGCTACGGCTTTCATGCGACGCTGAAAGCGCCGTTTCATATGCCGGCATATGTTTCGGAGCACGCGCTTGTCGATGCGGTCCGGCGGTTCGCTCTGTCCCGATCCGCTGTTCCGCCGGTGGAGTTGCATGTTGCAGGGCTTGGCGGGTTTGTGGTCCTCAGGCCGATTGGGTCTTGCGTTGAATTGAACAAGCTGGCGGGGGATTGTGTGACGGCGTTCGAACCCTTCCGGGCTTCGCTGACGGATCACGACCGCGACCGCAGGGCCGGCCTCGATCTTTCCCATCGGCAGAAGACCTATCTCGAACACTGGGGATATCCCCATGTGTTCGATGACTTCCGGTTCCATATGACACTGCTGGGTCCGCTGCCTTCCGGTTGTGAGAAACATATCCACAATATGCTCCGCGCAAAATTTGCGCAGTTCACCGGAGCCGAGCAGCTTGTCGTGGATCGTATCGCGCTCCTGCGGCAAGCTGAAGCGGGCGCGCCGTTCGTGGTGATTCATTCGGCTTGTTTCGCCGGATAGAACCCTGTCAAACGCTTGATCCGCCGTACTTCATCGAACTGTTACACGATTTTGTTAGCTCGAAGCTCCACGGAGTGGAGTTGATCTCTTGGCGTCAGAAATCGTAGTCGACGTCAGGTCGGCGAGCAAATCATACCAGCGCGGCACGCGGGTGCTCAATGACGTCTCGCTGTCGCTCCGCAAGGGCGAAATGGTGGCGTTGATCGGCGCCTCTGGTTCCGGAAAGTCGACGCTCATTCGCGCGCTGGCCGGCTTGATTCCGATCGATGGGCGCTCTCAAGGCCCGGAAGGCTATATCGATATGCTGGGCAAGCCCATTCATCGGGGCGGGCGCCTGCGTTGCGATCGCGATCTTCGGGCGCGCATCGGCGTGATTTTTCAGCAGTTCAATCTGGTGCCGCGGCTGTCGGTTCTGACCAATGTGTGCCTCGGCCGTCTCGGTCATATATCCACGCTGAACGGAACGCTTGGGCGCTTCAGCGATATCGACAAGCGGATGGCGATGCGGGCGCTGGCGCGTGTCGGCATTGCGGATCATGCTCTGAAAAGAGCGAACGAACTGTCAGGAGGGCAGCAGCAGCGAGCCGCCATCGCGCGCAGTCTCGTTCAGGGGGCCGAACTGCTGATCGCCGACGAGCCGATCGCGTCTCTGGACCCGGCGTCGGCGCGCCGTGTCATGGACCTGCTCGCCGACATGAACAGGCGCGACGGCCTCACGGTGTTCATCTCGCTGCATCAGGTGGAATACGCCTTGAAATACTGTGCCCGCACCGTTGCGCTGAAGGACGGCAAGGTTGCCTATGACGGTCCGTCCAGCGCGCTGACGCCGGCCTTTCTCAATCAGCTGTACGGCGCGGAGTCGGAAGACCTGTTCCTGGTGTCGCCGGATACGGAGCCTGCGGCGGCCAGCCTCGCCCCGTCCGAACATTGGGAGATGCCGCCGACAGGTTCCGGGCGCGCCGGAAACGGTTCGGCCGCATGGATGCAGCAGTCGCGGCCGGGTGGGCATCGTCTGCGGGCCTGAAGCACAGCCGGAAGTCTCGTTGAGTCTGCAAAGCAAAGTCTGCAAAATACGGAGAGGCAGAATGCGGAAAATGTTGACGGCGGCCGCCCTGGCCGTGGCCACCCTGACGGGTGCTCATGCCCAGGAGGCGAAGGAGCTGAATTTCGGAATTATTTCGACCGAATCCTCCCTCAATCAGAAGAAGAACTGGGAACCGTTCCTGGCGGAGATGTCGAAAGCGCTGGGAATGCCCGTGAAGGGCTTCTACGCCACCGACTATGCCGCCGTGATCGAGGGCATGCGGTTCAAGAAAATCGATCTGGCCTGGTATGGCAACAAGTCGGCGATGGAAGCGGTGGACCGCGCCAATGGCGAGGTCTTCGCGCAGACTCGTTCTGCTGATGGCAGCGAGGGCTATTATGCGCATCTGATCGTGCATCGCGACAGTCCCTATCAGAAGCTCGAGGACATTCTGAAGTGCGACAAGTCGATCGATTTCGGCATCGGCGATCCGAACTCGACGTCCGGCTTCCTTGTGCCGATGTCCTACGTTTTCGGCGCCAAGAGCATCGAGCCGCGCAACTGCTTCAAGACCATCCGCAACGCCAATCATCAGGCTAACTCGATGGCCGTTGCGAACAAGCAGGTCGCGGCCGCGACCAACAACAGCGAAGATCTGCAACGCCTTGAGAAGAACGCACCGGACTCCTTCAAGCAGATCCGCGTCATCTGGACCTCGCCGCTGATCCCGCTGGACCCGATCGTCTGGCGCAAGGATCTCGATCCGGCGGTGAAGGCCAAGATCTATACCTTCCTGATGGGCTATGGCCGGGTTGGCTCCGCCGAGGACAAGGCGAAATCGGGCGAGATTCTCAAGGCGTTGATCTGGGCTCCCTTCAAGCCGTCCAATGACAACCAGTTGCTGCCGATCCGTATCCTGGAGGCCAATCGGGCGCTGATGAAGTTGCAGGGCGAAGGCGCCGAGACCCGGAAGGCCGAGATCGAAAAGGTTCAGGCCGAGATCAAGGATCTTCAGACCCGGACTGACGCTGCTGAGAAGGGCCCGTTCAAGGCGAGTGTCGCCCGGTTCCTGGAACTCGACTCCAAGGGCGACGATGCCGCGATCCGCAAGCAGATCGGGGAATTCGCCGCCGCGATGCAGGCGACGCCAACCAACTGATCCGGATTGTTGGACATCAACTTCAGCACCAGGCCGGACTCCGGCTTGGTGCCTTCCGTGTGAGCCATGACACAGATCGAATCGGCAGCTTTTGGGTCGGGCCGCAACGGCTCCATCGATGATGTTCACGTTCCGCAGCAGCCGCTGATGAAGCGGATGCGCGTGTGGGCGATATGGGTCGTCATATTCGCCGTGCTGGCCTGGAGCTGGTCTCCAGCGGAGATGTTCCGCATGTCCGCCCTGTTCACCGACTGGCGCAACATGGCGGAGTTCGGCAACGCGTTCCTGAATCCGAATTTTGCCGACTGGCGTGCCTATCTGGCGGACATGATCGTCACGATCCAGATCGCTGTCTGGGGCACGGCCATCGCCGTGGTGTTCGGCATTCCGTTTGCGATCCTCTGTTCGGCCAATGTCTGCCCTGCATGGGTGGTGCAGCCGGTCCGCCGGCTCATGGATGCGAGCCGCGCGATCAACGAGATCGTCTTTGCGCTGATGTTCGTCGTTGCCGTGGGTCTAGGTCCCTTTGCGGGCGTCATGGCTCTCGCCGTGCATAATCTCGGCATTTTCGCCAAGCTGTTTTCCGAGGCGGTTGAGGCCATCGATCCGCGCCCTGTCGAAGGTATCCGCGTAACCGGCGCCCTGCGAAGCCAGGAGGTGATCTTCGGCGTCATCCCGCAGGTGATGCCGCTGTGGAGTTCTTTCACGCTCTACCGTCTTGAGACCAATGTGAGATCCGCAACCACGCTCGGCATCGTGGGCGCCGGAGGAATCGGTCAGACTCTGTATGAAAGCATCCGCAGCTTCCATTATGCGGAAACCGCTGCCCAGATTATCGTCGTCGTCCTGACGGTTATCGTCATCGATCTTCTGAGCGCCCGCATCCGCCGCGCGCTGGTCTAGAGCTTGTCATGCCTCAACGGGCGATTCGGCCTCGCATGTCCTTGACCTGGGAGGCCGTCACGGGCGGCGCGGCGTTGCCCCAGCTATTGCGGACATAGGTGAGGACGTTGGCGACATCGGCGTCGCTGAGATTCCAGGAGAAGGACGGCATGGCCGGTGTCGTCGGTTTGCTGGCGGTGCCGATGGCCTGGCTGCCTTCCAGCACGACACGGATCAGCGACGTCGGATCGGTGCTGTTGACGATCGGCGCCTTGGCCAGGGTCGGGAATAGGCTCGCCTGGCCGGCTCCGGACGAGATGTGGCAGGCCGAGCAGCGGTCGAAATAGATCGCCTTGCCGGCGCGTACGGCGGCGTCATCGGCCGCGACGGGTTGCGGCACAGGCGTGCCGCTGCCTTTGATATCCTTGAGATAGGTTGCAACGGCCTTGAGGTCTTCGTCCTTCCATTGGCTGGTCGATGCCGTGATGGCTTCGGCCATTGGGCCGGAGGCGATGTCGAAGCGGTTCGCGCCGGTTTTCAGATAGGCGATGATGTCGTCGCTGGACCAGCTTCCGATGCCCCTGTGCGGATCGTCCGTCAGGTCCGGGGCGAACCAGCTCTGGAGGTTGGCGCCACGGAGAAATTCGCTCTTCTTGTCGGCCCCCGTCAGGTTCTTGGGCGTATGGCAGGTGCCGCAATGGCCGGCGCCATTGACGATATAGGCGCCGCGATTCCATTCGGCGGATTTGTCGGGGTTTGGCTGAAACTCCTTCGGTGAGAAATTCAGCAGATTCCAGCCGATCATCACCGCCCGGATGTTGAGCGGGAACGGAAGCTGGTTCGAAACAACATGGTTTGAAACCGGCTCGATCTTCTGAAAATAAGCCCAGAGATCCGCGATGTCGGATTCCTTCATCGTGGCATAGGCCGGATAGGGCATTGCCGGATAGAGCCGCTTGCCGCCTTTGCCGATTCCGGCCTTCACTGCGCCCCGGAAATCCTCATAGCTCCAAGTGCCGATGCCGGTTTCGGGGTCGGGCGTGATGTTGGGGGGCACCAGCGCGCCGAATGGCGTCTCCAGCGGCGCGCCGCCGGCAAATGGCTTGCCGCCCGGTCTGGTGTGGCAGGCGGCGCAGTCGGACAGTATCGCCTGATAGCGCCCGGCCTCGATGCGATCGAACTGGTCGGAAGCAAGGCCCTCCGTTGCGGTGACAGCCGCGATCATGATTCCGGCAAAGAGGGCTGCCTGTTTCATGCTTCCACCAGGCGGCCGGGGTTCTTCAGATAATGGTTGCGGATGGCATCCGCGGCCCAGAAGGCAAGCGCGCCGACAGGCCCCGTCGGGTTCTTGCCGGCGTTCTGCGGAAAGGCCGAAGCGCCGATGACGAAAACATTGGGCACGTCCCAGCTCTGGAGATGCCGGTTGACCGCGCTGGTCGCCGGATCGGTGCCCATGATCGCGCCGCCGGTATTGTGCGTGCTCTGATAGGGAACGGAATTCCAGCCTTTCTGGAGCTTGGCCACGACCGCCTGCTTGCCGCCAAGGGCATTGGCGATTTCCTGCATGCGGTCGCTGACATAGTGCGACATACGGATATCGTTGTCCGGAAAATCGAACGTGATGCGCAGCAGCGGGCGGCCGAAACGGTCCTTGTAGGTCGGGTCGAGATCGACATAGTTGCCGCGCGTCGCATAGGACGAACCCTGCGAGGAGAATGTCAGCGTATTGTTGTAGAACTGCTGGGTCGCCTTTTTCCAGGCCGAGCCCCATCGCGGGGTGCCGGGCGGCACGGGCCTATACTGAATCGGGCGGCCGTTCGTGGGAACGCAGTTGATGCCGGCGCCGCCGACGAAGTCCAGCGGGCCGTGGTCGAAAGCGTCGCCGTTATAATCGTCGGCGGTCTGGCCCAGCGAGCCGGCCCCGATGAACGGATTGATGTGCTTGCCTTCGAAGAAAACCTGAGCCCCGGCATTGGTCTGGTAGCAATAGTTGCGGCCGACCGTACCTTCGCCGGTCGAAGGGTCGTAAGGCTTGCCGATGCCGGACAACAGCATCAGCCGGATATTGAACAGACCATAGGCGTTGAGCAGGACGAGATCGGCCGGCTGTTCAAAAATTTCGCCGCTGACGTTGATATATGTCACGCCCGTTGCGCTCTTGCCGTCGGGTGCGAGATTGATCTTGAGCACCTCGCACTCCGTGCGCGCCTCGAAATTCGACTTGCGCATGAGGACGGGAAGCACCGTGGTGTGGGCGCTGGCCTTCGAATAGTTGGCGCAGCCGAAACGCTCGCAAAAGCCGCAGGCGGTGCATTGCCCCATCGCGATGCCGAGCGGATTGACATAGGCTTTGGAGAGATTGGCCGATGGCGTCGGGAAGGGATGCAGCCCCAGGGAGCGAGCAGCCTCCGCGAACAGCGTCGGCGCATATGTCATCTGCATCGGCGGCAGCGGATAGTCGCGCTTGCGCGGCCCCTCGAAGGGATTGCCGCCCGACTGGATCGTGCCGTTGAGATTGCCGGCCTTGCCCGAGATTCCCGCGAGATACTCGAAGCGGTCGAAGGCGTTTTCCAGCTCGTCGTAAGTCACGCCCCAGTCCTGAATCTGGAACTCGGAAATCCGGTCGGCGCCGTAGCGTTCGGTCAGATGGGTCTTGAGTCTGAAGTCGCTCGGGAAGAAGCGCCAGGTGTGTCCGTTCCAGTGGGTGCCGGCGCCGCCGACGCCGGTGCCGGGCAGGAAGGAGCCATAGTCGCGCAGCGGCAGCGCCGTCTGCGAGACATCGTTGCGCATCGTCATGGCTTCCTGCGCCGGTTGCAGAAACAAATCTTTGCGCACGGCATAGCGCAGCTCATCCGCCGCATATCCGACGTTGAAGTCCGTCGCGGTGTCGCGCCACGGTCCGCGTTCGATTGCGACGACATCGAGGCCGGCATCGGTCAGTTCATGCGCCATGATCGAGCCGGTCCAGCCGAGCCCGACGACGACGACATCCTTGCGGGGTAGTCTCCGGACCATCTCTTGGCTCCCCGCGTTATCTGTCGCCCGTCTTCCATTCCGGCCTGCCTGCTATCGAGAGCGGCGGCAGGGGGAAGGGCTGGTTATGCGCCGTCATGTAGTCGCGATAGTCGTAGCGGGCGCCGGGAAAGCCGATGAACTTCCAGCCGGCCATATCCTTGTTGCCGCCGTAGATGGGGTCGGCGAAGAAGCCTTCCATCGTATTCTGAAGAACGAGGTTGAAGAAGCCGGCAGCGGCTTTGTAGTCGACCTTGCCGGCCTCGAAAGCCTGCAAGACCGTGTCCTGGTCCGCCGGCGCCAGTTCGAAAAAAGCCTTGCCGCCGAGGCTGGCCCGCGTGTGGTTGTTCAGCGCCGCAAGTCCGTCGCGATATCGGCCGACGGGTGTCGCGCTGCCCTGATAGCCCTGCGTCGGCAGTCCGGGCAGGAAGGGACCCTGCATATAGAGGCGGTCGCTGGTGCCATAACTGCCGGCGAGCTGCCGATCGATGAAGGTTGCGCAGCCCGCCTCCTTGCCGCCCATGCTGAGGTCGTCGGCGGGGATCAGGCGATCCACGATGGCCTCGACCGTGCGGGCTTCTTCGGGCGTGAGGACATACCAGCGTCCGTCGGCGAAGGAGGAGGGGGGCAGCGCGGCGAAAGGCTTCCACGGCAGGGAGCCGGAATAGTTCGCGGCGCGCGCGCCGGAAGCGGCGGCGAGCAGCAAGATGCCGGTGGAGGAGAGGAACCGCCTGCGATCGAGCAGAGAAAGGGGGCGAGCCATCGCGGACTCCCGAACATCTCTCACAGCGCTGAAACCAGCGGCTGTAACCCTCCAGCTTGGAACTGGAACAAGCAACGATAGAAGTTGCAGTTCTTCCATGTATTTATTGCATGGAACCATTCTCAAGAAGAGATGTTTGCGACAGGGAAGGGAGGGCCTCTGCGCTGAAGCAACTCACGGCTGCGTTTCCCCGGAGGGGCCGGTCGTCGCTCCGTCATTCACGGGTTATGGCGAACGAAGCCGGAGATCAGCAGGCGCGTTCCAGCCGCTTCTGGATCGAGGAGAAAATCCCGTCCGCGAAGTGTCGCTGCTGCCAGCGCAGCAGCCGCATGACGAGACTGCCACTGGCTTCCCGCGCGGTGCAGGTCACGCGGGTCTCGTCGTCGCTCACGGCCGTCAGGGTGAAAGCGACGAGCAGGATGGAGCGCGCGAGGCTTTTCTGCGCGAGGATGCGCGTCGAGAAGGATTGCAGCGGCGCGACATCCACGACCTCGACCTTGAGCGGGACGGGAATCTCCAGCGGCCCCAGCTTCGCCCTCAGGACGGCGGTCATCTTCGTGTCGCTCACGACATCCATCTGCTCGACCGGCATGCCTTGAATGACGCTTGCCGGCAGCAGGTCCCACACGCGCGGCAGCGGCGCGTCGAGCACGAAGTCGCGGGAAGCGATCAGCCTCGCCTGATCCGGAGGGGCGTCGTCTAGCGTCATGGCGGCTCCGCCGCGGCGTTGGCGCCCGCGATGCGGCCGACGGCGAGGGCTTCGCCGACATTGCCGCCGCCGCAATAGAGATGCCCCCACAGCGAGCCCAGCTCGCCGGCGGAATAGAGCCGCGGGATCGGCTGGCCGGCCTTGTTCAGCACACGGGCCTTGGCGTCGCGACGCGGCCCGCCCATGGTGTTGACGATCCGTGGCCACAGCTCGACGGCGTAATAGGGCGGAGTCGCGAGCGACTCCAGCGTGTCCTTGCGGCGGTGGAAGTCGCTGTCCGCGCCGGCGTCGCAAAAGCCGTTATAGCGGGTCAGCGTCTTCTCCAGCGTGGCGGCGGGAAGGCCGATCTGTCCGGCCAGTTCGCCGATGGTGCGGCCCTGCTTGATCCAGCCGCGCGCGATCTCGGCGGAATTGTCCGCGCTCCACTTATAGGTCAGGCCATAGCCGGCCCCGGTGAGGCTGATCGCGCCCTTGCGCAGGGTCTCGTGGTCGCAGATGCCGTAGAGCGGAATCGTCGGAAAGCCGGGCGCGCGCGGATCGATGGTGCTCAGGGCCTGCCAGGCGAAGTGGATTTCCCAGCCGGTCTCGTTGGTGAAGCGTTTGCCAGCGGTGTTCACATAGATGAAGCCCGGCGCGGCATAGGAAATGCCGAAGGGCGCCGCTGCTTCCTCCGTCACGATGCCGAAGCCGCCGACGACGACATCCATGTGCCAGAGCTGCGCGCCGAGCTTCTGCGCCATGACGATCCCGTCTCCGGTGTTGCCGGGGCTGCCGATGCCGCGAAACGGCGTGATCGGCAGATATTCGTCCTTCATCTCCTCGTTGAACTCGAAGCCGCCGGTCGTGAGAATGACGCCGCGCTTCGCCCGCACGGTGAGCGGCTGGCCGTCCCGCTCCGCGCGCGCGCCGGTCACTTCGCCGCCATCGCTGGTCAGCAGTTCCTGTGCGGCCGTGCCGAGCAGGGTGCGGATGCCGCGTTGGTTCACCTGGCCGTCCAGCAGCCGCCACAGCCGCTCGCCGGTGCGCTCGCCGTCTTGCTCCGGCGGCACCGTGCGGTTCACCATTGCCGCCGCGCCGGGAAAATTCGGCCAGGACGGATGCGTGACCTGCGGATAACGCACGTTCAGGAGATGGGTGACCTTGGACGTCGCGCCGAGGCTCTCGATCCACTTCTCGTTCTGCGAAGCGGCTTCGACATAGGCGGCGATCACTGCGCGGTCAGTGCGGCCAAGGCACAGCGCCTCGATATGAGCGATGGCCTGTTCTTCCGTGCCCGCGGCGGGCGAGAACCACGAGCACATGCTGACGCGGGTGTTGCCGCCGGCCTGCGGCATCTTCTCCATGAGGATCACGTCTGCGCCGGCGTCGTGCGCGGTGATGGCGGCCGCCGCGCCGGCGCCGCCATAGCCGATCACCAGCACGTCGCAGTCCAGGGTCTCGCCCTGAGGTATGGCTTCGCTCATGCCTGCTCCTTGGTGTCGCGAATGGCGCGCGCCGGCCGCATCCGGCGCGCGGGGAAGACCGTCAGCGCCAGCGCAGCAGCCAGCGCTCCAGCCGCGTCAGCGTGTAGCCGATGCACAATCCGAGAATGGACAGCACCACGACGCCGGCCAGAAGCTGGTCGGTCTGCATCAGGTTGCCGGTCAGGATGATGAGAGAGCCGATGCCATATTCGGCGCCGATCATCTCCGCGGACACGAGGATGATGAGGCAGATGGAGGTGGTGATCCGGAAACAGGCGAGAATGCCCGGCAGCGCGCCGGGCAGCACGACCTTGGTGAGGACGGCGTGGGGCGGCATGTTGAAGCTCTGGCCCATGCGGATCAGGTTGCGCGGCACCGCGTCGATGGCGCTGAAGGTGGCGATCACCGTAGTGAAGAAGCAGCCCAGCGCCAACGTCGCCACCTTGGATGCCTCGCCGATGCCGAGCCAGAGGATGAACAGCGGCAGCAGGGCGATCTTCGGCACCGGGAACAGCGCGGACACCAGCGGCAGGCCGATGCCGCGCGCCAGCGACCATACGCCGATGCAGAAGCCGACGAGCACGCCCGCGGCGGTGCCCAGCGACCAGCCCATGGCGAAGCGCGCCAATGAAGCCTGCAAGTGGCGCCATAATTCCCCGGACGCCGCGAGATTCCACAATGCCAACAGAACGTCGCTGGCGGCCGGCAGCAGCACCGGGCTGATCCAGCCGGCGCGGACCGAGATTTCCCACAGTCCCAGGATGACGACGAAGCCGATGATGCCCGCGCCCTTGTGGGACCGGACGGTGAAGCCGCCGCCCCGGAACGGGATTTCGGCAAGCTTCGGCCGGTCGGGCAGGCCGAGGGTGGACTGCGGCAATGCGTGAATGTCAGCCATGGCTCATCTCCCGTTCTGCTTGCTGGGCTTCGCTCTTGATCAGCTTCCACATCGCGTCCTGAAGCTCCGCGAGGCGGGTCTGGGCCCAGGGCTCCTTCCTCTGGGGCTGGGGGATATCGATCGCGACCATCTCGCGGATGCGGCCCGGCCGGCGCGACAGCACGCAGACGCGATCCGCGAGATAGAGCGCCTCGGACAGGTTGTGGGTCACATAGACCGCGCCCATGCGCTCGCGCAGCCACAGGTCGAGAAAGTCCTCCATCAGCAATTCGCGAGTCTGTGCGTCCAGCGCGGACAGCGGCTCGTCCATCAGCAGGATGGCGGGGTTGACCGCCAGCGCCCGCGCGATGCCCACGCGCTGGCGCATGCCGCCGGAGAGTTGCTTGGGAAAGGCCGTCTTGAAATCGGACAGGCCGGTGCGCGCCAGCACATCGTCCACCCGCGCCCGCTTGTCGCTGGCGGAGAGCGCGTGATGCTCCAGCGGCAGCATCACATTCGCCTCCACCGTGCGCCACGGCAGCAGCGAGAAGTCTTGGAAGATATAGGTGAGCGGATTGAGCGAGGCGGCCGGCGGCGCGCCGTTGGTATAGACCGTGCCGGACTCCGGTTCGAGAATGCCGCCGAGGATCGACAGCAGCGTCGATTTTCCGCAGCCGGATGGCCCGATGACCGTGAGGATCTCGCCTTCGGCCACGGTAAAACTGATGTCCTCCAGGACGGTCAGCCCGCCGAAACGATGGCAGATGCGGTCAACCACAAGCTCCATGACGCGGCGCATCCCTGTTCTGGAACATGATGCCGGGAAGGCGATGCATGCCATTCCCGGACCATGCTCGATAAAGCGGCGAACCCCGCCGGCAGCACCGGCGCGGGCCTTAGCGCGGCTTGGTCGGCAACGCCTTGATGAACGACAGATCGGCGACGGTTTCGGCCTTCACATTGTCGCTGACCATGTTCAGGTCCTGCCAGGTCGAAATCTGAGTCTGAAGGCTTTTCATGTCGATCTGCAAGTCCGGGTCGGCATAGCCGAGCATGGCGGCGAGCTGGTCCGGATCGCCGACCTTCACTCGCGGCGCCACCGCCTTCATCACTTCGTCATAGTTCGGGCCGCGCACGAAGTTGCCCGCGGCGTCGCGCTGGTTGAAGGCGCGATTGTATTCCTCCGCGCCTTTCTGCAAGGCCAGCACGGATTTCTGAACGATGTCGCGCTTCTCCGCGATTGTGCGCGGGCTCGTATACATGCCGCTGAACAGATAGCCCTCCACGTCACCGGCCCAGGCGAGGGTGTGTCCGGACTTGTCGGCTTCGAGTTGGGCGATCTGGCCGACATGCAGCACGCCCATGTCGGTCTGCCCGCCCAGCACCGCGGCAAGCTGCGCAGCGATGGTCTGGGTCTGCACGAGGCGGACGGTGTTGCGGGGAATGTCGTATTTCCGCATCGCGGTAAGGATGGTGTAGTGAACCGCCGAGCCGGAGGTCGCCAGCGCGACGGACTTGCCCCGCAGATCGGCGAGGCTGCGCAGGCCGGCGTCGTAAGCCTTGTTGCCGACGAAGAAGCCGTATTGCTTGTAGCCGGGCTTTTCCGTGCCGATGCCGGCGACGATTTTGATGCCGCCCTTGCCGGCGAGATTGAACAGCGCGGCATTGAAGGACGAAACGCCGAAGTCGATATCGCCGGAGACGATGGCCGAGGAGATCGCGCCGGCCGACTGGAAGTTGACGATCTCCGCATCGAGACCCTGGTCGCGGAAATGGCCGCGGTCGGTCGCCACCAGGATCGGCGCGATGCCGGACAGCACGATGGTTCCGATCCGGACTTTCGGCATGGTTTGCGCCAGCGCCGGTCCCGACAGGGCGAGCGTCAGCGCGACGGCGGTGATCAGCTTTTTCATGTGTCCCTCCCTTGTGGTTGTTCCGGCCGGTTGCCGGCTCTTGTGGTTATTGAGCGGTGCCCCACACCTCGCGGGCGATGGAGACCACCTGTTCGAGCTTTCTGCGCTCGTCCTCCTCGCTCACCGGATTGCCACGGAAGCCGCTGGCGAAGCCGCATTGCGGGCTGAGGCAGAGATTATCCAGCGGCACGACCCCTGCCGCCTGTTCGATGCGTCGCAGCAGTTCGTCGCGCGGGGCCAGCTCCGGCACCTTCGAGCTGATGAGACCCAGCACGACCCGCTTGTGCGCCGGCAGATGGCGCAGCGGCTGGAAGTCGCCGGAGCCGGCATGGTCGAATTCGAGGAAATAGCCATCGACATTGACATGGTTGAACAGCACGTCGGCGACCGGCTCGTAGCCGCCTTGCGCCGCATGGCGGCCTCTGTCGTTGCCGCGGCAGACATGGATGCACACGGTCATGTCCGCGGGACGCTCCGCCAGCGCCGCGTTGATGACGGCGGCGAAGCGGCGCGGCAGGCTGTCCACATCCTCGCCGCTTTCACGCATCGCGGCGACGATGCGCGGATCGCAGAGATAGGCGAAATTGGTGTCGTCGAGCTGGAGATAGCGGCAGCCGGCCGCCGCGAGATCGCGGATCTCGGCGCGATAGGCGGCGGCGATGTCATCGTAGAAGCCGTCGAGGTCCGGATAGGCCGTGGCATCGACCGCCTTGCGGCCGCCGCGCAGCAGCATCGTCGGCGACGGGATCGCCAGCTTGGGCGTGCGCTGCGTCAGGGAGCGCAGATATTTGAAACCCTCGACCTCGATCGGCCGGATGCGCTTCACCTTGCCGGAAATCTTCACGCCCGGCGGCAGAAAGACGTCGGATTCGGTGCCGGCGCCCGGCTTGCGGAACTCGAACTTCACCGGGCGGCCGCCCTCGCCATCCTCAAGCTGGCCAAGGAAATCCGCATGGAACAGTGTGCGCCGGAATTCGCCGTCGGTCACGCCGTGAAGGCCGATGGCCTCCTGAAGCGCCACGACCTCGCGGATGCAGCGGTTCTCGATCGCGCGCAGTTCCGCAAGCGGCAGCTCGCCCTTCAACGCGCGTCCATGGGCCTCTTTCAGTTCGGCCGGGCGCAGCAGGCTGCCGACCTGATCGGCCCGGAACGGCGGCTTCGCCGACGCGGCCGCTCGCGACGCAATGGTCGAAGCCGTTTCATGGCTTGTCATCGCACATTCTCCTTCGGTGCTGCGTCGCCGTCGTTCACGATGCTGATCAGTTGCTTCTTGTCGATCTTGCCGACATCGGTGGTCGGCAGCGCATCGAAAAACACCACCGTCTTCGGGCATTTGTAAGGGGCGAGATGACCGCGGCAGAAGCGGATCAGCTCCTCCTCGGTGCAGGAGTCTTTCCGCACCACGCAGGCCACGACCTTTTCGCCCCATTCGAGATCCGGCACGCCGATGATGCAGGCGACCGATACTTTGCCGGACGCCAGCAGCACCGGCTCGACCTCGGAAGGGTAGACGCTGAGATTGCCGGAGCGGATCAGGTCGCGTTTGCGTCCCTGAAGATAGATGAAGCCGTTGTCGTCGCGGCGGGCGAGGTCGCCGGTCAGCAGCCAGCCGTCGCGCAGCACTTTCGCCGTTTCCTCCGGCCGCTCCCAATAGCCCTGGAAGACCGAGGGTCCGCGCACCGCAAGCTCGCCGATCTCCCCCGTGGGCACGGGCGCGAGATCGTCGTCGAGGCATTCGACGCGGTTGAGCAAGGTCTCGTGGCCGAGGCAGTCGAGCAGATGGGCGTCTTTCGCGTCCGCGAAGGCGGCGGCGTAGAGTTCCGGTGTCTTCACGGAGATCAGCCCGCCGCCTTCCGACGAGGCATAGCCGGAGGTGAAACCGCCCTTGAAGGTCGGATGCGCGTGCAGCCGCAGCGCGACGTCGCGGGCATTGACGGGGTGATACAGCCGGACGCTGGAGAAGTCCGCCGTGTCGAAATCCGGATGGGCGAACAGCCGCCGCGTCATGCCGTCCATGAGGTAGATCAGGCTCGGCCGCTCCGTTTCCACCGCATGGAGGAAAGCGCCGGGCTCGAAGCGTGGCAGCATGACGATGCGCGCGCCGCGCATCACCAGCATGGTCATCTGCGAGATCGCCATGCCGGCGGCGAGCGGCGCGGATACGATGCCGGTGTCGGCGTCGCTGATCGGAATCTCGATGATGTTGCCGGTGGCGGCCGCGATGAAATTGGCGTGGGTGCGCACGCAGCCTTTCGGCTCGCCGGTCGTTCCGCTGGTGAATTTGATGGTCAGCGCATCGTCCGCCGCGGCCGAGACCGGAGGCTCCTGCGGCGCCGCGTCGGCCAGCAGGGCGTCATAGTCGAAGGTGAGGCCATGACCTTCGCCGACGCCGATGACGGCCTCGACACTGGGGAGTTCGCCGCGGATGTCCGCGAGCAGCGGCGCGACGGCCGCCTCGGCCAGAACGAAGCGCGCGCGCAGCTTGCCGGCGACGCCGGCGATTTCGGCGGCGGAGGAGCGCGTCATCAGCGGCGCGCTGACGACGCCGATCTTGGCGAGCCCGTAATAGGCGACGGAGAAGGGGACGGAGTTGCCGAGCAGCAGCACCATCCGGTCGCCGCGGCGCGCGCCCAGGGCGAGCAGCGCGTTGGCGAAACGGTTGGCGGCCGCGTTCCACGCCTCCCAGGTCAGGCGCGTGTCGCCCAGCACCAGCGCTTCGCGGCGGCCGCGCACCCGGGCATTGTGCAGCAATGTATCGCCGATATTCATCTCGACACCTGTTGCTCCTGCGCGTCTCGTCAGCCGACCGTCACCCGCCGCCGTCGCAGCACGCCGTCGCGGTCCACCTTGGTGCGCAACTGCTCCAGCTCCCAGTCCGTTGGTGCGACCGTGGTGGGGACCTCGTTCGGAATGACCAGCTCGAAGCCGGTGTTGGCCACGACATCGGCCACCGTGTAACCCGGATGCACCGTGGCGAGCCGCATGCGGTGTTCATCCTCGGTGAAGTCGCAGACGCAGATCGGCGACCAGACATATTGCGGGCCATCGCGCCCGTTCAGCGTGCGATGCCGGCTGTCGCCGCCGGACAGCCAGCCGGCGCCGCTGATGAAATCGACCTTCTCCACGAACAGCCGCTTGTTGTGATGCTGAAGGAAGATGTTGGTGGGGCCGGAGCCGAGCCACAGCGTGCCGACCGTGCCGGGGCCGCGCACTTTCAGATCGCCGGGCGTGCCGATCCCGATCATGTTGATGTTGCCGTATTTGTCGACCTGAATGCCGCCGAGGCCGCCGGCGCCGACGCGCTGGATGCGGGTCGGCGCGTTGCTGTTCACGCCGCGCGTGCCGCCGTCGGCGATGTCCGTCAGCGGGATCTTGCATTCGGCCCAGTAACCGCAGCGGGAATCCCAGGTGCCGATCGGCAGCCGGTCGAACTTGCCGTTATAGACACCGGCGCCGCCGGTGAAGAGCCACACATTGGGCGCGACCGTTACTTGCGCGAGCCGGTTGGCCGCCAGCGAGATGATCTGGTTGGCGCCGCCGCCGCCGGCGCTTTCGGCTTCGCCTGCGGCCATGCGCGCGAGCAGCACCGCCATCAGTTCAGCCATCGAATATCGGTCAGTGCCGGGATATGCGAGTTCCGCCATCGCCATCATCCGCCGTGGTTCTGCGATTGACGATCCTGGCGTTCGACCGCCAGCATGTTCTGCAATTCCGTCATGCGGGGCATGCCGCCGACCAGTTCGAGATATTCGAAATGGTCCTTCGGGCCGTGGACGTATTTATCGATGTATTCGGCTGCCCGGCCTTCGCGCACCATCGCGAGATAGAGCTTGATGTGCTGTTCATCGAGGCCGTAGTTGAACGACGAGAAGGTCGGGTGCGCGCCGAACGGCACATGCACGACGTGATCCACCCAGAGGCCGGGGATCGTGGTCTTGCCGGGATCGCGCTGGATCACGTCTCCGCCGACGATCTGGTCGGTCTGGACGATGACGAGATCGGCCGCCTTGGCCTTGTCGCGCTCCTGGCCGCTGCCGCCCCAGACCTGCGCATTGCCGAATTCGTCGCATGCCTGCGCATGCATGATGAACACGTCCGACTTCAGCGGTGGAATGAGATAGACCTCGCGGCCGCTGTAAGGGTCCGTGATCTTTTTCAGTTCCGGGTTGAGCCTGGGATGGTCCGTCGCCTCATAGAGATACTGGACGGCGTTGAACGGGCGACCGCCGGCGGCCGCCTGGGTGCCGAGCAGGATGAAGGGCTCGTCCGCCTCGACGATATCGATGCTCTTGGTCTCCGCCGCGCGGCGGAAAGCCGGCGCCATGCCCCACACTTCGAAGCCGACATAGGACAGATAAAGCTTGCCGAGCATGCCTGCCGCAATCGGCAGGTCCGCCGCGATCGAGGTCGTCACCGGCGGGATCATGGTCATGTTCTTCGCGCCGGCGCGGATCGCCGCGCGCAAAAGGCTCATCGCGGCGTCGGCCGAATGGGAACCGGCGAGAGAAATGGTTTTCTTCGAGGCGATGATCCGCCCGGCTTCCTCCAGCGAGGTCAGCTTGCTGCGCCTGCGCAGGTCTTGGGGCGCCTGCTCTTCCAGCGGGCGCATGAATTTGTGTTTCTGTATCGCCGCCGCTTCGGACATGCGTGGTCTGGCCTCCCTTTGCCGCGATCTTTGTCCGGGCGGGAAGGAGAGTCAACAAAATAATCCCATATGTGACTATTTGCGACATCTGATATTGTCAGCTATCAATGCGAGGGGGTTGGAATGGCTCGCATGCGCGGCGGCCGGGGTTGTCGGAAGCGACGGATCGCTTGCCTGTGCAGTTTGTATTCCGCTAATTCCGATCGGCGGGCATGCATGTGCCTCGCGGGCAGCGATAAGGATTCACATCTTGGTCGAAGACAGATTGCAGGAAGAGCAGCTTCGGCGTCTGAACTATCTGATCAGGCGGATGCATCAGACGGCCGACGCGTTGTTTTTCGAAGAGACCGAAGGCGGCGACATCACGCCGGTGCAGATGGCGTCCCTGCGCGCCATCCAGGCTCGGCCGGGCGTGGACCAGCTTCGGCTGGCGCATGCCATCAAGCTTGACCGCAACACCGTGGCCGGCGTGGTATTGCGGTTGCAGCAGAAGAAACTGATCACCCGCCGCCGGGACCCTGCGGACCGCCGGTCAAATCTTCTGTTCATCACCGCGATGGGCGAAGCTCTGCTGGAGGCGCTTCTGCCCGCGGCTGACCGTGCCCAGAAGCGCATGCTGAACCCGCTGCGGCCGGCCGAGCGCAAACTGCTGCTGGAACTGATGGTCCGGATGGTGGATCAAGGCGCCCCGAAAACGCGCCCCAAAGCCGATCCGGCCCCGGCCCGCGAGAAGCGGGCGAAAACGGCCCGCTCCCGCGCTGCGGAAACCGTTTAGCGCCACCGACGTGCTCGTGTTTGCCCGCGAGCCCGATTGCGGGCTTGACATTTTGCGATTTAAGGAATAAAAACCTAGAACGCTGCGTGCCTGTCACGCGGCGGGCTGTTTGTCATCGTGAGTCTGAATTTGCGCGCGACGCGGAGATTTGCCGCCGCGCATGCCAAGGGAGTGGTGCGGCGGAGGATGCAGGGCGGACCCGGCCGCCGCCGTTCCGGAACGAAGCCAAGGCGCGCCCCTGCGCACCCGGCCTTCGACTGCGAAGCCTCCTGCCGGGCCACGGCAGGCCCTCCAACCGCGAGGATGGCCGAGCCGCGGCTTTGGCGGGTTACGGCGCTGTCCTGTCGCGTAATGGCGTCGGAGCGTGGCGTGGACGGAGCCGCTTAATCGGTCGAGAATTTCACGATCTGCCCCGTCCGGGCGTCGATCTCCATTTCCCGGTTGCGATTCTGGGCGTCGCGGCCCTCCACCTCCCATTTGCCGTCGTCCAGCTCGATCGAGCGGATCGTCGCCATGCCGTTGGTTTCCGCGATCTTGCGGGCCTGATCGATGGTGATCTGCTGCTGGCCGGCGGGGTTTTGCGCGCCAGGCGCAGGCGATGCACCCTGCCCAATGGCGGGCGCGGCGCCCAATCCCGCGGCGGCGGCGATGGCGAGAGCGGTCAACAAGCGGCGCATGAAGATCTCCACGGCTGGTTTGCGGGCCGGCGGAAACTCGCTCGGCAAGATATTTTTGCCGCGCGGCTCCGGGGAAAATGCGCGAGGGCAACGCGCGAGCGGGCGGGAGGTTTCGGACGGGTTCCTGCGTTCGTATCGCAAACAGCCGCAGCGCCGCCGAATCGCCGGAGAGCCACAATCCGGCGGCCGCGATTGACGCAACCGGCTCCCCTGCTTATGTTGCAACGCAGCAAATCCGGGATGTTCTTTATGGCTATTGGCGAATTCGGCGCGGCACACATGCCCGTGGACGGCAGCTTCGCCTTCTCCGCGCCGCTCTACTGGATGTATGAGATGAGCCATGTCGCGCTCGGGCCGGCGCGGGCGATGACGGACGCCACGCGCCTGTTCTATCGCAATCCGGCCAACCCGCTTGCCCATACCGAATTCGGGCGCTCGGTCGTCGCGGCGGCCGAGGTGTTCGAGCGCGCGACGCGACGTTACGGCCGGCCGGAATGGAATATCCCTTCGACCCTGGTCGGCGGCGCGCAGGTCGCAGTGGAGCCGGTCGAAGTGTGGGAGCGGCCGTTTTGCCGGCTGCTGCATTTCCGTCGCGATCTGCCGGCCCCGCCGCGGCAGCCGCAGCCGCGGGTCCTGATCGTCGCGCCGATGTCCGGCCATTATGCGACGCTGCTGCGCGGCACGGTGGAAGCCTTCCTGCCGGAGCACGATGTCTTCGTGACCGACTGGGTGGATGCCCGCATGGTTCCCCTGTCCGAGGGCCTGTTCGATCTCGACGACTATATCGACTATGTCATCGACATCCTGCGCTTCCTGGGGCGGGACACGCATGTCGTCGCGGTGTGCCAGCCGGCGGTGCCCGTGCTGGCGGCGGTCGCGGTGATGGAAGCCCGCGACGAGAAAGATGTTCCGCTGTCGATGACGCTGATGGGCGGGCCGATCGACACCCGCGTCAACCCCACCGCGGTCAATCTGCTGGCGCAGGAGAAGGGAACGGAGTGGTTCCGGCGCAATGTCATCAGTCGCGTGCCGTTTCCGCATCCCGGCGTCGGGCGCTACGTCTATCCCGGCTTTCTGCAACTCAACGGCTTCATGAGCATGAACCTCGAGCGGCATATCGAGGCGCATCGGCAGCTCTTCGGCAACCTCGTCAAGGGCGACGGGGATTCGGCGCAGAAACATCGCGAGTTCTATGACGAGTATCTCGCTGTCATGGACCTGACAGCCGAGTTCTATCTCCAGACGGTGGAGACCGTGTTCGTCCGGCAGGCGCTGCCGCAGGGCCTGATGACTCATCGGGGTGAACCTGTGGACCCGGGCCGGATCCGCCGCGTCGGTCTGCTGACCGTCGAGGGCGAGAATGACGACATCTCCGGCCTCGGGCAGACCGAGGCGGCACACGGGCTCTGCGTGAATATCCCGGCCGACCGGCGGGCGCATTGGATGCAGAAGGACGTCGGCCACTACGGCGTGTTCAACGGTTCGCGCTTCCGGGCGGAGATTGCGCCGCGTATCGCCGCATTCATGCGCTCGCAGATGCCCGGCGGCGTGCCGTCCCCCGCGCCGGCGCGCGCCGCTGCGCCCGCGGCAGCCGGTCCGGCCCGGCGGACCAGCGGCGCTGCGCCGCGCGGGCAGAACCGGCGCAGCCGGTAATACGTTAGCCGGTGTCACGCGAGGTGGCCCGTCGTTGGCTCGGCGCCGCCGCCGTGGCATCATTTCGCGAATCGCCCGCGGATGTGAGTGCGGGTGGTCCATCCGTTCGTTGTGCCGTCGCCGCCAATCTGTTGTCACCAACCTGCTGTTACAATGTCGCTGCGCGCCCTGCTGCTCCGGACCCGACAGCAGCCCAACATGCTGACGGTCGCATTCGAAGATCGTCTGTTTCAGGTTCATCTGCGGCGCCTGCGGCAGGCCCGCCGCTATACGCTGCGGCTGGATACGGCCGCCCGGCAGATGGTGATGACCCTGCCGGCACGCGGCAGCCTGAAGGAAGCGCAGCTTTTCGCCGAACGCCATGGCGGCTGGATCGCCAGCCGGATGGCGCGGCTGGCGTCGCCGGTGCCGTTCGGCGCAGGGATGCGCGTGCCGCTGCGCGGCGTGCCCCATCACATCGTCCATCGCCCCGGCCGCGGCACCGTGTGGATGGATGCCGATGACGACGGCCAGCCGCTGCTCTGCGTCGCGGGCGAGGCGGCCCATCTGCCGCGCCGGGTGCGGGATTTCCTGCGGCGGGAGGCGCGGCGCGATCTCGAAGCGGCGAGCCGCCGCCATGCGGAACGTCTCGGCGTCACCTTCCGGCGGATCACGGTGCGGGACCAGTCTTCCCGCTGGGGCTCATGCACGAGCGACGGCGCGCTGTCGTTCTCATGGCGCCTGATCCTCGCGCCGCCCCATGCGCTGGACTATCTCGCCGCCCATGAGGTCGCCCATCTCGTGGAGATGAACCATGGGCCTCGCTTCTGGCGGCTGGTCGAAACCCTCTGTCCGGAGATGGCAGCGGCGCGGCGCTGGCTGGCGCAGCATGGCGGCGATCTGCATCGATTCGGGCAAGAAGTCGACCAGGTCGACGGTGCCGACGATGAGGCGATGCCGGCGGCGGATGTCTGATCTTCCGGATCGCGGGTTGCGAAACCGCGCCCTTTGCGCTTTGTGAGGCGATCCTTCGGGCCCTTTCGCGTTCTGCCGCGAGCCGGGGTTTCCGCTTCGTCTTCCCGCTCCGTCTGAAAGCCGTTCTGTATGTTGCGCCCGGAGTCCCGCGCCACCACGATCCTGCTTGCGATGCTGACCGGTGTGCCGCCGTTCGCGACATCCATGTTCATGCCGTCGCTGCCGGACATCAGCCGCAGCCTGTCGGCATCCCCGGCGCAGGTGCAGCTTTCGATCACGGCTTATCTCGTCGGTCTCGCGATCGGACAGATCTTCTACGGTCCGTTCGCGGACAAATACGGCCGCAAGCTCGTGATGCTCGTGGCGATGGCGATCTTCTCGCTCGCCACGTTGTTGTGCGCGCTCGCGCCGAATATCGAGATCCTGATGCTGGGCCGCGCGCTTCAGGCGGTGGGCGGGGCCGGCGCCATCGTCATCACCCGCGCCATGGTGCGCGACACCCATGACGGCGTGCTGGCGGCCCGCGAACTGGCGCTGATGGCCTCGTTCATGTCGATCTCGCCGATTGTCGCGCCGATCCTCGGCGGCGTGCTGCAAACAGCGTCAGGCTGGCGCTCGACTTTCGTGGTGCTGCTGATCTTCGGTTTGCTGCTGACCGCGGCCTTCTGGCTCCTGCTGGGAGAAACCCTCAAGCACCGCACCCAGGAGCCGCTGTCGTTCGGCTCCGTGTTCAGGACCTTCGGCACGTTTCTGCGCTCGCCCATGTATCTGGCCAATATCGCGCTGGGCGCGGGCGCTTTCGCCGGCGGCTATGCCTGGCTGTCGGGCTCGTCCTTCATCCTCCAGGACCTGCATCATCTCACGCCGTTGCAGTTCTCGCTCGTCTTCGCGATCAGCTCCGTGGGCTTCCTGATCGGCAACACGCTCGCGGCGCGTTTCGTCATGCGGCGGGGCATCGGCTTCACCGTGCTGGCGGGATGTTCCGCAATCGGGCTGGCCAGCGCGATGCTGCTGGCGGCCATGACGCTCGGCTATAACAGCGTGACCGTGCTGACGGCCTGCGCGGTGGTGTATCTCGCCGGGCAGGGGCTCGTGATGCCGCAGACGATGGCTGCCTCGCTGATGGCCTTTCCCCGCGCCGCGGGTGCTGCATCCTCGCTCGCCGGTTTCATCCAGCAGGGCTGCGGCGGCATTTCCGCCGCGGCAGTCGGTTATTATATGGGCCAGTCGGAATGGCCGGTGGTTTGGGGCATGGTGCTGATGGGCGGCTTCGTCGTCGTGGTCGGCTTCGCGACCCACAGGATGCGGACGCCGCAGCCGGCGCTGCACGGGAACGCGGACCGGCCGGGGCCCGGCGCGTAAGCGCCGAAGCGCCTTCGCGAAAGCCGGCCACGCGGCGCGCGTCGGGAAATCAAAGCCGCAGCGGCCCTATTGCCGGCCGAACAGCCTGTCCACCAGCCAGTTGTCGAGATTGCTCGTGCCGCCCCCGCGCGCGGGCGGCGCAGCCCGCACCGGCATGGCCGTGGCGCTGCGCTCCGGTGGAATGAGGCCGGGCGGCTGGTCCACCATGTCCTCCGCGCGGCCGGGCAGGGCATTGGCATGCATGGAGGCAGTGACCGGCGCGCCGCCGTTCAGGCCCGGCAGGCCCGCAACCGGAATGCCCTGGTGCGCTGCTTTCATGAAGTTGCGCCAGATATCCACGGGGAGGCCGCTGCCGGTGGCCCTGCGCATGGGCGAGGAGTCGTCGTTGCCGAGCCAGACGCCGGTGACGAGATGCGAGGTATAGGCGACGAACCATGCGTCGCGGAAGTCCTGGCTGGTGCCGGTCTTGCCCGCCGCCGCCCAGGCGCCGAGATCGGCCTTGCGCGCCGTGCCGCTCAGCAGCGTCTCGCGCATCATCGCATTCATCATCGCCACATAGCGGCCATCGACGATGCGCCCGAGATGCTGCGGCTTGCGCTGGTAGAGCACCTTTCCGTTCGCGCCCGTCACGCGCATCACCGCATGGGGCGCGATGGCCATGCCGCCATTGGCGAAGGGCGCATAGGCGGAAACCAGTTCGATCACCGAGACTTCGGACGTGCCCAGCGCCAGCGACGGGTTGGGATCGAGCCGCGAGGCGATGCCCATGCGATAGGCCGTGCGCGCGACGGCGGTGGCGCCGACCTCCAGCGTCAGCCTGACCGCGACGGTGTTGAGCGACATCGCCAGCGCCTGCGTCAGCGTGACGGGGCCGAAATATTCGCGCGTATAGTTGCCCGGCTTCCAGCCCTTGAGCGAGATCGGCTTGTCCTCCCGCACGCTGTCGGGCGCAAGGCCGCGCTCGAGCGCCGTCAGATAGACGAAGGGCTTGAAGGCCGATCCCGGCTGACGCTTCGCGGAAACCGCGCGGTTGAACTGGCTGTCCGAATAGTTGCGGCCGCCGATCATGGCGACCACGGCGCCTTCCGGAGTCATCGCCACCATCGCGCCCTGTCCGACGCGGAATTTCTCGCCGCGCTGCGCCAGCTCTCCGACCAGCGCGCGCTCCGCCGCGGCCTGGAGAACCGGCTCGATCGTGGTTTCCACGACGAGGTCCTGATCGACATGGCCGACAACGTCATTGATGACGTCCATGATCCAGTCGGCGACATAATTGATCGAGCCGCCAGTGACGTTCCGCACGGCCTTGGCGGGCGCGGTCAGCGCCGTCTTCGCTTGGGCTTGCGTGATCGCGCCGGTGTCCACCATCGCCGCCAGCACCACCTCGGCCCGGCGTTCCGCCGCCGCGCGGTTGCGATGCGGAGCAAGGCGCGAAGGCGACTTGACGAGGCCCGCCAGCATGGCGGCTTCCGCCAGTGTCACCTGCCGGGCGGATTTGTCGAAATAGCGCTGGGCGGCGGCTTCGACGCCATAGGCGCCGGCGCCGAAATAGACGCGGTTCAGATACAGTTCGAGGATCTGGGGTTTCGTGTAGCGGTGTTCGAGCCAGAGGGCGAGCACCAACTCCTGAATCTTGCGGTTGTAGGTCCGCTCCTGATTGAGAAAGAGGTTCTTGGCGAGCTGCTGGGTGAGCGTGGAGCCGCCCTGCGCGACGCCGAGATTGGCGAGATTGGCCGCGGCCGCGCGGGCGAGCCCGATCGGATCGAAGCCGAAGTGATAGTTGAAGCGGCGGTCCTCGATGGCGATGAAGGCGAGCGGCAGGTGCGGCGGCAGCTCCCGTAGCGGCACCGCGACGCCGCCCATCTCCCCGCGTGTCGCGAGCGCGGTGCCATCCGCGCCGACGATTTGGACGGACGGCGGGCGCGGCGGAATTTCGAGGGACTGGATCGGCGGTAGATGGAAGCCGACCCAGAATACGGCGGCGATGCCCGCGATCACGACCCAGAGCGATGCGACCGCGCCCCAGTAGATGCTGCGTGACAGGAAGCGTCGCAGCCGCCCCTTGCTCCTGCCCTTCCGGTTTGACCGGCGCGGACGGGACGATGCGGCCGGCTCGCGCCGCGTGGAATTGCCACTCTTGTCGCCGCTTTTGCCGCCGCCCGCGCTACCGGGCGCGGGCCGGTCCTCGCGGCTCACACGAATGTCGGATGCCGGGCCGGCGGAAACGCCAAAAACGGGTTCGCGGCGTGTGCCGGCCTTTCGCCCCGCCATGTTGCGTCTCGCGGCTGGAATGGCTGCGGTCGATCCGCAGGCTGCGCACTCCCGGCGATGCTAGGGCGCAGATTTTAAGCGGACGTTAAAATTCCTGTTGGCGATTTGTTTACCGGCTGAAGCGCGGTCCCGTGGATGCCGGCGTCGCGTCGGAGAGGATAGCACCACCGAAGCGCGGCTTCAGGTCCACACGATATCCCTGAAACGGGGGATAGGCGGTCCCCGACCGCTATTCTAGCACGCTGTAAAGCGTGGGCTGGAATCGTGGACGACCTACCGATGCGGGAAAGTCTGGCTGTGCCGCTGGCAGCGTCCGCATTCCGGGTTCGTCTGCTGCGGCCCGGTGGCCGCGGGGCCGCGGCCGACCTCGCGGCACTTCCGCGCGGCTGGTGTCTGGCGCAGTTCGAGCGCGCCAAGCGCGGCGACGATATCGCCTGGTTTGAAACCTTGCAGGATGGCCGGTTCGGGCCGACCGTCGCGCTGGTCGGCAGGTTGCGGGGCGGCGCGTCGCTTCGGTGGGGCGGCATGGCGGGCGCACCGGCCGGCACGCTCACCGTGCTGCATGTCGATTGGACCCTGGCCGAGCGGCGCCTGCGCCGCTGCATGCGCACCGCCGGGCTGTCTCCCGCGGTCGCGCGTCTGGCGGTCTCGCTGTTTCGCTGCCGGGATGTCCGCATCGCCGCCGCGCAGGCCGGCGTCGCTTATGAGACGGCGCGGGAATATCTCCAGACGGCGCGCGCCGCGGTCGGCGCGGAGAATTTGCAGCGGCTGGTCAGCGAGATGGGCCACTGCCTCGGCCATGCGGGCGACGAGGCCGCGGCCACAGCGCCGTTTCTGGCGGCGGCGCTGGGACTGACGCGGCGGCAGCTTCAGATCGCAGAGCTGGTCTCGCAGGGCGCGACCCGGCGCGGCGTTGCATCGTTGCTCGGCGTGTCCGAAGCCGTGGTGAAGAAGGAGATCGCCATCGTCTTCACAGCGGTGGGCGTCGTCGGCGTCATCGGCCTCGCGCGGGCGATGATGGAGCTGCGGCTGCTGGCCGGCGCGGCGGTGCATATGGATGTCTGTCGGCCGATGCCGGAGCCGGCCTCCGCGCCGCCCCCAGTGGGGCTCCTGCCGCGGAGCGCGGCCACACCCTTGGAGCCGGGGAGCGGGCTGCAACCCTCCGTCATGGCATGAGGGGCCATGGCATGACGGTTCACGGCATGAGCATCGTCCCGGCGGAGGGCCGTCCGGCCCCGACAGGCGCGTGCTCTTGCTCACCGCGGGTCCGGCTTGATCCGGCGCGTGGCGGGATGAGACAGCCAGCGCCGCAGGTCGCCCCTCGTCTCGGCCTCGCCGCGATCCTCGCTGCGCTCGAACAGTCTCGTGCGCTGGCGTTCGAACGCCCTGTCGTATCGGCGTTGCAGAACGGGGCGATCGTCCGCCGGCGATATGGTTCCGGCCTTCAATGCAAAGAACCGCGCCTCGAACGAGACGCCCGGCACGCCCTTGCGGTTGACGCTGTCGACGAAACTCGTGATGGCGATGTCGCAGCCGCGCCGGCCCTTCGGCGCGGCGACGAGGTTGCTGTCGCCCCAGTCGAGAACCTCGTCGAACTGCCGCAGCAGCGTCCAGTCGGCCGTGAACACGCGGATGGTCCAGCTATTGATGCCGATGCCGTTGCCCTGCGTGTTCCATGCCGCGAGCACATATTCGCGGGAGCCGTCGCCGTCGAGATCGACCGTGATGACGTCGAAGCTCCGCAGCCGGCCGGCCATCAGCGTGTCCGGCATCGCGGCCAGGTCATGGCCGCGCCGCTCGAGAAGAAAGGCGTGCTCGGGCGCGTCTTCCGGAATGTCCTGATCGTCCTCGAAGGTCGCGGCGCAGCGCCACAGCCGCGTGGCCTCGTCCATGGCGACGAACACGCCCACCGTGCAGCGCATCGTGTTGGCTGGCGTCTGCGCCAGCGCGGCGTCGTCGCGTGCCGGCGCGGGTCTGGCGAAGGTGGCCGTGCGGCAGGATTGGAGCGCGGCTTCCGCCACGCCGGACGCAACAAGGCTTGCAAGAATGAGACTTGCCAGCAGAGCGACGCGCGCGCCCCGGCGCAGGCGAGAACTCACGGGCTTGATCACGACAGTCTTCGCCTTCATGGGTCGGCCGGCTCCGATCCTAGCATAGGACCCTTTCGTATCCGGACCAGCGTTTCCGTCGCCGTCGCGGAAAGTGATAAAGCAGTACCCTCCGGCGCGTCTGGCGTCCGCCGGGGCCGATGCTTGCAGCGAAGCACGCGCTGATGCCGCGGGTGCGCACGCCATCCATCACCGCGCCGCCGCCCGGCTCGCCGCCGGCGGGGTCGCTGCTTGGCTTCTGTCTTTATTTCCTCGCCGAACACAGAACGGTTTTCATCTGGCTGTTCCTGATCGGCTTCGGCGTTGCCTGCGCGGATGCGCTGGTCGCGGTCTTCATCGGGAAGATGGTCGGCCTCGTCGGGCAAGCGGACCGCTGGGCGACATGGCAGGCGCGCTGGCCGGAATTGCTGGTCCTGCTGCTGGCGGTCGGGCTCATCCGGCCGTTTCTGATCTGGCTCGATCTGCGGCTGCGCAACACGGTCCTGATCCCCACCGTGACGTCGCGGATGCGCTGGGTCAGCCACTGGCATGTGGTGCGCCAGAGCTGGCGCTTCTTCCAGAGCGACTCGCCGGGGCGGCTCGCCCATTGGGTGATGCAGACGCCGGGCGCGCTGCGCGAGACCGCGGAGGCCGCCATCCGCGCGGTCTGGTATCTGTCGATGTACGGGCTCGCCAGCCTGGTTCTGCTCGGCCAGGCCGACCCGCGATTGATGCTGCCGCTGCTGGTCTGGTTCGCCGGCTTCGCGCTGCTGTTGCGCATCTTCGTGCCGCGGCTCAGACGTCGGGCCGAGGACAACGCCGACAAATATTCACGCCTGCTGGCCGAGCTGGCCGATGGCTACGCCAATATCCTGACGGTGAAGCTGTTCTCGGCGGCTGCCACGGCGGATGCGCCGGTCCGGCAGCGGCTGTTCGACCATGACCGCGCGCAGGCCCATCACATGGCCAGCGTCACCGCCTTCATCGCGACGCTGACCGTGCTGAACACCGCGCTGCTGCTGGCCACGGCGGCCATCGGCGTCGCGCTGTGGCTGCACGAACTGGTTCCCGCCGAAGCCGTGGCGATGGCGCTGCCGCTGGTCTGGCAGGCCGCCAACACCGGCGGCTGGGTCGCGTGGGAAATCTCCGGCATCTATCAGAATCTCGGCGAGATTCGTCAGGGCATGGCGGTGATCGCCGCGCCGAATGCGATGCCGGACGATCCCGCCGCGGAGCCTCTAACGGTGCGGCAGGGCGCGATCGCGTTCGAGCAGGTGACGTTCGGCTATGATGAGCGGGAGCCGGTCTTTCGCGACTTCAGCCTGACCATCGCGGGCGGCGAGAAGGTCGGCATCGTCGGGCGCTCCGGCGCGGGCAAGTCGACGCTGGTCGCGCTGCTGCTGCG
>Ga0182740_1000669_pt1 | contig 31819 bp, 33 predicted proteins | sample eDN5th37CKraftBY_FD_128872 | JGI IMG/M metagenome (GOLD analysis project Ga0182740, IMG submission 128872) | Enriched backyard soil microbial communities from Emeryville, California, USA - eDNA 5th pass 37_C Kraft BY (version 2) (version 2) | ecosystem: Environmental > Terrestrial > Soil >...
GACTACTCGCTCCATCGCCTGCTGAATCCTCGATCTCGTCCGACACCCGCCACCTCGTTCAAAGAGCGGCAATCATCCCGATGAATGGGCACCGCGCAAGGCGGCCGTCAGACCCCGGTTACGCCAGAGCGCGGGCCGCAATACCATCACCGGCACCGCCGTCGACTGCCGGGCAGCACTGCTGCGGAAGGCCGACCTTTACGGCGGCGGCGAACTCCTTCTCTGCATTGTGGGCATCCGATAGGTAGAAACATCCTATCTCGGTGTCCACCAAACCGGCAGCAGGCCATGATGCTTCGTACCTTGACTTGAAAGCCGCTTTATAAATCTCAAAAACTGGTCGACAGCGCTGGTGTGCTCTATGCATGGCCGTCCAATTCATGCGATCAAATCAATAGGAGACTGTGGTGAGCCACGCCATTGATGTTCTAAGGCACGAACATGATGCCATCCTGATGGCACTGAAGATTCTCGATAAAATCTCGGACGAAGCCAGAGAAGGGAACGCGACATCCGCGGACGTCATGCGTTTTCTGGGGTTTCTGAGAGAATTTGCCGACACATGCCACCACGGCAAAGAAGAGGGCCTGTTGTTTCCCGCCATGATTGTGGCAGGACTACCAGCAGATGGCGGACCGATATCGGTTATGCTGACGGAGCATGAACAAAGCCGCGCACTTGTGACAGCAATGGCCAATGCAACCGAGCCCGTGATGTCGCCGACGAAATTTTCTGAATCAGCGACGGCCTATGCCGACCACATGAGAGCCCATATCGAGAAGGAAAATACCATTCTGTTCCCGATGGCCGATCGCGTCGTCGCACCAGAAGTGCTGGATGGCCTGGTCACCGCCTTTGAGCGCCATGAAGAAGACGTGATGGGCTCAGGTCGTCACGAACAGCTTCACGATATGCTCAAGGAACTGAAGGTGAAATACCTCGATTCATGATTGACGATGGAAGGCCGTAGATTCAGGCGATCATTCGCTACATCTGAAATGCCCGTAAGTGGGGAAACGCTCCTCCCGCGATATAGGCCTGTTCCTCTGGCGTCGATTCCCGGCCCATGACCTGATTGCGGTGCGGGTGGCGGCCAAAGGCGGCAATGACCTTGCGCACGTCGCTGGCCTGCTTCACCAGGGATCGATAAATTGGCTGCAAGTGGTCCGGGGCTGAAGCTGCAATTTCTTCGCGCAGGCTGATGAGAAGATCAATGCGTTCGAGGTGATCAGGCCCTTCGCAATGCCCCAGTGGCTGGGTGTGGGCGATCTTGAACCACGGTGTGTCGAGGGCTTGATAGTGGCCATCATCGAGCCCATCTCTCGACAGCTTTAAGGCGGCGGCATCCTGGCCGAAGGCGCGCCGCTGGCCGCGCCAGAGTGAACGCGAAAACTGGTCCAGCACGATAATGAGTGCGAGTCTGCCCTCGGGATCGGATGCCCAATGATCAAGATCGCCTGCCGCTCCGCGCACCGCCAGTTCCGCAAAGCGGGCGATAATCGCCTGATCCGCGCCACCATGCATCCGCCAGACCCAATGTTGCCAGTGGGCTTGTGCGCCAATGTCGACAGTACGTCCGTCCGGAAACCAGAGATCCAGAACATCGTTCCATGGCTTGGAAGCGCTGCGTCCCTTCATGCTTTGGCCATGAGGAACTGGTTGATCCACTCCGCCACGAAGGTGCGATCATTCAATTGTTGCAGACTGGAAATAGCACGGGTCGCCATGGGCACTGACTATCGCGCAAATATGAGCAAATTGCCCAAGGAAATGATCGTTTCCTGCGCACTTCACGATCTTACCTGACCTCAAGGCGAAGATGGCACGTCCCCTCTGGGACCACGCTCTATCTCCACCTCGCGGTTCCGACCGAGCTGCACAGCGTCTCGTCCCATGCGGGTCGCGATCGTTCGCGCAATGGATCAGGGCGGCGGCCTAGCCGTCGGCACTAGTCTGTTCGATTTCGGGGCCTGGCCAAGTGCCATGCCGAACTGCTGGATGCCCGTGCCCGACAGGGACGCGTCAGGCACGCACATGGCGACCTGCATCTCGCGAATATCGCGATAATCGACGATGAGCCCGTCTTGTTCGATTGCCTCGAATTCGATTCAACACTTGCAACAACCGATGTGCTCTACGACCTCGCCTTTCTCCTGATGGACCTTTGGGCGCGCGGGTTTCAAGTTCAGGCGAATCTTCTGCTGAACCGCTACCTGGATGTTTCTCCGCAAGACGAGCCGGGCATAGCACTCATGCCCTTGTTTCTTTCCATCCGCGCGACCATCCGGGCCCATGCATTGGCAGCACAAGCCGCGGCGTCGCCGGATTTAGACCTCGAGGCCAAAGCACTGCATTATCTGGCGCTCGCCGATGATTTGCTCGTTCCTGCGTCGCCGCGCCTCGTGGCAATCGGTGGGCTTTCAGGGACCGGAAAGTCGACCATCGCCAAGCTGGTGGCTCCTTGTCTGGGTCGGGCCCCCGGTGCCCGAGTTCTAAGGTCAGACGTCTTGCGCAAGCGGTTAGCGGGTGTTCCGCCAGAAACGACGCTTCGCAGAGCCTCATATACCTCGACAGCGAGCGCGGCGGTCTATGACGAGTTGGAACGATTGGCCAGCCACACCCTGCAAGCCGGGCAAGCCGCGATAGCGGACGCGGTCTTTGCAAGGCCCGAGGAACGCGATGCGATCAATCAGGTCGCACGGCGCCGGGGAGTTCCATTCGAGGGTATCTGGCTCGAGGCTTCGCCGGATCTATTGAAGCAAAGGATCACGGCGCGCGCGAACGATGCCTCGGACGCCGATGCCGCCGTGGCCGAAGCGCAGGCGCACTATGACATTGGCGGCGTTGACTGGCACAAGGTGCGGGCGGACGCCGCACGCGAGGTTGTCGCTGACAAAGTACGTACGATCCTAGTCGGAGAAGATCTCTGATCGTCTGAGCCGGGCTCAACGGGTCGGAACGGAACTCCTGTCCTCAGCATCGACGGGCGGAGGATACAGTGCGCCCTCCGCCCTTTCCTTCGTATTATTCCCAATAGGTCCACAGCCAGCACTGGTCGAAACTACGTCGACGAGGAAGGACGCAGTTATCATGTACATTCTCCCCACAACTGACGCCCACAAGCACCACTACACGCAATCTCAACTGCGCGTCGGGATCGGGCTGGCGCTTCTGTTCGTGACACTGGGAACGCAGCTGATCTGGGCGCTCGCTATCTGATCGTCATCCTGCACGGCCGTCCACCAGCGTTTCACCTTCGCTACCGGGCTGGATCGCTGGACGGGATAAACGGCCTTCAGACAATCTCGATTTCGTTGCACACGTCGACGCCCCCTGGAACTGCCTGGCCGTCGCCGCCTCGATCTGTCGCTCGTGCGGCGTGTGTGTCGTCCCACTCCGATAGACCGGCTCTCCTCGGCGTGAACATTGGTCGTCTTGGCGGGAAAGGCAGACCAGTGCCGTTGCGGGTCATCCTTCAAAGGTGATTTGCACTGCCTCTTCACGAAGAGGACCGACAATTCGGAATACGCAGGGATGGTTCATCGAGCGAACGGGGGTAGCCTACCCGAGAAAGGCTGCACGGGCACGCTGTGACTTGCCCTGAGGCCTCCTACTCTCCCGCCCTCGCCATTTATCGAATTTCCCCCTCAGCGGATCCATCTTGCAACGAATACATATTGCGGATAGATAGTAATTAATTACTATCTATCGAAGGCGCAGGCAATGAATGGGCGTGCCAGGCATCTCCCCGCCGACGAGCGACGGGCGGCGACCGTTGAGGCGGTCATCGACCTGGCTGCGGAACAGAACCCTAGCGATATTACAACGATGGCCATCGCCCAGCGCATGGGACTGACCCAGGGGGCGCTTTTTCGTCATTTCCCGAGCAAGGACGCCATCTTGCAAGCTGTCATGTCCTGGGTGACCGAGCGCTTGCTCACCCGTGTCGACAAGGCAGCCGAAGAGGCCGCCTCTCCAGTCACCGCCCTTGAGGCGGTCTTCATGACGCATATCGATTTCGTGTCTGCTCATCCTGGTGTGCCGAGAATGCTGTTCGGAGAGCTGCAACGACCGGGCGAGACTCTCCCGAAGCGCATGGTCCAGACCCTGATCCGCCGTTATGGTGAACAGCTGCATATCCTGCTCGAAACCGGAAAGACACGGGGCGAGTTGCGTCCTGACCTCGATTCAGATGCCGCAGCCACACTGTTCATCGGCACGATCCAGGGTCTCGTCATGCAATCCATGTTGGCGGGCGATGTGGCGCGCATCCGTCGCGATGCACCCGGCGTGTTCGCCATCTATCTGCGCGGCATCGGAGCAGCATCATGAAGGAAATCCGGCTATCCGGCACGGCCAAGCGGGTCTTGATTGTTGTTGCCGTCATAGCGGCAATCGGTGCCGGATGGCTGTGGACGCAACGTTCGGGTAATGGCGGCGAAACACTCACCCTGTACGGCAATGTCGATATTCGGGAGGTGCAATTGGCCTTCCGCCAGTCCGGCCGCGTAGCGCAGATGCACTTCGATGAAGGTGATCATATCGAAGCAGGCGCGCGCATGGGAACCCTCGACGCACAACCGTTTGAAGAAGCGCTCGCGGCGGCCGATGCGGCCGTAGCGGTCGCGCAGGCAGACCTCGACAAGTTGCGCCGCGGCCTGCGTCCGCAAGAGATTACACAGACACAGGAGGCTCTCAATCAGGCCTTGGCCGTCGCCAGGGATACGGCGCGCAATTTCGACCGTCAGAGCCAGTTGCTCGCGTCAGGCGCTGCCAGTCAAAAGACGGCCGATGCCGCGCGCGCCGCGCGCGATCAGGCCACTGCCGGAGTCAACGCGGCCCGGGCCGCGTATTCGCAGGCCAAGGAAGGCTTCCGCCAGGAAGATATAGCGGCGGGGCAAGCGCGTCTCGCTGCCGCGCAGGCGGCGCGGGCACAGGCCGCCACTGCGCTTGCCGATACTACGCTGCTTGCGCCAAGCACCGGCACGGTGATTGCACGGGTTCGCGAACCCGGCAGCATGGTTGTCAGTCAGAGTCCGATCTATAGCCTCAGCCTTGATGCGCCGGTTTATGTGCGCGCTTATGTCGGTGAGCCGGATCTAGGCCGCATCGCGCCCGGAATGCGGGTACGCGTCCGCGGTGACTCGTCCGACAAGACCTATCAAGGCCAGATCGGCTTCATTTCGCCGCGGGCCGAGTTCACGCCTAAAACGGTGGAGACCGCAGATCTGCGCACGGATCTCGTCTATCGCCTGCGGATCGTCGTCAACAACGCGGATGCCGCGCTGCGTCAAGGCATGCCGGTGACGATCAAGGTTGATGCCGAGCAAGCCGCCAGCGCGCGCGCCAAAGGCCGCTGACATGGCGTCCGGTAGCACGATATCGGACCCGCCACCTGATCAGACCGGTGATGTCGCGGTAACCATCACTGATCTGAGCAAGCATTTCGGCGGTGTGCCTGCATTGCAGGACCTCAACGCACAGATAAGCTATGGCCGCCTTACGGGGCTGGTTGGTCCGGACGGTGCCGGCAAGACTACATTGATGCGCATCCTGACAGGCCTGCTGACGCCGAGCAGCGGCCATGCCGCGGTGGCGGGATTCGATGTGGTGGATGATAACGACGCCATCCACGTCGCGACCGGCTACATGCCGCAGCGCTTTGGCCTCTACGAAGACCTGTCGGTCATGGAGAATATGCGTCTCTACGCGCAGTTGCGCGGCATGAATGCCGACGGACACGCCGACCTGTTTGCGGAACTGCTCGACTTCACGCGCCTTGCCCCCTTCACCGGACGCCTGGCGGGCAAACTTTCCGGCGGCATGAAGCAGAAGTTGGGCCTGGCCTGCGCGCTGATGGCCCGGCCTGCCGTGCTGCTGCTCGATGAACCGGGTGTAGGTGTCGATCCCGTCAGCCGTCAGGATCTGTGGCGCATGGTGCAGGCGCTGACCGATGAAGGGATGGCCGTGGTCTGGTCGACGGCCTACCTTGACGAAGCCGAGCGCTGCGATACCGTGTTGCTGCTCAACGAAGGGCAACTCTCTTATGACGGGCCGCCCGGAGAGTTGACCGCGCGCCTCACAAACCGAAGCTTTCGCCTGGAACAGGTTGGCGACCAGCGGCGGGCCGTGCTTGCCGAGGCGCTCAATCTGGACAGTGTCGGCGATGGAGTGATCCAGGGCGCCGGTGTCCGCGTGGTGTTGCGTGCCCATGCAGGAACGGAACAAATCAGCGCGCTTGCCGACCGGGTGGAGGCGCAGCTCAGAGCGGTGCCCGCCCGTTTCGAAGACGCCTTCATCGATCTTCTGGGCGGTGGTCCGGGTGGCACATCCGCGCTCGCCGCGGGATTGTCGCCGGTCGAACTCGCTTCAGACGTCGCCGTTTCCTGCCGGGATCTGACGAAGCGCTTTGGCGATTTTACAGCCACTGACAATGTGAGCTTCGAGGTCCGCAAAGGAGAAATCTTCGGCCTGCTCGGGCCGAACGGCGCCGGAAAATCGACCACCTTCAAGATGCTGTGCGGCCTGCTCAAGCCCACCAGCGGCGAGGCGCACGTTGTGGGGCTGGACCTGCGTCGGGCGACCGGTGCGGCCAAAGGCCAGCTTGGCTATATGGCACAGAAGTTCTCGCTTTATGGCTTGCTGTCCGTGCGGCAGAACCTGGAATTCTCCGCGGGCGTCTATGGCCTCGACGGCGCCGCGCGGCAGGCGCGGATCGACGAGATGATCGACATCTTCGGCCTGCAGCCCTGGCTGTCGGCGGCGCCGGACTCGCTGCCGCTCGGGGTTAAGCAACGCCTGGCGCTGGCCTGCGCGGTGATGCATCGCCCGCCCGTGCTGTTCCTGGATGAGCCGACCTCCGGTGTGGACCCCATCACACGGCGCGAATTCTGGACCCATATCAACGGCCTTGCCCGCAAGGGCGTGACGGTGATGGTCACCACCCATTTCATGGACGAGGCGGAATATTGTGACCGGGTGGCGATGCTCTATCGCGCCCGGCTGATCGCGCTCGACACGCCGGACGCTCTCAAACGCCGCGCGGTCAGTGATCTCCGGCCGGACCCGACGATGGAGGACGCCTTCATTCATCTGGTCGAGGCCGAGGACCGCGCTGAGGGCGTTGCCGCATGACCGGCGCGAGCGGACCTCGGACGGAGCTTCAGGTCATGCGCCGCTTCGACCCGAAGCGCCTTTGGGCGCTGGTGCGCAAGGAAAGCATGCAGGCGATGCGCGATCCGTCCACCCTGCTGATCGCCTTCGCCCTTCCGGTGGTGCTACTGCTCCTGTTTTCCTACGCGGTGTCGCTGGATGTGCGCGCGGTGCGCATCGGCGTCGTGCAGGAATCCGAATCCGCTTCGGCTCAATCGCTGGCCGCCGCATTTGCCGGCACCCGCTATCTGGACGTCACCTTCGTCCATGACCGGCGCGAGGTCGCCGACCGGGTTGTCTCGGGCGATTTGCGCGGCTTTGTGGTGATCCCACAGGATTTCGAGCAGCGTCTGGCCGCGCGCGGCGCACAGCCTCTGGTGCAAATCATCGCCGATGGCTCGCAGCCCAATACGGCGAATTATGTTGCCAATTATGCACAGGGCGTAGTGCAGACCTGGCGGGCCGGGCGCGATATCGAGACGCCGCGCGCAGTCGTAACGCTGGAGCCGCGCTACTGGTTCAACGCCGAGCTGGAAAGCCGCCGGGCGCTCGTGCCGGGCGCCATCGCCATTGTCATGACCATCATCGGCACTATGCTGACCGCGCTGGTCGTCGCGCGCGAATGGGAACGCGGCACGATGGAGGCGGTGCTCTCAACCCCCGCATCGGTTACGGAAATCCTGATCGGCAAGCTCCTGCCCTATTTTGTGCTCGGCATGCTGGCTACGCTTGGATCGACGGCGCTGGCGGTGTTCGTGTTCGGCGTGCCGCTGCGCGGATCACTTGCGGCGCTCCTGCTGCTTTCGGCCACATTCATGGTGCCTGCCCTGGGTCAGGGACTGCTGATCTCCTCTGTTACACGCAATCAGTTCCTGGCTGCACAGATCGCCTTGTTTTCCGGTTTTTTGCCGGCCTTCATGCTGTCGGGTTTCCTGTATGAGATCGACGCCATGCCGGCACCGATCCGGGCCATCACCTGGCTGATTCCGGCACGTTATTTTGTCTCTTCGCTGAAGACCGTCTTTCTCGCCGGAGACATCTGGGTAGTCCTGCTGCCAAATCTTCTGGCGATGGCCGCCATCGGATTCCTGTTTTTCCTCCTGGCAAAACGCTCCACGCGGAAAAATCTGGAGTGAGGGTGATGGCGCAACACCGCAACTATTTCTCTTTCACCCGATTACGGGCCCAGTTCGTCAAGGAAGTGCTGAGCATCCTGCGTGATCCGCGCAGCCGCATGGTGGTGTTCATGCCACCGCTGCTGCAACTTCTGGTGTTCGCCTTTGCCGCGACGCTCGAAGTGCGCAATGTCGATATTGCCGTGCACAATCAGGATGCAGGCCGTTGGTCGTATGAACTGATCACCCGGCTGGGCCGGGCCGACTTCATTACCCAGGTGCATCACGTCGCCGACAGCCAGGAGCTGGGGCGTCTTGTCGACCAGGGCAAAGTGATCGCGGCGCTCGATATCCAGCCGGACTTTTCGCGGGCAATCGCAGCCGGCGACACTGGCCGTGTTCAGGTGCTCATCGATGGTCGGCGCAGCAATTCAGGGCAGATCACCTTCAGTTACCTTTCCGCCATCGCCGCCGAGGTTGGGGCGGAGGTAAACGCCGACGCCGCTCCTGCGACACCGGTGGTCGTGCGCAACTGGTTCAATCCCAATCTGACGTATCGCTGGTTCATCGTGCCCGGCCTCTCCGGTATATTGGCCTTCTTCAGCGCGCTGCTCATAACCTCGCTGTCGATCGCCCGTGAGCGCGAACTGGGAACGTTCGATCAATTGCTGGTGTCGCCAACCTCTACGCCAGAAATCATCATCTCCAAATCCCTGCCGGCGCTGGTCATCGGCACCATGCTCGGACTTCTGATGATGGCGGCGGCGGCAGGACCGTTCCAGATTCCGTTCAACGGTTCGTTCGGGCTGCTGCTTATCAGCCTGGTTCTGTTCATCCTGTCGGTGGTGGGCATCGGCCTGATGATTTCCGCGATCAGCGCGACCCAGCAGCAGGCCATCCTCGGCGCCTTCGCCATCGGCGTGCCATCCGTCCTGATGTCGGGTTTCGCTACCCCGGTCGAAAACATGCCCACGCTGCTACAGTGGCTGGCTCAGGCGATTCCACTGACCCATTTCCTGGTCATCGTGGAAGGCAGCTTTTTGAAAGCAATGGCGCCCCGCGATATTCTGGCGAGCCTTTGGCCATTGGCGTTGATTGCCCTGGTGTCTCTCACCATGGCCACCCTATTCGTTCGAGGACGGCTGCAATGATATTCACCCCCCATCGACGGTCGAGCCTTGTGGTGCTGCTATTCGGCTGCACCGCATTGACCGGCTGTGTCGTCGGCCCTGACTATCACGCGCCGCCTGCCGTTGACACGGGGCGTGGCTGGACCAGGCCGGTGGCGACAATCTCCGCGCCAACGGACCTAAGCCATTGGTGGAGGACGCTAGGCGACCCCGAACTGGAGCGGCTGGTCGATACCGCTCTGGCGCAAAATCTCGATATCCGGCAGGCGGCCGCGCGGATCGACGAAGCACGCGCACTGCGGGACCGCGCCGCTGGTCAGCAACTGCCGGCTGTTTCCGCGGGCGCCAGCGTGAACCAGCGCCGGCAAAGTGAAAATGGTCCGCTGCCCGTTGGCTCCATTCCCGGCCTCGACGCGTCGCAGACGATCTACGACGCAGGCTTCGACGCGAGCTGGGAAGTGGACCTGTTCGGCGCCAACCGGCGAGCGCTGGAAAGCGCCAGCGCCCGGTTGCAGGCCACGCAAGCGGAAGCCCAGGGCGTGCGCATGAGGATCGCGGCCGAAGTCGCCCGCGCTTGGTTTGAGACGACAGGTGCCGGAGAGGAATTGCGCGCGCAACAAGCTGTTGTCGCGACGCTGCAGCAGACGTTGGGACTCACACGTAGCCGCGCCGCGCTCGGCGATGTTTCCGATGCCGATGTGGGTGCCGCATATGAACGCTGGGCCGCGGCCAATGCCCTGTTGCCCGGCATAAAGGCTCGACAACGAGCGGCAGTGCTCAGTCTTGGCGTCCTGCTCGGCGCACTACCGGAACGTGAGTTGAAGCTGCTCGATGCGCCCGCCCCGCACCGCGCGCTGCCTGCATTGCCGGTGGGGGAGCGTGCCGAGATATTGCGCCGCCGCCCCGATGTCCTGGTGGCCGAACGACGACTGGCCGCCAGCACCGCCGACATCGGTGCGGCGACCGCAGAGCTGTTTCCCAAGCTGTCCATTGGGGCTGGCGGCGGATTCCAGGCGCTCAGTCCAGATGATTGGTTCAACGGATCCAGCACCCGCTTCTCGATCCTGCCGCTCATTTCATGGCGCTTGTTCGACGGCGGCCGCGTGCGCGCGGAGATACGCGCCCGGGAGGCCGGTCAACGGCAGGCCGCGCTGGGCTATGAACAGGCCGTCCTGGCCGCACTGGGTGATGCCGAGCGCGCTTTGAGCGACTATGACGCCGGACTTGATACAGTGGCGCGTCGCCAAGCGGCCTTGGAAGCCTCACGTCGAAGCCTCGGCCATGCCGAGGCACGTTTTGCCGCCGGCGATATCGCGCGGATCGAGTTGCTGGCGGCCCAGCGCCTCCTGCACGAGGCTGAAACCGCCTATGCTCGTGCGCATGCGGCCACTGCTGTGCAACTGGTGGCGGTGTACAAGGCGATCGGCGGTGGCTGGAACTTGTCCGATGCACCGTCCTCGGCTCCCGTTTCGTGACCGGCCATGTCGATTGGCCGTTCGCCGCTGTCCGCATCATGAGCGGTTTTCGATTGATATGACATAGGGAGAGCTATGATGAATAATTTCGGCGGGAACAGTGAAGGACTGGCCACCCACGACTGGGCGGGTGAAGCGGGCACGCGCTGGCTCGGCCAGCTCGACCGTTTCGAAAGCATGATCGAACCGATCGGCGATGCGCTGCTCGCCCAGGCCGCCTATGCCTCCGGAGAGAAGGTGGTAGATATCGGATGCGGCGGAGGCTGGACGACCAGACGGATCGCCGCCGCGGTTGGCAACACCGGGCTGGCCCTTGGCCTCGACCTTTCGCCCGATCTGGTGGTGACCGCCAGTGAGCGGGCGCGGCGCGCCAGCGTTGCCAATATCCGTTTTGTGCAGGACGACGCGGCGACGGCTATACCCGAAGAAGCCCCCTTCGACCGGCTGTTCTCCCGTTTCGGCACGATGTTCTTTCCCGAACCCTATGTCGCCTTCGCCAATCTGCGTCGGATGCTGCGCGCCGGTGGACGGCTCGACATCGCAGTGTGGGCGCCGATCGCCGACAATCCCTGGCAGCGCAATGTCATGGCGACGATCCGTCGGCATATCGACCTGCCCACGCCGCAACCGCGCGAACCTGGTCCCTTTGCTCTCAGCGAACAGGATTATGTGACCGATCTTCTACAAAGCGCGGGTTTTTCCGACATTGCGTTCGATACCTGGATCGGCGATCAGCGCGTCGGCGGCCCCGACAGCGATCCCGAGAGCGCCACCCGCTTCGTGCTCGACGGCATGCAGATCGGCGATCTCGTCAGGGCGAGCGAGGAAGACACGCGCGCCGCAGTGCACCGCAGCCTCGTTGAACTGTTCGAGCGCAATAGCGACGCTGATGGCGTTCACATGGCAGCGAAAGCCTGGCTGGTAAGCGCTCGCGCCTGATGCGGCGTCATTCACCATCGTCATCATGGCGCACCCACAGACTGTGCGAGTCGATCTCCAGCCTGAGCAGCGCGCGGGCCGCTTCCGATCGCGCCATGACCTCGGAACGGCGCGCTTCGCCCGCCTGACGGCGGGCATAGAGCAGATCCACAAGGTCGATCTGACCAAGCTGGTATCCTCGCTCGGTTCTTGCAAGCGCGTCGCCGGCGCTTTGCGCTGACAGGTCGGCGCTTTTCCATGCTTCAAGCCGCAAGGTGGCATTGGACAAATCCGCATCGGCGATGGCCCTTACCTCGCGCTGAACCATCATATGTTCAAGCTGTGCGGCGTTGCCCTCGGCAGAGGCCCGTTCCGCCGCCGCGCGCCTGTGGCCGCCCCCCAACGGCATCGACATAACTACCCCCGCGCCCTGTTCCATGCCGCTGCGTTCGCTGAACAGGCGAACGCCAAAGGAAGGATCGGCGATCCGATCCGCGCGAACACGCCGAGCGACAACCGCAAGCCGCTGCGCCTCGCGATCGGCGGCACGGATTTCATGACTGCGTTCGATCACCAAATCCCGCATCACCGCCAACCCCTGCGGCGGCAGTTCGGGCAGGGATGTTTCGGGCGGCTCTACGGGCAGCGGTATTTCGGGAAAGTTGGCCGCCAGCGTCACGCGTGCCTGTTCGCGCGCTGCAAGCGAGATCGCGACCTGGGCCTGGGCCTGAGCCAGCGCCGCTGTCGCCCGATCGACATCGAGCGCCGCCGCATCGCGCAGCGCCACGCGCCGTCGCAGCGCGGACAGCTCCTTTTCCAGCCAACGCGCCGTATCGAGGTCGTTGCGATACAGCCCGCCGGCGACCAGCCAGTCGTTCCAATGGCCGGACAGTAGCAAAGCCGCCTGATGCCTTGCATCCTCCATCCGATTTTCCGCGACCTCTATGCCTAAGGCGCCCGCCTCGCGGTCGAGCGCGGCCTTCCCCGGCAGACGGAACGGGCGGGTGATCGTGGCATCGAATTCGTCATAGCCGCCTTCGCGATCGACGCTCCGGCGAACATAGCTGGCGGCAACCGCAATCTCATGACTTCCTTTGGCCAGCATGTCGCGGTCGGCACGGGCGGCGTCCACCCGTGCGCGTGCGGCCGCCACGCTCGGATAATTGTCCAGCGCTTCGGCAACCTTTTCGATCGGCGGTAAATCGGCGCGCTGAGCAAGAAGCCCGGTGGACGTGAGCAATGCGAGAAACGCCCCAAGGACAATCGGCGATCTCATACGATTCTCCCCCGGGCTGAAACCGGGACGGCATGCCACCGCACCGGCAGCGACCGCTTCGATTGCCTGACCGCATCGACCAGCGCCTCCCGCGCGTTCTCATCGACAATCAGTTCCAGCGCGCTGCGTCGCAACAGTCCCGAAACCCGTTCCGCCGTACTGGCATCGCCGAAGTCCCAGCCACGCACGGCCTGTTCAACTATATGGACCGGCGCCTCGCTGACTGCCCGGATCGCGTCGGTCACGCTATCGGCGTCACGCGACGCGCAATGGAAGGTGAGCAAGATGTCAGCCATTTTCGGTTGCTCCCGCGCCTTCACCGAAGCGTTCGAACAGGATCGGCAGCAGGATGAGCGTCAACAGGGTGGAGGTGATGAGGCCGCCGATCACGACGATTGCGAGAGGCCGCTGGATCTCCGATCCGGGGCCGGTCGCGAACAGCAGCGGCACCAGGCCGAAGGCCGTGATGCTAGCCGTCATCAGCACGGGACGCAGGCGGCGTTCGGCGCCCAAACGCACCGTCTCGGCCATGCTGCGCCCATCGGCCCGAAGCTGGCGGAAATAGGTGACCATGACCAGCCCGTTGAGCACCGCGATGCCCAGCAGCGCAATAAAGCCCACCGAGGCGGGCACCGACAGATATTCTCCCGAAGTCCATAGCGAGACGATCCCGCCGACCATGGCGAACGGGATGTTGAGAAGGATAAGTACGGATGCACGCAGGGAGCGTAGCGTCCCTAAGAGAACGAAGAAGATCAGGAGCAGCGCAATCGGAATCACGACCGCAAGCCGAGCTGAGGCGCGCTGCTGGTTTTCGAACTGTCCGCCCCAGACGATGCTGTAACCGGAAGGCAGTTTGACTTTCGCTCCGACCTCGGCCTTCGCTTCATCGACATAGCCGACCAGATCGCGGCCGGAGACGAACGCCTGCACCAGCGCAAAGCGCGACCCGTTCTCATGGTCGAGCTTGACCGGCCCTTCGGTCCGCTCAATCCTCGCCATGTCGCTGACCCGGGCGACAATCCCCGCAGGTGTGTGCAATTGCAGATCGGTAAAGCGGGCGGGATCGGCGCGCAGCGTGTCATCGCCGCGAATGATGATGGGCACGCGCTTCTGGCCATCGGCGACGACGCCGACATGGGCGCCTTCGACCTGCGCGCGCAGCGCATCTTGTATCTGGTCAACTGGCATGCCGAAGCGCCCGGCTGCGGCGCGGTCGATGTCGAGCTGGAGATAGTCGACGCGGTCATTGGCGACGGTCAGCACTTCGGATGCGCCATCGACGTTTGACAATATCTGCTGCACCTGCCCCGCGAGGTCGCCCAGCGTCGCCAGATCCGGCCCGAAAATCTTGACGGCAAGGTCGCCGCGCGCACCGGTCAGCATTTCAGAAACACGCATCTCGATCGGCTGGGTGAAGCTCGGCTCGATGCCGGGCAGATCGGCCATGACCTTGCGCATATCCTCGACGATGAGATCCTTGTCCCCGCGCCATTCGGAGCGGGGCTTCAGGCGGACGAAGCTATCGGTCTCGTTGGGGCTCATCGGATCGAGCCCGATTTCGTCCGATCCGACGCGCGCGATCACGTCCTGCACTTCCGGCACGCGCATCAATGCGCGCTGCGCGGCCATGTCGCCCTTGACCGACTGGTCAAGATCGATGGAGGGCAGCTTGGTGAGCTGGACGATGATCGACCCTTCATCCATCGTCGGCATGAAGGTCTTGCCGACCGCGCCATAGGCGATACCGGCGATGACGAGCCCCGCCGCCGACAGGCCATAGACAAGCCGCTTGCGCGCGAACGCACCATCGAGGAGGCCCCGGTAGCGAGGTCCAAGCTGGCGCATCAGCCACGGTTCGCCATGATGGCCGCTTTTGAGACCAAAGGATGCGAGCACGGGGACCAGGGTAAGCGCGAGCAGCAACGAGCCTGCCAGCGCGAAGACGATGGTCAGCGCAACCGGCGCGAACAATTTGCCTTCAAGGCCCTGGAGCGACAGCAGCGGCAGGAACACCAGCGCGATGATGGCGATCCCGGCCGAGACCGGCACGATGACCTCACTGGCCGCCTGATAGACGAGGTTAAGGCGCGGGGTTCCCTCCTCGTGCGCCCGGCCGAGCCGTTCGACGATATTTTCGACCACCACGATCGACCCGTCGACCAGCAACCCAATGGCGATGGCGAGGCCGCCAAGGCTCATGAGATTGGCCGAAAGACCCATGCCTTGCATGAAGAGGAAGGTGATGAGCGCCGCCAGCGGCAGGGTGGCCGCAACAATCGCCGCCGCCCGCCAGTCACCAAGAAACAGGATGAGCAGTACGACGACAAGGACGGCGGCTTCAAGCAGGGCTTTCTCGACCGTGCCCACGGCGCGCGCGATCAGGTCGGAACGGTCGTAAAAGACATCGATATGTGTGCCTGCGGGCAATGTGCTTTCGATCTCTGCAAGGCGAGCGCGGACACCATCCACCACCTGCCGCGCATCGGCGCCGCGCAAGGCGATCACCAGCCCCTGGACAGCTTCGGCCTGGCCGTTTTTGCTAACCGCGCCATAGCGTGTCAGGCTGCCCGTTCCGACCGTCGCCAGATCGCCCAGCTGGACGATGCGATCGTTGCGACTTTGAACCACCAGTTGTTGAAGATCCTCGACCGACCGGATCGCGCCGACTGCGCGCACGATCAGGGATTCTTCACCGCTTTTCAGACGCCCGGCGCCATCGTTGCGGTTGCCGCTTTCAATCGCCGCCTGAATGTCTGCGATGGAGAGGCCGGCGGCCGCAAGGGCTACAGGATCAGGCTTGACCTCGAAGGTTCGCACAAAGCCGCCCAGTGCATTCACATCGGCGACACCCGGAACGGTGCGGAGCGCCGGACGGATGGTCCAGTCGAGCAGCTCGCGCTTTTCTGCGAGCGAGAGCGGCCCCTCGATCGTGAACATGTAAATATCAGAAAGCGGTGTGGAAATCGGCGCGAGGCCGCCGCTGACCGAGGCGGGCAGCTCAGGCATTACATTCGACAGGCGCTCCGCGACCTGCTGGCGCGCCCAATAGATGTCGGTGCCGTCTACAAAATCGATAGTGATGTCGGCGATGGCGTATTTGGCGGTGGAGCGCAGGATGGCCTGATCGGGAATGCCGAGCATTTCCATTTCGATTGGCGTGATGACGCGGCTCTCCACCTCCTCGGGGGTCATTCCCGGCGCCTTCAAGATGACTTTTACCTGCGTCTGGGCGATGTTCGGATAAGCATCGACCGGCAGCGTCATAAAGGCCCAGGCGCCAAGCCCTCCAATGGCGAGGGCGAGCGCGACAACGAGCAGGCGCCAGGACAGCGAGGCGGCGACCAGCGAACGCAACATGGCGGGCCCTAGCGCGACAAGGCGAGCGCCTTGAGCGCGCTCGTACCGGAAACCACCACCTGCTCGCCCAGCCTGACGCCGGACAGCAGCACTGTCTGCTTCGCCGCCGAGCCGCCCCCTGAACCTTCCATCACCACTTCGCGCACCGCATAGCCATTGGCGGTAGCAACGAAGACGATAGCTTTCCCCTCGACCATGACGAGCGCGTCGCCAGATACGCTGACGGCGCCGGCCGGAGCTGGCCCTGACAAGGACAGGCTGATCGCGCGCCCCGCGATGATGCCTGGTCCGGCGGGAATCTCAGCCTTGAGAGTGGCCGAACGGGTGGCGGGGTCAATCGTCGATCCGACGGCAGTGACGCGCCCAGTGATGTCGGGTTCGATCAGCACGGTCATGCCTGGCCGGACCATGCCAACGAGCCGTTCTGGTAACTGGCCGACAACCTCATAGCGGTTGGCGGCATCGATCACATAAGGCGCAGTGGTTCCGTCCACCGGATTGCCTGTCTGGATACTGGCGGTCGTCACGCGTCCGGCAATCGGCGCGGTCAGCGTATAGGTGCCGGTCGCGCCCGCGCCATTGACCATTTTGAGGATACGCGCCTTTTCGGAAACATCCGCGCCGGCTTCAGCGGCGAGCGCATTGGCTTCATCGGCGCGAGCGCCAGCGATGATACCTTCGCGGGCAAGCTGCGAGAGCCGGCTCGCGTTCGAGCGCGCCACGCCCGTCCTCGCATGGGCGCGCGTGAGGTCGGCCCCCATCGTCAATACATCGCGGCTGGAGATGACTGCGAGAGGCTGGCCTTGCCGGACGGTATCGCCTTCCACCACCAGCGTCCGCATGACCACGCCGGGAAAAGTCGCAGCCACCGCCACGCGGGCATTGGGGGGCGGTTGGATCACCGCCGGAATGACGGCGATGGGCGCTTCAATCGCAGCAATGGCCGGCGCAAGGCGAATGCCGAGCTGCGCGGCCTGTTTACGATCAACGGGCAAAATGTCCGGCGCTGCTTTCCCGGCTTCAGAGGGTTGAGAGCCGGGTTCAGGTGCGGTGCCGAATCCGGCAAACCACCAGACACCAAGCACCAGCGCAATGACGGCAACGCCAGCAAGGAGATAGTTCCGCTTCGACATGGACTTCGCCTAGTGCGCGAAACTGACGGGACCCTGACGGGGTGAAAATGCGCTCAGGCGCCAAAGAAATGCAGTGATAGTTCCCGCGCGTCAGGATCAGTTGTGAGTTCTCCACCGTGCGCCGCCATGATCCGGTCAACAATCGCAAGTCCCAGCCCGGCGCCGTTGGTGCTGGCATGGTCGGCCCGACTGTGCCGTCGCACAAGTTCGCGAAGCCGATCAGGTGAAAGGCCCTCTCCGCCATCGCCCACCGCGATCACCGAATCCGGACCAACCCGTATATTCACCGTGCTCCCCGATGGCGTCACCCGGACAGCATTCTCAATGAGGTTCCGCAAGGCGGCGGCGATCGCTTCGCGCCGGCCCCGCGCAACGGGATGCTCGTCGCTTGCATCGAGCGTGATGGCTTTCCCTTCGGCGATAATGGCCGGGGCCAGAAGGCTGACGACATCGCGGGCAATCTCGACGAGGGACACGGATTCCAGCGGGAATTGCGCCGCGGTTGCAGCGTCAATTTGGGCGAGCAACATAAGCTGGTCGATCAGGCGGCGCATCGCTGCGACGTCATTTTTGAGGCGCGTAGCGTCGTCGTGATCGAGACGATCGAGTTCCAGCGACAGCACCGCGAGCGGCGTGCGCAGTTCATGCGCGACATCCGCGGCAAAAGCTTCCTGGCGTATAGCGGCTTCATCAAGACGGCCGAGCAGATCGTTGACGGCGTCCGTGAACGGCAAGGCTTCGGCCGGCATATGGGAGGTGTCGATGCGAAAGCCGCGTTCATGCCCGCGCGCCGCCTCAACCGCGGTAGCGGCTTCCTCAAAAGATCCAAAAGCCTGCCGGATCACACGACGCACGACGAACACGACCGGCATCATCAGCACGATCAGGGGAAGCGCAACATGCTCCAGCATCTCCCGCGCGGCTTGTATCAGCGCGTCCTTTGCCGTCAGATCGCTTAACGTCAGGCTATAGAAAAAAACGACCGCCGCGAGGAGCAACATGGTGCCGACCAATCCGACGAGCGCAAGCCCTCGTGCAAGCTTGCGTGACACGGAACGCCGATAGGTCACGCCGCGACGTCCTTCAGCATATAACCGACGCCGCGGATGGTGTGGAGCGCGCCATTGGCGCCAGCTTCGTCCAGTTTACGGCGCAAACGGGATACCGCGGCTTCCACGGCATTGGGTGTCACCGGCTCATTGAAATTGTACAGCGCGTCCTCGATCGCCTCGCGGCGGACTACGGTTCCCGCGCGCCGCAACAGCAGTTCCAGCAGGTCGGCTTCCCTGCGCGACAGATCAATAGGGCATTCTCCGTAGCGCGCCATGCGCGCCGCCGTGTCAAACTGGAGATTGCCTGCTTCCAGCACAGTCTGCACGCGGGGCCCCGGACGGCGGAGCAGCGCGCGAATACGCGCGGCCAGTTCGTCGATCTCTACGGGTTTGACGACATAATCATCAGCGCCGGCGTCAAGCCCAGTCACCCGGTCCTCGAGCGCCCCGCGCGCGGTCTGGATGATCGCAGGCGGCATTTGCCGATACTGACGGCGATTCGTCAGCCAGGCGACACCATCGCCGTCCGGGAGGCCAAGATCGAGCACGATTGCGTCATAGACCGCTCCGTCGAGCGCACTGTCCGCATCGGACAGGCAAACAGCCACGTCGCAGGCAAAACCCCGGCGCTCGAGCCCCGAGACCGTGAGCTCCGCGAGGCGGACATTATCTTCGATCACAAGGACACGCATCTGCGTCCGTTCTCCCGTCACACCTGGATTGTATCAATCGTGGTCATCATCTGTTTCCTGCTCGATCGGGTGATCCACGATCTCATGTCGTTCGCTTGCGCCATCACGATTTTCCGGTCCGAACGCCGCCGGATTGTAGCGCACTATGCCCAGCACCGTCATGGCGATCACGATAGCGCCCACGAACATGGCCATCAGGCTCGGCTTGCGAGCATCCCGCGCGCCCGGATGCCGGGCAAAGCGCTTGCGACCTGTCACCATCGCGCGCGCGAGATTTTCGCGGGTGAGTACCGACATCAGCAGCACCGCTATGACATGAACAGCGATAAGCGCGAGCAGACCATAGGCAATCACCTCGTGTAGATCCTCGTCAATTTGTCCGGCATCGACCAGAATGCCGGTCCACAGCACCCCGCCGATGGCAGCGAGCAGCACCACAACGGCGAAGGCGCCGAGCGGATTGTGGCCGATGGCGGCTTTGGGGCGTCCTCTTGTCAGCTCACGAAGGTGCGGCAGGATTTGTGACGGTCGTGCAAAATTGAAAAAACGCGCATGTTCGCCGCCGATGAACCCCCAGACAAGGCGAAAGGCGAGCAGCACGGCGGCCGTCCAGCCTGCCGCCATGTGCCAGTCCGCGATTGGGCTGTCCCCTTCCGAGGATAGAAAGGCGATCGTGATGGCTGCAACCAACAGCCAATGGAACAGCCTGAGCGGCGCATCCCAGACCCTGAAACTGTCACTGTTGCCCGCTTGTGTCATGAGCATCACCTGTCTCCTTGGCCTTCGTCGTAGGAGAGATTGCTGACGGCGCGCTGACGAAAACGGGTAAGCGATTACAACCGCATCAGACAGTCGCTCCGAACAGGCTGCCCACGCCCGCCGTCAGCGCCATCGCCAGGGCGCCCCAGAAAGTGACGCGGATGATCGACCGCACAACCGGCGCGCCGCCGGCTTTCGCGCCGAGCGCGCCCAGCAGGACCAGGCACAAAAGTGAAACGGCGACCACGAGTGGTATCAACTGCTGCGCTGAAACGACGGCAACAACCGCCAGCGGCATGATCGCGCCGGCGCTGAACGTCGCGGCGGAGGTGAAAGCCGCCTGCAGAGGGCGCGCCGTAGATATGTCGGTAATCCCCAGCTCGTCGCGCGCATGCGTCCCAAGCGCATCACTCGCCATGAGTTGGTCGGCAACTCTGAGCGCAAGATCGGGCTCCAGACCGCGCGACGTATAGATGTTCGCCAGTTCCTGCCGTTCGAATTCGGGCTGCGTGGCAAGCTCGGCCTTTTCGCGCGCCAGGTCGGCCTGCTCTGTATCGGTCTGCGAACTGACCGAGACATATTCGCCGGCAGCCATCGACATGGCGCCCGCGACAAGCGCGGCGATGCCAGCAACGAGAATGCCCGAGCGATCCGTCCCTGATGCAGCGACGCCGACAATCAGGCTTCCCGTGGAAACGATACCGTCATTGGCGCCCAGAACCGCCGCCCGGAGCCAGCCAATGCGCGCAACGGCATGACGTTCGGGGTGGATGTGCAAGCGGCTCATAGGGGCTCCAATCAAGGGGTGGCACAAGACCATGACCACCTTTGCTGACCAAATACTGACGCGCTGCGAACTCCGGCGCTAATTGAAATGGAAAGGCAGCACGAAATTGAATTCTTCAGCATCGAGACTTTCGGGCGGGCGCGGAAGGGGCGCCGCCAGACGAACCGTGCGAAGCGCAAGCCGATCAAGCTGCGCGTTGCCGCTGGACCGATCGAGCGAGAGTCCGCGCAAATCGCCGCGAGGACCGATGGCAAAGGAAATCAGCGCCTCGCCCTCAAGATGGAGGCCCGCTGGACGTCTGGCGGCAATCCATTCCCACAATCGCCGAGCATAGATCGCGCGGACAGTGCCGGTCGTTGAAGCTGCGGCCGGCGCCAAAGCGGGTGCTGGAAGCGGCACTGCAACATTCATGCTTGCGGGCAGAGGCACAGATGCGACAGGTAACTCCAAGGCAGGCTGCCCTGGCGGAGTCTGCGACCCTTGCCGCAAGTGCGCCCCTTGAGTTATATTCGGAGGCGTCACCTGTTTTGTAGGCATGGGGCGGCTTCTCGGTCGGCGGATAGATGGCTGTTCGGCCACCACCGAAGGCAAGGTCACGGTCGTGACCGTGAGTGGTTCCTCCCGCCTTTCGGGGACAGGTCGCGGACCGTGGCTCCACAGGCCATAAGCAGCCAGGGCGCCTGCATGCAGGGCAAGCGACACGAGGAACCCGAAAGCTCTCGTATCGCTTGCCTGAACCAGCCGATATGTTGGACTGGTGGTCATGCTTCAGAACTTCGCGGTCAGACCGACGTTGAAGGAGCGGCCACGGCCAGGCGCCGGCCGCAAGGCGCCAGTCGCCTTGTAATCGCCGAGCGACATGCCGCCCAGCGGCAGATCATAGCCTTTGTCGAACAGGTTCTGGACATCCAGTCCCATCCGGTAATTGCCCCAGGCATAGCCCGTGCGGAGGTTGACGAGCGCATAGCCGTTCGTCCGGGGTTCGTTGCGCGTGGCGTCGGCCCGGTTCTTGTCCGCCACGACCGCCAGTTCGACCGCGCTGTCCCAACCGCCGAGCCGGTGCTCCAGCGCAAACGTCGCGTTCAACGGCATCTGGTGGTAGAGCGACCCGCCGTCGTCCAGATTACGCCCGCGTAGCCAGCTTGCCGATGCGGTCAATTTCGCTGTGCCAGCCATGGACGATTGCCACAGCGCAAGCGAACCAGAGACATCAACACCATAAAGCTCAGCGTCGCGGTTGGCGAAGCGAAGCTGCACAAACCCCGTCGGTATGCCCATCATATTGGTGAAGTCAGCCAGCTTCACGACATCGATATAATCATGAACGCGGGTATAATAGGGGGCGATCCTTAGCATCCAGCCATCGGCGCCACCGCCTTTCAGACTGACCGCGGCGCTCACGGTATCAGCTCGCTCGGGCTTCAGGGCGAGGTCACCGACATAGCCGTTGCCATCGCCGAACCAGCCGATCATTCGGCTCGACATTGAACCGCGCCCCCAGCTGTAGCGTTCATAGACGCTGGGCGAACGGCTCTTGCGCGCATAACCCAGTTCCAGGATCGCCTGCTCGTTCAACGCATAACGGACAAGGGCCGTAGCGCTCCAGTTGCTATCATGCCGCTTGCGATCCGCGGCATTGAACGTGGCCGCGGCCATCGCGTCGGCCGCGTTCATCATCGAAGTGGAATAAGGCTGGACCTCGCCGGTGTTCATCCAAACCTGATCGTTGCGCACGCCGATCAGTGTGGTGAGCTGCTGCGTCCACTTCGCCTCCCACTCGGCGAAGGCCCCGAGCCGGTCGCGCTTCGCGGCGTTAATATTGATATAGGTGTTCGGCCCCATCATCATGTCGCCCGCAACCGCCGGCCAATAGTCATTCAGCCACTGGTGGTGGAACTCGCTACCGAGACGCAGCGTGTCGCGATTGGACAGCACTATGTCGCCCTTGAGCGTATAACCGGCGCTGTGCGTCTCGGTGTTCATGGGCATGCCGCCGTTTGCGCTGCCGCCCTTGTCCGCCAGGAAGTTCATCTTGTGGTCGGTGTCACGATAAAAGGCGCGCAGGTCCAGATCGCCCCAGTCGAACGCCCCTTTCCAGTGGCCGTTCAGATACCATGACTTGTTGGAAGTCATGTCCATATATTGGTTCGCAAAGCCCTCATAGGGCGCGTATTGATAGCCGCCCTTCAGTTCGAACAGGCCAATATCGGTCTGTGCGGCGAGGCTCAGCGCATGGTCCGTTTTCTTATATTCGGTCGAACGGACAATGCCGTCATGACCACCGCCTTTGTAATTGTCGGACTGGGTAAAGGAACCGGCATAACTGAGACTAAGCCGGTCGCTTGCCACGGTGGCCGAAAGAGCCCCGCCGAAACCGTCACCATTGCTGCGATAGAAGGCAGAAAGCTCTCCCGTCAGTAAGGTCTCACCCGCTTTGGCGAAACGCGGTGTCTGGGTTTCGACGGAAATCGCGCCGCCGATGCTATCGCCGCCCATGCTGACCGGCGTTACCCCTGTGATGACGCTGATCGCATCGATCGTCTGCGGATCGGTATAGGATAGCGGCGTATTCATCTCGTTGGCGCAGGCGATGTCAATCGGCACGCCATCGACAAGAATGGTCAGACGGCGGATTTCGAGGCCCCGGATCACCGGCAGCCCGGAAAACCCGCCAGCGCCGTAGCTGCTGACACCGGGCAGGCGGCTGATCACCGCTGTCGTGTCGCTCGTTCCCGACTGCAGTGGTGCGATCCGGTCACGCGACAGGGTCTCGGACGACACCGGGCCGGTAGGAAGCTTATCGGAATCGACCTCGATGGAAGGAAGGACTTGCGTGTCCTGCGCAAAGACGTTCGCGGCCGACAGGCCATAGAGTATTGCAACCGCGCTTGCGGCTTTGGAAATGACAGACATGGAAACATCCTGATCCAGACGCGCGGCGGCCCGCACGCCATTGAAAATGAACAGCGAAGAGGATCAGGCGGCGGGCGGCGGTCCTATTGGCGGAGGACGCAGGGATGGCGAGGCAACGGGCAGCACGAAAGCCACCGGAAGAAAACCCATCGCCAGAATAAAGGCGATGGCGATCGCCAGCAGAGCCGGGTCGGCAGCGGCAATCACCGGCGACGACAGACCTGAGAAAGCGCAAGGCGTTTCAGACTGCTTGTGCTCTGTAGGGTCGTGATCGCCGGATTTACCGGGAATCTCCAGCATGGCCGTCTGCAGACCCTGGCCCGAGCAGAGCTGGACCGATATCGCACCGGACGAGACGGTCGGCATAAATCCGGCCGGCACCAGCACCTTCATCATCAGCGCGGTGCCAGCCAGCCAGATGGCCAGCCAGCGATGCCGGGCGAGGAAGGAACGAAGCGTGCTCACGGAAAGGGTCTCTAGAAATCGACTCTGCTGATGTCGAGATGACAAGTCGCATTCTTTTGGATGCAGCGCTTTGACTTAGCGCATTGCGAAGAACTCCTAGTGAAAACACTTCGCCACGGAGAAGCCCGGTGCGACGAAATCCCGACGCAGCATTTCACCAAAGCCTATCCCGCATGGGATCGAGCTGGGCTCGGTCGCCGATGCCTGGAGAGATGAGGTGGCGAGCCTGATGCCGATGGGTCGGCCGTTCGACGGCTTCGTCGAGTATGGCAAGCGGGTATCCCCAACTTGCCTCGTCCATCTGGACCGCAACCGCTACAGCGTGCCGGCGTCGTTCGCCAACCGGCCGGTCAGTCTGCGGGTCTATCCCGACCGCTTCGTGGTGGTCGCAGAGGGGCAGGTCATATGCGAGCATCAGCGGATCATCGAGCGATCCCATGATGGTCCGGGGCGCACTGTCTATGACTGGCGCCATTATCTGGCGGTGGTCCAGCGCAAGCCCGGGGCTCTCCGCAACGGAGCACCGTTCCTTGAGCTGCCCGACCCGTTCCAGCGGCTACAGCGCCACCTGCTGCGCTCTCCCGGCGGTGACAGGGAGATGGTCGAGATCCTGGCCCTGGTCCTGCATCATGACGAACAGGCAGTGCTGAGCGCGGTCACCATGGCGCTGGAAGCCGGCGTTCCGACCAAGACTCACATCCTCAACCTGCTGCACCGCCTGCTCGACGGCAAGCCGCTAACGACGCCACCTGTGACCGCGCCCCAGGCGCTGAGGCTGATCAGTGAGCCCATGGCCAACGTGGAGCGCTATGATGCCCTGCGTCGGGAGAACCGCCATGCGTCATGATCCCGCCAGCGGCGCCATCATCGTCATGCTGCGCAGCCTCAAGATGCATGGCATGGCACAGGCCGTCACCGATCTCATGGAGCAAGGCGCCCCGGCGTTCGATGCGGCGGTTCCTATCCTGTCGCAGCTCCTCAAGGCAGAGACCGCCGAGCGAGAGGTGCGATCGGTCTCCTATCAGCTCAAGGCAGCCCGGTTCCCGGCCTATCGCGACCTGGCCGGCTTCGACTTCGCCAGCAGTGAGATCAACGAGGCGCTGGTGCGCCAGCTGCATCGGTGTGAGTTTATGGATGTGGCCGACAATATCGTGCTGGTCGGCGGTCCGGGCACCGGCAAGACCCACATCGCCACTGCGCTTGGCGTTCAGGCGATCGAGCATCATCGCAAGCGCGTGCGGTTCTTCTCCACGGTCGAGCTGGTCAACGCCCTCGAACAGGAGAAGGCACAGGGCAAGGCTGGGCAGATCGCCGGCAGGCTCGCCCACTCCGACCTCGTGATCCTCGACGAGCTTGGCTATCTGCCGTTCAGCGCCTCAGGCGGGGCTCTGCTGTTCCACCTGCTTAGCAAGCTCTACGAGCGCACCAGCGTCATCATCACCACCAACCTGAGCTTCAGCGAGTGGGCCAGCGTGTTCGGCGATGCCAAAATGACGACCGCGCTCCTCGATCGGCTCACCCATCACTGCCATATCCTCGAAACCGGCAACGACAGCTTCCGGTTCAAGAACAGCTCTGCTCAGCGGCCCAAAGCCAGGAAGGAGAAAGCACCATCTTGACCCACATATGAGACCCGAAACATAATCGCACGGTGGGTCACTTCTCGATGAAAACCCCGGGTCACTTCTCAGCAGCAATCAACAGACGTGGGTCACGGTGAATGTGCCCCCGTCGAAGAAGCTGCGGATGACCGCTGGCCGCGCATTGCTCGCGGCCTCGACGATCCGGGCGGCTTCACGGACATGCGGGTCGGTCATGGCCTTATCTTTCCTTTGATACGCGGGTGGCGCCGGCATTGTAGGGAGGCGCCCGCCGGTTCGCTGGCTGGACATGGTGGGAGCATTATCCTCTCCTGCGGCCGCGAAAACGACAGATCAGAGATACATATTTATATTAATCGTGTTACATTCATGGACCTAATTGCTCTGACCGGATTTTTCAATCCTTTCCGGAAACTGCAATTATGATCCATCTCAGTACGCACGCATCCTGGCATGAACCGCACCAGAGCATCATTTGGAATAATTATAATCATCAGGTGATCCGCCGAAGACTCAGGCAGTGGCGAGAACCTGCTTCGCCCATCCGACGAGTCGGGCGCGATCCATGACGCCGGCCTGTCGCGCGATCTCACGGCCACCCCTGAACAGGATGAGCGTCGGGATCGACTGGATACGGCATCGCCCCGCAATGCCCTGCTCGGCTTCCGTGTCGACCTTCAACAGCCGGACATAAGGCTCCAGATCGGCAGCGGCCGCCTTGAACGCTGGTGCCATCGCACGGCACGGCCCGCACCAGCTCGCCCAGAAATCCACGAGAACCGGCAGGTCCCCGCGTCCCACATGGCGATCAAACGCAGTCGCATCGACATCGATGGGCTGACCCTGGAACAATGGCATCGAGCATCGTCCGCAATTCGGCGCGGCGCCAATCTTCGCAGCCGGAACGCGATTGATGCTCGCGCAGACCGGGCAAACCACAAGCTGGGCATCGGACATGTGGACGTCTCTCCTGTGAAACGCAAACGCCGCTTAATCGTTTACCCGTATGATGTAACCGTGTAAGAAAAGGGCTACAAGGCTTACCGCCTCCAGGAGTAGAAAAGTTGAGTTCCAACGCAGACGAGAATGCCGTTTGCTCGCCGCTCCAGATCGGCGATGCCGCGCCCGATTTCCAGGCGCGGTCGACCATGGGCGAAATGAATCTGTCCGATTATCGTGGCCGCTGGGTGCTATTGTTCTCGCATCCTGCCGATTTCACGCCGGTCTGTACCAGCGAATTCATCGCCCTCTCGCGCGCCAGCGAGCGGTTCGCAGCGCTTAATTGTGCGCTGGTAGCGGTCTCGGTCGACAGCCTCTATTCGCATCTGGGATGGGTACGCGCGATCCATGAGCATTTCGGTGTAACCGTCAGCTTTCCGGTCGTCGAAGATCCGTCGATGGTGATCGGCCGCGCCTACGGGATGCTTGCGGACGATGCGCCCGACGCGGCCACACTGCGCGCGACTTTCTTTATTGATCCCGATGGCATCATTCGCGCCAGGCTCTGCTACCCGGCCACCATCGGCCGATCGGTGGAAGAACTGCTACGCGTCATCGCCGCGTTGCAAAGGGTCGACAAAACCAATGTCGTCACGCCCGAAGGCTGGCGCCCCGGCGACGACGTACTACTCCCGCCCTACCAGGATCAGGTCTCGGCACTCGATGCCGCGGGCGATACCTGCTGGTTCCATCGGACGCGCCCCGACCAGGACACGGAGGCAGGCAAGTGACGAGCTTCACCGACACCGAACTCGGCACGATCACTGACGTCCTTAAGGCGCTCGCCCATGACGTACGCCTGAAACTGATGCGGACACTGCTCGAGAATGGCGAGAAATCGGTGGGCGAACTCGAAACCATGACGGGGATCGGCCAACCCGGCCTGTCGCAGCAGCTTGCCATCCTGCGCAAAGCGGAGCTGGTGGAGACACGCCGCGATGCGAAGCTCGTCCTTTACAGCCTCGCGCCGGACATGCTGGAAAACACCGCGAAACTGCTCTGCGCACTGGCGGGAATTTCGCCCAGGAACGTGCGACCGGGGACGAAGAGCGCCGGATCGCGCGCAAGGGGATCAGCGGCGACCTTCGCTCGAATATTGTAATCGTACGTTGGCGCCGTCACTCTCCAAGCTCGATAACGCGTCCCCCGCCCGCGAGAGCCAGCAAGGCCCGTCGATGGCTGACGACGACAAGGCCCGCCTCCGTCTCGCGAAGCCAGCAGGGCACCGGCAACAGCAAGCATCCCCTGATGACCTCGAGCGCGAATGCTACCCGCGTGCTGATCTATTTCAGCATTGCCAGTGCAACACGCACGGTGCCTCAAGGACAATCGAACTGCGTGCGATGGCGGGCGATATGACAGACGCAGCATCCAAAGCGCCTGGCTAATGGGTTTACGTGATTATGGGAAGACAACGATAAGCACGAGACCCGCCGTCAAGCCGCGGCAACGACGAGAATATCGCGATTAGCGCTGTGCAATGCGCGCCGGGTCACGCTCCCAAGCAAGACTTGCGAGACAACATTGCGTCCGTGGGATCCCAAGGCCAGCAAATCTCGCGTTTCCTCGCGAGACAGCTCGGCCACTATGTCAGCCGGCGTGCCATCAAAAAGGCGGATCCCACCAGTAAGCCGTTCAAGTCCCATAGCAGCGAGCAAATCGTTCAGTTTGAACCGTGCGGCATTCGCTTTGCTTCTGCGATATGCTTCGATTTCGTTCGCCGGCGTGCCCGCTTTCAACATCGCCTGCTCGAAGGAAAGGGGCAGTTCAACGACATGGACGATCTCGAACATGGAGGTCGGTGCCAGTGCGACGGCCTTTTCCAGCGCTTGTTGCGAGGATGGCGAAAAATCCATCGCAATCGTGACACGGCGGTATGGCTCATCGGGTTGCCTTCTGACGACGAGGACCGGGACACGTCCGTTGCGGGTTAATCTGTCGGCGGTGGAACCAAACAGCCTTTCGCGCAGCGTATTGGGATTGCCGGGGCCGATGACCAGCAGATCGGCCTGTTCAGCGCGTGCAGCAGCTTCGATGCTTTCATGCGCTCGTCCATGGTCGATGATAACATCGACATTCCGACAGTCCCTATCTCCAAGCAGAAGAGCGATATGCGCGCGGGCATTATCTTCCAACGTTTGACGCAATGTACCAAGCGTTGACCACGTTCCGATGTCCTCCTCTACAAGGAGAAGATTCTCCAGCACATGTACGAGTATCAGGCGCGCTTCATGCACTTGCGCCAATTGCAGAGCCCTCTCAAGCACGGGGTCCGTGTCAGCCTCCAATGCCACCCCGGCAATGATCGTTTTTATGGGCATACAGGTTTCTTTCCAAAGCAGGTCTGCCAGCAGGAGAAATTCTGCGCGTGCGGGAAGGTCGATATACAGTTTGAAACGTTCCGCGCACGACATGGCGGAACTTCCAAAGAGAGAATGATGCTCCCGCCCGGGCAGGGCAAGCAATTTACCCGGCGCACCTTTTGGATTTACGCCGAGACAAGATTGAATGAGGTTGCTCGAGCGCCCTGCCAATCTCCTCGATAGACCTCTGGGACGGTGTCACCAAACAAACCATCTCGAACCAGTTGCACCGCGCGCGGCTCACCGCGCACGATCTGCCCGTCGTCGGCACGGACGTGGATATGGTGCGGACGCACGTCTCCAGGATGCTCAAGCCCCGCTGCCCCAAGCAACTCCGCCAAAGCGTGCATCGTGTTATGGTGAAAGGCCGCGACCCGATCGGATTTTTCGATAATGTCGATCGCCTTTTGCCGTAGCGGATCTTGCGTGGTGATGCCGGTGGGACACCGATTGGTGTGGCACAGGCGCGCCTGGATGCACCCGATCGAGAACATGAATGCCCGCGCAGCCATGACATAATCGGCGCCCAGTGCATAAAACCGGCACAAATCGAATGCGCTGATCGCCTTGCCGCTTGCTCCCAATTTCACCCGGTCACGCAGGCTGGCGCCTGTAAGGATCGCATGAACAAAGCTCAGACCATCGGCAACGGGCATGCCGACATGATTGGTCAGTTCCACCGGTGCCGCCCCGGTGCCGCCCTCGCTGCCGTCGATGACAATGAAATCAGGCGTCACGCCGGTATCCAGCATCGCCTTGACCATAGCCATGAATTCATGGCGGTAGCCGATAGCAAGCTTGAAGCCGACCGGCTTGCCTTCCGATAATTCGCGCAAGCGCGCCACAAAAGCCATCAATTCCAATGGTGAGGAGAAGGCAGAATGGCGCGCGGGAGAAACGCAATCCTGCCCCAGCGGTACGCCGCGAGTCTCGGCGATTTCTGGTGTCAGCTTGGCTCGGGGTAACACGCCGCCATGGCCCGGCTTGGCCCCCTGACTGAGTTTGATCTCGATCATGCGCACCTGGGGATCGGCAGCTTGCAGGCGAAAGCGCTCCGGGTCGAAAGCCCCCTCAGCCGTGCGGCACCCGAAATAGCCCGAAGCGATCTGCCAGATCAGATCACCACCATGGACACGATGATAGGGACTGATAGACCCTTCGCCGGTATTATGGGCAAATCCTCCCAGCTTCGCTCCGCGATTGAAAGCCATGATGGCCCGTGCGCCGAAGGACCCGAAGCTGGTTCCCGAAATATTCAAAACCGACGCCCGATAGGGCTGCCGGCAATCTGGACCGCCGATCGTAATCCGGAAATCAGGGTCCTCGACCGTCGTAGGCTGTACCGCATGCGGCATCCACATATAGCCCGGCATATCGACATTATGAATAGTTCCGAAGGGCTGAGCGTCGTTCACCTGTTTGGCGCGCCGATAGACGAGGGAGCGCTGTTCCAGGCTGAAGGGCAACTGATCCTTTTCTCCCTCGATGAAATACTGCCTGATCTCGGCCCGGAAGGTTTCGAGCAGAAAGCGCATATGTCCGATAATCGGATAATTCCGCCAAATTGCATGCTGTCGCTGGATGAGATCATGCGCTCCCAGAAGAGCGAGCGGCAACAAAAGGACGAGTGGCCATCCCAATGCCGGATGGACGGCATTGGCGAGGATCGCGCTAACCAGCGAAAGCAGAACGACCAGAGCCAGAACGAAATAGCGCGACATTATACCTCCCCCGTCAATCCGCCTGCCAGAAATCAAGTCTCATCATATGCATGTGACGCCGGGCTCGATGCGGGATAGACAACTTTCCCCTGTGTGGTTTTCTCCGCGCCCGGCGTGGGCGTGGCGTGCTCGCTATGACCAGGTCCCATCAAATGATCGACGGCATAGCCATCCAACAGGAGATGGTCGGCGATAATACGGCGGTGGCACCGCCACCAGACTGCCTCCGAGCACATCAAGGCCAGGCGACGATTCCGGCCAAGGCGCTCCAGTCGGCCGAGTGCCGCGGCGAATTCATCGCTCAAGGCATAGTCGGCATAGTTGTGAAAGCTTTGCACCCGCCAGAGCGCGTTGATCTGCTCGTCGACGCCTGGCTACCTTGGCCGCCGACCGCCCAAAACGGGCCAGTGACGATAGCCGATCTGTAGTGGCGCAAGGGCTTCGGGCAGTCGGTCGATATTATAGGCAGGGTTGGTCCGCGATCGCGGAAACCGCCTGACGTCGATCACCTCACCGACCTGGGCGGCGCGCAGCATATCAAGGAATTCGTCGAGACTTCGGTTGGAATGACCGATCGTGACGAATTGGACGGCCATCATCCGATCCGGGTCAATGCGGCTTCCTTATGGGCCGCGATGTGATCCGTCCTGTCGCTCTTGATCTCGTACTGCGGATCGTCCTTCGAAGCCCGGTGCCGATGGCCTTTATAATCGAAATCCGCATGATGAATCCGGATGATCCTGCCCGTCACATAACCGGCTTCGGAATTCCAGCGCACATGATCGCCGACCGCATATTTTGCCAAGATGCTTGCCCTGTTTCGCGACAAGCGGATCAGCCGCGCCAGTAATCGTTGGCGGCAGCTACCGTCTGGAAATGGATGGCGATGACCTGCGAAGAAGCGATCA
>Ga0182740_1000672_pt1 | contig 31468 bp, 37 predicted proteins | sample eDN5th37CKraftBY_FD_128872 | JGI IMG/M metagenome (GOLD analysis project Ga0182740, IMG submission 128872) | Enriched backyard soil microbial communities from Emeryville, California, USA - eDNA 5th pass 37_C Kraft BY (version 2) (version 2) | ecosystem: Environmental > Terrestrial > Soil >...
GGCCGGGACCGTCTCCAAGGGTATCCGCTAAAGGCGAAAGCCGGGTGAAAGATTCATGAAGCATCTCGTCCATATTGCTCTTGCGGCGAGCGTCGTGGCGCTGGCGGCCTCCCAAGCCGCCCTGGCTGAAGAGCGAATTCTCCCGGTTCCGTCGGTTACCATCTATCCTGGTGACACGATCAGCGAGTCGATGCTCAAGGATCGGGCCTTCCCGGAAAACTACCGCTACCGGACGGCCGTGATCGAGTCTCCTCGGGTCCTTACCGGAAAGATGGCCCGCCGGACATTGCTCCCCGGCGAGCCGATTCCGATGAACGCTGTCGATGATCCGAAGCTCGTGACGCGTGGTACGCAGACTCAGATCGTGTTCGAGGAAGGTGGGCTGTCGATCATGGGAATCGGGATCCCGCTTCAGTCCGGGACTTTGGGCGAAACCATCCAGGTTAAGAACGTCGACAGCGGTCGGATCATCACCGGCCGTGTCCAGCCCGACGGCCGGGTTCGGATTGGATTCTGATGATGTTTCGTGCGATCCTTTTCCTCTTCGCCGTTCTCGTCTCGGTTCAGAGCTACGCTGCGACACGCATCAAGGATGTGGCCTCCGTTCAAGGAGTGCGCGACAACCAGCTCATCGGGTATGGCCTTGTCATGGGCCTTCAGGGAACGGGTGATACGCTTCGCAACTCCCAGTTCACCGAGCAGTCCCTCCAATCGATGCTCGACCGCATGGGCGTCAACGTTCGCGACATCAACCTGCGGACCCGCAATGTTGCGGCCGTAATCGTCACGGCGGATCTTCCTGCTTTCGTCGGATCGGGCTCGCGCATCGACGTGACGGTGACGTCCATGGGCGATGCGACCTCTCTTAAGGGCGGCACTCTGATGCTGACGGCCCTGCAAGGCGGCGACGGACAGGTTTACGCAGTCGCGCAAGGCGCCATTGCCGTTTCGGGCTTCTCCGCCCAGGGACAGGCCGAGACGCTGACCTCCGGCGTGGCGACCGCGGGAAGGATCCCGAATGGCGCGTTGATCGAGCGGGAGGTTCAGGGCGGCTTCAATGCCATGGGTCCCCTGGCCTTCGAGCTCAAGAATCCCGACTACAAAACCGCAACCCTGATCACGGATGCGATCAACCTCTACGCCCAGCAGCGTTACGGTGCGCGCGTCGCATCGCCACGCGATTTCCGCACCGTTCTCCTGCAGAAGCCGAAGAACGTGGCGGCAACGCGCTTCATCGCCGAACTGGGAGACCTTGAGATCAGGCCGGATACGCCAGCCAGGATCGTTGTGGATCAGCGGACGGGAACGGTCGTGATCGGAAAGAACGTCCAGATCTCCACGGTGGCGATCACCCATGGGGCCCTGACGATTCGCGTGACGGAGACTCCTGAAGTGTCTCAGCCCGACCCGTTCTCCATGGGCCAGACGGTGGTCGTGCCCCGCACCCAGATCACCGCCGCGGAGGAGAGGGTGCCGCTTGCCATCGTCCGGGGAGCGGACCTCCAGACCCTCGTCAAGGGGCTCAACCAGATGGGCCTCAAGCCGTCCGATGTCATTGCCATTCTCCAAGCTGTGAAAACGGCCGGAGCCCTTCAAGCGGAACTGGTGATCCAATGACCAAAGCTAAGATCATCACATCTCTCAAGCTGACCGCCCTCGCCGCTGGACTGCTTCTCGGGACGGCCGCACACCAAGCTGCCTTGGCGCAGGACATCAAGGCCGATGCCAAGGCCAACCCGTATTGCGCCAACATCGCAGATGCTGCCTCCGACGCCCGATTTGCGCTCCAGAAGCAGGCTCTCGCCGACATGGAGAAGGAAATCGAGGGCCGAATCAAAGTGCTCGAAGCCAAGCGCGCCGAATATGAGGAGTGGCTGCGCCGTCGGAACGAAGTCCTGACGAAGGCCGACGAGACCATCGTCCTGATTTATTCGCGCATGCGCCCGGATGCGGCCGCCTTGCAGCTCACCAATATGGACGAAGAGATTGCCGCGGCTGTGATCGCCAGGCTCAATCCTCGCGTAGCCAGTGCCGTTCTGAACGAAATGGAACCGGCCCGCGCTGCGCAACTGGCGAATGTCATCACCGATGCTCCCAAGCGCGACAAGAATACCGTGAGGCAGAATTGAAACACCTTGTTCTGATTGCCGGCCTGTGCTTCCTCGGCGCCTGCGCAACGAGGCCCGAGGAGATTGGGCGTGAACCGGGAATGACGCCGGTCGGGTCCGGCGTTCTCGTCGATCGCGAGCCGCTTCCCCACCTGTTCCGGGCCAATGGGCGGACGGCGGCGAACTCCACCTGGAGCAATGCCAGCGCCGATCTCTTCACGAGCCCGCGGGCCCGGCAGGTCGGCGATATCGTGACCGTCAACATCCAGATCGACGACAAGGCTCAGTTCGACAACGCGAGCGACCGATCGAGGAAGTCTGCGATTAATGCGGGTCTGGATTACGCTTTCTCCTTCAAGGGATGGAACGCGGACGGAACCGGAGATTTCGGCGTCAACTCGTCATCGTCGTCGACCGGGCAGGGGACCATCGACCGGTCGGAAAAGCTGCGTCTGTCCGTTGCCGCCGTCGTCAACGAGGTTCTGCCGAACGGAAACGTCGTCATCAGCGGATCGCAGGAGGTCCGCGTGAACTATGAGCTTCGTATCCTGAACATCGCCGGTATCGTGCGGCCGAGAGATATCTCGCCGAAGAACACGATCAGCTACGACAAGATTGCCGAGGCTCGGGTGTCCTATGGCGGTCGCGGACGTCTGATGGAGGTCCAGCAGCCTGCCTACGGACAACAGATCTACGATGTCGTGGCGCCTTTCTAATTAGACTATCGAGACGAGAGAAGAATGGCCAAGGCCCTAGAACTTCCCGCGCCCGCCGGCAGCGCACCGAGCAAGGAGGGATCGCTCCGTTGGCTCCTGACGCTCGGCCTGCTGACCCTCCTGTCCGCTGCCGTCGGAGGGGGATTCGGCTTGGTCATGGTTTCGGGAATTGAGCGGCAGGTCGAAGAAAAGTATAAGGCCCTGCCGCCAAAGACTGAGGTCGCTAGCACTTACAAGGGCAACATCGCGGTCAAGAAGCTCGCAGCCGTCGTGACCAATCTGGCGGGCTCGGCGAGCGACTGGGTCAGGTTGGAGGCATCCATCGTTTACAGGCCTGGTGAGGAGCAGCAGCCGGATGTGCTGGCGTCCGAGACGAGGCAGGACATCCTGTCCTATATGCGCACCGTGTCGCTCGCGCAGATCCAGGGGCCGAGCGGGCTTCTCCATTTGCGCGAGGATCTCAACGAGCGCGCCAAGTTGCGCTCGAAGGGCGTGATTCAGGAACTGGTGCTTGAAACCCTGGTCGTTCAATAGGACTTAGCCTTTGCCGCATTCGCAGGTCTTTTACGCGAATGCTTTTCCATATTCTTGAAAGACATAGTGACCGATGCCGTTTCGTTTCATTCTCACCGGCGCATTCTTCCTCGCGGCAACAGGCGCTCAGGCGCAGATCGCCGGTCTCGAATCGCTTATTCCCGCCGGCGATGGCGCGGTCAGCGGACGGATCATCCAGCTTGTCGTTCTTCTGACCGTTCTCTCCCTGGCGCCTGGCCTGCTGATCATGGTGACCAGCTTCACCCGATTCGTCGTCGCCTTCTCGTTCCTGCGCTCGGGACTGGGCCTTCAGAGCACTCCTGCCAATATCTTCCTGATCAGCCTGTCCCTGTTCATGACCTTCTTTGTCATGGGGCCGACCTTCGACCGGGCTTGGAACGATGGTGTCAGACCGCTGACGGAGAATCAGATTTCCGAGGCGGAGGCGTTTACCAGAACGACGGAGCCATTCCGCGAGTTCATGCTGACCCATGTACGGCCCAAGGATCTCCAGATGTTCAGCGATCTGGCGGCCGTCAACTATCCCCGGCCGAGCGAGGGCGAGAAGATCGACCTCCGAATCCTGATCCCGGCCTTCATGATCTCCGAGCTGCGGCGTGGGTTCGAGATCGGCTTCCTGATTGCCTTGCCCTTCCTCGTCATCGACATGATCGTGGCGACCCTGGTGATGTCCATGGGCATGATGATGATGCCCCCGACCGTTCTGGCCCTGCCGTTCAAGATCCTGTTCTTCGTTCTGATCGACGGGTGGAACATCCTCGTGAGCGGCCTGGTGAGGTCATATTTCTGACGGCCTCCCGTTCTTCCGACGGATGAAAACGAACGACCGGCGGAGGGGCAGCAACCTTCGCACAAGGTTGACGACGCACAAGTGATCTCGACACCTCTTACCAGTACCGAGATTCCCAATGCCTGGTCGTCAGCACGCCGAAAGATTGTGGAGTAGTTTGATGCAGCTTGGCGCCCGTCGCCTGGCTGCCCTGGCCGCGATCGGCCTTGCTGTTTTCCTCTCCGTCGGCATCGGCACCTATTACCTCAGCCGACCGGCGCAGGAGATGCTCTATACGGGCCTCGACCGCGAGGATGTCGGACGGATGGGAGCGGTCCTGAAGGATGCAGGCATTCCCTTCGATGTGAGCACCGACGGAACGGCACTCCTCGTCAGCTACGGCAATACCGCCCAAGCGCGGATGCTGCTGGCCGAGAAGGGGCTGCCGCACAGCACGAAGTCCGGGTACGAGCTCTTCAATGATCTCGGCTCGCTGGGCCTCACCTCCTTCATGCAGGAAGTTACCAAGGTACGGGCTCTCGAAGGCGAACTGGCCCGCACCATCCAGGGCATGAAGGGCATCAAGGCGGCGCGCGTCCATATCGTCCTGCCGGATCGTGGATCGTTCCGTCGTGAACAGCAGCCGCCTTCGGCCTCTGTTGTCATTCGCACGGTTCCGTCCGACGATGCGTCGTCGGCGCAGGCCATCCGTCATCTCGTCGCGGCAGCGATTCCCGGCATGGCCGTCGACAAGGTCACCGTCATGAATACCGACGGGACGCTCCTGATGTCAGGTGACGATGCGGCCAATGCCTCGACGGGCAAGATGGCTCGCCTTGAGAAGACGGTGGGCCTCGAGATCCAGGATAATGTGCGCCGCACGCTCGCGCCCTATCTGGGAACCGGCAACTTCGAAGTCAGCGTCGCCGCCCGCCTGAGCACGGATAAGGTCAGCACCAACGAAACGATCTTCAATCCTGAATCGAAGGTCGAGCGTTCGACCCGGACGATCAAGGAAACGGAAGTCTCGCAGAACAAGAGCGGCCAGAAGCCCACGACCGTCCAGCAGAACCTGCCGGACGAGAATGTCCGCAGTGAATCGGGCGACAGCTCGAGCGAGGACAACCAGCGCCGCGAAGAGCTGACGAACTACGAGATTTCGTCCAAGACGATCCAGACGATCAGCGACGGCTACCAGATCAAGAACCTTTCCGTCGCCGTCCTGGTGAACCGGTCCCGCATCGCATCGCTTCTCGGCGAGAACGCGACGCCGGCCGAGATGGATGCGAAGGTTGCCGAGATCGAGCAGCTCGTGTCGTCGGCCGCGGGCTTCAGCAAGGATCGCGGCGATCAAATCAAGGTTGCGGCCGTCAGCTTCGTCGACGACGGCGGAATGCTTCAGCCGGTGCAAGGACCGTCTCTGACCGAGATCCTCATGCGCCAGTTCGGTACGGTCGTGAACGCCCTGACGATCCTCGCCCTCTGCGCCATGATGATCTGGTTCGGGCTGCGTCCGGCAGTTCGGATGCTCATGGCGCGCCATCAGGCCGAGCTCGAACTCCAGCGCGAGCAGGCAGCCGCGCTGGCCGCGGCGGAGGCCGAAGAAGCTCTCGAAACCAGCCGTGAGACCGCCCTGCAGGCGGCGTCCGAGTTGGACGAGCAGAACCTGATCGAGATGCCGAGGACGCCGCAGCGCAAACTGGAGCAGATCATCGAACTGAGTGAAGAGCAGGCCGCTGCCGTTCTGAAGCAATGGCTCGGGCGGGAGGCCGCGTAATGGCCGCAACCCTAGCCACTCTCCTGGCGGATTTCTCAAGTCCGGCCGCTGGAGCTTCTTCGGGGATGAGCCTTCTGCGCTCCGTCAAGGTCGCGCCTGAACCGAACCCTGAGCCAGTGCCGCCGCCCGTCGTCGACCGCCATGCGGAGATCGCCGCGTCGGTCGAGGCCCGAGTCCGGGCCGAGGAACGGGAGACCGCGCGAAGGGAGCTCGAGGACGCCATAGCGGCCGAGAAAGCCCGCCACCTGGAGGACATGAACGAACAGCGCGCGATCTGGATCGAGCAGCAGGCGCTGGAGCTGGCGGCCCAGATTTCGGCAGCGATCGATCACCTCGAGACCAACCTCTCGGAGAAGGTCGCAAACATCCTCAGGCCGTTCGTCGCGGAGGCTTTTCGCCAGCAGACCCTCGCAGAGTTCAAAGAGGTCCTTGGAACTTTGCTGTCCGGACGCGACGCATGCCTCCTGAAGGTCTCCGGCCCGGAGGATCTTCTCGCGGCCTTGCAGACCAGTCTCGGTCCCGCCGGGAACCGGATCGAGTTTGCGCCCGGCGAGCACGTCGAGGTGAGCGTGACATCGCAAGATACGCTTGCTCAAACGCAATTGAATGCCTGGTCGGTGCGACTGTCCCAGGCGTTGGAAGGCTGACGATCGATGGCGAGTTCAGAGAAGCAGGAAATCGTCATCGTCCGGAGAGGCGACGATGGCGAGGATGTCGTCAAGGGTGGTGCATGGAAGATCGCGCACGCGGACTTCATGACCGCCATGATGGCGTTCTTTCTCGTGATGTGGCTGATCGGCATGACCGATGAGGAAACCCGAAGCGGCGTTGCCAATTATTTCAACCCGGTCCAGCTCGCAGAATCGACCCCGAACAAGAAGGGACTCGACGATCCGCAGAATGTTCCGCCGGACAATGAGACGGACAACACGAAGGACGGCAAGGAAAAGGGGAGCGGTGAGGGCACCGGCGGAAAGTCCCATCAGCTGCGCAAGCCGCGGTTCAAAGAGGGGGCTCTCTTCCAGGATCCCTACGCCGTGCTGGCCCGCATTGCCGATGAGGCTGAGGTGACCCCTTACGACACGCTCGGCGCAGACGCGACGCCTGGCGAAACTGAGGTGCCTGGTCTCAAGGCGGGCGAAGCCTTCAGGGATCCCTTCGACCCCCTATACTGGCAGGTCGCTCCGGTCGACGAGCTGAAGACGGACACGGCTCCGAAGCCCGGGACAGCCGCGCCCGCTCCTTCGAAGGCCATCATGGATGTAGTGGCGGCTTTGACCCAGAAGGGTACGGCCGGAAGCCGTCCGGAGCCGAAAACTTCGGCGCCGGCATCGAACGGCGGCTCGCCCGATGCGGCAGGACAGCTCCCGAACAACGATTCAAGCGCGCCGAGTGCGGCCGATCTGAAGGCAGCGGAGCTCAAGCGAGACATCATGAAAGCTGTCGAGCCGGCCAAGGATGTGTCGCCGCAGCCGAATATCGAAGTTCGTCGAACCGGTGCCGGAACCTTGATCAGCCTGACGGATGATTTCGACTTCACGATGTTCGCCCTGGGTTCGGCCGAGCCTCATGCCAAGGTCGTGCGGGCCATGGCTGAGATCGCAAAAATTCTGCAGTCACGGCCGGGGAAGATCGTCATTCGGGGCCATACGGATGCCCGGCCTTTCAAGTCGGCCAATTACGACAACTGGCGTCTGTCCCAGGCACGGGCTCAGATGGCCCTGTACATGCTCGTTCGCGGTGGGTTGAACGAGAGCCGCATCGTGCGGGTCGAGGGACATGCGGATCGCGACCCGAAGATCCCGGCTGATCCGAACGCGGATCAGAACCGTCGGGTCGAGATCCTTCTCCAGGAGTGATCACGATGAAAGGTCGTTCATTGCCTCTCATTGCGATGTCCGTGCTCCTTGGTGCCGGTGCGGCCACGGCCGAGGGCACAGGGCATTCGGAGGCCAGTGCGGAACAGAAGGTCGAGACCGTCGCAGTCTCCGTCCCGGTGCAGCTTGTGAGAACGCTGCACCTGATGCAGGACCAGATCGCGGTCGGCTCGACGGAGGCTCACGCCGCGCAACGCGGGCTGCTGGGGATTCTGGATGACAGGTTCATGAGCCTGGAGCCGGAGACCTGGCGGACGAGCAAGAACGTGCAGGCTGCCGTGTCGCTTGTCCTCAGTGGCGGAAATCCCGGTATCCTGAGGAAGCTTCTGGAACTCGAATCATCCGTGATCGCAGAGAGCGACCGGCCGCTGGTTGAGGGCGCGCTCGCCTATGTCGAGGGCAGGGAAGAAGCGGCGCAGGGCCTGCTCGCATCCTTGGATCCCCGCTCCCTTCCGCCCATGCTCAGCGCGCAGGTGGCCTTGGCACAATCGGCGCTCGTCGTGCGCAAGAATGCGGCGAAATCCGACGAGCTGCTGGATTTCGTCCGGCTTCAGGCACCCGGCACCCTCCTTGAAGAGGCTGCCCTGCGCAGACAGGTCTTTGTCGCAAGCCAGACCGACAACATGGAAAAGTTCCAGGCACTCGCCACCGACTATCTGCGACGTTACCGCCACTCGATCTATGCCGGCAATTTTCGGCAGCGCTTGGCTTCCGCTCTGACCCGGATCGATTTCGGCAAGGAGGCATCGCGCTTCGACGGCTTCGTGGCGATGATGTCCGAGCTCGAACCCGAGGCAAGGCGGGATCTGTATCTGCTGGCATCGCGTTCTTCGATCGAACAGGGCTTCACCACGTCGGCTCAGCTGCTGGCCGACAAGGCTCGGGAACTGGCCGGGTCGGACCAGGCAAGCGGGGCGAGGGCAACGCTCTATCGGGCAGCCTCGCTGATCACGTCACCGCAATCCATCGACGGCGCCGTCAATGATCTCCGCAACATCGACAGGTCTATCCTCGCGGCGAGCGACGTGAGCCTGCTGGATTCCGCGCTCGCGATGGCGGATCAGATTCGCAGGGTGCCGGAACCTCAACCCCGGCCGGCCTTTTCGGCAAAGCCGGAAGTGATGAAGGTCGCCACGGAAGGACCGACGGGCGCTTCCGCTCCTGCGCAAGGGCTGGAACAGCTTCAGGCCCTATCCAAGGCACGTGACGCCCTGAACCGCGTCGACAAGTTGATCAAGAACTAGGCATTAGCAAGCCGATGAGCCGATTAGACCTTCTGTTGCAGACAACGCCGAGGCTTGTGGACACTTCGTCGCGCAATCCGTCCCCGGGTTCGGATAATCCCCAGGGTAACGGAGGAACTGCCACCTCCGATTTCGGGTCGCTTCTGGATGGATTTTCCGGGAGGCAGCCGAGAGAAGGAATAGGGCAGCCCCAGCTCGAGATGGCCCTGCTGGGCACTGAATCGGACGGGGCGGTCGCGATGGCGGCAGAGGTCGATGCCGATCCCTTGCAGGATCTCCTGCCCGAGGTGTCGCCCCGTGAGGAGCCTGAAGACGGATCGGCCGGTGAGGCTGGAAGTTCCGCTTTTGCGATCCTCGAAACTCTCCTTCCCCGTATCCTGTCGCGAACCGCCAACGGGAATCAGGGCGATTCGGGGCGTTCCGGGGCATCCTTCTCATCGCCTTCCCTGGCTCTGATGCAGCAGGATCTGGAAGACTTGAGTCCGGCTAACGCGGGATTGGGATCGAAGCTTGCCGTGTCGGTTCAAAATCAGGAAGCGCATTTCAAGCCTATCATCGAAGGCCTGAGCAGCGCACCGACGGACCCGGGAATGCCATCCCCAACCGAGGAAGCCGGGCAGACGTCTGTGAACCTGCTTCAGGAAAAGCTCAAGAACGGTGGCGTGAAGGGTTTGCAGCCCGACAACGCCGATGAGCCTCTCCAGGCCTCAGCCGAGATAGCTGCGGATGCAGATGCCACAGCGAACGAGGAAGAACGGGGAGCTGTCAGAAGCACATCCTCTGATCGCATGGAGGCTCAAAAGCAGGCGCCGGTCAATGGTGCGAAAGCCGAAGCTGCCTCTCTCCCGTCCTCCACGCTTCAGCATCTTGCAAGATCCATCGTTGACGATGCGAAGGGGATATCCGAGCCTCAGCACCCCTCCTTCCCGCATGACGGGTTGAACCGGGTCGCCACGGCGAGAGCCTCGGCCGGGGTGCTCAGGGTGTTGGATCTTCAGCTGAAGCCAGCGGAACTCGGGCTCGTGACAATCAGAATGCGGCTCTCCGGCGACAGCATCGAAATGGAAATCCAGGCTCAGCACGAGGACACGGCCGAACTTCTGCGAAACGACGCGGACAAGCTGTCCAGCCTTCTTCGAGTGTCCGGCTATCGCCCGGACGTCATCAACATTCAATCTGCTGAAACGACCGCCCATGACCGCTCATCGTTCCACCGTCCACAACAGGGAAGCATGGCGCAGGGCCAGTCCTTTGATCAGGGCGCGGCCGCGGGGCAGGGGCACTCCTCCCGTCAGCAGGGGGACCGCCATGGGAGCAGCGGACGGGAAATCCATCCGGATGGGATCGAGAGTTCGATTTCTGGCGGCAGCCGCGCTGGTGGGATTTACCTTTAACGCCTGGATGGCAGCACCGGCTGTCGCCCAGTCGCCGTCTGGGCTGTGCGAACGGGAGATGATGCGTGCGTCGTCGAAATACGGTGTGCCGATCGGCATGCTCTACTCGGTTGGACTGACCGAGACGGGACGGCGCGGCAGCCTGCAGCCCTATGCGATGAATGTCGAAGGAAAGGCCGTGTTCTCCAACAGCGCGGCCGAGGCGATGCAGCGATTCGAAGAGGCGAGCCGCGGTGGCGCGCGACTCATTGATCTGGGCTGCATGCAGATCAATCACCTCTATCATCGTGAGAACTTTCCGTCCCTGGCAAGCATGCTGGACCCACGCACGAACGTGGAATACGCGGCCCGCTTTCTCAGGGAGCTCAAGACGCGTCACGAGACCTGGACGATGGCCGTTGCGCGCTATCACGCCGGCCCGAACAACGATCCGGCCCAGAAGCGCTATGTCTGCCGGGTGATCGCCAACATGGTCGCGACAGGTTTCGGCCAGTGGACGCCGGGAGCCAGGACCTTCTGCGCCGACGCGCCCGGCCTGAGCAGCGGGCAGACTGCATCCGACGGCTGATTTGCTATCGCGACATTCTGATTTCGGACCCCGAGCCGCTCAGCGTTCCGGCAAGGGCTGCTTCCGCTCCCGACAGACGTCCGACCACTTGTCCCCGCGAGAAGAGAATGACCTGGTTCTCGCGGAAGCTCCATCCGTTCACGCTGCGGACAGCCTCATCCTTGCATCCCTGCGTCGAGGCCTTGTAGAGATCCAAGGACGGGACGCTGGTGAGCTGCACCTTGCAGGAGGAAGCACCGATGCTCGCATTCCAGGTCCCGGCATAGGAGGTGGCGCGCTGAGGCGCGGTGAAAACCCCTGGAGGGCTCGATGGAGGCTCTGTGCGAACCGGATCCGCTGCAAACGAAGGCTGGTTCGGCGCAGCCGGTAACGGCGCCATCGGAGTCAGCGGCTCAGGAGGGGCCACAATGGTCAAGTCCTGCGACGGAGGCAGGGGGCCGATATCTGCTTCAATGCGAATGTCGCGCCGCCTTTCAGGCCGGGTATCGGAAATCTCGACGATATCCATGGGAGGAACAGCAGGGTCGGCGACCACATAGCGTGGCTGCCCGGGCAACGACCGTCCCCAAGGAGCGGCGTATTCCGGATAGGCCCTGCGGACATAGCCTTGTCTCCAAGGGCCCTGATTGTAGGACGGATCGGTCGAGGTGCAGGCCGTGACCGCGGCCGTTACCGTCAGCAGGCTCGCCGCATGGAAGCATTTGCGCAGCATCGGAGTGTGCTCTCTGATGCTCAATGGCGCATGGAACTGGCAGGGCAGTATGGCGACTTGAACCGGGCCGGCAGCGGTCTCAAACGGGCGGAGGAGAGAATCCTTCCGAAGGAAATCGGGTCGAAATCGGCCTTGCGGAGAGCCGCTTCCAGAAGAACTTCGCTGATTTTGACGCCGATGTAATAGTTGCCGAATATGAGCTGGAAGAAGACCGTGACGGAATCGTGATTGAATTCCATATCGAGAATGACGCAGGACGCTTCCTCACGGCTCGAGCAGACATGGGCAACATGCCCGTATGACAATGTTCTGCCCTTGAAATAGAGCTCGGCCGACGAGGTCAGCATCTCGTCCATGTTCCCATGCAGCTGATTGTCGGCATAAAAGCGGATGATGTCAGGATCCGTGAGGCAGAAATCGGCGATGACATCTTTGAGGTTGCAGGCCAGGACCTCCTCGAACGCTTGGATATCCCAGTGCTCTCTCGACGGAGCAGCGGCTTCGACGGCGCGAAGGCTTCTCATTTAGACCTCGTGAGGATGTAGAACAGGATCTGAGCGACTGCCTTGTAGAAGTCGGGAGGAATCATTCGGTCGACTTCCACATGATCATACATGGACCTTGCGAGAGGCTTGTCTTCGATGACAGGCACGCCATTCTTTTCGGCGATCTCGCGGATCTTGAGGGCGATGAGGTCCTTGCCCTTGGCAACGACGATCGGAGCGCTGGCTTCGCTGCGTTCGTAGCGCATGGCGATGGCGAAATGGGTCGGATTCGCGATCACGAAGGTCGCCTTGGGAACGGCGGCCAGCATGCGCTTGCGGCTTCGATCCTGGGCCAGGGAGCGCATCCGCGCCTTGACCATGGGATCTCCCTCCATCTGCTTGTACTCTTCCTTGACCTCCTGCTTGGTCATCTTCAGGTCGCTGCGCCACTTGAAGCGCGCCCAGAGCAGGTCAGCCGCGACCAGGACGATCGTCGCGATGGCGATGGCGGAGACGAGCCGCATGGCCATGGTCAGCATCAGCTCCGGAAGGAGGGAAGGATCGGTGAACATGGCATTCAGAACCTTGTATTGCTCCGATTTGAGAAGCAGCATGCTGACGAGCGTCATCGTCGCGAACTTGAACAATGACTTCGAAAATTCCACCAAGCCCTGTCGGCCGAAGATCCGCTTCCAGCCGCTCACGGGCGAAATTCTGTTCCATTGCGGCCTGATCCGCTCCGTGACGAGGGACGGAACATTCTGCAGGATCGACGCCGCGAGGCTGCACGCTGCCAGAATGACGATCGTCGGGATCAGGAACTGGCCGGCCTCAAGAGCGACGGCGTGGATCAGCGCGATGGCATCCGAACCGGAATCGAGCCGAAAGTCCTGCGGCCGGTTGACGAAGAGCGATAGCTTTTCCGTCAGGGTCTTGGTGGTCCCACGCACGGCGAAAGCCAGAACAATCAGAATACCCACGATGGAAGCGAACAGGGGTGCTTCTCTCGAGAAGGGAATGTTTCCCTTCTCGATGGCGTCCCTGACCTTCTTATCGGAAGGCGCTTCTGTTTTACTGTCCTTGTCGTCCGTGTCAGACATGATCCGAGGTTCGGCTGCTAGAGCATCAGGCCCGGAAGCGGAATGCGCTTCCAAGGTACGATCCGATGCTCAATCCCCAAGGCAGCGCATCGTTCGAGCGGTCCTGCGGATCCGCAGGACACGCTAGAAGTAAGCTTCATCCTCGTTCTCTGAGTTGATGACGATCTCTCCTCGGCCCGCCATCTCCAGCGCGAGATCCGTGATGGTCCGCCGGGCCTCGGCGATGTCGCGATGAGCCGACGGCTCCTTGCTGTTGAGCTCATGCTCGATCATGCGGCGGACACGCGAGGACAGCGCGGACAGGACGACCTTCCGGAACTCGTCGTTCGTGCCCTTCAGGGCAAGGACCACGCGATCGGGCGGAACCTGGTCGAACAGGGTCGTGCGATCCTTCGGCGTCAGCTTCACGATATCGTCGAAGGTGAAGAGCAGGCCCCTGAGGATCTCGGCCGATTTCGGACGAACGGACGAGAGGTTGGTCAGCACGTCCTCCATATGATCCCGTTCCATCTTGTTGATGATGTCGGCGATCTTCGCGTGCGTGTCCGAGCCCGCGTTCTTCGAGAAGTTCGCCATGAAATCGTCGTGCAGCGTCTTCTCGATATTTTTCATCGTCTCGTCGACGATAGGCTTCATGCTCAGCATGCGCCGCATCAGGTTGTTCCGTAATGGCTGCGGCAGCTGGGTCATCACCTTCGCGGCGCAGGACGGTTTGACCTTCGACAGAATGAGGGCCGCCGTCTGAGGATGCTCCTTCATGAGGTAGGATGCGATCGCGCCTTCGCTGACGGTCGAGATGCGCTCCCAGATGCTCCGGTTCGCGTTGCCGACGACCTCGCTCATGATGCTGGAGATCTGCTCCGGGCTCAGGATCCCGGTCAGCAGCTTCTCGATATGGGCCGCACCGCCGATCAGATCCGCACCGTCGGAGAAGTTCGACGCGAATTCTTCGACCAGCTGCTCGATCTGGGTCGGGGAAACGGGCCCCAGCTGTGCGGCGGATTTCGTGACGAGACGAATCTCATCCTCGCTGAAATGCTTGAGGATCCTGCTCGCGGCAGGTTTCCCCATGGCGAAGAGGAGTGTTGCGACGCGCTCCGGCCCTTTGAGGACCTTCGTGCCATTCGCCTTCATGGGAACATGAGCGACCATGCGGTAAAGCCGATTTAGCCGTTAAGATCGTTGGTGGGAGGACCGACGATTTCGGTCAGGGAAATACCGAATCGGGAATTGTCGTCTTCGACGACCACGACCTCGCCACGGGCGATGATGCGTCCGTTCACGACCACATCGACCGGCTCGCCGACCCTGTGATCCAGCGGAACGATGGCGCCGCGGCCGAGCTTCATCAGGTTGGCGACCGGCATGGTCGCGGAACCGAGGACGACCTGGATCGTCACGGGGATGCGCAGGATCGAGTCGAGATTCTTCCCGCTTCCCAGCTTGTCGTCGTGCAGGCCCGCGCCCTCGAAGGCGTTTTCCTGCTGCCAAACGGCTTTGTCTTGCTTGGGTTCGAATGGATTCATCATGGGAGCGGACCTTATGAGTGGGTTGTGCCGGGGCGCGGCTGCGAATGCTGGCGTGCGTCTCGAATCAGGGTCTCGAGGCGCTCGGACATGGCCTGCGCTTCTTCGATGCGCCGGCTGAGAAGGACGAGAGTTTCCTTTCCTTCCGTGCCGAAGTTCGTCACCGCATTCTGGGCGGCCAGAAGGGCGGATCCGGTCTTGTCGAAGATCTGCTGATACTCGGCGTGGTATCGGTCAAGCTTACGGAGCTTGCGATACATCACCGCGACCATCACGCTGGTCGTGACGAGCGCAAGGAAGAGAATGGTGTTAGCGAGGGAGGACGTCATCGAGAAACTCTTTTTCCTGATCGATGAGTTCATCGACTTTGAGAACGTAAGAACCTTCAGACTGCCCGATATGGCACCAGAAGAGGCCCTGCTGGTTGCTTTCGAGCTTGACGCGGCTGCGCGGTGTCGCCTGCAGCTCGATCACGTCGCCGATCTTGAGATCCGCGATCTCGCCGAGCGACAGGAACCGCTCTTCGAGAACGGCCTTGAGCGTGACCTCGGTCTTCTTCACCTCGGTGGCAATCTGCTTCATCCAGCGCGGGTCGCGGCCCGACGATTCGCCGGTGACCACTTGCGAGAGGGCCTTGCGCATCGGGTTGAGAACCGACTGCGGAATGATGACGAACATTTCGCCGCCGCGATTGAGCGCCTGCAGGAGGAATTTCGCCGCGACGGCTTGATTGTTCCGCCGTCCGATGACCGCGAAGTCCATACGGGTCTCGATGCGTTCGAGCTTGAATTTCGTATCGACCACCAGCGAGAAGGAGGCCTGCAGGGCCTTCGCGACCTGCTCGAAGAGGGTTTGCGCCATCTTGAGTTCGATGTTCGAGAAGCCGCGCGCTTCCTCGACCGGCGGCTCCGAGCCGTCGGAGCCGAAGAGAACCTCCACCATCGTGTAGATGAAGTCGCGGTCGAACCCGATCAGGATATGGCTGTCCCATTCCGGAGCATGGAAAATGCCCGCAACCGCGTTCGCTTCGTACATCTCCAGGATTTCGGTGATGCGTCCGCTTTCGAGCCCGCTGAGCGAGTAGTACATCGGCGAGGCCGCCATGTGGCGCAGATGCTCGGCGCAGCTGGTCGTCATGCGGTCGAAGATCACGTGGAGCATCGGCAGGCGGTCGAGGGAAAGGCCCGCCGCGTCCAGCAGCATGTCGCGGATATCGTTGGCGCTTTGTGTGCCGCTCATCATCACGCAGCCTCTTTCAGGTCTTCGCTGCGGCCGCCCGTGGTGGTGGCGGCTTCAACCTCGTCGATGGTCGGACGGTAATCCACGGAGATGCCCTTGCGGCCGTGCTCGACGGCGATCTGGGGCAGGGCGCCGTTCATATAGGCGATGAGTGCCTGCTTGACGATGACATAGACGCGGGTCTGCTTCTCCCGGGTGGCCTTCACCTTGTTCGCAAGCGGCGACAGGAAGGCATAGGAGATGAAGATGCCGCCGAAGGTTCCGACGAGCGCCGAGGCAATCAGGCCGCCCAGGATGGTGGGCGACTGGTCGATGGCGCCGAGAGCCTTCACGATGCCGAGGACGGCCGCCACGATGCCGAGAGCGGGAAGCGCTTCGGACACGGTGTTGATCGAGTAATAGGGTTTCGTCCGGTCGCGCTTGAGGGTCGCGATCTCTTCTTCCATGAGGGCTTCGATCTCATGGGGTCGAGCATTGCCGATGATGATGAGGCGCGCATAATCGCAGATGAAAAGGGTAAGGTCCTTGTCCTTCAGCACGCTCGGGAAAGCCTTGAAGATTTCCGATTCTTCCGGCTGGTCGATATGCCCTTCGACCTCGTTGCGCGGCTTATTCTTCAGCTCGCGCATGAGGGCGTAGAGCAGGCCCAGGATCGAAAGATAATGATCTCTCTTCGGAACGGTCCCGGAAATCGCCTCACGGGCGGCCCGGCCAGTGTCCTTCACCAGAGGCATGGGATTTGCGATGATGAACGTGCCGATCGCGATGCCGCAGATGATCACGTATTCCCAAGGCTGCCATATAACAGCCAAGTGACCGCCCATGGCGACATAGCCGCTCACGAGCGAGCCAATGGCGACTGCCAATCCGATCAAAACGCCCAACGTTGTGGTCCCTTTTGCGAAAGTCCAACCTTCTGAAGGATGTCTTAATCCCGGAGGCTTGCGCGAAGCTGGAAACGAAGGGGCAAGCCTCGTGCAAGGCTGTTCGGCTACCCCTCGGGCCAGGTTCATGCGGCTGATGGAAGCCGCCCCGTCAGGGCTGGCTTTTCTAGTCCGCCCTCATGAGAGAAAAGGCCGGAGCTCCTTGATGCAATCTTCGCTCTATGTCGCATTGTCCGCCCAGGTGGCCATGGAAAAGCGCCTCAACACGATTGCGAACAATGTTGCCAACATGAACACGGGCGGCTTCCGGGCCGACGAGGTGAAGTTCGAGGAAATCCTCTCGCTCGCGGCCAAGGAGAACGTGTCCTTCGCCTCATCCGGCAACAATTACGTGTCCCGGCGGAGCGGGCCCGTGGTGCAGACGGACAATCCCCTCGACGTTGCCATTCAGGGAGAGGCCTGGTTCGCGTTCGATGGCCCCAACGGAGCGGTCTATACCCGGGATGGCCGCTTCAAGATGAATGAGAACGGTGATCTCCTGACGGTCGAGGGCTACCGGGTTCTGGACGCCGGCGGCGCTCCCATCGCCCTCGACCCGATGGGAGGCGCTCCGACCATCGGTCATGACGGGACGATCACCCAGGGGACCAATCAGGTCGGAGCGATCGGCCTCTTCAATCTGCGCAATGACAGCCGGCTCAGCCGCTTCGGAAATTCGGGCGTCATGTCCAGCATCCCCGGTGAAGTCGTCCAGGACTTCAACTCCAACGGAGTCAAACAGGGCTTCAGCGAAGGATCGAACGTCAATCCCGTCCTGGAAATGACGAAGATGATCGCGGTTCAACGGAATTTCGATAGTGCCGCCACGACCATCCAGGAGAGCGAATCGACCTTCATGGATGCCATCCGGTCCCTTGGTCCCAGCACCTGACGGCCGCGATGAACGCTCTCCAAAGGCTTGAAGAGTTCGTCCTGGCCGAGGCTGTCGGACGGCGAAAGATCCAGATCAGCGGCACCATCCGCGAGGTGAACCCCGGCTATTACCGCGTTGTGGGCCTGTCGCAGTTCGTAAAGCTTGGGGATCGCGTGGGCTTCGCGACCGATGGAGGGACGCAGACTGGAGAGGTTGTCCGCATCGACGACGGCGGTGTTACCGTAAAGCCGTTCAATGGGCGCATCGAAGCGGGGATCGGAACGCCGGTCTTCATCGTGGGCGACACGGGCCTGAGGCCGGATCACACCTGGCGCGGGCGCGTCATCAACGCTCTCGGCGAACCGCTCGACGATCTCGGGCCTCTCATCCCGGGCCCCGATCCCGTCCGGAACGATGCCGAGCCGCCGTCCGCCATGACACGGGCAAGGGTCACGACGCCCTTGAGAACGGGTGTCAAGGCGATCGATCTGTTCACGCCACTCTGCCAAGGGCAGCGCATCGGCATCTTCGCGGGATCGGGCGTCGGCAAGTCGACGCTCCTGACCATGCTGGCCAAATGCGAAGGCTTCGACACGATCGTCGTTGCCCTGGTGGGAGAGCGCGGCCGCGAGGTGAGGGAGTTTCTGGAAGGGCCCATCCAGGCGAACCTGCACAAATCGGTCATGGTCGTGTCGACCGGAGACGAGAGTCCGATGATGCGGCGCCAGGCGCCACGCACGGCGGTCTCCATCGCAGAGTACTTCCGCGATTGTGGGGATTCGGTCCTGCTCATTGTGGATTCCGTGACGCGCTACGCCCACGCGGCCCGCGACGTCGCCCTGGCGGCCGGGGAGCCTGCCGTGGCCCGCGGCTACACGCCCAGCGTCTTCAGCGACCTGCCTCGCCTCCTCGAAAGAGCTGGTCCCGGAGCAGAGGGCAAGGGCTCGATCACGGGCATCTTCTCCGTTCTCATCGATGGGGACGATCACAACGATCCCGTCGCCGACAACATTCGCGGCACGCTCGACGGCCACATCGTCCTGGATCGCGCGATTGCGGATCAGGGGCGATACCCGGCCATCAACGTCCTAGGTTCGATCTCGCGTCTGGCCGATCATGTGTGGTCGCCGGACCAGAAGGAGCTGGTGCGCCGTCTGCGCGGAATGATCGCTCGCTTCGAGGATACGCGCGATCTCAGGCTGATGGGCGGCTATCACCCGGGAAACGATCAGGATCTCGATCAGGCGGTCGTTCTCGTCCCCAAGATCTACGAGGCGCTGCGCCAGGATCCGTCCATGCCTGCCAGCCGCGACGCCTTCATGGATCTCGCCCAATCCCTCAAGCAATAGAGTCGTTCGCGACTCGCATCAGCATCCCTGGAATGGAACACAGCTTCGCACAAGCGTCATGGTGTTAGGTCCAGTTTGAAACCGTAGGAGCTTCAGATGAGTCTTTATGGCGTTCTTCGTAGTGGCGTTTCCGGCATGAACGCCCAGTCGAACAAGTTGGGTACCGTCGCTGAGAACATCCAGAACTCGAGCACCACTGGATACAAGCGCGCCTCGACCGAGTTCTCGTCTCTGATCCTGCCGTCGAGCGAAGGAAACTACAATTCCGGCTCCGTCACGAGCCGCGTTCGCTACACGATCGCCGAGCAAGGCCCGATCGCCTACACGACGTCCGCGTCGGATCTCGCGATTTCCGGCAACGGCTTCTTCGTGGTGACCGATCCAAGTGGATCGCCCTACCTGACCCGCGCCGGCAATTTCGTCAAGGACGGGCGGACGGGCAACCTCGTGAACGCCTACGGCTTCACCCTCATGGGATACAAGCTTGGAGAAGGAGCTGTTAATCCGTCCCTGAACAGCCTCGATGGGGTTGTTCCGGTCAACATGTCCTCATTCTCCATGCAGGCCAGCGGCTCCACGGCGGGAACCTTCAAAGGCAATTTGCCCGACGGCGCCGAAGTTGCTGTGCCACCCGCCGTCACGAAGCAATCCTCTCTTCAAGTCTATGACAAGGTCGGCAACCCGATCAAGATCGATATCGCCCTGACGAAGACGGGCGACTCGACGTGGAAAATAAGTGTTTCAAATGGTTCGAGCTCTGTTCCGCTCACCGGAACGACGTCGATGGATCTGGAGTTCGATATAGATGGGCAGCTCGATGTGCCGTCATTGGCAATGCCAACCTCTATACTGAGTTTCGGCATTCCTGGCGGCGAGACATTTGCGCTCGATATGAAAGGCATGACGCAGCTGGCTGGCGAGTATAATGTCACCGGTCAAGCCAACGGGAACGCCCCTTCTGCCGTGAAGGATGTCGAGTTCGCATCCGACGGCACGGTTTATGCCGTTTATGAGGATGGCACGCGTGTTGGGGCCTATCGGATCCCGCTGGCGAATGTAGCCAGCCCCGACAACCTGAGTCCCCGTGCCGGCAACGTCTATGAGACCACCGCTGCCTCCGGCGGCTATCAGGTCGGCTTCCCGGAGATGTCCGGCTTCGGGTCCATCGCGTCCGGTGCCCTGGAGGGATCGAACGTCGATATCGGCACCGAGCTGACGGCGATGATCGAGGCTCAGACCAGCTACACGGCGAACTCGAAGGTCTTCCAGACGGGATCCGAGCTGCTCGACGTTCTGATGAACCTGAAGCGGTAACGCCCTCCCTTCTCAAGGGTCCATGATCCATGTCTCTGTCAGTAGCCTATAATACGGCGCGCTCCTCGTTGCAGGCGTCTCAATCGCAGATGGCGGTCGTGGCGCGCAACACATCCGGCGCCACCGATCCGAGCTATTCGCGCAAGATCGGCGTTCTCACGACCACGGGCGGAGCCGCCCGCGTCACCGTCCTCCGGGCCAGCGATCAGGCGCTTCTGACGAAGATGCTGGAAACGACCTCCGCTTCCGCAACGCAGAAGGCGCTGCTGGAGGGATTGACCAAGCTCAGCGAAACCATCGGTGACACGGAGCTGGACCAATCCGCCGCCGCTCGCGTGGGTGCCCTGCACAGCGCCTTGCAGCAATATGCCAATGCGCCGGACAACGCGACGCTGGCGCGCGCCTTCGTGAAGGCGGCTTCGGACTTGGCTGACACCCTGAACCGGGCCACCGCCGCGATCCAGTCCGTCCGCCTCGAGGCGGACAAGGGGATGGCCGGGTCGGTCGACCGCATCAACGATCTTCTCGTGAAGTTCGAGAAGGCGAACCAGCAGGTCATGAGCGGGTCAGCTCTCGGAGCCGACGTCAGCGATGCCATGGATACGCGCGACAGCCTGATCGCACAGCTGTCCGAGGAGATCGGGATCACGATCGTTCCGCGCGCGGACAACGACATCGCGCTCTACACGGACAGCGGCGTGCCGCTGTTCGAGCGGACGGCGCGGCCCGTGACCTTCAGCCCCACTACGGCCTTCGGACCCGCCACCACGGGAGGAGACGTCTTCATCGATGGAATCCGCGTGACGGGACCCGGGGCTCTCATGCCCTTGAGTTCCGGCAATCTCGTTGGACTGGCACAGGTGCGGGACGGCGTTGCCGTCACGTACCAGAAGCAGCTCGACGAGCTCGCCCGCGGGTTGATCCAGGCCTTTGCCGAGAGCGACCAGATCGGTGTGCCGAAAGGTGGCGACATGCCGGGCGTCTTCACCTTCGCGGGAGCCACGGGCATTCCCACCATGCCGGCCTCCGCAGGTTTGGCTGGGCTGATCCGCGTCAATGACGCCATCGACCCGACGAAGGGCGGTGCATACGAGAAGATTCGCGACGGCGGGATCAACGGTGGCAATTACAGCTATAATCCGGCCGGCAACGCCAACGCGGCCTTCTCAGGGCGGCTTTATGCCTTGACGGACGGCATGGTGGCGGAGCGCCCGTTCGACACCGCCTTCGGTTTCGGGCCCACCGCGTCGCTGCAGGGCTTCGCGTCCCTGACCGGGAGCTGGCTGGAAGCCACACGCCAGAGCGCCAGCCAGAGCGTCGACTATCAGACGACGCTTCTCACGCACGCGTCTGAGGCTCTGTCGAATGCAACCGACGTCAACACCGACGATGAGACCGCATTGATGCTGCAGCTGGAGAAGTCCTACGCGGCGTCGGCAAAGCTCCTGTCCGTCATCGACCAGCTGCTCAAGACCCTTCTCAGCGTGTTAGGCTAAGCCATGAGAACGACGTTCGTCTCAACACTGTCGCTCTGGAATTCATCCAAGTCGACTCTCGACAAGCTCCAGAGCAATCTCACGAAGGCCAACACGGAGCTGACGACAGGGCGGCATGCGGATGTCGGCCTTGCTCTCGGCCACAAGGTCGGAGAATCCCTCTCCCTGCGCCAGCAGCGAGCGGAAATCGACACGCTGACCGACAGCAACAGCTTGGCCATTCAGCGTCTCAAGACCACGACGGCGGCTCTCGACAGCATCCGTGAGAACGCGACCAAGTTCAGGGATTCCCTGGTGGGATTACCCATGAACCCTCCGGTCGAAACCGTCAAAGGGCAGGCGGCAGCCTATATGAGCAGTCTGGTCGGGGACCTCAATGTCTCGATCGGCGGGCGGTACGTTTTCGGCGGCATCAACACGACGGCGGCGCCCGCCAACGGCTATGAAAACGGCACCCCCGATTCGCTCAAGGATCTGGTTGCGAGCGCCTTCGCCGCGCCGACGGGATCCGGAGGCTTCGGCTTCCCGCAGAGCGATCCGCTTGTCTCCGGAATCTCCCCGACTGCCATGGAGGCCTTCCTGGACGGACCCTTCAGGCAGATCTTCGAAGGACCGGACTGGAACGCATTCTCGAACGCCTCCGATCAGAACATCCAAAGCCTGATCTCGCCCACGGAGAAGATCGAGACATCGACGAACGCGAATACGACGCCCATTCGCCAGATGGCGATGGCCTACACGATGATCTTCGATCTCGGTATCGAATCGCTCAGCGTTGCGACCCGGGACGTCGTGATCGCGAAGGCGATCCAGATCCTTTCGACCGCCGTCAGCGACATCATTGATTTGCAGGCAAGCGTCGGAACGGCGCACGCGAAGGCCGAGAGTGCCAACGTGAGAATGGATCTGCAGAAATCGATCTTCGAGGAGCGCATCGGCAAGCTGGAGGCTGTCGATCCCGCGGAGGCGAAAGTCCGCGTCGATCAACTCGTGACCCAGATCCAAACGTCATACTCTCTCACGGCCCAGCTCAAGCAACTAAGCCTGATCAATTATCTCTAGTCTCGGATTCCACCGATGTATCGATTTTCGTATGCAGAAGTTGTCGAAGACGCTCCCAGGGAGTGCCGGCAGCGCGAGTATGAAGTTTTCGGACAGGCGATCAATCTCCTCAAGGCTGCCGATGGTCAGCCTTCCCGATCGCCTGAGATGAGCAAAGCCCTGGAGTTCCTCCAGCAACTATGGACGTCCCTCGTCAAGGATCTCGCACATCCCGACAACGAGCTTCCAGACAAGCTCAAGGCGCAGCTCATCTCGATAGGCTTTTGGGTGATGCGCGAGACAGGTCGCGTCGCCTGCGGCGAGCACAACAATCTGACTGCGCTGATCGATATCAACTCCATGATCCAGGAGGGACTGAAATGAAAGCCAAAATGCGGTTCTCCCTCAAGGCCGGCGAGCGCATCTTCATCAATGGCGCCGTCCTGACGGTCAGCCAGAAGGTGACGCTGAGCCTGTTGAACGAGGCGCGCTTTCTTCTGGAAAGCCATGTTCTCCAGGTCACGGAAGCGACGACTCCGATGCGCCAGCTCTATTTCGTCGTGCAATCCCTCCTGATCAATCCCCAGGAGGCAGGCAAGGTCATGGGCGCCTTCCGCAAGCTGCACGAGGCGCTGGTTCAGGGCGCTGCCGAGGAAGAGATAAAGGATACGCTGGGCAAGGTCGGCGCTCTGGTTGAGGCCGATCGGACTTTTGAGGCCCTCAAGCTCATTCGAACCCTGTTCGAGCCGGTCGAGGCTCGCTCATCCGCACCGGCGGAAGCCGCCGCAGTCCAAGCGGCCTAATTCTGGAGCCTCCTCATGAACGTCTCCTCTGTCTCCGGTCCCATTGCTGCGCAGCGCACCACGGCAACCGAGGCCTCTTCGACTGCGAGCTACGACAACTTCCTGAAGCTCCTGATGGCGCAGATGAAGAACCAGGATCCGACCGAGCCCATGAAGTCGACCGACTATATGGCTCAGCTCGCGACCTTCTCTCAGGTCGAGCAGACCGTGAAGAGCAATTCCAAGCTGGACGCCCTCTTGGCCTCCTCGGCCCTTTCCCAGGCGGACAGCGTCATCGGCCGCACGATCTCGACGGCCGACGGCAAGGTCTCCGGCCAGGTCACGTCCGTCACGATCATCAGTGAAGGCGCCGTCGCCAAATTGACCAACGGGGATCAGGTTCTTCTGGGCCCGGGCGTCATCGTGAGCTGACGATGAACGAAGTCGATGCCCTTGAGCTCGTACGGGCCGCCATCTGGACCGTCATCATCGCCGCAGGGCCTGCTGTCGCCGCGGCGATGATCATCGGCATCGTCATCGCCCTGGTTCAGGCCCTGACGCAGATCCAGGAGGTCACGCTCACATTCATCCCGAAGATCATCGCCATCCTGGTGGTGGCCCTCGTGACCGGCTCCTTCGTGGGCTCGCAGATCTTCGCCTTCACGGAACTGGTCTATGGCAAGATCGTAACGGGGTTCTAGCTCGCCGAAGGGGGATTGGGCCAAGCCGGCGACCCTCGCGCAAGCTTCATGGTTCATGTGTCAGTCTCATCGTTCATCCGTTGAGCTGGCAGGCACATGGAAGCAAGTGAAGTTACAGCCCAGGGGCGCGGCAGGGATCTGGCATTCGCCGGAGCCGTGGTCGGCATCCTTGCCATTCTCTTTCTCCCCATTCCGCCGATGGCGATCGACATGGGGCTCGCCTTCTCGGTCGCGCTGTCCGTCCTGATCCTGATGGTGGCGCTCTGGATTCAGAAGCCTCTCGAATTCTCCGCCTTCCCGACTGTCCTTCTCATCGCAACTCTATTGCGACTGGCACTGAGTATCGCGTCGACCCGCCTCATCCTGTCGGATGGTCATAAGGGCGTCGATGCCGCGGGCCATGTGATCAGCGGCTTTTCCCAATTCGTGATGAGCGGTGATTTCGTCATCGGCATCGTCGTCTTCATCATCCTGATCACGGTGAACTTCCTGGTCATCACCAAGGGCGCGACCCGTATCGCCGAGGTCGGCGCCCGCTTCACGCTCGATGCCATTCCCGGCAAGCAGATGGCCATCGACGCGGACCTGTCCGCAGGCCTGATCGACGAGAAGGAAGCCCAGAAGAGGCGCCGCGAACTCGAAGAGGAAAGCGCCTTCTTCGGATCCATGGACGGCGCCTCGAAATTCGTTCGCGGCGAGGCCGTCGCCAGCCTGATCACCATTGCCGTCAACATCTTCGGCGGCATCGTCATCGGCGTCACGCGCCACGGCATGCCCCTGTCCAAGGCAGCCGATGTTTTCGTCCAGCTTTCGGTCGGCGACGGATTGGTCAGCCAGATCCCGGCTCTCGTCGTCTCCCTGGCCGCCGGCCTGCTGGTCTCGAAGGGCGGAACGCGCGGGCAGGCCCAGCAGGCCGTTCTCGGACAGCTTGGCGCCTATCCGCGGGCCCTCATGGTGGCCGCCGCCCTGATGTTCGTCTTCTCCATCGTACCCGGCCTGCCGATGATTCCGTTCCTGGTGCTCGGCGGCTGCATGAGCTTCATCGCCTATTCGATTCCGAAGCAGAGAGCCGAGCAGGAGGCGAAGGTTCAGGCCGAGCTGGCGCAGGAACAGCAGAAAAATCTGTTGGAGTCGCGGGAATCGGTCAAGGAAACCCTGAAGCTCGCGGAGATCGAGCTGTGCCTCGGCAAGCACCTGGCGTCCTACCTTGCGAGCTCGCACGGCGATCTGGCCCACCGCGTCGGCAAGATGCGTAAGAAGTTCGCCCAGGATTACGGTTTCGTTCTGCCGGATGTGAAGCTCTCCGACAGCCTGATGATCCCGCCGAAAAGCTACCAGATCAAGATCCACGGAACCGTCGTCGCGACCCAGGAAGTCCGCCCCGGCGATCTCCTCGTGGTGCTCGGCGACGGACCGGTTCCCGACGTGCCCGGCGACGAGGTGCGCGAGCCGGCCTTCGGCATGAAGGCCCTGTGGGTTTCGGACGTCTACATGAGCGAGATCAAGCGCCAGGGCTTCCAGGCGGTCGATGGCGCGTCTGTCCTCCTCACCCATCTGAGCGAGGTGATCCGCAACAACCTGCCCCAGCTTCTGTCCTACAAGGATGTGCGCAATCTTCTGGACGGCCTCGATTCGGAGTACAAGCGCCTACTCGACGACATCTGCCCGTCGCAGATTTCCTATTCTGGTCTTCAATCCGTCCTGAAGCTCCTGCTGGCCGAGAGAGTGTCCATCCGCAACCTGAGCCTGATCCTCGAAGCGATCGCCGAAATTGCCCCCCACGCACGCAGGGCCGAGCAGCTGGTGGAGCATGTACGCGTCCGCATTGCGCAGCAGATCTGCGGCGACCTCGCAGAGGGAGGAGCCCTGAATGTGCTGAGGCTCGGGAACAAGTGGGACATCGCGTTCCATCAGAGCCTGAAGCGGGATCAGAAAGGCGATGTGGTCGAATTCGACATCGATCCCCGTCTCGTGGAACAGTTCGGCGCCGAGGCGTCCGACGCCATCAAGACGCGCATGGGACAGGTCCAGACTTTCGCCGTCGTCACCGCCCCGGATGCGCGCCCCTATGTGCGCATGATCATCGAGCGCATGTTCTCGTCCCTGCCGGTCCTGTCGCATCTGGAAATCGCCCGCGGCATCGAGGTCAATTCGCTCGGGACGATCTCGTGAGCCAAGTCACGCCCGAGATCCTGCTGGCGATCTTCCTGATCTTCTGCCGGATCGGCGGATGTCTGATGATCGCCCCAGGTTTCTCGAGCAACCGGATCCCGATGCATGTGCGGCTTTTCATCGGCCTGGCCACCAGCCTGGCGCTGGCGCCCGTCCTCCTCGAGAAGGTTCAGGCGGGCATCACGTCGCAGGCCCCGGCGGCCATCCTCGTTCATATCGGCAAGGAAACCCTGACCGGTCTGCTGATAGGCCTCTTGGGCCGCGTCTATTTTCTGGCCCTGCAGACCATGCTGAGCGCCGTGGCCCTGGCCCTGAGCCTCGGCGGCATGCCGGGAACGCCGATCGACGAAGCGGAGCCTCTTCCGCCGATCAGTTCCTTCATCATGATGGTGGCGACGGCGGTTCTTTTCATGTCCGACCTGCACTGGGAGTTCTTTCGAGGGCTCGTCGCGTCCTATGCGCGGCTGCCCGTGGGAGAAGGGCTGGGCATGAATGTCTCGTTGACTCAGCTGGTCGATCAGATCGGCGTCGCCTTCGTGCTGGCGCTCAGGATCAGCAGCCCGTTCATCCTGTATTCCGTCATCGTCAATCTGGCGGTCGGGCTCACCAACAAGCTCACGCCCCAGATTCCGGTTTACTTCCTCGCGACGCCTTTCATCATGTTCGGTGGATTGCTGATCATGTATTTCGCCGCAAGCGACTACGTGCTCCTCTTCATGGAGGCGTTCTCCACCTGGCTTCGGAACGGATAGGCCGGATGAAGCAGCGGATCCGGAAAATCGACCGCATCCTGAAGGTGCAGCAGCACCTCCAGAAGGAGGCCGAGCTCAAACTCGTCAACCTCGAGCGGAAAGCGTCCGAGCTCAAGCTTGCGCAGGAGACGCTGATCCAGACGATGAACGACCACGAGACGCTTCACGGCCTCTTCGTCGATGTCGCGGCCAAGCGCCTGCAGGTGCTGGCGTCCCAAGCGAGTGTCGTGGAAAAGGCCAAGGTGGCCCAGAAGGCCGTCGCCATCGACAAGGCCATGGAGGCGAAACGGTCCGAGAAGATGCTGTCGGGCCTCAGGGAGCAGGAGCGGCGGGAGAGCGAGAAGAAGGATCTTGCTTCCATCATCGAGCTGCTGGCGACAGGCGAGGGCGCAAGCTTCCCGTAAGCTAGCCGGGTTAAACCTCGTCTCAAGTCCGAAATGCGAGAGATGAGAGATGGCGATCAGCCCGCCCTCAGATATTATCAACGATGTTGCCAGAGCGGCGGATCCCGCCCGCTATCAGGCTGCGTCCCAAAAGCTTCTCGACGGCGCGTCCGCGCTCGACGGAGCCAGCTTCGACGATGCCATGAAGTCCATGGGCGGTCAGCCCCTGATGGCATCGGGTGTCGACATCTACACGCTGCGGAATTCGCTTCGCAACGATGCGGAATCGGCCAGCGCCGCCCGGGCCCAGAAGGCTCATCAGGAGTTCGAAGCCTATATTCTCCAGACCTTCGTCGAATCCATGCTGCCGAAGGATGCGGAGAACACCTACGGCAAGGGCAATGCTGGCTCCATCTGGAAGTCCATGATGGCCGAGCAGATCGGAGCGCAGATCTCGAAGGCTGGCGGCATCGGAATCGCCAAGCGGCTTCTCGACGCGCAGAACACCGGACGTTCCTCCGACATCCAGGTCCCTCCGACACCTGCATCCTATTCCGGCAAAGTCTGAACCCAGAGGGCACGATGAGGCTGGCGGCCGATCATCGCCCCCAAACAGGAAGCAACATGATGCTGATGAAGTCCCTCGATCGTCTTGAAGAAACCCTGGATCTGGAAACGGCCGCCCTCATGGCGCGGGACCTGTCCAATCTGGACGAGTTCAACCGGCGCAAGAGCCAATGCCTTCTCGAGATCAGCCGGATGGTCCGGACGGCCGATGTCCACGCCCTGGATCGGACGGCGACGAAGCGGCTGCAGGATCTCCAGGCCAAGATCGAGATCAACCAGGACATGCTGCAGCGGCACATGCAGGCCGTGCAGGAGGTTGCCAGCATCATCTCGAATGCCATTCAGAAGGCTGAGTCGGACAGCACCTACTCGGCCTACATGAACAAGGCGAGCTTCGGCGCATGATCAAGAACGTCATAGCGGGATTCTGGGTCTGCGCGGTCACGCTGGCTTCCTGCTATGCGGCCGTGACCTGGGTTGTCGGAAAGGCTCCGACGGAAGAGAAGGGGAACTACGAGGGGCTGCAGTACAAGAAGCTGCCCGCGATGAATATCCCCATCGTCGCCGAGGGGGCCGTGCAGGGTTACGTGGTCGCGAACCTGGTTTTCACGGCCGATGCCAAGACCCTGCGCGAGATCTCCGTTCCACCCGAAGCCTTCATCCAGGACGAGGTCTTCCGCCACGTCTATGCCGACGAGACGCTCGATTTCAAAAGGCTCTCCCGTTACAACGTCAACGGCATGATCGGCAGCGTCCGGGAGAAGATCAACAAGCGGCTGGGGGCCGAGATCGTCAAGGAGATCCTGGTCGAGAATTTCAATTTCGTCGACAAGACCGACATCCGTTCATAGCACCTGCGCCTGTTCCGAAGCGGCCGGGCGACGAGGCCTGGAAAGAATTTTCATGAACTATTGCCTGATCATTGATGACTCACGCGTGATCCGAAAGGTGTCCCGCGGCATCGTCGAGAGCCTCGACTTCCGTGTCGCCGAGGCGGAGAACGGCGCGGCGGGCCTGGAAGCCTGCCGGACCGAAATGCCCGACGTGATCCTGCTCGACTGGAACATGCCCGTCATGGACGGCTACAGCTTCCTCAAGGAGCTGCGCGGCACGCCGGAAGGCCTGGCGCCGAAGGTCGTCTTCTGCACGACGGAGAACGGCCTCGATCATATCACGCGCGCTCTGGAAGCAGGCGCGGACGAGTACGTGATGAAGCCCTTCGACAGGGACATCCTCGCGGCGAAATTCCAAGAGCTGGGCGTTCTTCCGGCCTCGCATTCGGCTTGACGCGCATGGCCCTTTCTCCCATACCCCAGGCGAGCCCGTCTCCCGGCCGTCTCACCCGCGTGATGATCGTGGACGACAGCGCGGTCATTCGCGGCATGATCGGCCGCTGGCTCACCGAAGCGGGCGGCTTCGAAATCGTCGCGACGGCCTCCAACGGACGGATGGCCGTCGATGCGACGGCCCGCACGAAGCCCGAGATCATCCTGCTCGATCTCGAGATGCCCGAAATCAATGGCGTCGCGGCCCTGCCGCTGATCCTGAAGGCGAATCCAGCGAGCAAGGTGATCGTGATCTCGACCCTCACGCAGAGGAACGCGGAGATCTCCCTGAAGTGCCTTTCGCTCGGGGCCGTCGATTATCTGGCGAAGCCGGAAAGCGCCCGCGCGCCGGGCGCGGCGAACGAATTCCGCCGCGAGCTCGTCGAGAAGATGCGGGCCCTGAGCGAAACGAAGGCCCGGCCGACGCGCGTCTCCGCGGCGCTCGCTCCGAGACCCGTCGCGCCGGCTCCGCTGCCGCCTCCGAGGCCAGGCGCCGCGAAGCCGCAATGCCTGCTCATCGGCTCGTCCACGGGCGGTCCGCGGGCCGTGGAGCGGGTTCTCCTGGACCTGAAGCCGGCGCTGTCGCGGATCCCGGTGCTGATCGTCCAGCACATGCCGGCGATGTTCACGGCGGTCTTCGCCGATCATCTGAAGACCCTGCTGTCCATGCCGGCCCGCGAGGCGCGGGACGGCGATGCGGTCGCTCCCGGGACGGTCCTCGTGGCGCCCGGCGGGCGGCACATGGGCGTCGTCTCGTCCGGCGGCAAGGCGGCGATCCGGCTCAATGACGGGCCGCCCGAGAACTTCTGCCGCCCGGCGGTCGACGTGCTGTTCCGCGAGGCCGCATCCGTCTACGGCGCATCGGCCCTCGCCGTCGTCCTGACGGGCATGGGCTCGGACGGGACGCACGGGGCGCGCTTCCTCACGAAGGCGGGCGCGACCGTGATCGCCCAGGACGAGGCGACGAGCATCGTCTGGGGCATGCCGGGCAGCATCGTGAAGGCGGGCCTCGCCCACGAGGTCCTTCCGCTGGAATCCATCGGCCGTTCGCTGAAAGGCCTCATCACCGGAGCTTCGACATGACCGAGGCCGAATTCGAAGCCCTGCGCGTGTTCCTCAAGGCCCGGTCGGGCCTGGCGCTCTCGCCGGACAAGCGCTACCTCGTCGAGAGCCGCCTCTCCTCCGTCTGCACGCGCTTCAAGCTCGAGAGCCTTTCGCACCTCATCCGCGAGATCCGGACCGGCCGCGCGATGGCGCTCGAAAAGGCCACCATCGAGGCGATGACCACGAACGAGACCTTCTTCTTCCGGGACAAGACGCCGTTCGATCTCTTCCAGGACGTCCTGCTGCCGAAATACCTGAAGGAGCGGGCGACGAGCCGCCGGCTGCGCATCTGGTGCGCGGCGGCATCGAGCGGGCAGGAGCCGTATTCCCTCGCGATGCTGCTGAAGGAGGCGTCGGCCCGGATGCCGGGCTGGCACGTCGACATCGTCGCGTCCGACATCTCGACCGACGTGCTGGAGAAGGCGAAGGCTGGTCTCTACAACCAGTTCGAGGTGCAGCGCGGGCTGCCGATCCGCCTCCTGGTGAAGTACTTCAAGCAGACCGGCGATCAATGGCAGATCGCGCCCGAGATCCGCGCGATGGTGGATTTCCGCTACCTCAACCTCCTCGACGATTTCAGCCGCCTGGGCTCCTTCGACATCGTCTATTGCCGCA
>Ga0182740_1000674_pt1 | contig 31452 bp, 31 predicted proteins | sample eDN5th37CKraftBY_FD_128872 | JGI IMG/M metagenome (GOLD analysis project Ga0182740, IMG submission 128872) | Enriched backyard soil microbial communities from Emeryville, California, USA - eDNA 5th pass 37_C Kraft BY (version 2) (version 2) | ecosystem: Environmental > Terrestrial > Soil >...
GCCCCGCACGCCGGTGAGAATCCACGCCTGCGGGATGCGCCCCGCCTCGAAAGCATTGGACAGGGTGCGCACCATGGCGTCCTGCCCGATGAGATCGTCGAAACTGGCTGGCCGGTATTTGCGCGCCAGCACCCGGTAGCCGCCGCCGGCGGGCAACGCCCCGGCGGGCGCGCCAAGATCGAACCCCGGCTCGTCGAATCCCGGAGTCTGGCCAGATTCGTGCCGCTCAGGAGGTGAGGCGTCGCTCATTCTGCCATCCGACCCGGCGGCTGTCTCGCGGCCGGCGCGCATCGGCCAGGCCGCCTGTCAAAAAAGGGGTGGGAGGCTGACGAGCGACCCAAACCGGAGCTCGTTAGGGCTGCTTCCTTCCGGACCTGACCCGGTTGGCGAGTGGCTTGTCCACCGCCAACCTCCCGGCTCCTATATCGGCTGCCGAACAGGAGAAAGCAAGCGCGGGCTCCCCTTGAAGGCTACCCTTTCGGGGCCGCGCATGGTTATCGTTGCGCAATCTCCTTCACGGAATACCGCGCCGGAATCCCTGATGTCCCCTCCTCCATCCACCGACGGCTGGACGCTCGACAGCCAGCTTGCCGCCGACACAGTCCCGCTGGGCGAACTGGCGCTGTCCAGCATCAGGCTGGTCAACGACAGCCAGTTCCCCTGGGTGATGCTGGTGCCGCGACGTCCCGGCGCGGTCGACCTCATCGACCTTTCCGCGGCGGACCAGGCACTGCTGGCCGCGGAGATTGACCGCATCGCCCGCGCGCTCAAGGCCGTCACCGCCTGCGACAAGCTCAATGTCGCGGCGCTCGGCAATGTCGTGCCGCAGCTTCATGTCCATGTCATCGCGCGCCGCAAGAACGATCTCGCCTGGCCGAAGCCGATCTGGAATGTCGCACCGGCCCTGCCCTACGCCCCCGATGCGCTGGCGGATACATGCGCAGCCCTGCGGGCGGCAATCGACTTCGACAAGGCGGCATGACGCGATGACCACGACACTTCAGTCCTCGGCCCAGCCGCTTGTCCTCGGCCCCCGGCCCCATCTCGGCTTCGCCGGCAGCGGCATCGACCGGGCCGCGGTCCTGCGCAACGATGCCGCCGCCCTCGCGGACCTCGCCGCCCGTCTGGACGCGGCCGCGTATGCCGTGAGCGGCGATGCGGTGATCCTGCGCCGGACGCCGGCGGGTCTTGGCGCGCTGCTGACCATGCCGGAGGCGCGCGGGCTCGGCGGCATGACCGAGGTGTTTCTCGGCCTGCTGAACGGCGCAGCGCGGTTCGGCGTCTGGATCGATCCGGCCCATCTCGATCACCTGCGCACGCGCGAGGACCTCGCGGTGATGGACCTGCGCACGCTGGCCCAGCAGGCGCTCGTGCCGGATGCTGACCTCGATCCCATCGCGGAAGCCAAGGGGCTGCTCTCCTGGCATGCGCGAAACAAATTCTGCGCCAATTGCGGCACGGTCTCCGTGATGGTCGAAGCCGGCTGGCGCCGCGATTGCCCGACCTGCCGCACGCAGCATTTCCCCCGCACCGATCCCGTCGCCATCATGCTGACCGTGGATGGTGACGAATGCCTGCTGGGACGATCGGCGCGCTTTGCGGCCGGCATGTGGTCCTGCCTTGCCGGCTTCGTCGAACCAGGAGAAACCGTCGAGGAAGCCGTGCGGCGGGAAACCCTGGAGGAAGCCGGCATCCGCTGCGGCGAGGTGCGCTATTTCGCCTCTCAACCCTGGCCCTATCCCTCGTCCCTGATGATCGGCTGCCACGCCAAGGCGCTATCCCGGGACATCACCGTGGATATCAACGAGCTGGAGGACGCCCGATGGTTCAGCCGGCGCGACACCGCGCTGATGCTGATGGAGCGTCACCCCGAGGGATTGACCGTGCCGCGCCCCTTCGCCATCGCCCATCATGTCATCCGGGCTTGGCTTGAAGAAAAAATATTCTAATAATCATCGCATATATAGAGTTGAATAGAATATCATACCAATTATGCTCTCGGCTCACCGTCCGAAAGCATGAATATTCCCATGTCCACCACCGACGACGATCTTCAGCCCGCCCCGCGCCGGCTCGACAATATCGACCGCAAGATCCTGACGCTGGTGCAGCAGGACGCTTCGCTCTCCGTCGCGGAGATCGGCAATCGCGTCGGCCTTTCTTCCACGCCCTGCTGGAAACGCATCCAGCGGCTGGAGGCGGACGGCGTCATCCAGCGCCGGGTCGCCATCGTCGATCAGGACAAGATCGGCCTCGGCATCACCGTCTTCGTCTCCATCGAAACCGGCGACCATTCGCAGGAATGGCTGGAGCGTTTCGCCCAGACGGTCGAGGTGATGCCCGAAGTGATGGAATTCTACCGGATGGCAGGGGACGTGGATTACATGCTCCGCGTCGTGGTCGCGGACATGCAGGGCTACGACACGTTTTACAAGAAGCTGATCGGCGCCGTTTCGCTGAAGAATGTCACCTCCCGCTTCGCCATGCAGAAGGTCAAGTCCACGACTGCGCTTCCGATCCCCTAACCATCCCGCGAAGGACGACGACGACGCGAGCGCGGTCAAGCAATAGCGCGCTGACCGGGCCGCTTCGTTATGACCGGCGCGTCACTGTCTCGCCCAGCCGGGGCCGCATGTAGATCACGTCCGACAGCGGAATGGCCCCGCTGATGACGTAGCCGATGGTCGGCGTATAGGTATACCTGACCTCGCTCATGATCAGGGTCGTGTTGTTCACTCTGAGAGCAGCCGGCAACGTGACCGCCTGCTTCTCGGGCCGCGCCGTGCCGTTTCGCGCATCGCTCCAGACCACTGTGGCAACGCCGTTGCCGTCGATCTTGATCGCGGAAACCACGACCTGAAGCGTATTCGTCGGATACGGCGTCATCACCGAAACCGATGCCGAAAGCAGATTCTGCATGTCGTTGTTGTCGATGCTGGCGACCTGACTTGCCAGATCGGCCACCGTTCTGGTGACCTGGGTCACCTTCCTGTTGATGACGATGCCTTGCGTGACCTCCACCGTCCCGAAATAGATCGGGAGCAGCAGCGGAAGAATGATCGCAAACTCGACTGCCGCGACACCGCGCTGGTCCGGCCCGAATCGCCCCGCCAGACGTGTCAGAGCACCAGCAGGCATCATCTTTGCGAATTTGCGCATCAGCATGCGCCGCCTCCCGTCGCATAAGGCTCGTTACGGAAGGCCGCGGAGGCGGTCAGCAGCCGCTTGCCGTTCTGCATGTTGGACATGTCGTAGCTGCCGATCGCCAGGCGAATCGGCCACTGGTAGAATACCCGCACCACGGTGATGCAGCCGGGACCGCCGGGTTCATATTTGAAATTATTGATGAACTTGCCGTCCTTATCGACGGGGCGGCTCATGTCCGCAGCCGAGAACGTCTCATATTTGCGCACATCGATGAAGATGCCGTTCTGGCAGTCGAACATGCCCGAAAGACGATTGCACACTTCATTCCTGAAGCCCTGCGCGGTGAAACTGGCGTTCTGCGCCTGGCCGGTCATGATCAGCCGTGCCGCATCGCTGGTCGCGGTCTCCATGATCTGGGAGGCAAAGAAGACCAGCGCGGTTTCGATGATCGCAAAAAGAATTCCGAGGAACGGAACGGCAATGAGGCTGAACTCAACAGCCGTTGCGCCGTCTTTCTGCCGGACGAAGCGCCGGAGCAGAGGGGGAGCCGCCGTCTCAAGCGCCGTGAAGATCCGTTTTCCAAGCACTCTGACCATGCCGAAAGCCCCGAGGGCCCGCCCTTGATTCTCCCGGGCGGCAACCGACGACCTCTTTGTAGCAAACGGCTCTTTTTGAAACGTTGCTGCGGTTGCAGACAGAACGGCGGACGGCCTTAACCGTTTATCAACCCCATTGCACCGGCCGGGCCTTAAGGACGGTTGCCGGACGCACCAAGAGCCTGGGTGTTGCGGGCGTTGGCCTGCGCCAGCATGGGATCGAAGAAGCCGGCGCTATCTCCAAGCGTCAGTCGGCGCTCACAATGCGGGGTACAGCTATAGGATTCCCGCTCGGTCCCCCGATAGACTACGACCGTGTCTCCCCAGGGGCCGACCACCTCGATGGTCCGCTCCGCGAGAACCTTTCCTTCGCGGTCCATCGCAATGAAATTGGTCGTACCATAGCCCTTGCCGGTGACGACCATCATCCCGCCCTGCTGGAGAGTGATATCGGCGATGAGAGGATTGCCGATAACGACTGTCGTGGCCCCGGAAGGAAGCTTCTCCAGCCCGGCCTGATCCAGCACGACGCGCATGCGGTCCGCGGCCATCGCTCCCGTCACCGGCAGAAGAAACAGTGCAACGCAGGCGATCGCTCGCAATCGCAGCAATTTCATCGAGCAACTCCAACAGGACCAACAAACACACCGTCCCAGCCGAATGCACTCCACCCCAAATTGGTGAATGAATCGAAAATGAATTGTCTTTAAACCGAGTCATTTTCCGCCCTCTGGCGCCGGGCGCGATGAACCACTGCGCGACACAACCCTTGTTGAATCAAATACTCTTGATGTTCCTGCTCAATTTCAACAATGGGAGAAACCATTTGTTAGCCATATCCTGCCACCGTGTAATACTGCGATTTTTCATCATGCGGATTAACCGTGGCGCAAGAAGCCTGCGGTATTGTCCTCCTCAGGTCCCAAGCGCGGCCGGGGAAATCAGCGGCCCTCGGGATCACGCCAAATCGTCACGTGTGGACCCATGGAGCTGACTATGAAGAACCTCGTTACCCGCTTCGCCAAGGACGAATCCGGCGCGACCGCCATTGAATATGGCCTCATCGCCGCCGGCATCTCCGTCGCCATCATCTTTGCGGTGAACGGCATCGGCGGCAAACTGAAGACCGCTTTCGAGAAGGTCGAAAATAATATCAAGGAGTAAGCCTCGCTTGCTCGCCGGAAAAAGGCTCCGGCATGGCCGGAGCCTTTTTATTTCCTGAAATCGATCCGAACACGGCAACCGGCTACGCATTCGTTAACGACGCCTCCGGATAGTACCGCTTGCCGGAAGACTCGTTTCTGAGCAGCCGGTCGCGAACGAACGAGAACGGACTGGCCATGGATTTCATGACAGATGCGCTCCGGCTTCTGCTGTTTCCGTCGCTGATGGCATTTGCCGCTTCCAGCGACCTGCTGACCATGACGATCTCGAACCGCATTTCACTGCTGCTCATCGCCGGCTTCGTCGCCCTTGCACCGGCAGCCGGTTTGTCATTTGAAGCGATGGGCTGGCATTTCCTGGCAGGACTGCTGGTGCTTGTGGTGAGTTTCGGTTTCTTCAGCCGGGGCTGGGTCGGCGGCGGCGACGCCAAGCTGGCGGCAGCAGCAGCGCTCTGGTTCGGCTTCGACCAGATGATGCCATTTCTGCTCTATGCCTCCGTTCTCGGCGGCGCGCTGACGCTGCTGATGCTGCAGTTCCGCGAGTATCCGCTGCATCCGGTCTTCGTCAGGCAGGACTGGGTGCTTCGGCTGCATCACAAGGACACCGGAATACCCTATGGTATCGCGCTCGCGGCCAGCGCTCTGATGACCTATCCGGACACGGTCTGGATGAAGGGCTTCTGAGAACCCTTCACACACCATTAATTTTCCTGTTCTCACGCGGCCGGGGTCACCGGCTGCGTGCGTTCGCCTATAGTGCGATCAAGTGCGACCTATCCTCGTGAGATTTGATTAACTCGATTTAGATACGGGCAATTAACCATGCCTTGACCATTCTCTGATGAACTCACCCTGCGCCGCCATCTTGCCCAGGCACGGATGCGCAGGCGAGTGTTTGTAGAGAGTCAAGCGTATGAATGTCGCGCGTATAGCCGTGCTCGCGGTCGCCATCGGTGCGGGTGGTCTTGCCGCCGTGCTTGCGGGTCGTTCCGATCCGCCGCCGGCCCCGGTCGCGCAGCCCGCGAAATCCATCGACACCACCGCAGTGCTCGTTGCAGGAGCGGATATCGCGATGGGAGACCGGATCAAGGCCGGTGCCCTGTCGTGGCAGGAGTGGCCCAGTGCGAGCGCCAGCGCGGCCTTCATCCGGCGCAAGGATCGTCCCGAGGCGCTGAGCGAGTTGGAAGGCGCTATCGCCCGGCAGCCCATTCTCAACGGCGAGCCTATCCGGGACGCCAAGCTGATCAAGAGCGACGGCTCCGGATTCATGGCGGCGATCCTGCCATCCGGCATGCGTGCTGTTTCAACCCCCGTTTCGCCGGAGACCGGTGCCGGCGGCTTCATCCTGCCGAACGATCATGTCGACGTGATCTTGACCCGGCGGGACCGCGTCGCCGAACGGTCCACCGGCACGGAAACGATGGTCAGCGAGATGATCCTGCCGAATATCCGCGTCCTGGCGATCGACCAGACCATCGGCGAGAAGGACGGCCAGAAAGTCGTCGTCGGCCGCACTGCAACTCTGGAGCTGTCGCCCGATCAGGTGGAAACACTCGCGCTCTCGCAGCAACTCGGCACGCTGTCGCTGGCGCTGCGCAGCCTCGTCGACACCGACAGGTCGAAGACCGAACCGGTCGCGAGCACCAACCGCAAGGGCGGAGTGAACATGGTGCGCTTCGGCGTTCAGACCGTCTCCCCGCCAGTGAACTGATCCGCGCCCGTCCGGAGTTTGGAAACATGAAGACCACGACATTCACGGCCCTGGCGGCGATGTCCCTGATGGCTCTCGGCTTCGGGCTGAGCACCACAAATCCGGCCAGCGCCGCCGATCCCGCCGCGATGCGGGATTCGGTCATCCATGTTTCCGCCAGCGACGTCACCTCCCGCTTCGTGCCGCTCGGCATCGGCAAGTCCGTGGTCATCGACCTGCCGCGCGACATCAAGGATGTGCTGGTGGCGGACCCGAAGATCGCCAATGCGGTGGTTCGCTCCTCGCGGCGGGCCTATATCATCGGCGCCGCCGTCGGCCAGACCAACGTGTTCTTCTTCGACGCGAATGGCGAGCAGATCACCGGCCTCGACATCGCGGTGAAGCGCGACCTCAACGGCCTGCGTGCCGTACTGAAACAGACGGTCGGCGACGGCGTCCGGGTCGAGACGCTGGGCAGCGACGGCGTCATCCTGACCGGCACGGTCTCAAGCGCAGCCGAAGCGCAGCAAGCCTACGACATCGCCGCGCGGCTCCTCGATGTCGGAACCGCCGTGACCACCCCCCAGGGCAGCAAGATCGTCAACGCCATCACCGTGGCCGGCCGCGATCAGGTGATGCTGAAAGTCACGGTCGCCGAGGTGCAGCGCGATGTGATCAAGCAGCTCGGCGTCGACATTTCCGGCAATCTGGCGGTGAATTCCGCCACGCTTCAATACGGTGTCATCAACCCGTTTTCCGCCTTCGGCTCGGCGCTCGGCCAGTCGGCTGCGACGGCCAGCAACGGGTCCATCAGCGCAACGCTGCGTGCGATGGAGCGCGCGGGCGTGGTGCGCACACTGGCCGAGCCGACGCTTACCGCCATTTCAGGGGAAAGCGCTTATTTTCTCGCCGGCGGCGAATTTCCCATTCCGGGTAACTTCAGTTGCGACCCGCAGACCCGCGTCTGCCAGACGTCCGTGCAGTTCAAGAAATTCGGCGTGGGGCTGAATTTTACCCCGGTGGTGCTGTCAGAAGGCCGCATCAGCCTGAAAGTGATGAGCGAAGTTTCTGAACTGTCGACTGAAAATGCGCTGACGCTGACCCAGTCTGTTGGTGGCGGCCAGAATCAGACGCTGACCATCCCCTCCGTTCGCACGCGGCGCGCCGAAACGACTCTCGAAATTCCCTCCGGCGGCTCGATGGCCATGGCCGGCCTCATCCAGGAGCAGACCCGGCAGGCGATCAATGGCGTGCCCGGCCTGATGAATCTGCCGATCCTTGGCGCGCTGTTCAAAAGCCGCGACTATATCAATCGCCAGACCGAACTGATGGTTCTGGTCACGCCCTATGTCGTGCGCGCGGTGGCGCAGAAGGATCTCTCGCGCCCCGACGACGGCTTCGCCGACTCCAGCGACCCTTCCGCCGTGCTGCTTGGCCGCCTGAACCGCATCTACGGCACGACCGGCCGGAGCGGCCCGGCGCGCACGGCCGCAACGAAGCCGGCTGGCCAGTATCACGGTCGCTACGGTTTCATTCTCGACTGACGCTGCACGGATTCATTGTTCCAGGGGCTCCCCATGCTCTCCACCGTAACGACTTTCGTTCCCGTGACACGCGCCCGGCCTTGGCTGCATATCGCTCTTTCCCTGGGCGCGGCCGTGATGCTCACCGGCTGCATGGGCACGCGCGACGTCACCGGCTCTGTTCCAAACGATATCCGCCAGCGTCATCCCATCACCTTGCAGGAGGGCGATCAGTCGATGGAGATTTTCGTTGGAGCCAAGCGCGGCGGGCTCACGCCGCTGCAACGCGCGGAGGTGCTGGCTTTTGCCCGCAACTGGCAGCGCGAGGCCACCGGCGGGATCATCATCGATATGCCGGCGGGCACGGCCAACGAGGCTTCCGCACGCGAGGCACATCGGGAAATCCGCTCCATTCTGTCGGCAGCCGGCGCAGCGCGCGGCGCGGTCATCGAGCGTCCCTATCGTCCTGCGCATCCGAACCAGCTCGCACCGATCCGGCTGAACTACCCCCGCGTGACCGCGCAGGCCGGCCCCTGCGGCCTGTGGCCTGACGACCTTGGCCCCTCGGCCAATGCGAAGCATTTCGAGAATCGGCAGTATCACAACTTCGGCTGCGCCTCCCAGCGCAACCTCGCCGCCATGGTAGAGGAGCCGGCAGATCTGGTGCAGCCCCGGGCATCCACTCCCGTCTACACCGCCCGCAGGACGATGGTGCTGGAGAAGTATCGCCAGGGACAGGACCCGGCAGCGGTCTATTCCAACAGCCGCGGCAGAATCAGCGAGATCGGCCAATGATGACCTATGCCCGCGCCAGCACCGGCGGCGATGCGACTGTCGCTCCGGCCATCACATCGGACGACCACATCGCGCCGGTGCCGCGCGTCTCCATTCAGGCGTTCTGCGAATCCGTAGAAACGGCCGCAGCCATCCAGGCCGCTGCGGAAGACCGCCGGCTGGCCAAGGCCCATCTCAAGATCCAGATGGGCGGCATCACCGCCGCGGTCGAGTCCTATCGCACCGCCTCGACACCCAATGTCATTGTGATCGAGTCCGAAAGCCGTGGCGCGGATATCATCGCGGCGCTCGATCAGCTCGCGGAATATTGCGATCCCGGCACCCGCGTCATCGTCATCGGCCGTCTCAACGACGTATTTCTCTATCGTGAACTGACAAAGCGCGGTGTCAGCGACTATCTCATCACACCGCTCGGCGCGCTCGATATCGTTCGCGCCATATCCAACCTGTTTTCGGCTCCCGACGCCAAGCCGGTCGGCCGCGTGATCGCCGTCGTTGGCGCCAAGGGCGGCGTCGGAGCATCAACGATCTCGCACAACGTGAGCTGGTCGATCGCCGGCGACATCGGCCTGGATTCGGTTATCGCGGATCTCGACCTCCCCTTCGGCACGGCCGGGCTCGACTACAATCAGGACCCCTCCCAGAGCATCGCCGATGCGGTGTTCTCGCCTGAGCGGGTGGACACTGCTTTTGTCGACCGGCTGCTATCCAAATGCACCGATCACCTCAGCTTGCTGGCAGCCCCCGCCATGCTCGACCGCGTTTATGACTTCGGCGAGGAGGCTTTCGATTCCATCTTCGATTCGCTGCGGGCGACCGTGCCTTGCGTCGTCCTGGATGTGCCTCACCAATGGAGCGCCTGGACCCGGCGTGCGCTGATCGGCGCCGATGATATTCTGATCGTGGCCGAGCCGGATCTGGCCAACCTCCGAAACGCCAAGAATCTCATCGATCTGTTGCGGGCGGGGCGGCCGAACGACCGGCGACCTCACTACTGCCTCAACAAGGCCAACATGCCGAAGCGCCCGGAGATCAAGCCCGCGGACTTCGCAAAAGCGCTTGAAGACGAGCCGGTCGCCATTGTCCCCTTTGAACCGCAACTGTTTGGAACAGCCGCCAACAATGGCCAGATGATTGCCGAAATGTCCGCCAGTCATCGCACAACCGAGATTTTTCACGGGCTGGCGCAGCTGCTGACCGGCCGATCGGAAATCCGGAAGGCGAAACCCGGCCTCTTCTCGCCTCTGCTCGAAAAATTGCGGCGGGCCTGAACGGCAAAGGCACGGACATGACGATGCAATTCCAACGGCTCTGTCGCCCCGATCATTCGCCACATGACCGGCACCGCTGGCACAGCGATCGCCGGCGTGGCTGCATTGTCTTCCAGTTGAGGAGGTGACAACGTGTTTGGCAAGCGATCCAGCCAACCGGCACCTGTTCAACCGTCCTCCACGCCTGCGCCCGCGGTGGATCATGCGGCAATCAATGCTGTGTCTCCTTCGCAGTATTCGCCGAGCGATGGTGGAAGCCTCGACATAACCCCTTCGGTTCATCGTCAGGAAGCCCGGTCCATGCATGGCGTCGCAGTGGCGCCGCCTCTTGCTCCGGCCGCGACCGAAACAAGGCGCTCGGAGAATTACTATGAGATCAAGGGCTCGATCTTCGGCGCATTGATCGAAGCGATCGACCTCGCTCAACTGGCCAAGCTTGACGGAGATTCCGCGCGCGAGGAAATCCGCGACATCGTCAACGAAATCATCGCGATCAAGAACATCGTGATGTCGATTGCCGAGCAGGAGGAGCTGCTCGACGATATCTGCAACGATGTGCTTGGATATGGGCCGCTCGAACCACTTCTGGCCCGGGATGATATCGCCGATATCATGGTCAACGGGTCCGGCACGACCTTCATCGAAGTGAAGGGCAAGATCCAGAAGACCGGCATCCGCTTCCGCGACAATCAGCAGCTTCTCAATATCTGCCAGCGTATCGTCAGCCAGATCGGCCGGCGCGTGGACGAATCTTCGCCGATCTGCGACGCGCGCCTGCCGGACGGTTCCCGCGTCAACGTCATCGTACCGCCACTTGCGATCGATGGCCCAGCCCTCACTATCCGCAAGTTCAAGAAGGACAAGCTGACACTCGACCAGCTCGTCCGGTTCGCCACGATCACCCCGGAAGGTGCGGAGATTCTCAAGATACTGGGCCGCTGCCGGGTCAACCTGCTGGTATCGGGCGGCACCGGCTCCGGCAAGACCACGCTGCTCAACTGCCTGACCCAGTTCATCGACAACGACGAGCGCATCATCACCTGCGAAGATGCCGCCGAACTCCAGCTTCAGCAGCCTCACGTCGTGCGGCTGGAAACCCGCCCGCCCAACCTGGAGGGCGAAGGCCAGATCTCCATGCGCGATCTCGTGCGCAACTGTCTGCGCATGCGTCCCGAGCGGATCATCGTCGGCGAAGTGCGCGGCCCGGAAGCCTTCGACCTCTTGCAGGCCATGAACACCGGCCATGACGGCTCGATGGGCACGCTGCACGCGAACAATCCGCGGGAAGCGCTGTCGCGCCTGGAGTCGATGATCACAATGGGCGGCTATTCGCTGCCATCACGCACCATCCGCGAGATGATCTGCGCTTCGGTCGATGTGGTGATTCAGGCCGCCCGCCTGCGGGACGGCTCCCGGCGTATCACGCACATCACAGAAGTGATGGGGATGGAGGGCGACGTCATCATCACACAGGACCTGTTCCTCTACGACATGATCGGAGAGGACGAGCGCGGCAACATCATTGGTCGTCATCGCTCCACGGGAATCGGACGCCCGCGTTTCTGGGACCGCGCACGTTACTATGGCGAAGATCAGCGGCTTGCCGCCGCTCTCGACGCTTCGGCTTCGATCAGCGAAGAACTCGGCGCATAGGCAACATCCAGCGCCATCGATGGAATGAATTTCCATGGAAACTCTAGCTCTCGCGTTCCTGGTCAGCGTGGCGATCGGCGGCATCGCCTGGGTGCTGCTTCATCCCATGCTGTCCGCCAGCAGAAAAGCAGACCAGCGCCAGGCTGAAATCGCGCGCCCGGTAGCAGTGGTTCGCGCCTCCCGCGACCCTCAGAAGATGCGACGCACGCAAGTCGAGGATACGCTCAAGGAACTTGAGGCTCGACACAAGGCGAAATCTTCCGTTCCGCTTCAGACGCGGATTGCCCAGGCCGGGCTGGAGATCAGCAAGCAGACATTCCTGATGATTGCGGCGGGAGCCGGAATCGCCATTTTTCTTCTGGTGATGGCGCTCGACTTCGGCTTGCTCATCGCTTTGCCCATGGGTTTTGCGGCGGGCGCGGGGGTGCCTCTATGGGTGCTGAAATATCTCAAGCAGAAACGCGAAAACAAATTTCTCGTAGGATTTCCCGACGCGGTCGATACCGTCGTGCGCGGGATCAAGGCGGGGCTGCCGCTGCTCGACAGCCTCAAGGTCATCGCCAACGACGCACCGGAACCGATCCGTAGTGAATTCAAGCTCATCGTTCAAACCCAGACGATTGGAATTCCTATCGGGGAAGCCTGCGGCAAGCTCTACGAGCGAATTCCCCTGCCGGAGGCCAATTTCTTCGGCATCGTGATCGGCATTCAGCAGAAGGCCGGCGGCAATCTGTCCGAAGCTCTCGGAAATCTTTCCAAGGTTTTGCGCGACCGCAAGAAGATGAAAGCCAAGATTCAGGCGATGTCGATGGAGGCAAAGGCCTCCGCAGGCATCATCGGCGCGCTTCCTATTGCCGTCATGCTGCTCGTCTATCTTTCCAGCCCCGCGTATATCTCCCTGCTGTGGACCGAACCGCTTGGCCGCCTGATGCTGGCGGCAAGCGCCGTATGGATGTTCATCGGCGTGATGGTGATGAAGAAGATGATCAATTTCGATTTCTGAATCGCAACTTCGAGACGGACATGGTCGAACTTCTCATAGACAAGCTTCACGACACGCGATTTCTGGCGATGCTGCTTGCCGGGCTGGCGACGGCCGCGACCATCATGACCCTGGCCATGCCGCTGCTCGCAGCCGATTCACTTTCCAAGCGCATGAAATCGGTCGCGCTCGAACGCGAGAAGATCCGTCAGCGAGAACGTGAGCGACTTGCCCGCAACGACAAAGTGAGCCTGCGGCAATCCCCCCGCCAGTTCGTCCAGAACATCGTTGAACGGCTCAACCTGAACAAATGGGTAGGGCAGGAAGAAGCCCGGATCCTGCTCCAGCAGGCAGGCTATCGCGGCCAGGCCCCCTACATCACCTTTCTGTTCTTCCGAATGGTGGCGCCGATCGCCCTGCTCGGCGCGACCGCGCTCTACATCTTCGTGCTGCTCGACCTCGACTACAGTTTGACCGTCAAGTCAGGCATCTGTATCGCCGCCGCCTATCTCGGCATGCAGGCGCCGTCACTGTTCCTCAAGAACCAGATACAGAAGCGGCAATTGTCGATCCGGCGTGCTTTCCCGGATGCGCTCGACCTGCTGCTGATCTGCGTCGAATCCGGCATGTCCATTGAGGTCGCTTTCCGGAAAGTCAGCAACGAGATGGGCTCTCAATCCATCGCGCTCGCGGAAGAACTGACGCTGACAACGGCTGAATTGTCGTATCTGCCGGATCGCCGGCAGGCATACGAAAATCTCGGAAGGCGCACGAATATCGAGGGCGTGAGGTCGGTCTGTCTCGCTCTCCAGCAGGCGGAGCGCTATGGCACGCCTCTCGGACAGACGCTGCGCGTCATGGCTCAGGAAAATCGCGATATGCGCATGTCAGAGGCAGAAAAGAAAGCTGCGGCGCTGCCGCCGAAGCTGACAGTGCCCATGATCCTGTTCTTTCTGCCGGTGCTGTTCGTCGTCATCCTCGGACCGGCGGCGATTCGCGTGATGGGTGTCGGCCTCGCGGATTGAGGCCGGCTCCCACCCGGATGATCAAGCCGGGCCGTCCCGATCCCGGCCGGCCGCGCCGCCAAGGCGCTTGAAACGGTCTGTGGCAAGCATGTCCTTCAGGTAGGCGACATTCTCCGCAGCCCGATCCGGAGGCAGGTCGGCCCGCGCAATACTTTCAGCCTCCGCAAAACGGCCTCGCAGGCCCACCACGAGCGCGAGATTCTGACGCACGCGGGGATCGACCTTTCCACCGGCAATAGCCTGCCGCAAGGTCTTTTCCGCGAGCGGCAGATCGTTGGAAAGCGCGTAGGACAGCCCGAGATTTGAGAGAACGGACGGTTCGTTCGGCGCAATCTTGAGAGCCGAAGCATAATAGCGCTGGCCATCCTTGTGCCGCCCCATCTGGTCCAGCACCGCACCCTGAACGGAGAGAATGCGCCAGTCCGGCTTGTCGGGCGTATGAGCCCGCCCAAGAACGTCGAGCGCCCGCTTGAAATCTCCAACATCGGCAAGAGCACGGCCGAACGCGCCGAGAACCTTCATATTGTTCGGATTCTGTATGGCACTCTGCTCAAGCACTGCGACGGCCTGCGCCCGCTGCTCGCTCATGCGCAATGCCTGCGCATAGCCGATCGCCGCCTCGGGGTCCTTCGGATTGACTTTGTAGCGCTCGCCCCATGCTTCCGTGACCTGACGCAGTTGCGTGTCGGACACATTGCCGCCGATCGAGCCCGTAATATCCGAGTTTTGAGCGGTGGTCTTACAGCCGGCACTGGCGCCCGCGAGCAGCGCGACGACCGCGACGGACCTGAATAGAGCAAAGCTTCGGTTCTGATTCATGCTGAAAAGCCCGACACGTCTGCCGGCCTTGACCGGCACCAGGCTTTCTCAATAAGTCGTTAACCCTAATGTCAGGTTAATAGGGGCCGCTTCTCGGAACGAAGCCGGCATGCTAGTGGCGGAACCATACACGAGGCAGCGAGGACCCATGTTTCCCAGCTTCTCTCCGGCCGATAGCCGCGCCACACCCATCACCTTCGTAGCGCCGGAGACATGGCCAGCGATCCGCGAGCAACTGGCCTCGTCAGCCCGGCATTTCGCAGAATCCGCCGGTTTCGAGCCGAAGCCGGGACGGCATCTGCTGCTGCCGGACATCGACGGCACACTCGCGGGCGTGCTCTTCGCGATCGAGGGCGATGACGCCGGCAACCGCGATCCGTTCCGCGCCGGACGGCTTGCGGACCTGCTGCCGGAAGGCAACTACCGCTTCGCTAACGAGCCTCATGACGCGCGGCTCGCCGCCCTCGCCTTCGCGCTGCACGGCTATCGCTTCGCGCGCTACCGGAAAGCGTCGTCGCCATCCGCGCGGCTCGCCCTGCCCGGCGGAATCGAGGTCGACGACCTTACCCGCATCGCCGAGGGCGTGTTCCTCGCCCGTGACCTTGTGAACACGCCAGCCAATGACATGGGTCCCGCGGAACTGGCGGAAGCCGCCGAAGTGTTGGCGCGCCGCCATGACGCTTCTTTCAGCACCATCGTCGGCCACGATCTCGTGGCGCGGAACTTTCCGCTCATCCATGCGGTCGGCCGCGCGGCGGCGCCCGGCCGCGAGCCCCGCCTCATTGACCTCGCCTGGGGCGATCCGGACGCGCCCAAGGTGACGCTGGTCGGCAAGGGCGTCTGCTTCGACACCGGCGGCCTCGACATCAAGCCTGACAGCGCCATGCTGAACATGAAGAAGGACATGGGCGGCGCGGCCTCCGTGCTGGCGCTCGCGCATATGGTCATGTCGCGCGGGCTCAAGCTGCGGCTGCGGGTCCTGATTCCGGCGGTGGAGAACGCGGTCGCTGCTGACTCATTCCGTCCTCGCGACATTTATCGTTCCCGCAAGGGCCTGACGGTGGAGATCGGAAACACCGACGCCGAGGGCCGGCTGGTGCTGGCGGACGCGCTGGCGCTGGCCTGCGAGGAGGAGCCTGACCTGCTGGTGGACATGGCAACCCTCACCGGCGCGGCCCGCGTGGCGCTGGGTCCGGACATTCCGCCCTTCTACACCGACGATGATCAACTCGCCGCCGACCTCTCGCGCCATGCCCTGGCCGAGAACGACCCGCTGTGGCGGCTGCCGCTCTGGCGCGGCTACGACTCGATGCTGGATTCGAAAGTCGCCGACATGAACAACGTCTCAGCCGGGGGCTTCGCCGGGTCCATCACTGCCGCTCTGTTCCTGCGCCGTTTCGCGGAGGCCGCGAAGGCGTGGCTGCATGTCGATATCTTCGCGTGGAACCCATCGGCGAAAGCGGGCCGACCCGAAGGCGGCGAGAGCCAGGCGGCTCGCGCGGTCTACGCGCTGCTGTGCGAGCGCCATGGCTGACGCTGCGCGCCTCGACCCTCGCATTACGCCAGCCCGCGGGGACATCGCCGCCGCCTTTCTGCGCGGGCAGGTCACAGCGGCGCGCTATGTCGAGGGCGAGATCTTCGCGGTGATCGCGCCACAGGCGCCGTTGCGCCGTGCGCCGCGCCCCGACGTTGCGCTGGACACGGAAGCTTTGTACGGCGAGCACATCACCGTCTATGATCGTACCGAAGACGGCTGGGCCTGGGGCCAACTTGAACAGGACGGCTATGTCGGCTGGATTCCGGAAGCGGCGCTGGCGCGACCCGGCCCTATGCCGACCCACAAGGTCGCGGCCCTGCGCACGCTGATCTTTCCCGGCCCATCCATCAAGGTGCCGCCGCTGGAGATGCTGCCGTTCGGCGCGATGCTGGCGGTCGAGACACTCGCGCCGCCCTTCGCGGCGCTCGCGGCCGGCGGGCATGTGCCGCTGGTGCATCTCGTTCCCGTTTCGCACACGGAAGCCGATCCCGTGGCCGTCGCGGAGCGGCTGCTCGGCGCGCCATATCTGTGGGGCGGCAGATCGAGCCTCGGCCTCGATTGTTCAGCGCTGGTGCAGACGGCGCTCACCGCCTGCGGCATTTCCTGTCCGCGTGACAGCGACATGCAGGAAGCCGCACTGGGAGTGACAATCGGCCTGAAAGACATTCGCCGCGGCGATCTGCTGTTCTGGCCGGGCCACGTCGCAATGGCGCGCGACACCATGACCATGATCCATGCCAATGCGTTCCACATGGCAGTCGCCATCGAGCCGATAGAAGCGGCGCTGGCCCGCATTGCCGCCACGGGCAGCACGCTGTCGTCCGTCAGGCGCGTGATGGATTAGCCGGCAAGAACCTCGTTCAGACGGTGCCGGTTCAGCGCCAGCCAATGCAGGCCGAGCAGGCACGGACCGTTGCGGATGTCGCCGCGCCCCAGCGCGGCAATCACCTCATCGATCGGCGCGATTATCGTCTCGATGCGCTCGCCCTCATGAGCCATGCCGGCATGACGCGCAACGCGCGTGGAATCCACCGCCGCCACGAACAGCGTAATTTCCTCGTCCGTCAGTCCGGGTGACGTGAGGAAGGTGAACAGCTCAACCATCGCGGCCGGCGCGACGCCGATTTCCTCCGCGCATTCGCGCCGCGCGGCGGTGGCAGGGTCCTCGCCGGCATCGACCCGGCCGGCAGGTATTTCGAGAAGATCGCCATAGCCGTTGGCGACCTGCGCGGCCGGGCGGAACTGGCGGATCAGCACAACGACATCCCGCTCGGGATCGACAGCGACGACCGCCACCGCCTTCCCGCCGCGGATAAAATCATGCTGCTTCGGCGGCGTCCCGGGCAGGTCGTCCGACAGGCTGAAGGTGAAACGATCGAAGGCGAAGTAACCCTTCCCCAGCGTGTGTGGGCCGGAGAGGTCGATGGGCGACGGCAGGTCCGACAACGCGGAGGTCACACCTTCCGGCTTCTTCGCCATCGTGACGATTCCCGCTATTGCGACGCGGCGCCGGACGCCGCGACTTCGAGATTGAAGGCGGCCGCGAACAGCGCGCGGGTATATTCGCTCTGCGGATTGGCGAAGACCTGCGCGGCCGGCCCTTCCTCCACCACCTTGCCATGACGCATAACCATCAGCCGCGAAGCCAGCGCCGACACGACCTTCAGGTCATGGGAGATGAACATGAAGGTCAGGTTGCGGCGCTGCTGAAGATCGCGCAGCAGGTCCACGATCTGCGCCTGGATCAGCATGTCCAGCGCGCTGGTCGGCTCGTCCAGCACGATGAAGGTCGGCTCCAGCACGATGGCGCGGGCGACCGCGATGCGCTGACGCTGGCCACCGGAAAATTCGTGCGGATAGCGATGCCGGCTTTCAGGATCGAGTCCCACCTCCTGCAAGGCACGAATGACCCGCTCCTCCCGCGCCGCGTCGGAGAGGTTCGGCTGATGAATGCTCAAGCCTTCCTCGATCAGATCCGACACCGACATGCGCGGAGACAGCGAACCGTAGGGGTCCTGAAATACGATCTGCATGTCGTGGCGCAGGGGCCGCATCTCCTTGAAGGAGAAACCCTGAATATCGCGCCCCATGAAAATCACAGGCCCATCGGACGCAATCAGCCGCAGGATCGCAAGGCCAAGCGTCGTCTTGCCGGAGCCGGATTCGCCGACGACACCCAGCGTCTCGCCCCGCCGCACTTCCAGGCTGATGCCGTCCACGGCCTTGATATGACCGACGGTCTTGCGCATGAGGCCGCGCTTGATCGGAAACCAGACCTTCAGGTCGTCCGTCTTTACCACCACATCCGCTGCCGCATTCACGGGCGGCGGCTCGCCTTTCGGCTCGGCCGCGAGCAGCGCTTGCGTATAGGGATGCCTTGGCTGCGAGAACAGGTCCGCCACCCGCCCATGCTCGACAATTTCGCCTTGCTTCATCACGCAGGCGCGGTCCGCGATCTTGCGCACGATGCCGAGGTCATGGGTGATGAACAGCATCGCCATGCCGGTGCGTTGCTGGATATCCTTGAGCAAAGCAAGAATCTGCGCCTGCACGGTGACATCCAGCGCCGTGGTCGGCTCGTCGGCGATCAAAAGATCCGGCTCGTTGGCAAGCGCCATGGCGATCATCACGCGCTGGCGCTGGCCGCCGGACAACTGGTGCGGATAGCTTGCGAGGCGGGATTCGGGGTCCGGAATGCCGACCTGGCTCAGCAGCGAGAGGATGCGCGTGCGCGCCGCCGCGCCGCTGATGCCGCGATGAATGGAGAGAATCTCGCCGATCTGCTTCTCGATGGTGTGAAGCGGATTGAGCGAGGTCATCGGCTCCTGAAAGATGATGGAAATCTCGTTGCCGCGTACGCCGCGCATCTCCCGCTCTGAGAGCGTCATCAGGTCCCGCCCCTTGAACGTCACCGCACCGGAGGGATGCCGTGCGCTGGGATAGGGCAGCAGCTTCAGGATCGACAGCGCCGTGACCGATTTGCCGGAGCCGGATTCTCCCACGAGCGCCAGCGTCTCGCCCTTCGCGATCTCGAATGGCGCATCCTTCACGGCGACGGTCTCGCCCCCCCCGCGCGCGCGGAAGCTCACGGAGAGGTCCTTCACGGACAGCAATGGACCGGAACCGGCCGCATCAGTCATGACTTGCCATCCATCGTCATACGAAGGTCTTTCGCGGGTCAAAGGCGTCGCGCACCGCTTCGCCGATGAAAATCAGCAGCGAGAGCATCACCGCAAGCGTGACGAAACCGGAAATGCCGAGCCATGGCGCCTGAATGTTGGCTTTGCCTTGCGCCAGCATCTCGCCCAGCGAGGCCGAGCCGGGCGGCAGACCGAAGCCGAGGAAGTCCAGCGCCGTCAGCGTCATCACGGAGGACGACAGGATGAACGGCAGGAAGGTCATGGTCGCGACCATGGCGTTCGGAAGGAGATGCCGGAACATGATGACGGCATTGGACACGCCGAGCGCGCGGGCCGCCTGAATATACTCGAAATTGCGCCCGCGCAGGAACTCAGCGCGCACCAGCCCCACCAACGCCACCCAAGAGAACAGCAGCAGGATGCCGAGCAGGACGAAAAAGCCCGGCGTCAGCACCGAGGAGATGATGAGCAAGAGATAGAGCGAGGGAATGGCTGTCCAGACCTCGATGAAGCGCTGGAACAACAGATCCGTCCAGCCACCGAAATAGCCCTGCACTGCACCGGCCGCAACGCCGATGATCGAACTGAACAGCGTCAGCGTCAGGCCGAACAACACTGAGATGCGGAAGCCATAGATCAGACGCGCCACCACATCGCGCCCCTGATCGTCGGTGCCGAGCCAGTTGTATTCGAGGTCGCGGCAGCCCGAGAGGCCCTTGCGCTCGGCTACGGGCCGACACTCATCCTCCGTCAGCATCCATGTCGGCTTGGAAGGCGCAGGTGTCGGCAGGTCGAGATTGTGGGTCGTGTAGGAATAGCGCACCGGCGGCCACAGCATGAAGCCGCCCTTGTCCGCGATCAGCTTCTGGAGATACGGGTCGCGATAGTCCGCCGCGGTCTCGAAATCGCCACCGAAGGCGGTTTCAGGATAGCTTACAACGGCCGGGAAATAGACGCCGCCGTCGAACTTGATGAAAAACGGTTTGTCGTTGGCGATGAATTCCGCGAACAGCGTCACCACGAACAACATGGTGAAAATCCAGAGTGACCAGTAGCCGCGACGGTTCGCCTTGAAGTTCTCCCAGCGGCGGCGATTGATCGGCGACAGCGTGAGCCGTCGCCGTCGCTCCGGCGGGGCGATGAGTGCCGCAGGGGCGGTCTCCGTGGGCTCGGGCGTATCGAAGCGAGCATCCATCTCAGACCTCCCGGGTCTCGAAATCGATACGCGGATCGATCCAGGTATAGGTCAGGTCAGAAATAAGATTCACGAGAAGCCCGACCAGCGAGAAGATATAGAGCGTCGCGAACACCACCGGATAATCCCGGTTCAGCACGCTTTCGAAGCCGAGCAGACCAAGGCCGTCCAGCGAAAAGATGGTTTCGATCAGCAGCGCGCCGGAGAAGAAGGCACTGACAAAGGCGCCGGGAAAGCCCGCGATGACGATCAGCATCGCGTTGCGGAGGACATGGCCATAAAGCATCTGCCTGTCGGTGCAGCCCTTGGCCCGCGCCGTGAGCACATACTGCTTGCGAATTTCGTCGAGAAACGAGTTCTTGGTCAGCAGCGTCATGGTCGCGAAGGCCGACAGGCCCATGGCGATCAGCGGCAGCGTCAGATGCCAGAAATAATCGAGAATCTGCTGATACCAGGGCATCAGCGCCCAGTTCTCGGAGGTCAGGCCGCGCAGGGGGAACCACGAGAAGAACGAGCCGCCCGCGAACAGGATGATGAGCAGGATGGCAACGAGGAAGCCCGGCAAGGCATAGCCGATGATGATGATGCCGGACGTCCATACATCGAAGGACGTGCCGTCCTTCAGCGCCTTGCGGATACCGAGCGGGATCGAGATCAGGTAGGTCAGAAGCGTCAACCACAGGCCGAGCGAGATCGAGACAGGCAGTTTTTCCTTGATGAGATCGATGACGCGGACATCGCGAAAATAGCTTCTCCCGAAATCGAACAGGACGAAGTTCTTCACCATCAGCACGAAGCGTTCGTGAGCAGGCCGGTCAAAACCGAACTGCTTTTCGAGATTCTTGATGAAGGCAGGGTCGAGGCCCTGCGCACCCCGGTATTTCGAACTGGCGCCGTCCATGCCGGCTGCGCCCGGGGCCGCGCCACCCGCGAAGTCGCCGCCGGGCGAGCCGGAGACGCGCGACATCGCGCCGGTATCCTGCCCGCTCAACTGGGAAATCACCCGTTCGATCGGCCCGCCGGGGGCGAACTGCACGACGACGAATGACACCAGCAGGATGCCCAGCAGCGTAGGCACCATGAACAGCAGGCGGCGCACCAGATATGCCGTCATCGTGCCGTCTGCTCCATTTGGGTCATGGGTGAAAGCTCCGGACGCCGTTTGGCTTCCCGCCAAGTCGATGCCGGCTTCATGGCGTCGTCTTGCCGTCCTGTCCGGCAATCCACCACGTTTCCGGCACGCCACGAGCATAGCGCGGCTTGGTGTCCGGACGGCCGAAAGAATCCCAATAGGCGATCCAGTGCGATGCCTTGGACCAGTGCGGTATCCAGTAGCGCCCGGCCCGCAGGACACGGTCCAGCACACGGCAGGCGATGGTCAGCGCCTCCCGGCTCTCGGCAGCGATGGCCCGTTCAACCAAGGCATCCACCACAGGGTCGGAAATGCCGGCCAGGTTGAACGACCCGCGCGTCTTGGCGGCTGGACTTGAAAAATAGCTGCGCAGGCTGTCGCCCGGGGTCACCGGAAAGACAAAGCGCGTCACGGTGATATCGAAATCGAAGTCCTCCACCCGCGCGCGATATTGCACCGGCTCGACGAGACGCAGGCTCGCCTGGATGCCCAGCGAGGCAAGGCTTTTCGCATAGGTGTTGTGGTGCGGCTCGAACGAGCGCTCGTGGAACAGAAGCTCCACCGCCAGCGGCTCGCCTTTCGCATTCATGCGGCGGCCGTTCTTGACGGTCCAGCCGGCTGCGTTAAGCAACTCCACCGCTTTGCGGCGCTGCTCGCGGTTCTGGCCGGTGCCGTCGGTCACGGGCGGCGTCCAGGGCTCGCCCAGCAGTTCGCTGAACACCCCCTCGCCGAGTTTGTCGCGGAACGGCTCCAGTAGCGCCAGTTCCGCCGGGCCGGGCGGCCCCTTGGCCATCATGTCCGAATTCTGGAAATAGGACTGGGTGCGATCATACGCCCCGTACATGATGGTCTTGTTGGTCCATTCGAAATCGAAGGCCAAAGCCAGCGCCTCGCGCACGCGCGGGTCGGCCAGCTTCTCGCGCCGGGTGTTGATGATCCAGCCCTGCGCGCCGGACGGCCGCTCGTCCGGGATCACCTCGCGTTTCACCCGCCCGTCGCTGACCGCCGGAAAATCATAGCGGGTGGACCAGACCCGCGCGGTGTATTCCTCGCGGAAATCATAGTTGCGCGCCGTGAAGCCTTCGAAAGCGACATCCCGGTCGCGATAATATTCGTAGCGCAACCGGTCGAAATTGAACGTGCCGCGCACGGCGGGCAGATTCGTGCCCCACCAGTTCGCCACGCGCTCGAATTCGAGAAAGCGCCCCTGCTCGAACGGCCCGATCCTGTAAGGACCGGACCCCAGCGGCGGCTCAAGCGTGCTCTCGTCAAACTTTCGTGTCGCGTAATAGGCGCGGGAGAAAATCGGCAGGCTTGCCGCGAACAGCGGCGCATCGCGCCCCCGCGACGGCGCGAAACGCAGCGCCACCGTGCGGGCATCATGCACCGTTGCCGCTGTCATGTCCCGCAGTTGAAACCGGATGTTCGGATGGCCTTCCTTCTTCAGGATATCCAGCGAGAAGACGACATCCTCGGCTGTCAGCGGCGAGCCGTCATGGAACGTCAGCCCCTCGCGCAGATGGAAGACAAACTGCGTGCCACCCTCGGCGACGTCCACCCGCTCGGCCGCAAGACCATAGACCGCATCGGGCTCGTCAAAGGCCCGCGCCATCAGCGAGGCGAAGCACAGCTCCAGCGAGACGGCAGGATCGCCCCTCAGAACAAATCCGTTCAGCGAATTGAAGGTCGCCGTGCCGGCGCCGACCAGCTCGGAAAATCGGCCGCCCTTGGGCGCATCGGGATTCACATAAGCGAAATGCGCAAAGCCGGCGGGATACTTGAGATCCCCGAAAGCCGACAGCCCATGCAGGCCGACAGAATTGCCGGCCTCCAACGCCGGCTCCCGGGCCACAGCCGCACCGTGCCGGAACAGGGACGCCGCCACGGCGGCCGTGCCAAGCTGAAGCGTCCGGCGGCGGGAGACGCGGGCGCTATCCACCATCAGGACCTCACCCGCGCGGCTTTTTCCGCGTCCCACCACCACACCGTGGGGAACCCGGACAAGCCATATTTCGGCAGCGTGCCGGGACGGCCGAAACGATCCCACCGCGCGGTGCGTATCTTTCCGTGGGTCCATTGCGGAACCACATAGTCGTTCCACAGCAAGACCCGATCCATCGCGCGGGTCGCAGCAACCAGTTCCTCGCGGCTTTTCGCGAAAATCACCCGATCGATCAATTCATCCACCGCCGGATTGCGGATGCCGGCCAGATTGCGCGAGCCGGGAATGTCCGCCGCCTTGGAGCCCCAATAGTTGCGCTGCTCGTTGCCGGGGGACAGGCTTTGCGGCCAGTTCGAGACGATAATGTCGTAGTCCCAGTTGCGCAGGCGGTTCTCGTATTGCGCGCTATCCACCGTACGGATGGTCACGCCGATGCCGAGCCGCTCCAGCGACGGCTTATAGAACAGCGCGACGCGCTCCATGCTGGGATCGTCCGCCAGCAGCTCGACGGTGTAGGGTTCGCCAGTCTTTGCATTGACCAGGCGCTGGTTGCGGACCTCGTAGCCGGCTTCCCGCAGCAGCCGCAGCGCCGTGCGCAGATTGTTGCGCACATTTTCCGGGCTGCCCCCGACGGGATTCGTGTAAGGCGTCGTGAAGACTTCCGGCCGCACCTTGTCCCTGACGGTTTCGAGTATCGCCAGTTCCTGCCCTTGCGGCAGACCGGAGGAGGCCAGTTCCGTGCCCTCGAAATAGCTGTTGATGCGGCGATACTGGCCGAAAAAGAGCTGCTTGTTCATCTCCTCGAAGTCGAAGGCGAAATTCAGCGCCCGGCGTACGCGAGGATCGGAGAATTTCTCGCGGCGGCCGTTGAGCACGAAAGCCTGCATCACGCCGATGTTGAGGATATCGAATTCTTCGAGAATGACGCGCTTCTCGCGAACGGCCGGAAAATTGTAAGCCGTGGCCCAGTTCTTGGCGCTGTTTTCGGTTCGCCAGTCGATCTGGTCCGCCTTGAAAGCTTCGATCACCACCGTGACGTCGCGGAAATATTCGTAGCGCACCTCATCGAAATTGGCGGTGCCGACATTCAGCGGCACTTTGGCGCCCCAATAATCGTTCACCCGCTCGTAGACGATGGAGCGGCCGGCTGCGAATTCCTTGATGCGATAGGCTCCGCAGCCGAGCGGAAGCTCCAGCGTCGTCGCGGCGATGTCGCGCTTGTTGCCGTTGGCGTCGTTGCCCTCCCACCAGTGCTTCGGCAGGATCGTGAGCTGGCCGACGATCAGCGGCAGCTCGCGATTGCCGGCCTGATCGAACGTGAAGGTGACCTCGTGCTCGCCGGTCGCCTCGGCTTTCACCACATGGCTGTAATAGGCGGAATATTGTGGGTGATGGGTCTTGAAGGCATTGAGCGAGAAGATGACGTCGTCCGGCGTGACCGGTCGGCCGTCGTGCCAGCGCGCCTCCGGACGCAGACGGTAGGTCGCGGCGGAGAAATCGGCCGGATACCGCACAGCCTCCGCCAGCAGACCATATTCGGTCGAGACTTCGTCCAGGGCGGTGCCCATCAGCGTATCGTAGATCAGGTCGATCCCGCTGCCGATCGCCCCCTTCACGCCGGACACCACCACATTGAAATTGTCGAAGGTGCCGAGCGCACCGACACGGACGCGCCCCCCCTTTGGGGCCTCGGGATTCACATATTCCATATGTGTGAATCCCGCGGGATATTTGAGGTCTCCAAACAGCGACAGGCCATGCCGCCAGTCACCCGGGGCGGCGGCGCCTTGCGCCTTTGCCCGAACGGCGCCTGCGGGCCCGATCACAACGGGAGCCGCCAGCATCAGTGCGCCGGATTGAAGCAGACGACGGCGATTCAGGTTCAACAGACAACTCCAGAGATCAGGCCAGCCAGGACCGGAGCAACCAACGCTTCGGTGCGATTATGACCGATTTAGGATGCCGCGCCAGTGCAGGCATGGCCTGCTGCCACGATCGCCTTCAGCGCGCATCACATTGTCGTGGACGGCGATCCCGGGGTCCAGCGCCGCTGCCGCGGCGAGGAGCCGCGCCAAAGAAAAAGGCCGAACTTCGGTCCGGCCTTTTTGATCGTCACTGTCTGGGCGCTTCCGCCGGGGTTGCCGGCGCTTCCGCAGGCGGCGCTGCCGGGGCTGCGGGCTGCTCCGCAGGTGCCGCACCACCCGGCGCCGGGGCATCTGCCGGGGCCTTCTGCTCGGCGGGAGCGGCCTTCTCCTCCGCCGGAGCGGCCTGCGCCGTCGGCAACGGCTTGGGATCGTCCGACAGGCTGTTCAGATAGGCGATCACGTCCGCACGGTCGCGGTCGCGGAGGCCGGCGAAACTCATGCTGGTCCCGGGATAGGTCTGCCGGGGATTGGTCAGGAACTTGTCGAGTTGCTGGATGGTCCAATCGCCCTCGATGCCTTTCATCGTGGCAGAATAGTTGAAGCCGGGCTGCGCCGCATGCTTCTTGCCGACGATGCCATAGAGATTGGGACCCACGCGATTCGGGCCACCTTTCTCAAAGGTGTGGCAGGAAGCGCATTTCTTGGCCTGCGTCATCCCGCGCTCCACGGTGGCGCTGGCGAGCAGTTCCTCGATCGGCTTGGCCGGCTCGGCGGGACCCTTGTCCGCCTCCGCGCCGGTTTCCGGAACCACAATATCGTAGCCGGGCTTTTCGAGCTTCGGCGGCGAAAAAATCGCGTCGGCCGTGATGTTCAGCGCCAGAACGACCATGCAAGTGCCAAGCACAGCGCCAAGAATCTTGTTCAGCTCAAAGGAGTCCATCGCAACCTGTTCCGAAAACGCGCATTTCGAAGCCGACCGGAAAAAAAAACGGGGGCACACGGCGATTGCGGGACTGATAGCCGGTTTGCCTCCTACCTTGCAATACGTATAAGCAGCGCAGACCATGATGCAGCCCGTCGCACGCTGCATGGCAAGGACCCGCGACAATCTGGCCGGAATTCCGAACATGCCGCCCCGCAAGGTCCTGATCCTCATTCCGGCCCGCATGGCGGCGACTCGCCTGCCCGGCAAGCCGCTGCTGGACATCGCCGGCCTCCCCATGATCGCCCATGTGGCGCAGCGGGCAGCGGCTGCCGGCCTCGGCCCGGTGGTGGTCGCGACCGATTCCGGCGCTATCGCCACCGCGGTGGAAAAGGCGGGAGGCCGGGCCGTCCTAACCCGGGCGGACCACCCTTCCGGCTCGGACCGCATCCACGAGGCCCTGAGCATCGTCGACCCTGAGGAAACCGCCGAAATCATCGTGAATGTGCAGGGCGACCTGCCCACCATCGCCCCGGCGGACATCGCAGCCGTTCTTGCCCCTCTCGCCGACCCGCAGGTGGACATCGCAACGCTGGCGGCGATCATTCGCGAGCCGGGCGAACGCGAAAATCCGAATGTCGTGAAGGTGGTCGGCTCCCCGATCTCACCAAACCGGCTGCGCGCGCTGTATTTCACCCGCGCGACCGCCCCCCATGGGGACGGTCCGCTCTATCATCATATCGGCCTCTACGCCTATCGCCGGGACGCGCTGACCCGTTTCGTGAAACTGCCGCCTTCGGCCCTGGAGCAGCGGGAGAAGCTGGAACAGCTTCGCGCCCTCGAAGACGGCATGCGAATCGACGTCACGGTGGTGGACAGCGTGCCGCTGGGGGTCGATACACCTGCGGATCTCGAAACGGCGCGCCGCATCCTGGGCGGCGCTGCCTGACACCGCCGGAACCATCTCCTCATGAGCCAGTCCACCTCCCCGCTTCCCGTTACGCCATCACCCGGGCCCGGCCGCCTGAGCATTGCTTTCCAGGGTGAGGCAGGAGCCAATTCCCATATCATCTGCGCGGAAGCCTATCCGGACTATGAGCCGATGCCGTGCGCCACGTTCGAGGACGCGCTCGCCGCTATCGTCTCGGGCGAAGCCGCCTTGGGCATGATCCCCATCGAAAATTCGATCGCCGGCCGTGTCGCGGACATCCATCACATGCTGCCGCAGGCGGGCCTGCATATCATCGGCGAGCATTTCCTGCCGATCCGCTTCCAGCTCATGGCCCCGAAGGGTGCGACGCTGGACACGATCAAAACCGCCGAAAGCCATATCCATGGGCTGGGCCAGTGCCGGCGCATCATCCGCGACCGGAAGCTGAAGCCGGTCGATGCCGGCGATACGGCAGGCGCCGCCCGGCAGGTGGCGGACAGCGGCGACATCACCCGCGCCGCGCTTGCGCCGCGCCTCGCCGCCGAAATCTACGATCTCGATATCCTGGCCGAGAATGTCGAGGATGAAGACCACAACACGACCCGCTTCGTCGTGCTCTCGCGTGAACCGAAATGGGCGGCTGCCAACAACGGGCCCGTCATCACCACTTTCGTCTTCCGCGTCCGCAACGTGCCGGCGGCGCTCTACAAGGCGATGGGCGGCTTCGCCACCAACAACATCAACATGACGAAGCTCGAAAGCTACATGGTGGAGGGCAATTTCTCGGCAACGCAGTTCTATGCGGATGTCGAAGGCCACCCCTCCCATCAGGGCCTGACCTTCGCCATGGAGGAACTGGCCTTCTTCTCCAAGGAGACCAAGATTCTCGGCGTCTATCCGGCCGATCCGTTCCGGGCAACCTTCGCGGAGAACAGAGGCTGAAGCGAGCCGGGCGGCCGCAGGACCGCCGCCACACCTTCAGATGAAGCCGGGCGGCCGCCCCCTCTCAAGCCGCCGCCCGATAGCCCAGAACCTCCGAAGCCCGGCGAGCGCCGTCGACCAGCGCCCGCAGCTTGGCCCAGCCGATCTGCGGATGGGTGCGCCCGCCGAAGCCGCAATCGGTGCCGGCAATGACATTCTCGCGGCCGACCCGCTCCGCAAAACGCCGGATGCGCTGGGACACCAGTTCGGGATGTTCGATGGTGTCGGTCGAATGGCTGACCACCCCGGGGATGAGAATCTTGCCGTCCGGCAGCTTCACATCGTCCCAGACGATGTATTCATGCTCATGACGGGCATTGCCGGCCTCGATCAGATAGCCCTGTGCGCGCACCTTCAGCATCAGGTCCACGATCTTCTCAAGGCCGATGTCGAACGCATGGGGACCATGCCAGCTTCCCCAGCAGAGATGATAGCGGATGCGGTCCTCCGGCAGGTCGCGCAGCGCGTGATTCAGCGCCTCGATCCGCACCTCGCAATAGCGCCGGAATGCGTCGAGCCCCATGTCGATGCCGATGCGGTCCCACAGCGCCGGCAGCCAGGCATCATCGACCTGGAGAATCAGACCGGATTCCACCACCGCGCGATATTCCTCGCGCATCGCCTCGGCCAGCGCGAAGACGAATTCCTCCTGGGTCTTGTAATATTCGTTGCTCCAGTAAGGTTCGAGGCTGGCCGGCGCGGTCGTGGTGAGAAAAGCGCTGTCGCCATCTCCCGCCGCCGCCTTCAGCTCGCGGATTTCATGGGCGATGGCGTCCTGGCCGCGATAGCTGATCGGGCCGGTGGCGACCCAGTGCGGCCGCTGGTGCTTGGCCTGCTCGCCAGGCTGGTAGAACAGCGTCCCTCTCTCGCTCGCATAGCGATAGAAATCAGCGAATTCCGCCCGGTCCTTGCCCTGCGCGATCACCGGCGTGCCGCCCTTCGGCGGCCGCGCCTCGAAGCCGCCGAAGCGGTTCTCGACATAGGACAGCCAGTCGCCGCCCTTGGTGTATTCGCCCTCGTTGACGATATCGATGCCGATCTCGCGCTGGCGCTTCACCACGGCGACGACATCCTCGGCGCCCAGCGCGCGGGCGCTGCGCCAGTCGTCATCCGGCCGCGGCAGGCTGCCGACATGGGTGGTCAGGATCTTGGCGTCGCTGCGGCGCATGGCGGTCCCCGGGATGGTCGAAACGAAGCGGCCGCGCCGAAGCGCGGCCGCGAAGGTGGCATGCGTTACTTCTTGACCGGATTGTCGATCTTCCACGGGTCCTTCACCATCGGAACCATGCCGATCTGGGTATTGACCAGCTTGCCGTCTTTCTTTTCGACCCGCCGAATGTAGACGTTCTGAATGACGTCGCGCTCCTCCGGATCGATCGTGATTTCGCCGCGCGGGCTCTTGAACGTCTTCCCGGCAACGGCCGCGACGAATTTCGGCCCGTCCACCGCCGCGCCGGTCTCGCGCAGGGCGGAATAGATCACATTCATGCCGTCCCACGCGCCGACGGAGGCAAGATCGACCATGCTGTTCGCGCCGTGCATCTTGGCGAGTTGAGCTCGCATCGTCTTGTTTTCCGGCGAATCGTTGGATTCGACATAGTGGCTCACCGACACCACGCCGGTAACGTCATCGGTGAAATGCGGCAGATACAATTCATCCATCTCACCTGCCGCAAACAGCTTGATGCCGGCCTGCTTCAACCCGCGCTCCATGAACGCCTTCACGGCCGCAATCGACGGCGCGCCGCTCGGCTGGAAGATGTAGAGCGCATCGGGCTTGGCCTGAAGCACCCGCTCCATATGAACGGAGAAGTTCGTCTCCTGCTGCGGCGTACGGGCCGAACCGACGATCTTGCCCCCTGCCGCCGTGAATGCCTTATGGAAATAGGTCTCGGCGTCATGGCCCGGCGCATAGTCGGTGACCAGCGTGTAAGCCGTTTTCACGCCGCTTTCGGCGACCCATTTGCCGAGCGCGGACAGCCACTGCGGCAGGGTATTGCTGACCCGCACGAAATAAGGCGACCCGCGCGTGATCGACGCCGTCGAAGCATTCATCAGGACGACCGGCATTTTTACTTGCGTGGCGATCTCCGCCACCGCCATGGCATGGGGCGAGAGGTCGAAGCCGGTTAGAATCTTGACGCGCTCGCGCAGCACGAGTTCCTCGGCAAGCTGCTTGGCCTTGTCCGCGCCGGCGCTGGCGGCGTCGCGATAGACGACCTGGACTTCGATATCCTCGCCCTTCGGCCCCTTGATGGTCTTGCCATATACCGCCTGATAGGCCTCTACCGACCGCTGGAACTGCGCCCCCCATGCCGCGAAGGCGCCGGTAAAATCCGCGATCAGGCCGACCTTCACCGTTTCGGCGGCTACGACTGGCGACGCCGAAAATGCAGCGCTCAGACACAGACCCAGACCGACAACGAGCCCTCGTTTCATCATCAAACTTCCTCCCCATTGGCGTCTCTGATGCTCACGCCGTTACCGTCATTATTGACAGGCTTTTGGCCGCGCGCCAACGGATTCGTGTCCGGCCGGGACAGGCCGGCTTTGCCCATGCCGATAGGCAACTGCCCACCGCTTCCGGAGGCAGCAGGAATCATCCGTCGCGCAACATCTTTCGCATCGGAAAGCTGCGGCTGGCGCCGAACAAATTCATCGGCGGGCCGGTCTCCATATAGCCCCGTCCGCGATAGAATCTCCGCGCCGTCGTGGTGCTGATCAGCGTTGCATCGGGCCAGCGGTGCCGGCGGGCGATATCCTCCAGCGCCGCCAGCATCGCACCGCTGACGCCGGAAAAGCGCACATCGGGGGACACATAGTTGAGGGTGATTTCGCCGGGCCTGCGAATGATCGCGACTCCGAGAATGGCGAACGGTTCGGCAGCAACCGCTACAACACAATGATTCTGCGGATTGGCGAACCAATCCGCGACATTCTCCAGCGTCTTGCTCGCCAGCCACCGCGCAAGGATGTCCGGATCATGGGCATGATCCGCCACGCACAGTTCGACGATGGAGCGGCGGATTGTCTCGCAGGCCGCCGCCGCGTCGGACACCTCGGCGCGGCGGACGACGAATTCCATCCCGGCCTCAGATGGTCTGGTTATACGCGCCCACCTCGGAGTGGGTGCGCAGTACGCC